>Ga0255098_1000042_pt1 | contig 42940 bp, 37 predicted proteins | sample Colum_Atlam_RepC_2_FD_188440 | JGI IMG/M metagenome (GOLD analysis project Ga0255098, IMG submission 188440) | Freshwater microbial communities from Columbia River, Oregon, United States - Colum_Atlam_RepC_8d | ecosystem: Environmental > Aquatic > Freshwater > River | place: USA: Oregon... | reverse complement strand
AGGTATTGCTTATATCTTCACTAAAAGCTGGATCACTCGGCTGTGGCAAGGTGTGATTTATATCACTATACAATCCAACATTGTGAAACGTTAATCCCATTTTTAATCCAAAGGCTAACTTGTGATCGCCTCCTAAATTTAATGTATAAGAAAAATCTCCATAGACATTATTCTCCTCCACTGGTCCAATCTTGTCTGATATAAAACTTAGTCCCATACCAACATTCTTCCCCACTGGTGCATGTCCGAAAAATGTTCCCGTAGTTGGTGCATCCTCTATCTCAACCCATTGCTTTCTATATAATAATCCCATAGATAAATTGTCCTTACTACCCGCATAAGCCGGATTCATAACACTCATATTATACATGTATTGTGTATAATGTGGGTCTTGTTGTGCGTGTAAATCTACTATAGAAGTAAATACAACTAAAGCTACTAAATATAGTTTCTTCATTATTATTTTTGTTTATGGCTACCGCTTTAACGGTAGCCTTTTTATTATTGTTGTCTATTAATATACACCCAACCTGTCTTAGCAGGTAAACCATTAAATTCAATTACATAATAGTAAGTACCGTCAGGTAATTCATTTCCATTATCAGATTGTCCAAACCATTCATTAGTATAATTTGACTTACTGAAAACTTTAGCACCATATCTGTTAAATATTTCAACTTTACTTACATCATAACCCGATAAATCCCAAGAATCATTATTTCCATCATTATTAGGAGAAATACCATTTGGAATCATACAAAATACATTGTTGATTGTTACAAAATCGCTTACCATACAACCATTTAAAGTAACTTGAATTTCGTAAGTATCAGAACTTGTAACAACTATAGTAGAAGTTGTGCCTAATAAATCACCATTACTATTAAACCATTGATATGTTGCATTTAAAGTTTCTGATACATTTAATTCATAATTCACCCCATTACATGCATGAGTAATTGATATAGTAGGCGATACTAATTGAGCAGCATTGCTAAAACTTGCTGATGCTACTGAAGTACATCCACCATTAGTTGCTGCTACCGTATAACTTGTTCCAACTGTCATACCTGATATTAAGCCTGCTGCTCCTACTGTTGGACCTACTGGTGTAAATATGTATGTATTTGATACACTATAATTTGATACCGTAGAACTTCCATCTGATGAACAACTAGCTGCAACTGATACAATAGTTGGTATTGATGGTGTTGGTAATTGTGCAGCATTGCTAAAACTTGCTGATGCTAATGAAGTACATCCACTAATAGTTGCTGTAACAGTATAACTTGTTCCAACTGTCATACCTGATATTACGCCTGCCGCTCCTACAGTTGGTCCAGCTGGTATAAATGTATAGGTATTAGAAGCGCTATAATTTGATATAGTTGAACTTCCTGCAGCAGAACAACTAGCAGCTACTGATGTGATAGTTGGTATTGCTGGTGTTGGTAATTGTGCAGCATTACTAAAACTTGCTGATGCTACTGAAGTACATCCACCATTAGTTGCTGTTACCGTATAACTTGTTTCAACTGTCATACCTGATATTACGCCTGCCGCTCCTACAGTTGGTCCAGCTGGTATAAATGTATAGGTATTAGAAGCGCTATAATTTGATATAGTTGAACTTCCTGCAGCAGAACAACTAGCAGCTACTGATGTGATAGTTGGTATTGCTGGTGTTGGTAATTGTGCAGCATTACTAAAACTTGCTGATGCTACTGAAGTACATCCACCATTAGTTGCTGTTACCGTATAACTTGTTTCAACTGTCATACCTGATATTACGCCTGCCGCTCCTACAGTTGGTCCAGCTGGTATAAATGTATAGGTATTAGAAGCGCTATAATTTGATATAGTTGAACTTCCTTCAGCAGAACAACTAGCAGCAATTGATGTGATTGTTGGTATTTGTGGTGTTGGTATTTGTGCAGCATTGCTAAAACTTGCTGATGCTACTGAAGTACATCCACCATTAGTTGCTGTTACTGTATAACTTGTACCAACTATCATGCCTGATATTAAACCTGTTGCTCCTACTGTTGGACCTGATGGTGAAAAGGCATATGTGTTAGATGCACTATAATTTGATATAGTTGAACTTCCATCTGATGAACAATCTGCAGCAATTGATGTGATCGTTGGCACTAGTTGTGTTGGTAATTGTGCAGCATTGCTAAAACTTGCTGATGGCAATGAAGTACATCCACTATTAGTTGCTGTTACCGTATAACTTGTTCCAACTATCATGCCTGATATTACTCCTGCAACTCCTACTGTCGGACCTGCTGGTGTAAATGCATAGGTATTAGATGCACTATAATTTGATATAGATGAACTTCCATCAGATAAACAATCTGCAGCAATTGATGTGATTGTTGGTGTTTCAGTTGGCAGTTGTGAATTAAATGTAAATGTTAACAAATTAGAATTACACCCTGTTATTAAATCCAATGCACTTAAGGTATAAGTACCAGGAGCTACATTAGTGAAATTAACACTAGATTGAGTTGATGATGTAACTCCATTACTCAAGGTATACTGATAATTTGTTACATATAGAGTATAAACTCCAACATTAGAATAATCTGGTAAATTAGGAGCAGTATTTGTCCAATCACTTACTTGCCAATCAGCAGGATTCCATGTCATAGTTGGCAATACAGCATTAGTGTTTCTACTATAATTGTATCCAACACCACCTGCAGGAGTAAATACAACCCCATTCACACCCCAAATATCAATTTCAACATCAGTACTAGTTGTTAAAACAATACTATCATTATTATTAACCCCATTACAAGTAGTAAAAGTTAAATCAGGAACAATGCCACCTTGATTAGGGCTATTACTCAATTTAACAACAACTACATCGTTGTTAGCCAAAATACCACTTAATAATAAATTACAAGTAGGGCCTCCCACAGTAGAAGTATAAACTTTCAACTTATAGTTTGCCAAATCAACTGGACTGCCTGTTCCATTATAAATTTCTACATAAGTTAAGAGTCCTGAAGTGTGGTCTGTGATCTGAGAAATAAACAAAGCAGAAGGCGTATTTAACATTGTATTAACAGGAGATGTAACTGTAAATGCGGCTGTTTGATTTAAACAAACTGGGTTCTGAGTTACGTTTATAACTGGAACTGGAATAGAAGTTATAACAACTGTTCCTGTTTGACCAGTGATGACATTACTACAAATACCCAAAGATATTCCCGTTAATGTTACTGTAACATTTGAAGTTGGTAAATTCATAGTTAATGTAACAGTTCCTAGTGCACCAATAGTAATTGTTTCTGGCGCGCCACCATTTACATTGTAAGAAACTAAAGCATTAGGTGTTCCCGTAATAATGAATTCTGCATTACCTACTCCAAGACAAATATTAGTATCAACTACTGATAAAGTAGCTGTTGGTAAAGCATTTACTAAAACAGTTGATGAATTAGTAAAAGGTATTGAACATGAAGTATTAAAAATATTAATTAATTGTAATACAACGTTACCTGCAGGTGGAGTATTAATTGTAACTGTAGCCAAACCACTTGCATTTAAAGTAGTTGATTGAGGAACTCCTCCATTAATTGTATAACTTACATTAAAGTTTGGAGAACCTTCAATTGTAAATACAGCATTCGCTCCAACACAAATTTCTGTATTTGAAGAAACTTGAGTAATTGAAGGCGAAAAATTAGTAATTACAATTGGAGCTGCTACTAAAATAGTACAACCATTAATTTGGAAGCTGAAATTAGCATACGTTCCAGCATTTAATCCTGATAAAATTATTTGACCATTTGAATTAGCAATATAATTTGTTGGACCAACTACTACTGAGTTATCAGTATATGAAACAGAATAAGTTGTTCCAGGAATAAATCCAGAAGCTGTTATTGTTGCATTAGAGCTACCACATTGTTCATTTACAGAAATAATGGTTGGTAAAGCTTGAATTGTAAAATTCGAAATATAATTTAAACCGCCATTATTAACTAAAATTGTGTCATCACAATCTACTGTACTATTGTTATCTCCAGTTAAATCAAAATATAATTCAACCACATAATTTCCTGGAGTTAATAAAGTTAAATCTATTGGAGATTCAGAATCATTTAAAACTTCTTGCCATTTCTGATCTCCTATATTACAAGTTCCGCCTGAAGCAAAATTTCCTGCGACACAGTCATCAAAAAATGGTAAATTTAAAATTGTAAAAGGACCCGGAGCAGCACTTGCTTGATAAATTCTATAATTTAATCTAGCGCTACAAACATTTGAAGTAGGTGTTTTAAAAGATTTTAATTCAGCACCTCTAAGAATAAGATTTCCTGAGTTTTGAACATATGTTCCTAAATTACTATCTGGGAAAATATTTCCACTTGCACCTATTAAATCTGTACCTACACCCGTTACATTATAGAAAGCCCCATCGGTAGCAGTGTTTGTACAGTTTTCAACCCATACTGCTGTTGCAAATGAATTAAATGTACAAGTTCCTAAAATTTCTACATTCATTTGGAAGTTAGGAGAACATGGGAAAGTAGTAGCATTTGGTGTAAATACATATAAAAATGTTCCCGCAGTAGCTGTACTAATCACAGTAACCGGATTTCCAGCCAAAGTCCATTGACCTGTAACACCATTAATTGATGTAGTACTCAATGGAATATTAGCAGCCCCAGAACAGATTGCTCCTGGAGTAGAAAAAGTTGGTACGATTGTATCATTAAGTGTTACAGTAATTTCATCATCTATAGTATTAATTCCACATGTAATTCTACATTTATAAGTTCCAGATTGATATACCGTCAAAGTGCTTAATGTTTCTCCAGGTATTAAAACACCATTAAAGAACCATTGATAAGCATCAGCAGTAGTATTTGATGAAACTATTTGATAAGAATCAGCACAAAGTACTTGATTTGTACCTATGTTATTAGTACAAACAATATCACAATTCGTAGAACCGGCTCCAGTTCCGTTTAAATTTGTTTGCGTAAAAGTAACTGTACCTGGTTGATTACTAAAGTTTGTAATCAACACAATATAAATATCATTAAGTTGAGCGTTATTGATAGTGAAATTTTCAACAGAAACAAAAGAATAACTACAAGACGCTATATTATTTGGGAGAGTAGTATTCCCGTCAGGAAAATCATACAAATCATTACATGATGTTGCAAATTCAGCTGGAGTAAAAGGCCCCCAAATAATATAATCTACATCTATACCATTACCGGTTGCATTATTAGTTTGTGAAATTTGGAAATTTAAATTTCCAGTCTGACTTACTTGCATGAAATACCATGATGGATTTGGAGAAGTACTTAAACAACCTATTGATCCATAACTTGGCACCCCTACTGAGTTGGTATAAACTAAACCAGTTTCACCACAAAAGGCAGAAGCATCAGAACAATCAACTGGAGTACCCACACACATAGTAAAAGTAGTATTTTGACCAGCAGTCCCTGTAAAAGTATACACTCTAATGTAATACGTTTGACCTGGAGTTAAACTAGTTGCAATACTACTATTGTTATCACTACAATATAATTGAGTTAAAGCTCCACATGAACCTGAATAAACCACGTGATACAAATCTGTTGTACTTCCATTAACGTTTACAAGCGAAATATTATGCGTTCCTTCCGTAGCCGTAAATTGAAACCATACATCATCATCATCATTTCCAGCACAACCGTTTGGATTAGGAGAAGGTGTTGCTCCTAAAACAGTACCAGTAACAGAATTAATACATGCTGTCCCAATATTTACAGGAACATTTATCGCTGTAGCACATTCATCATTTGAAATTAAAGTTGAAAAATTTCTAGGACCCGCCCAAATACTTGAATCAGTTGGGCTACATATTGCTCTAACGTATACTTCAAAAGAAGTTGCAGATGCATATCCTGAAAAACTATAAGTAGGAACACCATTTACTATTGCAGTTGGAGTAGCACCAACAGGTGGATATCCCGTTCCTGCAGGCTGAATTATAACTTCCCATTGCGTGGCACCCGCATTATCTGTCCAGGTAATAGTTCCAGAAGTAGTTGTTAAACCACTTACAGCAATATTAGTTGGCGCGGGACAAGTTGGTGGTGTACATGAAGCTGGCCCAGTATATAAAACTGTTCCTCTTGTACCAGTATTGAAAGGCTTATTATAAATTTGAACACCTAAAGGATCAATAATTGAAACACCTACTTCTCCAGGAAAAGTTCCTCCAGTATTCCAAAACAATTCAAAAGGTTGGTTACTACATAATGCTACTGTTACATTTACAGGGCCTGCACCTGCAGTAAAAGTTCCTCCTATAGTTGCTACTGTTTGACCAAATTGTCTAATAGACATAGTATTTCCATTCCAACCATCACCAAAAGAGTCAGTCATTCTAAAAATAAAATCACATCGTTGAGAGGCTGCACACAAACCTGTAGTAAAATTTCCTGATTCAGATAAAGGGCTTATGTTGTCTTGCCCACAAATAGCTCTTACATAAAAATCATAAGATGTGGCAGCAGTAAGACCAGATAAGGTATACGAATTATTTGTAGTAATTCCTGTTACAATTAAACCAACACCTGTTCCAGGCGCAAAACCAACTGGCCCATATTCAACCTCCCATTGCGAAGCCCCTGTTGGGTTACTCCAACTTAAATTAACAGAAGTATCACCTATTGCAGAAACAAGTAAATTTCCAGGTTGTAAACATTGCCTATCAACTCTAACTTTATCTAATATCCAACGATCCCCTAATCCTCCTGTAACTTCATGTACAAAAGCAATATGCACATTTTGATTTGCATACGCATCTAATAAAATAAAAAACTGTTGAAATCCAGTTTCATTAATTTCTAATTCCGTATATGAATCCAACTCTGTAGTAAAAGAAGCAATGTTATTATCAGTTGTTGACAACATTACTTTGTATGTACTTCCTTGTTCACCACCAGATACAGATCTTGCAAAAAATCGCACTTGTCCATTTGCTGGCACTGTAACGTTTGGCGTAATCAACCAATCTTGTGCAAGTCCTGGTATACTCCCTTCACGTGTAGACATAGCAGAAGCAACACCAATAGTCCATTGATTAGGAAGTATTGCGTTTCTAACCCACGATTGAGCAGTTCCAATGCCATTATCTGTTACCCTCCAATTAGAAGGAGGAAATGTCGTACCTTCAAAATCTTCGGATAACTGTCCGAAGGCAAAAAAAGTAAAAAACGACATGAAAAAAAGTGATAATTTCTTCATTGTTAATTTATAGTTATGGTTTGATTAATTACTCAAAGTTACATAATAAATTAACCTAGAAACTTAATATCGATAAAATGCAATTTTTGTCGATAAAATGCATTTTTTGGCTTTGCATATTTTATGTATATTTGTAAAAAATAAAAAAACCTTTGAAATCAATTTCAAAAATATACTTTGCATCTGACCAGCATTTTGGAGCACCCACTCCAGAATTAAGTTTTCCAAGAGAACAAAAATTCGTTCAATGGCTTGATATTGTTAAGAAAGATGCTGACGCAATTTTTTTATTAGGTGATTTATTCGACTTTTGGTTTGAATACAAAACAGTTGTTCCAAAAGGTTTTATAAGGGTTTTAGGCAAATTAGCTGAAATTAAAGATTCAGGTATTCCAATCTATTTTTTTGTAGGAAATCATGACTTATGGATGAGCGATTATTTTCAAAAGGAATTAAACATTCCCGTTTATCATGATAATCAAGAATTCACATTTAATGGAAAAACATTTTTGATTGGCCACGGTGATGGAAAAGGTCCAGGCGATATGGGTTACAAGCGCATGAAAAAAGTATTTACCAATCCGTTTTCAAAATGGTTATTTCGTTGGTTGCATCCCGATATTGGTGTGAAATTAGCCCAATATTTATCGGTAAAAAACAAATTGATTTCAGGCGCTGAAGATGTAAAATTTTTAGGAGAAGATAACGAATGGTTAGTACAATATTGTAAACGAAAGTTAGAAACAAAACAATACAATTTCTTTGTTTTTGGTCACCGTCATTTGCCTTTGGAAATTGAATTAACACCAGATTCAAAATACATCAATTTAGGCGATTGGATTGGTTATTTCACTTATGGGGTTTTTGATGGAGAAAAAATGGAACTGAAAAAATTCGAAAATTAAATTGTTTCTAAATCTTTTTCGATATCCAATTCTCTGAATTTTGGCGAGGCTACGGCAGTAACTCCCACAATTCCTAAAGTCATCATACCACCAAAAACTACGGCAGGAACCACTCCCATTATTTTGGATGCTAAACCACTTTCAAAAGCACCTAATTCATTAGACGAACCCACGAAAATTGAATTCACGGAAGATACGCGTCCTCGCATGTGATCAGGTGTGTAAATCTGTAAAATTGTTTGACGAATTACTACCGAAATTCCATCGGTAACGCCACTTAAAAATAAAGCTACGACTGATAACCAAAAGTTAGTTGATAATCCAAAAACGATTATACAAACTCCAAATCCAAAAACAGCTAACAATAACTTTTTACCTGCTTGTTGATGTAACGGAATAGAAGTGGCCACTAACATTGTTATTAATCCGCCAATAGCTGGTGCGGCTCTCAAAATTCCAAAACCTTCTGAGCCAACTTTTAAAATATCTTGCGCAAAAATAGGCAATAATGCAACGGCTCCTCCGAATAAAACCGCAAACATATCAAGCGAAATCGCATTTAAAATAGGTTTTGAATGAAACACAAAAGACAAACCTTCTCTTAAACTTTTAAAAATTTGTTCGCCAATTTTTGGATTTAAAATCGGCTTTCTTTCAATTTGTGTTAGTACGATTAGAGCCATAACAACACAAAAAACCACAAAAACCAAAGACCAAAACACGCCAAACCAACCTATCGTAAATCCAGCTAAAGCAGGTCCGATTACAGCAGCCACTTGCCAAGTGGAACTGCTCCAAGTCGCTGCATTTGGTTGTTCTTTTTTAGGAATAATTAATCCCAATAAACTAAAAACAGAAGGTATTAAAAAAGCACGAATGATGCCACCTACGAAAACTAAAGCGTAAATTCCGTAAAGAATGGTGTTTTTGGAAAAAGAATTGATAAAATTGGGATGTACCAACAAACATAGCAAAGCACTAATAGCTGCTAATCCTGAAAAACATTTAATCAACAAACCTTTTTTCTCGTTTTGATCTACAATGTGTCCGGCAAACAAAGCCATACTTATCGCAGGAATGATTTCCATCAAACCAATTAATCCCAATGATAACGGGTCTTTCGTCATGCGATACACTTCCCACTCAATCAATACAAATTGCATTGACCAAGCCAATACAATAAACAAGCGCATGGCCAAAAACCAGCGAAATTCGGGAATTCGTAAGGAAGAAAAAGGATCTTTTTTAGATTTTGATGCCACGAATGCACTCTAATTAAATTTTACAAAAAATATAAACTAAACACTCGATACTGAACACTGAACACTTATCTAATATCGCGTAATTGCAGTTGCAAAGTTACAGTATCTTTCCATTCATTTTCTTCTAAAGAAAAAATAGCATCAAATTTCTTTTTATTGGAAACCAAGTCTAACTTATTTCCTAATCCAAAACCTATCGCACCAAAACTTTCCGAATTGCCTTGTTTTACAAATGCTTTCAAATGTTCGTTATCAGAACCTAATGCTTTTGCATAACCTGAATCGGTTAATTCTTTCGCTAAAAATAATGGTGTCATATTTTCTGGTCCGAAAGGTTCAAATTGTTTCAACAAGCGCATTAATTTTGGATTGATTTCAGATAATTCTATTTCGGCATCATATGAAATTTCTGGAGTTAACAAATCGGGATGAATGGTTTCTTGCACGACTTTTTCGAAAGCATTTTTGAAATTTTCGTAGTTTTCTTCCAAAAGTGTCATTCCAGCCGCATACATGTGACCACCGAATTGCTCCAAATGTTCCACACAAGCTTCCAACGCATTATACACATCAAAATCTTTCACAGATCGAGCCGATGCTGCTAATTTTTCGCCACTTTTCGTAAAAACAATGGTTGGACGATAGTAATTTTCTACCAATCGAGAAGCAACAATTCCGATAACGCCTTTGTGCCAATTTTCTTGATATACAACGGTTGAAAATCGTTTTTGCTCGTTATTTTCTTCGATTTGAAGTAAAGCTTCTTTCGTAATTTGTTTATCTAATTCTTTTCTGTCGGAATTATGTTGTTCAATTTCGGAGGCAAATTGTTCCGCTTGATCTAAATCATATTCGGTTAATAATGCAACGGCTTCGTTTCCGTGTTTGATTCTTCCTGCTGCATTAATTCTTGGCGCGACGATGAAAACAACATCAGTAATCGTCAATACTTTCTTCTTTACATTTTGAATCAAAGCCTTAATTCCTGGTCGCGGATTCGAATTAATGACTTCCAATCCAAATTTCGCCAACACTCGATTTTCACCAGTAATCGGAACAATATCTGCGGCAATGGCTGTTGCAACTAAATCTAAATACAACACTAAATCCGCAATGGTTTGATTTCTATTTTCGGCTAAAGCCTGAATCAACTTAAAGCCAACACCACAACCACACAATTCATCATACGGATACGAACAATCTTCACGTTTTGGATCTAAAACCGCAACGGCATCGGGCAAAATATCACCTGGACGGTGATGGTCGCAAATAATGAAATCAATATTTTTTGCTTTGGCATAATTTACGTGGTCAATCGATTTGATACCACAATCCAATGCGATAATTAAGGAAATATCGTTGTCTTCAGCATAGTCAATTCCCATGTAAGAAATGCCGTAACCTTCTGCATATCTATCGGGAATATAGGTCGCAACATTCAGATAAAAACTACGTAAATAACTTGAGACTAAAGAAACAGCGGTAGTTCCATCGACATCGTAATCTCCGAAAACTAAGATGTTTTCATTATTAGCAATGGCTTTTTCGATTCGCGCCACAGCTTTGTCCATATCTTTCATCAGAAACGGATTGTGCAAATCGGCTAAAGTGGGACGGAAAAAGGTTTTGGCTTGTTCGAAGGTTTCAACTCCTCGCTGAACTAATAATTTTGCGATGATTGCATCGACTTGAAGGGCGCTCTGAATGGCTTGTACTTTTTCTGGATTTGGCTTAGATTTTGGATTCCAACGCATAGTTTAATTACGAATTAAAAATTAAGAATTATTTTATTTTGGCTTATATAATTGAATGACAAAGGTATAAATATTTTTGAATTTTTCGGCTGTCATTTCGACGTAAGGAGAAATCACATAATCTTTTAAAAAATTACTACTGAAAATGGTGATTTAAAAATTCTAAATCAGGATTCATACTTTTTATTAAATCCATCTTCTTTTCTCGCCTCCATTTTTTTATTTCTTTTTCTCTTGCAATCGCTTCTTCAACCCAAACAAATTTTTCATAATAAACCAAAAACTCTAAATTATATTTCGAAGCAAATGTTTTATTACCTAATTCTAAATTTTCTTTGTGTTGACTTAATCGCTCTTTCAAATTATTGGTCATTCCAATATAATATGTAGAACGATATTTATTGGTAATTATGTAAACATAATAGGAATGAAAACCTGTCTGTGGATTAAATTCATTCATGCTTTTTAACTTTATGTGATTTCTCCTTACGTCGAAATGACAAACTACATTATATTTTATGATAAAAAATCGCCACCTCAACTTTTGCAAATTGACGAAACATTTCCATTACACCACAATATTTTTCTACCGATAAATTCACCGCTTTTTCCAGCTTTTTCTCATCTAAATTACTGCCGTAAAAATGATATTCCACTTTAACTTTGTGATACGTTTTTGGATGTTCCTCAGTTAATTCTCATGAAGTTTCAATTTTGAAATCGGCTACTTCTAACTTCATTTTTTCGATTAAAGAAGCGACGTCTAAACCTGTGCAACCAGCCAAAGCCGATAACATCAACGCTTTGGGACGCAAGCCTTTTCCATCGCCTCCATTTTCAGGACCAGCATCAATTGAAATGACATCACCACTAGGGTTAGTGGACTCAAATTGCAAATTACCTTTCCAAGTGGTGGTTATGTTGTGTGTTTCCATAGTTAATTACTGATTATTCTTTTTTTTCTTCCGATAAAAAAATACAAAAAAGGACCTAATAGCGGTACAAATAGCAGAACTAATATCCAAACTAATTTATCGTTACCATTAAATGAATTTCTTAAAACATCTACAATACAAAATATCCAGAAAAATAAAATAATAATTAAAAAAAGTTGCCAAAACATTAATCCAACTGATAAATTATTTAATTGAAAATCCATTTTCTATTGTTTTAAATTAATTACTTTAAACTCTTTCCCCCAACACAAACCACAATCTCTCCTTTTGCGGGTTTCGCTTCAAAGTGTTTTAATACTTCGTCTGCGGTTCCTCTTACAGTTTCTTCGTGCAATTTGGATAATTCTCGAGAAACAGAAATAGGTCTGTCGGCTCCGAAATATTGGACAAATTCGGCTAAGGTTTTGTTTAATTTGTGTGGCGATACATAGAAAATCATGGTGCGATATTCTTCTTGTAAAGCTAAAAATCGGGTTTGTCTTCCTTTTTTATCGGGTAGAAATCCTTCGAACACGAATTTATCATTGGGTAAACCGCTATTCACTATCGCTGGCACAAAAGCAGTTGCGCCTGGTAAACATTCCACGTCAATTCCATTTTCTACACAAGCGCGTGTTAGCAAAAATCCTGGGTCGGAAATCGCTGGAGTTCCTGCATCACTGATTAAAGCAATGGTTTCGCCTGCTTGTAATCGCTTGACCAAATTTTCAACGGTTTTGTGTTCGTTGTGCATGTGGTGGCTGTGCATGTGCGTAGCAATTTCGAAGTGTTTTAGCAATTTTCCGCTAGTACGCGTGTCTTCTGCTAAAATTAAATCGACTTCTTTTAGTACTCTAATCGCACGAAAAGTCATGTCTTCTAAATTGCCAATAGGCGTTGGAACGATATATAATTTACTCATTTAAAATTATTTATAAACACGAATTTCACGAATTAATTCGAATTTTTTAAACATATAAGTCATATAAGTTTTTCAAAGTAAATTACTTAAAACGAAAAAGTTCATAAAAGGTTTTACAAACGAAATCGCTCTGTGTATCTCTCCAAAAAAACTCGGTGCAACTCTGTGTAAAAACACAAATTTCACGAATTAGCACGAATCACCAAAAGGAATCTGCGACTGAAAACTATGACTGCGACTAAAAACTAACTAAACTTCTTCTCCACAATTTCCATGAAACGTGTTTCAAATTCTTCGCAGCCTTCCCAATTGTTATAATCTGGTTTTACGAAATCTAAAACAAACGATTTTGCTTCTTCAAAACTATCAAACGTATTCAATTGTGAAACGACGCGGTTAAAATCATCCGAACTTCCTCCAAATAATTTTTTCTCAAATCCAATTCTATCATTCAAACCAAACGAAATGGTTTTGTTTAGTCTATCGTTTAAAGAGCTTATTTTTGGTTCTTGATTTGCTTTTTCAATCGTAGCTTTTACTTCCTCTTCCAATACTTTTGGTGTTTCTGCAACAATAGGTTCTGGTTGAATTTCTTCTTCAATTTCAACTACAACTGGCGCAACAGCTTCAAAAACGGATTCTGATGCTTTTTCAACCTCAGCAGGAACGTCTTCTACTTTTACAAAATCCAATTCTTGGTAATCATGTACCAATAAATCTTCAAACGAAATTTGTTTTGCTGGTTCTGCTGCTTTTGGTTCCGATACTTCAGAAGCAACAACTGGCTCTTCTTCAATTATTTCTTCCTCAATTGGTTCTTCTTCCATTGGAGTCATCAAAACTTCTTCCTCTTCTTCGTCATCTTCAACAACTAATTCTGCAATTACGACTTTTTCTTCCACAACTGTTTCGGCAGGAGTTTCTTCCACTTCTGGAGTTACTTCTACTGGAACTTCCGCTACAGTTTCAACAACTTTATCCTGAATTGGCGCATCAAAAACTTCGGTTGGCTTCCCTTCTAATTTTTCAACCAAAACTTCTTCCGAAATTTCATTTTTAACCATTTCGAAATTCTCTTCATAAAAGCGTAAAATCGTCAATTGATCGTACAAATTTTTAGCTTCTTGCTGTAATTTAAGCGTTTCTGAATGGTTTTTTAACTTTAAAATTCGGTGGGCAATACTGATTAATTCAGCGGTTACTCTTTTCTTCATAACTTTATTAGATGGAATTGAATATATCGATAGTTTTTTAATAATTTTGTTTTGCTTACAAAGGTAGCAGAAAATAATTTTTAACGTACGAAAGATACAAAATGTTTCTCGAAAATACCGTAAATCAACAAGAACAATTTGGCTGGATTGAAGTAATTTGTGGCTCCATGTTTTCGGGCAAAACCGAAGAATTGATTCGCCGCTTAAAACGCGCTCAGTTTGCCAAACAAAAAGTAGAAATCTTTAAACCGGCTGTCGATACAAGATATGACGACGAAATGGTGGTTTCGCACAATAAAAACGAAATTCGTTCTACGCCCGTTCCTGTTGCTGAAAATATTCGAATTTTAGCACAAGGTTGTGATGTTGTAGGTATTGACGAAGCACAGTTTTTCGACGAAGAAATTGTTGCCGTTTGTAATGATTTAGCCAATTCGGGAATTAGAGTGATTGTTGCTGGATTGGATATGGATTTTAAAGGAAATCCCTTCGGACCGATGCCAGCGCTTATGGCTACAGCCGAATATGTAACGAAAGTACATGCAGTTTGTACACGCACTGGAAACTTAGCTCATTATAGTTTTAGAAAATCGAGTGACGAAAAATTAGTTATGCTAGGCGAAACCGAAGAATACGAACCTTTAAGCCGCGCCGCATACTACAGAGCCATTCGCGAACATAAAGAAGAAAAAGAGTAATTTGAATCTCAATAGCACCCATATTATTTCGTTTTGTAAAGGCGTTTTTCACGGAAATTCGACTGAGTTTACAGCAAGTCATATTTCGATTGACAGCCGTTCGTTGCAAAACGGAAATAACACTTTATTTTTCGCCATCAAAGGACAAAATCACGATGCACATTTGTATCTAGAAGAATTGATTGCAAAAGGCGTTCGTTATTTTGTGGTCGAACATATTCCGGAACATTTGTATGAAAAAGCGAATTTCATTATCGTTGAAAATTCGTTGAAAGCTTTACAACAAACTGCGATTGGGTATCGAAAACAATTCGATTTTCCATTTGTGGGAATTACCGGAAGCAACGGAAAAACCATCGTAAAAGAATGGCTGAATTTCTTGTTGAGTCCGAATCACTTGATTGTTCGAAATCCGAAAAGTTATAATTCACAAGTTGGTGTTCCGCTATCGATTTTAGCGATTGAGGGAAATTACGATTTGGGAATTTTTGAAGCCGGAATTTCGTTGCCCAATGAAATGTCGAATTTGGAAAAAATCATTCAACCGAAATATGGGATTCTAACGAATATTGGTTCGGTTCATGATGAAGGTTTCCAAAATCGCGCAGCCAAAATCAAAGAAAAAATCAAACTTTTCGAAAATTGTTCTGATATTTTCTTAGAAAAAAATCCTGAAATTGAAGTTTTACTTCCAGAAAATAGTCAAAAACATACTTGGAGTTTTTCCGAAGAAAGTGCGAATATTTTTGTTACGAAGAAAATTGAAAATGGTAAAACCGAATTAAACTTCAAAGACAAAGAGAATTCTTTCAGTGTTGTTGTTCCGTTTTCTGATGAAAATTCGATTGAAAATGTAATTACTTGCGTCAATTTCATGCTTTTTTTAGGAGAAAAAATTGCGTTTATCCAAAATCGAGTTTCGGAATTATATCCTGTAGAATTAAGACTTCAAGCCATAAAAGGAATCAATAATTGTTTGGTAATCGATGACAGTTACTCGGTAGATTATCAGTCCTTGAAAATTGCGCTGGATTTCTTAGAACAACAAAAATTATACGATAAAAAGACGATTATTTTATCTGATATCTTTACGAGTGGCATTGCCATTGAAACGCTTTACAACCAAGTAAAACAACTGCTTTCGAAAAATAAAATCGAGCGTATTATTACCATTGGCGAAACCATCGGAAAACAATTGAACGATTTACCGAATGTGATTTCGTTTGCCACTACACAAGAATTTTTACAACAATTCAATACGCAATCGTTTCAAAACGAAACCATTTTAGTGAAAGGCGCACGTGGTTTCAACTTTCATGAAATTGTGGTTTTGTTGGAAGAAAAAAATCACGAAACCATTTTAGAAATCAATCTCGATGCAATTAGTTACAACCTGAATTTCTACAAATCCAAACTGAAACACGATACCAAAATTATGGTGATGGTAAAAGCGTTTGGCTACGGAAATGGTGGTTATGAAATTGCAAAATTGCTCGAACATCATAAAGTTGATTACTTAGGCGTTGCGTTTGCTGATGAAGGCATCGAATTGCGAAAAGCCGGAATTACGACTCCAATTATGGTTTTAAATCCTGAAAACAATAGTTTTAGAGCCATGATTGCTTATAATTTAGAGCCTGAAATTTATTCGATTACGGGTTTACAAGCGTTTTTAAAAATTGCACAACACCAAAATATTTCCCACTACCCGATTCATATTAAATTGGACACAGGAATGCATCGCTTAGGATTTGAACCGCATTTGATAGACGAATTGTGTTCGTTATTAAAAAATAACAATTTTGTTAAAGTAAAAAGTGTGTTTTCGCATTTAGCTGCGTGTGATGATTTACAATTCGACGATTTTACGAAATTGCAATTTCAACGTTTTGATGCAATGTATTCGGAATTAGAGAACGTATTGCCTTCAAAACCGATTCGCCATATTTTAAATACGTCTGGAATTTTCAATTATTCGGAAAAACAGATGGAAATGGTGCGATTGGGAATTGGTTTATATGGTATTGGAAATTCGGAACAAGAATTGAAAGTGTTGGAAAATGTGAGCACTTTAAAAACGATCATTTCCCAAATAAGAGAAGTTTCAGCCGAAGAAAGTATTGGTTACAGCCGAAGATTTCGAGTGACTCAAAAAATGAAAGTTGCTACGATTCCGATTGGTTATGCGGATGGAATCAGAAGAGCTTGGGGCAATGAGAAAGGATTTGTTACCATCAACAACCAAAAAGCCACCATTTTAGGATCCATTTGTATGGACATGATGATGGTGGATGTTACGAATATTTCCTGCAATACAGGAGATGAAGTGATTGTTTTTGGAAAAAATCCGAAAGTAACTGAAATGGCGAATGTTATTGGAACCATTCCTTATGAAATTCTGACTGGGATTTCGCAACGTGTAAAGCGAATTTTTTATAAAAATTAACAAGTTGTTTGAAATTTTGTATATTCGTAATACTAAAATTAAAACTAACTATTAAAAAATTAAAACTATGGGAATGATTTCAGAATTTAAAGATTTTATTGCTAAAGGTAACGCAATGGACTTGGCTGTCGGAGTGATTATTGGAGCTTCATTTGGGGCGATTGTAAACTCTTTGGTTTCAGATGTAATAACACCAGCCTTATTAAACCCAGCCTTAAAAGCAGCACAAGTAGAAGATTTAGCCGGATTAAAAACCGATGGCGGTATTTTATATGGTAAATTTTTAGCAGCTGTTATTAGTTTCTTAGTTATTGCCTTTGTCATCTTTTTATTGGTAAAAGCAATGAACAGCATGAAGAAAAAGCAAGAACCAGCTCCAGCGGCTCCAACAGGACCTACACAAGAGCAATTGTTAGCTGAAATTAGAGATTTATTAAAAAAATAGTCGATACCGCTACATTATATATTCTAATTAAACCCCGATTCGTCGGGGTATTTTTTTTGCATTCCCGTTCCAAATCGAAACTTTTGTTATAATTTCATCAATATTTGCTAAGTCATTTGAATATTCTATATTTTTGCATAATTAAATAACACACACAATGAAATCGCTACAAAAAACTCGTTTGCGTAAGCAAACATCCATAAATAAAAAGGCGATTCCATATGTTTCCAATAAAAAATAAAATCAAAACATATGAAAGTAGCCGTAGTTGGCGCTACCGGAATGGTAGGCGAAATAATGCTTCAAGTATTAGCAGAACGTAATTTTCCTGTAACCGAGTTAATTCCAGTTGCTTCTGAAAAATCAGTGGGAAAAGAAATCGAATGGAAAGGGAACACCTATAAAGTGGTTGGTTTACAAACCGCTGTAGATATGAAACCGGAGATTGCTTTGTTTTCGGCAGGTGGAGAAACTTCTTTAGAATGGGCTCCAAAATTTGCCGCTGCAGGAACAACCGTAATCGACAATTCATCTGCTTGGCGTATGGATGCTACTAAAAAATTAGTAGTTCCAGAAATCAATGCTTCGATTTTAACTAAAGAAGATAAAATTATTGCGAATCCAAACTGTTCAACGATTCAAATGGTAATGGCTTTAGCGCCTTTACATGCTAAATATGACATCAAACGTATTGTAGTTTCTACTTACCAATCCATTACGGGAACAGGAGTAAAAGCCGTGCGTCAGTTAGAAAATGAATATGCTGGCATTCAAGATGAAATGGCCTATAAATATCCAATTCACAGAAATGCGATTCCACAATGCGATAGTTTTGAAGAAAACGGTTACACCAAAGAAGAAATGAAATTGGTGCGTGAAACACAAAAAATCTTAAACGACAACACCATTGCCGTAACAGCAACTGCCATTCGTATTCCAGTCGTTGGCGGACACAGTGAAGCGGTAAACATCCAATTTGAAAACGATTTTGATGTAAACGAAGTACGTCAAATTTTACAAAATACACCTGGTGTTACGGTTCAAGATAATTTAGACACTTACACCTATCCAATGCCAATTTATGCACAAGGAAAAGATGATGTTTTTGTAGGAAGAATTCGTAGAGATGAAAGCCAAGCTAACACCTTAAACATGTGGATTGTAGCTGACAACTTAAGAAAAGGTGCTGCTACAAATACCGTTCAAATTGCGGAATACTTGGTTGCAAATCAACTAGTATAAATTTTAGCCACAGATTAGCACGGATTTAATCCTTTTGAATCCTTTAAATCCGTGGCAAAACAAATAACCACGAACTAGCGAATAAGTCATCAAAACTTAAAAATTCGTTAATTCGTGGTTTGTTTTTTGGCTTTGTTCTAAATGCAGTATATTTGTAGTCGTGAAAAAGAAATTATTACATATGAATTTGTTTTTGATGCTTGCAGTATTATTTGCTGTAAGTTATCATTCAATACATACTTTTTCGCACGAACACCATGTAAAGTCGAAATGTTGTGATGATTCGCATCATTTGACTTTAAAAACTTCTGAAAAAACAGTTAGCGAAAGCGAAGATTGTCCTGTTTGTGATTTCAAATTCGTGGCTTTTCTTTCTCCAGAAGTTTTACACTTTGACTTTATTCCTTCGTTTTACGAAATTCCCTATCAATTCAATAGTAATGAATCTTGCATTACGTTTGAAGGAAATTCGTTCTACCTTCGTGGTCCACCAGCTTTAGTTTAAAAATATATTACGACATCATTACCAAAAATAATGTTACGTTGTTGTTTCATTTAAACTAAGAGAAATGCGATTCTTATCGATATTATTTTTCTTTTTGGTTGGCTTTTTCGGATACGCTCAAGTTACAATTACTGGCGTTATTTCGGATGAAAATGGCTTACCATTGAGAGATGCTCACCTACACATTGCCAACAAAACTACTTCTACGGATATTAATGGAAGTTATGCTTTATCGGGTATTCCAAAAGGGAAACAGAAACTCTATATTTCGTATATAGGCTATCATGCTATTGAAGAAACTATCGAAATTTCAATCGACTTGACTATCAATCGCCAATTGAAATTAGATGTAACGAAATTAGAGGATATTACCATTCAACAACTTTCGAATTCAAAAAACGAAAGCAGTAACGAACAAGTTTTGAAAAGCGCTACTATTGAAAAATTTAGTAATCAAACCTTGGGCGAAGCCTTGAAAGAAGTTTCGGGAGTTTCCATTTTAAAAACGGGAAGTACTATTGTTAAACCTGTAATTAATGGTTTGCATAGTAGTCGTGTACCCATCATCAACAATAATATTCGATTAGAAGATCAACAATGGGGAACCGAGCACGCACCAAATTTTGACATCAATTCGGCTGGAAAAATCACGGTGATTAAAGGCGCTTCAGCTTTGCAATATGGTGGTGATGCAATTGGCGGAATTGTTATCATCGAACCTGAAGTAATCAAAAAAGACACTTTAGTTGGAAAAACAATTCTCAACTTAGCCACAAACGGAATGGGCGGTAGCTTGAGTTCAAGTCTTCAAAAGGGAAATCGTTATGGTTGGAGTTGGAATGCTTTAGGAACTTTCAAATATTTAGGCGATAGAGAAACGCCTGATTATGTGTTGTCAAATTCGGGAAATCGCGAACAAAATTTTTCAGGAGGCATTCGTTTTGCTAAAGAAAAGTATAATTTCAATGCGATGTACAGTTTTTACAATGCCCAAATTGGAATTATCAAGGCTTCTCATATTGGAAATGTAAATGATTTATACAATTCCATCAACAACCAACAACCAAGTGTTATTGAACCTTTTAGTTATTTGATTGATGCACCAAAACAAGAAGTACAACACCATTTAGCTAAAATTAATTACCAAAGATGGCTCTCTGAAAACACTTCAATTGATTTACAATATGCGTTTCAATTCAACAATCGTTTAGAATTCGATATTCGAAGAACGAGTGCTACAACAAAAAAAGCTGCTTTAGATTTACAATTAGCAACCCATACTTTTTTAGCCGATTATAAAACCGTTATTGGAAATTGGAGATTGAAATCGGGTTTGAATTTGGGCTATCAAAATAATTTTGCCAATCCAGAAACAGGTGTTCGTCCATTAATTCCGAGTTATGAAAAATTGGACGCAGGTTTATACGGAATTGCCGTTTATAAATTTGATAATGCAACTTCTTTAGAATCGGGAATTCGTTATGACTTTTCGACTATCGAAGCTACAAAATATTATTTGAAATCAAGATGGATTGAACGTGGCTATGATGCCGAATTTTCTCATTTTATTGTGGGTGACGAAGGCAATCAATGGCTTACAAAACCTACTTTTGATTATCATAATTTTACAGCAAACATGGGATTTAAAAAGCAATTGCATCATGAAATGGAATGGCTTGTAAATGTAAGTTTGGCTTCGCGAAATCCAAATCCATCCGAATTATTTAGCGATGGTTTGCATCATTCAACAGGTCAAATTGAATTAGGTGATTTACGATTAGAAAAAGAGCAAGCATACAAATTCAACACTACTTTTAAAAAAGATTGGAAATCATTTCAAGTGCAAGTTAATCCGTTTGTAAATCGGATTTCAAACTTTATTTATTTGCAACCTATTGGTTTTGAAACCACTATTCGCGGTGCTTTTCCAGTTTGGGAATTCAAACAAACGGAAGCTTTGTTAACAGGTTTTGATGTCAATACCAAATGGACTATCTCTAATCATTTTTCGCACGAATTAGGATTTGCTTATGTAAATGGACAAAATCTAAGTACTGATGAGTATTTAATAGACATGCCACCATTTGTAATCAATAACAAAATTCAATATAAAAATGAATCTTGGTTCAATTTAGTTGCCGAATTAAAAAGCGAACTGGTTTTCAGACAAAACCATTTCCCAAATTATAACTTTGAAACGAATATCATTGTGAATAATGCATTAACACCTGTTTTGGTTGATATTAGTTCTCCTCCAAAAGGTTACCATTTATTACATTTTTACAGCGAAATGACATTTAAAATCAATAAAAAAAATAGTTTAACCACTTCTTTCAGTGTACAAAACATTGGAAACACAACGTATCGAGATTACCTAAATCGTCAACGCTTTTTTGTAGACGAAATGGGTAGAAACATTCAAATTCAATTAAAATTTAATTATTAAAACACAATTTAAAATTATGAAAAACTTAAAACTTATAGCATTATTAGTAATCCCTACATTATTTTTAACTTCCTGTTCAAATGAAGATGAAGTTGTAAACGAAGAAGAAGTTATTACAACCGTAACCACAACTTTAACTGGCGGAGGTCAAGTAATTACATTAACATCAAGAGATTTAGATGGTGACGGACCAAATGATCCAGTTGTAACTGTCTCAGGAAATTTAGTTGCTGGAACAACCTACACAGGTTCAACAACTTTTTCTAACGAATTAGAAGATCCTGCTGGAGACATTACTGCTGAAATCATAGAAGAAAGTTTAGACCACCAAGTCTTTTATTTTTTAGGAACATCTTTAGGAACTATTACTTATGATGCAGAAGATATTGACTCCAATGGAAACCCTATTGGATTAAACTTTACGTTAGTTGCAGGAACTTCTGGCACAACAGGAACATTAACTGTTACATTAAGACATTTACCAAACAAAACGGCTCCGGGCGTTAGTGAAGGAAGCATTACAAATGCAGATGGAAACACTGATGCAGAAGTTTACTTTCCAATTACAGTAAACTAAACAAATTACCATACGATAAAAAAACGACTGAAATTTCAGTCGTTTTTGTTTTTTAACAAATCTTTATATTCTATTTGAATATCTTTGTTCTCATCAATAAATAATTTATGAAAAAAACAATAACAATATCGGCTATTGTTTGTACACTTTTTATGAACGCACAAACAAAAATCAATTATCCTGAAACAAAAAAAAGCGAACAAGTTGACTCTTATTTTGACGTAAAAATTAGCGACCCATATCGTTGGTTAGAAGACGACAGAAGCACTGAAACCGAAGCATGGGTAAAAGCTCAAAACGTAGTTACTTATGGATATTTAGAGCAAATTCCATACAGAAATATGCTAAAAACAAGAATGGAACAATTATGGAATTATGAAAAAATTTCAGCTCCATTTAAAGAAGGTGATTTTACGTATTATTACAAAAACAACGGTCTTCAAAATCAATCCGTTTTATACCGAAAAGATAAAGCCGGAAAAGAAGAAATCTTTTTAGATCCAAACACGTTCTCAAAAGATGGAACCACTTCATTAGGTGGGTTAAATTTCAGTAAAGACGGAAGTTTAGTTGCTTATTCCATTTCAGAAGGCGGTAGCGATTGGAGAAAAGTAATTGTGATGGAAGCTAAAACCAAAAAAATTATTGGCGATACGATTGTAGATGTGAAGTTTAGTGGTGTTTCTTGGTACAAAAATGAAGGTTTCTATTATTCAAGCTACGATAAACCTGTTGGAAGCGAATTATCTGCAAAAACAGACCAACATAAATTATACTATCACAAATTAAACACATCTCAAAAAACGGATAAATTGGTTTTTGGTGGCGATATTAAAAGAAGATATGTAGGTGGTGGTGTTTCTGAAGATGAAAAATACTTATTTATTACCGCTGCAAATTCAACTTCAGGAAACGAGTTGTACTATTTAGATTTATCGAAACCAAATGGTAAAATTGTAACGTTAATTGATACTTACGAAAACGACAATGATGTTTTAGATAATAAAGGTTCTAAAATTTATTTGGTTACTAATTACAAAGCGCCAAACAAACGCGTGGTAACTTTTGACTTATCCAATCCAGCAAAAGAAAATTGGAAAGATTGCATTGCTGAAACCGAAAATGTATTGTCGCCAAACACGGGTAGTGGATTCATTTTTGCAAGTTACATGAAAGATGCTGTTTCGTTTATTAAACAATATGATTACAACGGAAAATTAGTACGTGATATTCAATTGCCAGGTGTAGGAACTGCTGGTGGTTTTGGTGGAAAAGAAAAAGAAACTACACTTTATTTTTCGTTTACCAATTATGTAACACCAGGAACTACCTATACATTCGACCCAAAAACAGGAAAATCAGCAATTTATCAAAAACCAAAAGTTGATTTTAATTCGGCAGATTACGAGTCAAAACAAGTGTTTTACACTTCAAAAGACGGTACAAAAGTTCCGATGATTATCACGTATAAAAAAGGAACAAAATTAAACGGACAAAATCCAACAATTTTATATGGTTACGGCGGATTTAATGTAAGTTTAACGCCTGCTTTTAGTATTTCCAATGCAGTTTGGTTAGAAAATGGAGGAGTTTACGCTGTTGCGAATTTACGCGGTGGTGGTGAATATGGTAAAATATGGCACGATGCAGGAACGCAATTAAAAAAACAGAACGTTTTTGATGATTTCATTGCTGCAGCCGAATATTTGATTAATGAGAAATATACCTCATCTGATTATTTAGCGATAAAAGGAGGTTCAAATGGAGGGTTATTAGTTGGGGCTGTTATGACACAGCGTCCAGATTTAGTAAAAGTGGCATTACCGGCAGTTGGTGTTTTAGATATGTTACGATATCATACTTTTACCGCTGGAGCTGGTTGGGCATACGATTATGGAACTTCTGAACAAAGTAAAGAAATGTTTGAATACATCAAAGGATATTCACCAGTTCACAATGTAAAAACAGGTACAAAATATCCAGCTACCATGGTAACTACTGGAGATAACGATGACCGAGTAGTTCCAGCACACAGCTTTAAATTTGCAGCAGAATTGCAAGCAAAACAAGCGGGTGACAATCCAGTTTTAATTCGTATTGATGTAAATGCAGGTCACGGATCTGGAAAATCGGTGGCGGCTACCATTCAAGAAAATGTGGATATGCAAGTATTTACACTTTACAATATGGGTGTTAAAGAGTTAAAATAATTTAAATAAATTATTCAAAAAAATCCCGCAAACTGAAGTTTGCGGGATTTTTACATTTTATTATCTTTTAAAATCTATTATCACCATCTAACATTCTACCTAATCCACCTAAAAGGCTTCCTTCTTCTCTTCCACTTCCGCCAGCTTTTGGTGCCGATGCAATAATTCTATCTGCTAAACGAGTAAAAGGCAACGATTGAATGTAAACAATTCCAGGACCACGCAATGTAGCAAAGAAAATCCCTTCTCCACCAAAAATTGTGTTTTTAATTCCGCCAACAAATTCAATATCATAATCTACATCTTTGGTAAATCCAACTAAACAGCCTGTATCAACTCTTAACAATTCACCTGCTTGTAATTCTTTTCTAGCCAAAGTTCCACCTGAATGCACAAACGCCATTCCATCGCCTTCTATCTTTTGCATAATGAAACCTTCACCTCCAAACAAACCTGTTCCTAATTTCCTAGAAAATTCAATTCCAACCGATACGCCTTTGGCAGCACATAAAAACGAATCTTTTTGGCAAATAAATTTCCCGCCAAATTGTTGCAAATCAATAGGGACAATTTTACCTGGATATGGAGAGGCAAAAGACACTTTACGTTTACCCATGTCTAAATTTTGATAGGCCGTCATGAATAAACTTTCACCGGTTAAAACGCGTTTCCCAGCAGATAATAATTTTCCAAAAATTCCGGCTTGTTGCTCTTGACTTCCATCGCCAAAAATGGTTTCCATTTTAATGCCGTTTTCCATCATCATAAAACTTCCGGCTTCGGCTATAACTACTTCTTGTGGATCCAATTCAATTTCCACATATTGCATTTCTTCACCATAAATATGGTAATCTATTTCGTGTGCTTGCATAATTTTTTATTTTATAAATATGTCGCTCGCAAAAAACAAAAGTTACTGAAAATTGAAAATTATTTCAGGATGTATTTTCTAATTAGACAATTGAACAATTGATAACCCAAAAAACGTCTAAGTGAACTCATTAAATTAGCATCGAAACCAATGGTGTATCTTCAGCAATATTGAATAATGTTTTAGTAATAACAGGAGTAAGATTCGTGTTTTTCTTTGTTTTTTTATGTAAGATGGAAGTCACTTTATCCATTAACCTATTATAAGATTCAATTTTCGTTCCGTTACATTTAGTAACATTAGATTGAAAAGAAGTAGGTGCATTTCCAAATTGAACGGTACTTACGCTGATATTAAAATCGAGAAGTTCATACGCCATACATTCCGAAAAACTTTCAATCGCTTGTTTTGTGGAATGATAAAAACTACCCAATGGCAAGTTAACTAAACCTGCAATTGAAGAAATAGTAATAAATTGTCCGAAATTTTGTTCTCTAAATACTGGGATAAAAGCTCTACAAACTTTAACAGCACCTAACCAATTAACATTAACAATATTGTCAATTTTGTTGTCTTCAGATAACTCTACAAAACTTCTGTAACCTAAGCCAGCATTGTTTAAAACAACATTAATAGTTTTGTGTTCGTTTAAAATTGTTGCTTTTGCCATAGTTATACTTTCCGTTGAAGTTACGTCCAATTCATAGCAAAATACATTTGGAGTTGTTACTAAATCATCTGCTAAATCAATCGAAATCATAGTAGCAATAACCGTCCATCCATTTTTTACAAAATACAAAGTTGTTTCTTTACCAATTCCACCAGAAGCTCCCGTGATAAGTATCGTTTTTTTCAATAGTCTTGCTGTTTAATAGTCTAATTTAACAAATGATATTTCTCTAGAAATTCTCGCTTTTCTTCGGTTAATATAAGAAGATGAATTGGAAGCTTTATATTTCCTTGGATTAGGAAGAATCGCAGCAATTCCAGCCGCTTCATAACGAGTTAAACTAGAAGCGTCTTTTCGATACCAATGTTTGGCAGCTGCTTCTGCTCCGTAAACACCATCGCCCATTTCGATACTATTCAAATAGACTTCCATGATGCGTTTTTTGCCCCAAATTAATTCAATTAAAACAGTATAATAAGCTTCTAAACCTTTTCGAACATAACTTCTGCCTTGCCAAAGAAAAACATTTTTTGCCGTTTGTTGTGAAATGGTACTTCCGCCTTTTAAACGTTTCCCTTTTTGATTATTTTGGAAAGCATTTTGCATAGCTTCAAAATCGAAACCAGAATGTTCTAAAAAACGACCATCTTCGCTAGCAATAACTGCTTTTTGAAGATTCAATGAAATTTCGTCAATTGGCACCCAGTCGTGACTGCAAACCATGTCTTTTCCTTCTTCATTGTGTTCTAAAGCTCTCATTCCCATAAGTGGTGTAAATGGAACCGGAACAAATTTCAATAACAAAACAATGGAAAAACTAATAATATTAAACCATAAAAAAAGCAACCAAAAGAAACGTACTATCTTTTGAGCTGTAGTTCTTTTTTTTGCAGGTGATTTTGGTGATTTACTTTTTGAAGTAGTTCTTTTTGCCATATTATATTAAATCTGCTAATTCTTGTCCGACTAAACTGCCAATGGCAACGCCCATTCCGCCCATACGCACACCGCAGTAGACATTATTTGAAAGTTGTTCTACAATTGGTTTTTTATGTGTACCCACGCCCATCGTTCCGCTCCATCGGTGTTCAATTTCAAACTCTTGATGGGGTAAAATTACTGTTTTTAATAACTCTTCCAAACGATTTTGAATCAATTCTGTTGTATCGTGCGAAGTAGTGGTTTCGCCTTCAAAATCTAAGTTTCTTCCACCTCCAAAAAAAATTCTATCATTAATATTCCTAAAATAGAAATAACCTTTATCTAAATGAAAAGTTCCTCTAATATCTAAATTCGGGATTGGTTTAGTAATTAAAACTTGGGCTCTTGCGGGTTGCACTTGATTGTTAGTCAATTGCGAGGCAAATCCGTTTGTAGTAAACAATAATTTATTTGTTTTAAAAGTAATTCCGTTGGTTACAACCTCAACTGCATCATAGAACTCTTGAAAACTTGTTACGGTTTGACTGTTTAAAATCAGAATATCGTTTTGATGTGCTTTTTTTAGTAAAGCCTGCATCATATTTCCAGTATCGATTTGCGCTTCAAAGGGATTGAAAATCAAGTTTTCGAAAATACCTCCAAAATTAAATCGGTCTACTTCTTTTGAAAAGACATCTGTTTTGAAAAGAGGTTTAATGATATCATTGATGAATGAGATTTTCTGAATACATTCGTTATAAAACGATTCGTCTTCTTTTAAAAACAGCTCGTATCCGCCATAAGGTTTCAAATCAATAACGGAGTCGCCTAGATTTTTCCGAAGCAATTGCAAACCAGCATATCGATTTTGAATCAGTTGAATTACTTCTTCTTCGGTATGGGTTTTTAAATCGTCTATGATTTCGGAAATACTTCCAAAACAAGCAAAACCAGCATTTTTTGTACTTGCTCCTTGTGGTAAAATTCCTTTTTCAAGAATTAAAATTTTAGCAGCGGGAAATCGTTCGCGCAGCGCTAATGCAGTATGTAAACCAACAATTCCACTACCTACGATAGTAAAATCAACATTTGAAAACCAATTTTTTAATTCCCAATAACTAAGTTGCATGAATACCTGATTAAAAAAGTAAATGTAATAATTTGTTTTTAGTTATACACTAAATCTCGTTATTTGCGTTATGATATTTAAAATCGAAAAAATGAGAATTTATTTACTTTTAATAACATTGTTTTTTACCCAACTTTTTTCAGCACAAAATGTGACTAAAAAAATTACGCTTATTTTTAAAAAAAGTAATTATCATTTTGAAGAAACATCCGGATTTAAAAGAATGAATGCGTTAATTAATTATTCAGAATTTAATTCGTACAAGGAAACTTATCTGTCGTCAAATAACAAAGAGAAAAATGACACAATAGAATTGAATATTGAATCGGACAAGATTTTTTTAATCCACAATTGGAAAGAATTGAACAAAAGTTCACGAGTTATTTTATATACCAATGACATTGTTGAAATTGATTATGAGAATGGTTATCCTAATTTCAAAATAGTAAACCGTGAAGTAAAACCGTATGATTTGAATTTAGAACAGCAATTAAATCTTAGTTTTCCGATTGATAATTATGTCTTTTTTCAAAACAACAAAAGAAGTAGAAATTCAAAAGAAGAAAAGGAATATAAAACGGAATTAGCAAACTTTATCCAAAATTCTAAAATAGCATTGGATGAACTTTTAAATTCGGAGAAAATTTCAAAAGAAACGTATGATTCTCAATTGAATTATATCACATTTTACTCCTTAAACACAGATTCAAAAACAAATTTCTCTGATTATCAAAACAATCTTAAAAATGAAGCGCTAATTTGGATAAAATCGTATCGCTTTTTCTTAGAATTATATGTGAAAAATGAATTTAAGGTAGAAAAAATAGAAAAAAAACTAAAAGGTTTTGAAATAAAAACCGCTAATAACAAAACAAAAACCAAAGATTTAAGGTTGAAATATGAGGATAGTGAAGATGCATTCCTTCAAATTGAGCAATCAACTTTATTTTCTACCGAAGCAAAAGAATATTTGTTATATGTTTATTTAAACGGAATTGCAAAATCAGAACCGCAAAAGCTATCTACTTATATTGCAATCTTTAAAAAATATTCAAATGACACGAAATTAATAGAAGGTTTTGAAAATGCATTTTTAGTAGATATTGAAGCTTTAAAACAAAATACTTCTGAAGTCATTTTATATGATGAGAACAAAAAAGCAACTACCTTATCAGCCATTATTGAAGCTAATAAAGGAAAGGTCATCTATATTGATTTTTGGGCTAGTTGGTGTGCGCCATGTAGAGCTGCGCTTCCAGCTTCAAGAAAATTACATGATGAATATAAAAATGTTGTTTTTTTATATTTGTCTACCGATTCTAATTTTGAAGCATGGAAAAAAGCAAATCAATTTGAGAAATTAATAGAAAACAGTTATTTCATCATCAATCCAAAAACTTCAGAATACTTAAAAAAACTGGCAATTGATTTTATTCCAAGATATGTATTAATTAATTCCAATAGAGAAATATCAAATCCAAAAGCCGCTTCGCCTGATTCTGAAAAAATCAAGCAAGAATTGAACTCTTTGCTACAAAGTAAATAATTAATCGATAGGATTTTTTCTCGATTTAATTGCTTTCATGATTAATGGAAATGAGGTAACTGCAATTAAAATCAGAATGATTTTTTCGATATGCTTCTTTAAATCAATTCCAAATTCTTCATTAAACAATCCATATAAATAGTGTCCCGCAAAGACTAAAAGAAACGACCACAAAAGCGAACTCAATACGTTATAAAACATAAATTTGCTTTTTTGCATGTGTACAATTCCAGCAATAATAGGCACAAAAGTTCTCACAATCGGTAAAAAACGAGCAAAAATGATAGCTTTTCCACCGTGCTTTTCAAAAAATGCTTGCGACTCGTATAAATATTTCTTCTTAAAAAAGAAACTATCTTCTTTATTGTATAAAAACTGTCCACTTTTTGAACCGAACCAATAACCAAAGATATTTCCTAAAGTAGCCGCTGCGGCAATTAATAAAGCCAGTATAGTAACATTTGACAAATCACTTGGAATCATGAAAAATGTTTCTACTAATTCGCGACTATAAATTCCAGAAAGGAATAAAAGGCTATCGCCTGGTAAAAAGAATCCAGCAAATAAACCAGTTTCGGCAAAAACGATGAACAATACCATGTAAATTCCGATGGGCACACCACCAATTTCCATAGTAATATAGAATTCAGGATTAAAAAGTTTTGTCCAATGAAAATTATCCATGATACTCCTCTGATTTAGATTCCCATTTATCAATTGCAGCAGTTGACAATGCGTTTCCTAAAACATTCGTCATACTTCTTGCCATATCACAAAAATGGTCAATTGGTAAAATTAATGCAATTCCTTCAGGCGGAATACCAAACATAGCGCAGGTAGCCACGACTACAATTAATGAAGCTCTTGGAACACCAGCCACGCCTTTACTAGTTAGCATTAACACCAATAGCATTGTTAATTGTTCACCCAAAGACATATCGATACCATATACTTGTGCAATGAAAATACTAGCAAATGTCATGTACATCATACTTCCATCAAGATTAAAAGAATAACCTAATGGCAAAGTAAACGAAACAATTTTTGGTTGGCATCCAAAACGCTCTAACTCTTCAACCATTTTAGGAAACACCGCTTCACTACTAGTCGTTGAAAAAGCAATTAATAACGGACTCTTAATTCGTTCCAACAATACAAATAAGCGTTTTCCTAATATTAAATAACCCACCGTAAGTAATATTACCCAAAGCACTAAAATCCCTACAAAAAAGGCTCCTAAGTATTTAGCATATAAGGTAAAAACTTCAAATCCGTGTTTGGCAATAGCACTTGCTACCGCACCTAAAACACCTAATGGCGCTGTCCACATGATATAGGTCACCATTTTTAAAATCACATGCGACACAGTATCTAATAATTTTAAAACTGGTTTTGCTTCTTTTTTTGAAAAAGCGGCTAAAGCCACACCAAATAAAATGGAAAAAATTACAATTTGTAAAATTTCATTCGTAGCTAAGGCTTCAAATAAACTCTTTGGAATAACGTGTTTTACAAACTCTTCTAACGAAAATCCCTTGGAGTTTTCTAACAATTCGGAAGCACTTGTAGTATCTTCTAATTTAATTGTTGTGCCTTTCCCTGGTGCAAAAAAGTTAACCAAGACCATTCCTAACAACAATGAAATTAAAGATGCCGAAATGAACCAAGCCATTGCTTTACCTCCTACTCGGCCCACCATTTTCATATCGCCCATTTTGGCAATTCCAACTACTAACGTGGAAAAAACCAATGGCGCAATAATCATTTGAACTAATCTGATAAATATGGTACCCAATAGCTTGATGTTTTTAGAAAAAACGTCTATTGAATCAGGCATTTGATAATGCACAATTCCGCCAAGAATAATTCCAATAAAAAGCGAAACAATGATTAATATAAATAGTTTATTATTCTTCACGGTACTATATATTTTAGTTTGTGAAAATAAGTATATTTTTTTAAAAAAGAACTACATTTAGCATCGTTTTAAATTTAATAAGTATGAAAAAATACATTTTTCTCGTTTTCAGCATGATAACCATGAGTACATTAGCACAACAAAACCTAACTCCCGAAACCTTATGGCAATTAGGTAGAGTAACTCCATTAGGAATTTCAAAAGATGGAAAACTATTAATTTACAAAGTAGGAACGCCTTCTATCGAAGAAAATAAAATCAATTCGAAATATTACTCTGTGCCGGTTGGCGGAGGGAATGCAAGTTTATTAGAAAAAATTGACGGCTTAATTGCCGATAAAAGTATTTCGCCAAATGGCCAGGAATACATCAGTGTTGAACAGGTAAAAGTAGAGAAAATACTGGGTTCAGATTTGTATCCTAAATTGTCAAAAACTACTGCTCAAGTCTATACAGGTTTAGATTATCGTCATTGGGATACTTGGAATGATGGTACACACAACCATTTATTTGTAGGATTGCTTGCTAAAGAAAATGAAAAAGTTTTAGCTCCGATTGATATTATGCCAAACGAACCTTATGATTCCCCTCAAAAACCTTTTGGTGGTGATGAAGATTATGTTTGGTCACCTGATGGGACAAAAATCATCTACGTTTGTAAAAAGAAAGCGGGAACTGCTTATGCAACAAGCACCAACACCGATTTATACGAATACGATTTAGCTACAAAAACCACAAAAAACCTTACCAAAGGTAATTTAGGTTACGATACGCATCCAATTTTTTCTCCAAAAGGTGATTTATCTTGGTTACAAATGAAACGCGATGGTTTTGAAGCCGATAAAAATGATATTATCGTTCGTCATAAAGGATTAGATATTAATTTAACAGCAGGTTGGGACGGAACAGTAGATAGTTTTACTTGGAATAACGATGGGAAAAAAGTGTATTTCATTGCGCCAATTAAAGGTACAAAACAACTTTTTGAAGTCAATTTTCCTGGTTTAACTAAGATTGCGGTTCGTGTAACACAATTAACCGATGGTGATTTTGATGTTAATGCCGTTGTTGGTTTCTCAGGAACTTCAGTTTTAGTAACTAGAAACGACATGAATCATGCTCCAGAAGTATATTCGTATGATTTAGTTAAGAAAACTTGGAAACAAATTACCAAAGTTAATGATGAAGCTTATGCTAAAATCAGTGCTTGTAAAACAGAAAAACGTTGGATTACGACTACCGATGGTAAAAAGATGTTGGTTTGGGTAATTTTACCTCCAAACTTCGATAAAACTAAAAAATATCCAGCACTATTATACTGTCAAGGCGGACCACAAAGTGCGTTGACACAATCGTATTCTTTCCGTTGGAATTTCCAATTAATGGCTTCGCAAGGTTATATTATTGTGGCACCCAACCGAAGAGGAATGCCAGGGCACGGAACTGCTTGGAACGAACAAATCTCAGGAGATTGGGGCGGACAAGTTATGGATGATTACTTAGCGGCAATTGACGATGTAGCAAAAGAATCGTACGTAGATAAAACACGTTTAGGGGCTGTTGGCGCTAGTTACGGAGGTTATTCAGTATTTCAATTAGCTGGAATTCACAAAAATCGTTTCAAAACATTTATTTCTCATTGTGGAATTTTCAATACAGAAAGCATGTATGGAACTACGGAGGAAGTTTTCTTTACGAATTGGGATTCTGGTGGTGCGTATTGGGAAAAAGACAATGCTACCGCTCAAAAAACCTATAACGAATTCAATCCAATTAAGTTAATCAACAACTGGAATACTCCGATTTTAATTATTCAAGGCGGAAAAGATTACCGCGTGCCAATTGGACAAGGACAAGAAGCCTTTCAAGCAGCGCAATTAAAAGGAATTAAAAGTAAATTCTTGTTGTTCCCAGATGAAAACCATTGGGTATTAAAACCACAAAATGCGTTGGTTTGGCAAAAAGAATTTTTTGGTTGGTTGAAAGAGACGCTTTAAAATTTCATGCGAAAGTTCAAAAAATTAATTAAAAGTTTAGGATAAAAAAAGCGATTTCAAATTGAAATCGCTTTTTAGTTTTTATTCTTGAGGGTCTTTCATTACAAAAGATTCCATAAATTTTGTAGTGTAATTTCCAGCCACATAATCTGGTTCGTCCATTAATTGTCTGTGAAATGGAATGGTAGTTTTGATTCCTTCGATTACGAACTCATCTAAAGCACGCTTCATTTTATTAATAGCCTCTTCTCTTGATTGTGCTGTTGTAATCAACTTAGCAATCATTGAGTCATAATTTGGAGGAATTGTATATCCAGCGTAAACGTGTGTATCTAAACGAACTCCATGACCTCCTGGCGCGTGTAAAACCGTAATTTTACCTGGCGAAGGGCGGAAATCGTTATATGGATCTTCTGCATTTATACGACATTCTATTGAGTGTAATTGTGGGTAGTAGTTTTTACCTGAAATAGGCACGCCGGCTGCCACCATTATTTGCTCACGGATTAAGTCATAATCAACCACTTGCTCTGTAATAGGGTGTTCTACTTGAATACGAGTATTCATTTCCATAAAGTAGAAATTTCTGTGTTTGTCCACTAAGAATTCCACAGTTCCTGCTCCTTCGTATTTAATATATTCTGCTGCTTTAACTGCTGCAGTACCCATTGCTTCACGTAATTCGTCTGTCATAAAAGGTGAAGGAGTTTCCTCTGTCAATTTTTGGTGACGACGTTGTACTGAACAATCTCTTTCTGATAAATGACAAGCTTTTCCGTATGAATCACCTACTACTTGAATTTCGATATGACGTGGTTCTTCGATTAATTTTTCTAAGTACATGCCATCATTACCAAAAGCTGCAGCCGACTCTTGACGAGCACCTTCCCATGCTTTTAATAAATCTTCTTTTCTCCAAACAGCACGCATTCCTTTTCCACCACCACCAGCAGTTGCTTTAAGCATAACCGGGTAACCAAATTCATCTGCTAATTTTTCAGCTTCTTCATATGATTCTAAAATCCCTACTGAACCAGGCACACAAGGCACCCCTGCTTCAATCATGGTTGATTTTGCTGATGCTTTGTCACCCATACGGTCAATCATTTCTGGAGAAGCTCCAATGAATTTAATACCGTGTTCTTGACAAATTTTAGAAAACTTAGCATTTTCAGATAAGAATCCGTATCCTGGGTGAATAGCATCTGCATTTGTAATTTCTGCAGCCGCTATAATATTTGACATTTTCAAGTAAGAATCTTTACTTGGTGCAGGCCCTATACAAACCGCTTCATCAGCAAACTTTACGTGCAAACTTTCAGCGTCAACAGTTGAATATACGGCAACGGTTTTGATGCCCATTTCTCTACAAGTTCTAATTACACGAAGTGCAATTTCCCCTCTATTGGCAATTAATATTTTTTTAAACATGTTTTTTAATTAGATAATTAGACAATGTGTCAATTAGACAATTATAAAGATAGACGTTCTACCTTCTTGTCATCCTGAGCTACGTCGAAGAGCTAACTTCTAACTTATTAAGACGGATCAACTAAGAATAATGGTTGATCGAATTCAACAGGAGAAGAATCATCTACTAAAATTTTCACGATTTTTCCTGAAACTTCTGATTCGATTTCGTTGAATAATTTCATTGCTTCAATCACACAAAGAACATCTCCTTTACCGATAGTTGAACCTACTTCAACAAACATTGGTTTATCTGGAGCTGGTTTTCTATAGAAAGTTCCAATAATAGGCGATTTAACAGTAATGTATTTAGCATTATCATCAGAAGCTGGCGCAGCAATTGCGTCAGAAACTACAGGCGCTGCTGCTACTTGCGGAGCGGCCATTTGAGGTGCAGCTTGCATTGGCATTTGTTGAACATAAGTAGTAGTACTTTCTGTTCCTTCAGTCGTAGTTTTTATGGTGATTTTAAAATCGTCCATTTCTAATTTAACTTCTGTAGCGCCCGATTTGGCTACAAATTTGATTAGGTTTTGAATCTCTCTAATATCCATAATATTTGATTTAGTTTAGTTTGTTTTTATTTTGTGTAAGCCCATTTTAAATAAATAGCACCCCATGTGAATCCTCCACCAAAAGCAGCAAAAATAAGATTATCTCCTTTTTTCAACTGGTTTTCAAAATCTGATAATAATAAAGGAAGGGTTGCCGAAGTGGTATTTCCATATTTTTGAATGTTAATCAAGACTTTAGATTCGTCTAATTCCATTCGGTTTGCAGTAGCATCAATAATTCTTCTATTTGCTTGATGTGCAACTAACCAATTCACATCATCGTGAGACAAGTTGTTACGTTGCATGATTTTCTCACTCACATCAGCCATTCCAGAAACTGCGTATTTAAATACAGTTTTTCCGTCTTGAAAAACAAAATGTTGTTTATTTTTCAAAGTTTCTTCTGAAGGAGGTAAAATAGAACCACCCGCTTCAATTTTTAAGAACTCTCTTCCGATTCCATCACTTTTTAGAATTTCATCTTGAAGACCTAATCCTTCTGTATTTGGTTCAAACAATACAGCTCCTGCTCCATCACCAAAGATGATACAAGTAGCTCTGTCTGTATAATCAATAATTGATGACATTTTATCGGCACCAATTAATAAAACTTTTTTGTATCTTCCAGATGCAATATAAGCTGCTGCGGTTGACATTCCGAATAGGAAACTTGAACAAGCAGCTTGTAAATCATAAGCGAAAGCATTTGTTGCTCCTATTTCAGTTGCCACATAAACTCCAGTAGAAGCTACTGGCATATCTGGTGTTGCCGTTGCCATAATCACTAAATCAATTTCTTTGGGATCTAAATTGGCTTTCTCTAATAAGTTTTGAGCGGCTTTTATTGCCATAAAAGAAGTACCTTTTCCTTCTTCTTTCAACAATCTTCTTTCTTTAATTCCGGTACGACTGGTAATCCATTCGTCATTAGTATCTACTAATGTTTCCAATACTTCATTTGACAGAACAAAGTCGGGAACATAAGAACCTACTGCCGTAATTGCTGCTGTTATTTTATTCATCTTCGATTAATTTTTCTTTCTGAAATTTTAAGGTTCAAAAAGTGGTGGAAATTACAAAAAAAATTTCAAACGAATCCTATTCACTTTTAGAAATTATAGTGTGAATGGGTACTTAACAAAAAAACTCTCACAATGTGAGAGTTTTCTCTATTTTTTCTCTGATGCAATTAAGCTACTGCTTCATTTTTATCAATTACAACTTGACCTCTGTAGTACATTTTACCTTCGTGCCAGTAAGCTCTGTGGTATAAGTGTGCTTCACCAGTAATTGGACATGTAGCGATTTGAGCTACTGTCGCTTTGTAATGTGTTCTTCTTTTATCTCTTCTTGTAGACGACTGTCTTCTCTTAGGATGTGCCATTGTTCTATTTTATTTATCCGTTAATAGTTTTTTTAAATTCTCCCATCTAGGGTCAATATCATTATTTTGTTGTTCTTCTTTCTTGTTTTCTTTTGGAGAAAGCGATTCTAATTTTTCAATTACATCTGATAGCGAACCATCTTTAACTCCTGGATGCACTCTTCGTAATGGAACTGACAATATAATTGATTCATAAATATATTGCGCCACATTAACTTGAAATTCACCGTGAGGCAAAATGAGCAACTCCTCATTTTCATCATTAAATGCATCTCCAAACTTAACTAGAAGTTTTAATTTTCCTTTAATTGGCAAATCAAACTCTTCACCCGAAACATCACAAGGCACATTTACCGTTCCTTTGTGCTTGAAATCGAGTTCTAGCATAGTGCTTTTCTTTTCTAAAACAATCTCTACTTTGACCGAAACGTCGTTAAACTCATCGTATTCAAAGCTCTTAAAGAACGTATTATCTATTTGATAATCAAACTGATGCTTCCCTATTTTTAATCCCACGAATGGAATCAAATATTCTTTTAAATTGTTCATAACAACAGTTTTACCTTTTTAAAAGGTGTGCAAAGATATAAAATATTTGTAAATTCAAACCAGTTGTAAACATTTTTTTGTTTATAACTGGTTTTCTTTTGTTTTTAGAGGGTTTTTAATAAGCTCTTGATAGTCATTTCTTTTGTTATAAATATCAATTGCTAAATATACCGCCTCTTTAAATGACTCGTGATTAGCCACTCCTTTACCCGCAATTTCATAGGCTGTGCCATGATCGGGAGAAGTTCTAATTTTATTCAATCCTGCCGTGTAATTCACTCCGTTACCAAATGACAAGGTTTTAAAAGGAATCAGTCCTTGGTCATGATAAGTTGCGATTACTGCATCATATTTTTCATATTGTGCCGAACCAAAAAATCCGTCTGCTGGAAAAGGTCCAAAAACCATATTACCAGCTTCAAATAATTTTTTTAATGTTGGCTTGATAATTTTTTCTTCTTCTTGACCAATAACACCATTATCCCCTGAATGTGGATTTAATCCTAAAACTGCTACTTTAGGCTTTTCAATTTGAAAATCTTGCTTTAACGTTTGAATAATCGTTTTGATTTTACTTGAAATTAATTTTTCATTCAAATGATTTGCTACTTCATTTACTGGAACGTGGTCTGTTAACAACCCAACACGCAAATCATCATGTACCATTAACATTAAAGCATCGCCTTCCAATTCTTTATCCAAATAATCGGTATGACCAGGAAATTTAAATTCTTCTGATTGAATATTATACTTATTAATAGGTGCTGTTACCAAAACATCTACAAAACCTTCTTTTAATGCTTTAGTAGCTGCAACAAAAGATTTTATAGCGTAACTTCCCACCACATCATCATTTTTACCGAATTCCAAATTAACCCCTTCGCGCCAAACATTTAAAACATTAATTTTACCTACAACAAGCTGTTCTAATTTATCAATGCCATGAATAGCTGTATCTAATTTTAATTCTTTCTTTAAAAAAGATACAATTTTTACATTAGCAAAAATTACAGGCGTACATAATTCTAACATTCGAGTATCTTCAAATGTTTTTAAAATAACCTCGCTTCCAATACCATTTAAATCTCCAATTGAAATTCCAACAATTATATTTTCTGCTTTTTTAACCATGATAAATGTGATTTATTGCTTACTTTTGATGTGCAAATTTAGTAAAATTAAATCAGTTATGTTTACCGGAATTATAGAAACGCTCGGAATTATAAAAGTAATCGAAAAAGATCAGGAAAACCTGCACTTAACGATAGAATCTGAAATTACACACGAATTAAAAATTGACCAAAGTGTGGCACATAATGGGATTTGTTTAACCGTTATAAAAATTGAAAACACAAACTATACAGTTACAGCCATAAAAGAAACGATTGATAAAACCACTATTGGAACTTGGAAGGCAGATGATGTTATAAATTTAGAACGCGCCATGAAACTTGGCGACCGACTTGACGGACACATTGTTCAAGGACACGTAGATCAAACCGGAACGTGCACTAAAATTAAGGAAGCAAATGGAAGTTGGGTTTTTACTTTTGAATACGACGCTGCTTTAAACAACATTACCATTGAAAAAGGTTCAATTACCATAAACGGAACAAGTTTAACTGTAGTAAATTCAGGATTAAACACCTTTAGTGTAGCCATTATTCCTTATACTTTTGATCACACTAATTTTAATACTTTTAAAATTGGTACAAAAGTGAATTTAGAATTTGACGTAATTGGAAAGTATGTAAGTCGATTGAATGAATTAAGAAAATAAAAAAGGCTCATTAAGAGCCTTTTTTTATATCTATGAATTTTTTTGACAAATAATACCCTGAAACTAATGCTAAAAAAAACAGTATAAGTATGTTACCATCAATTGGCAAGCCTGGTGGAGGTGGTGGTGTTGGCGGTGGTGGCCCAACTGGTGGAGCAGCCAAAACACCATGAGTACATAAAAGCACTACGATGGTTAATATAATTTTATTCATAATTATTCTAATTTGGGGACAAAAGCATAATTAATATTAACAATCTACCCATTTAAGGTAAACTGTCTCAAATTTAATTAAAAATACTTAAAAAAACTTAATTTTAGTTTATTTTAAGTATTTTATTTTAAATCTAAACAATAATGTGGTCCCACCTGGGCTCGAACCAGGGACCACCTGATTATGAGTCAGGTGCTCTAACCAACTGAGCTATAGGACCTCTATTGGAAGTGCAATATTACTACTATTTTTATTTGCAAGCAAATCTTTTTTAACTTTATATCATTTCTTGGCAAAGCTCAATCAACACTCCATTTGTACCCTTTGGATGAAGAAATGCAACTAACTTATTATCAGCTCCTTTTTTAGGAGTTTCATTCAAAACCACAAAACCTTCATCTTTTAACCTATCAATTTCAGCTAAAATATCTTTCACATCAAATGCAATATGATGAATTCCTTCTCCTTTTTTTTCTAAAAATTTAGCTATTGGGCTATTCGAATTGATAGCTTCTAACAATTCTATTTTATTTGGACCATTCATAAAAAAAGAGGTTTTAACTCCTTCACTTTCGACTTCTTCTTGTTTATATGGAGGTGTCCCAAACAACTTTTCAAACAAAACATTAGACACTTCCAAACTATTCACAGCAATTCCAATATGTTCAATCTTTCTCATATGTTTCAGTTAATTTAAAGACACGCAAAGTTAACAAAAATCAAACAACGTTTAAGCAATCAAACTTACATATACATATAAAAGAATACGCCTTGATGAAATTTTATGTATTTTTGCATCATGGAAACAAATAGACAAAAAAAAATAGGAGCACTTTTACAAAATGACTTAGTTTCAATTTTGCAAGGTGAAATCCGAAAAAACAACATAAACAACTTACTAATTTCAGTTTCAAAAGTAAATGTAACTTCTGATTTATCTATTGCTAAAGTGCATTTAAGCATATTTCCTACTGAAAAGGCTCCTGAAATTTTAGAGGCTGTTAAAAGTAACGCTCCGCTTATAAAGCACGATTTGGCGCAACGTGTAAAAAATCAATTACGCAAAGTTCCAAATCTAATTTTCTATATTGACGACAGTTTAGATTATATCGAAAAAATTGATAAAGCCCTAACTGGAGAAGAGAATCCTATTGAAAATCCAGATTTATTAGAGAAAAGAAAGAAATCGTAATTTGAACCTTTCCTATTACATAGCAAAACGTTATGCTGTAAGTTTCAGCAAGAACAAAGCAATCAATATAATTACAGGTATTGCTTCTGTTGGAATTATAGCAAGCACTATGGCCCTATTCGTTTTCTTATCTGTATTTAGTGGATTAAAAGAATTTAGTCTAAATTTTGCAAATGCATCTGATCCAGATCTGCGGGTTGAAACTAGCGTTGGAAAAACTTTTTTTTTACACCCTAAACAAATAGAACAACTTAAAAAAAGCAATTACATAAATTCATACAGCAAAATTATTGAAGAACGTGTATACTTTATGTATGACAGCAAAGAGCTCTTTGCCTATATTAAAGGAATTGACAATCGATTCATCCAAGTCACTAATTTTAACAAAAACTTATATGCCGGAGAATGGCTTGAAGCCAATTCAGAAAATGTAGTTGTAGGTGCAGATATAAGTAGAAAATTAGGCTTAGGTTTATTTGATTACAACAATGGCCTAGAAGCATTTGCTCCAAAACCAGGAAAGGGTGATATAGAAAACCCCAATGAAGCTTTTAATAAAACACTATTATTTCCTACAGGAATCTATTCTATAAACGAAGAATTAGACAGCAAATATGTGTTTTGCTCTATTGAAGTTGCCCAACATTTTTTAGGTCTAAAAAACAACGAAATAACTAATCTTGAAATCAAATTAAAGCCAAACGCTGACGAAAATAAAGCTCGCACTGAACTTACTCAAATTTTAGGAAAATCTATTAAAATAAAAAACAGAGCCCAACTTAATGATTCGCTCTATAAAATGCTCCAATCTGAAAATTTATTCATTTATTTATTTAGTACATTGGTAGTTATACTAACTTTATTTTGTCTTGCTGGAGCAATTGTGATGATTATCATTGACAAGAGAGATAATTTAAAAACACTCTATAATATTGGTGTAACACAAACAACTATTCGTACAATATTTTTCACACAAGGTATAATGATAACTTCATTTGGTTTATTCCTTGGATTATCACTTGCAATAGGGATTATTCTACTACAACAACACTTTTCATTTATCATGATTACTCCAACAATGCCTTACCCGGTACTTTTTGAATGGGAAAACATAGCCATTGTAGTAACCACCATTATAATACTCGGCTTTATCTCATCATGGATTGCTTCGGGCACAGTGAATAAAAAATTGTTTAAATAATATTATTCTTTAGGCAAAGGTGCCCCAACAGCAACATCACAACGATGACCTTCTTGACCGTGAGGAGGATTCATACCAGGTAGAGTAGTTGTTCCCACAATTGTTGCAGACCCATTATTTGAATTCACATTCATTACTGGTTTGTCTTCTGTTTTATTATTAACTACACGGGGTGTTGTTTGCGGTTGTTTTTTGGCAGTTGGTTTTGAGTTCAATGGTGCTCCTACAGGAATTTCGCATTTGTGACCTGGTTGCCCGTGCGGAGGATTCATTCCTGGGGCATTTTGTGCAGGAGTAGGCGTTGATTGCTGGACGGTTTGCTGCATTGGTTGCTGTTGTGCCTGGGCTTGATTTCCTACGCGCTGTTTCAACCAAGCTTCACCTGAAAAAGGTTGTGCTTTTTGCTGCGGTTCTCCTACTGGCTTTACTTCTTCCTCTTTTTTACAAGATATTAACGTCATAAAACCCAATATAGCTAATAAGATTAATTGCTTTTTCATCTTTGTTTTTTTTACAATAATCAAATATAAAAAAATTTATATTTTGTTTTTGAAATGTTGCAATTAAATTTACAGAAATTCAAAAGAATGTTACGTTAAAAACTAAAAACCTTGCAAACAGCTAATTAAATGATACTAAGTAAAGTTAATTGTGATTTAATATTTTTTCTAAAAGTGTAAGTTATAAACCTATAAAAAAACAGTCAAATATATT
>Ga0255098_1000041_pt1 | contig 43601 bp, 69 predicted proteins | sample Colum_Atlam_RepC_2_FD_188440 | JGI IMG/M metagenome (GOLD analysis project Ga0255098, IMG submission 188440) | Freshwater microbial communities from Columbia River, Oregon, United States - Colum_Atlam_RepC_8d | ecosystem: Environmental > Aquatic > Freshwater > River | place: USA: Oregon... | reverse complement strand
AAGCAACGAAACACCATAAAGATGCCCACGCCAAATACTGGCAAAACAAGGGTTATATACAGAAAGATGTATTCTGCAGATAACATGTTATCTTTCGGAATCAGTTGAGGCGTATTCAATTTTATACCCGACTCATTCTAATTATCTGGATAATATATAATGCCGAGTCATAAGAAAACACAGAAACGACAAACGCGTAATCAATACGAGTTGAATCGGCCAGCTGAGCCCCCGCCTTTTACCGCTGGATACAGCGAAGCAAATAATATTGCCCCGAAAAAAAAATCTAAGAAGAAGTCCAAGTCTAAACCTGTTGAACCCGTTGTGTCGAATCATAAGAAAACTCAGCAAAGGCAAACGCGTAATCAATACGAGTTGAATCGGCCACCCGAGCGCCCGCCTTTTATCGCTCGCTACAGTGAAGCAAATAATATTGCCCCGGAAAAAAAATACAAGAAGAAGAAGAGGTCCAAGTCTAATATCCATTATAAACCCGTTGAACCAGTTCAGGTCGAGAAAGTCGTGCCAAAGGTCGCCAGACCGAATCCTTTAGAGGTGAAAGCACGGGCAGCAGCACGCGCCGCAGCAGCCACAGCAGCCACAGCCACGGTAGCACCTAAAAGAAAACCACCTCCTCTTAAACCGAGAGGTGCCAAGGTGCGAGTGGAGCCACCACCTGAACCGCCACAGGCACCCGCACAGCCACCCGCACCGCAGGCAGTCATGACAGCAAAGAGAATGATGCCCAAGCCCAAGCCCCGGGTAAGAATGACTCGTAAGGCATACAATACACCTGTAAATATGGCAGAATTCATGATGGCCGCCAACAAACCGATGAAAAAGACTATACCTAAAATGTCACGAAAAAGTCCTGCGTTTTTCAATATACCGAATGCAACGAATGTCGAAGGAATGAAATCCGCAGTAACAGAAGTTGCAAACTCTTTCAGACTCGGCGCCAGAGGTAGCATGAATCCTTTGTTAACAACGTTAAGAGAATCACCATTAAGAGAAACCCCCAATCATCCATTGTTACGAGGTAGTTTTAGGACACGTAAACTGATGAGTCAGCAAGCAAAAGGGCGTCTCAATTCAATCAAGGAATAAGTGTAACGGAAGAAGTGTAACGGAAGAAGTGTAACGAAATAAGTGTAACGGAAGAAGTGTAACGAAATAAGTGTAACGAAATAATCTAACCCTAAAATTGAACACTTCTTTAGCCTTTCGGTTCTTGTAAAAAGATGAATCGTTTCAAACTTCGCCCCTCGCTGGAAGAGATGCATCCTTCGCTGAGCATGGAATACGAGGACTTTTGGTTTCATCTGTCCTCCAACCCAAACGCAGTGGAACTGCTAGAGAGATACCCCGAACGTATCCACTGGGATAGCTTGTCCGCCAACCCGAATGCGTTGGACCTCCTTTCGCGTAATACGAATAAACTGAGTTGGGACCTCCTCTCTTACAATCCCAAAGCGTTGCCCCTACTCCTGAAGAACCGACACATGATACTCTGGATTAGTCTGTCGGGGAACACGAGTGCCATCGAACTTCTCGCCCAGAACCCAGACAAGATACACTGGGACACGTTGTCGAGGAACCCGGCAGCCTTGCCCCTGTTCATGCAATACCCAGACAAGGTCATACCAGTCATGGTATCGATGAACCCATCCGCGATACCGTTCCTGGAACAACATCCAGACAAGATTGAATGGTCCTCTTTGTCGGGTAATCCGGGAGCCATCAAGATACTCGAAGCGAACCTCGACAAGATAGATTGGACTATGTTGTCGATGAACCCAGCCGCCATTCATATTCTGGAAGAACATCCACACAAGATAGACTGGCAATGGATTTGTCAGAATAAAAATGCCCTGCCCATCTTCTTGAAACAGGACCCGGACATACTGGATTGGTTCATGCTTTCAGAGAACCCGGGCGCCGTGCCTCTCCTCGAACAATACCCCAATAGGATACATTGGGACAGACTCGCATTCAATCGAAACGCCATACATCTTCTGACACAGAACCTAGATGAGGTTCCCATGTCAAGCTTGGCAAACAATCCAAACGCAGTCCTTCTGTTATGCGTCCCCGACTACGAGAAGATGCGAGAGGACACCATCGTCCATGAACTGAACGCCCGTGTGTTGGACCCCGACCGCGTTTCCCGGGTCGCACAGCGCCTGGGGCTTTCGTTTCATGAATACCTCTTGGCTCAATAAAATTGATTCTATGTTTTTACCTAGAGAGACATAAAATGGAAATGAACGTTCTCGACTTTGCCGACCGTCAACAGACTCTATCCATGCTACCCCTCGAAATCGTAAGATGTATACGGGGGTATACCCATCAATACGACTGGAACATTTCCAAGAAATGGGACGCCGAGTTGATTTGGAATAATGCAATCATCCATGAGTATTACCTCAAGGAAGAGAACCAATACCACGACGAAGTCCGCGAATGGTCTCTGTATGGACAAAGCTTGTTGCTCAAGTTCAGGGAAGAACGATTCCCTCGCGAACCCTTGAAGGAGCCGCCGCCTTATTCCGAGTCCAATTACTCGAGTCCACGAGACTACTACCTACAGCGTATTCGTTGGTTAAATGGACATTAAATATTAGACGTTATGCTTTTTATTCGCCTTGGGTTTGATGTTCTGGGTATATCTATATCTATATCGGATTTCATCCATTAGCTGATTATTCAATTGATTACTTAAGGCTTGATAGGAAGCAAGGAGCTTTTTCGTGATCTGCCGACGGGACGGAGGAGGCTTGACGCGCGTCCTTGTCTCGGCCAGACGCATGAGGTGTCTTGCCAGTTTTTGTTGGGCCTGTATTTTTCGAATCATAGAGTTGGCTTCGGCATTCTCTACCTTTCTCTGTTTATTCTCTAAATGATTCGTTAAGATTCCGTTGTATCCACGGAACACCTTGCCTATACCACGTGTCTTTTTCATAAGCTGCCGACGTGACGGAGGAGGCTTAACACGTGTCCTTGTCTCGGCCTCACGCATGAGGTGCCTGGCTAGTTTCTGTTGAGCCTGTATTTGTTGAATCATCGCATTCGCTTCTGCGCTCTCTTCCCTTCGCTGTTTATTCTCTAAGTGTTTACTTAAGAATGCGTTGTATCCACGGAACACCTTACCTTTCTTTTTGGTGAGCTGTCGATGAGAGGGAGGAGGCTTGATACGCGTCCTTGTCTCGGCCTCACGCATGAGGTGTCTGGCTAGTTTTTGTTGAGCCTGTATTTTTCGAATCATAGAATTGGCTTCTGCACTCTCTTCCCTGCGTCGTTGTTCCTCTTGTTGCGCTTGTATTTCGCGTATCATACGACTGCCTTCTGATTCGTGTTCATTCGTTAGGGGTTTGGTCATTATAAAATAGATAAATAAAAAGAATACCCAAGACACCCAAGATGGTCTTGTCCGTCTGGCCTCCAGCCCAAAGGATATTCTTTTTATTAAAATATGTTATACCTGACACCATGAACGCAGTGCCAGACGGTCTTGTCCGTCTGGACCGCCTGGCCTCCGGCCTTATTTTTATTGAAAAATGTTAAAATACCCGACACCATGAACGCAGTGCCTTCTGACAAAGAACAACTACCTCGACATCTCCTCGGAAGTAATTTACACGTAATCCTAAAGAGAATCAATCCTTTAATTTTTGGGCGGAGCCCAAGCGGTCCAGACGGACAAGACCGTCTTGGGAGCCCAAGCGGCTCACACGGCCGCATCCGTGTTTATTATACATCATCAACTTGATTTCTTCCATGATATGTTGCAAGCATTCATCCGACCCTTTGTTACTTAAATACTTGGCAAACTTTTCTTTCAACAAAGGATTGGGATTGGATTCAAGCCACTCCTCCAGCATCTGTTCTTTCTCTTCATACAACCTCTCCAACTCTTGTTTCTTGTTGGCAAGGTTCCAGTTTTGCCCGTCATAAATGGTCATATACTTGTCTTTCATGTTCGAAATATAAATATTCATGTTCTCTGGTTTCTCAGGATTAAAGTGTATCTTCTCAATCAAGGTCTTGACACAGTGATTGACCCTTTTATAAAACCCCATGTAGTCCTCGGTCGTCAAGTGCGAGACATCGGTATTGCGATAGGCCAACAGCGTAATGTTATTGATGGTATTGTTATTAAAAGAACCATTGATTTCTAGTTTCCCCATGAGTTTCTCAATCTGTTTGGACTGTGTATCCAGTCGCTTGTCAAATACTTTCTGTTGTTGAGTCAGTTGTTTCTGGAATTCATTTCTCTCGGATTCCATCTTGAGGTTCATGAGCCGCACCAGCTCCTTCAAGTCTTCGTCTTTGTTCTTGGTGCAAGAATACTTGATGTGACGATACATCGATTGTTTAAAGGTGAAAGATTTATCACAATATTTACAAAAGATTCCGTCCTTTGGAGCTGACTCAGGGTTTGTTAATGTTTGTTCAGGGATGACTTTTTGTTGGTTCTCGGAAACCTTTGAAACGTCAGCCTTGTATGCTGCGGTTTGTTTGTATTTCTGTATGATATGCTTGTTACTGGCAAGATGCTTAGCATAGTTGCACTTGACTGTGGTGACATAGTGGCAACATTCACATGTAAACTCCATACTATAATGGAGAAATATTCTTTATGTCTTATCATAAAAGTATAAAAGTATAAGAAAAGTATAAATGTATAAAGTTCACACCATAAAGGGAACATTCTTCTAACTGAAATGTATATAAGTCACACTGTAGATATTTTATACAAGAGTTGTTTTTTGTATAAATTTTGAAATATTTTTGCGGGAGAGAGAGCCGGTCTTGCCCGGCTGGGGCGCTTGGGCTCCGCCCCCAAGGATTTTGAGGATTTGTCTCCGCCCCCAAGGATTTTGAGGATTTGTCTCCGGTCCAAGGATTTTGAGGATTTGTCTCCGGTCCAAGGATTTTGAGGATTTGTCTCGGATTACATGATGCGGTTCATCTGTTCCTTCAAGTCTTCGTCCTTGTTCTTGATGCAAGAATACTTGATGTGTTTGGATAAAGAAGATTTATGTTTGTATTCCTTTTCACAATATTTACAGAAAATACATTTCGGCTAACTTCGACTAACTTCGGCTAACTTCGACTAACTTCGGCTAACTTCGACTAACTTCGGCTAACTTCGGCTAACTTTTGGCTAACTTCGACTAACTTTAAAACATCACACTTAAACGCTGTGATTTGTTTGTTTTTTCAATAATATGTTTGTTACTGAGAAGATGCTTAGCATAATTATATTTAAACGTAGTTGAATCGTGACAACACTCGCATGTAAACTCCATACTGTAAGAGTGAAATACCTATATATCATTCAAAAATACAATCCATTTTATAAAGTATCAGGACAACCTGTAAAAGGTTCATAACTCATAATAGAAAGTATCTTGGTCACATGGTAGATACTTTGTGCGCCGGCTAACTTTTGTATCTGTTTTTGAAATATTTTCGCGGGAGAGAGAGCGACGGTAGACGGTCTTGTCCGTCTGTACCGCCTGGCCTCCGGCCCAAGGATTTTGAGGATTTTCTCGCCGATGGATCCCAAGGGGTTTGTCTCAGAACATATTGACTATCTCGGGACGGTTAGAGCCGTCTATGCATTTCAAGTATAATAGACGGTCTTGTCCGTCTGGACCGCTGGGCTCCGCCCAATGTTTTGAGTATGTCTAGACCGTCCACAAATCAAATCTTTGGGTGGAACCCAGGCGCCCCAGACGGGCAAGACCGTCCACAAATCAAATCTTTGGGTGGAACCCAGGCGCCCCAGACGGGCAAGACCGTCTAAAATTGAAGGAATGAAATAACTTATAGCCAAGATAAGAAAATACAAAAAGAATGTTCCAAAACGCAATGTTTGAAGAAACGAAAGACGAAATCCTGGACAACAACTGGCACCAGACTGAAACCAATCTTTGGCCCCAGACTGAATCCACTCTTTGGCACCAGACTGAAACCACTCCTTGGCCCCAGACTGAAACCAATCATTCGGGCGGAGCCCTGGCGCCCCAGACGGGCAAGACCGTCTACAAGATAGCACTCATCGGGGCCGCAGGCGTGGGCAAGTCTTCTATCATGCAGCGACTGTGTGGACGGCCTTTCGACCCTCGATACACGCCAACCGTGGGTCAGCGAGACTATGTCTTGGAGATGGGAGACGTGTGTCTTCACATCAAGGAATACCCCGGCCAGGAACGGTTCCAGACCGTCTACGATACTGACATCGATGGTATCTTGGTCGTCACCACGGCCAGCGCGGTCGACACCCGAATTGCGTTCGAAATCATGCGTCAAATGCCCTACGTTCCGCATTGCTTCGTGGAGAACAAGGGCGACCTTCGAGTAAATCATGACAACCTGTCTTGCTCGGCAAAGACACAACACAACTTGATGGAGTCCTTCGAAGCTCTCGTCAACATAATGATTGACAATGATTAAGGTTCTGTATTTTTATTCGCGGATGTTTTGGGCACTTTTACAAAAGTGAGAGAATGTTTTGGACGCTTTTACAAAAGTGAGAGAATGTTTTGGACGCTTTTACAAAAGCGTGTTTTGGACGCTTTTACAAAAGCGTGTTTTGTGCACTTTTACAAAAGTGCTTTACAAAAGTGTATGTATACTATATAATGAGCTGTGGATTGGAATATGGAGTGAAACAGAATGGAGGGAGCGTTCCTTTTTTGAAAGAACGTTCTTTTAGAGAAGTTCAGAAGGGGGGCAAATCCAAGAAATCCAAAACTAAGAAGGCCAAATCCAAGAAAGCAAAGAGTAAACGAAAGTAAAGCACTTTTGTAAAGCACTTTTGTAAAGCACTTTTGTAAAAGTGCACAAAACGCAGTGCCTTATCAAGCGGTCCAGACGGAAATATAGACGTCTCTAGGCCGGAGGCCAAGCGGTCCAGACGGAAATATAGACGTCTCTAGGCCGGAGGCCAAGCGGTCCAGACGGACAAGACCGTCTCTAGGCCGGAGGCCAAGCGGTCCAGACGGACAAGACCGTCTATGGAGTATAGGTAACCATTGCCGCACCGTCGGTTGGCGTCACATGAAACTCCGGAGCCAGTCGACACTGTAATAGAGGAACCTCATGAGGAGTCAATGGGGTCCCAGAATAGATTTGCGTGGTTTTAAAGACGGGCGATTTCACAATCCCTAGAGGGAAGGCTTGACGCACAAACTCTCGATTGACATAGGTATAGTCCAAGACAAATTGACGAAAGGTTGGTTCTATATCCCATATACCCCCTCCAATGGCTGCGCTTATTCTCAAGAAAAACCAACTCGCTGTTCTATCTCCAAGTTCTTTCATCAACGCGTAGGGGTCCTCGCTCCGGATACCAAATAAATAAACATACGGGTTTTGTGTCGGGTCTGCAGCTCGGTTTATCTTGAGCTGTGTATTGACATACTGGTCTAAGAGAGGTTGCCACGATAAAGTAAATCCTCTTCGAGTCTTCAAAGAGGTGACCTTAATGATATCATACGTCGGCGATATGCCATACGTAGGGAACCAAGTGTCTTTGAGCTCAGGCAATCTGCTCGAGTATGAAGTTGCCGTAGAACGATAAAAGGCAATGTAATCACGCATAAGCGTGCGACCATCTGTGTCACACATGAGAAATATATTTTTGGGTTCTGGTAAGGTAACCAGGATAATCTCTCGCGGAGCATGCAACATCGCCTCTAACTGAACAGTATAACCCGCTGGACGGTAACGAACCAATGGAACATCCAATGGATAGGTAAGCCTGGGGTCATTCGTTTGTGGGCGAGCCGCATTTGCGTCTTCAATCCGTTGAACAAAGTTGTATTCAAACCCACCAGGCACCGCGACTAGAGGAGGCATCGGCACAAGAGCAGGCGCAGCAGGCACAGGCGCAGGCACAGCATTCGTTCTCCTCTGCACTAACGAATTCTTCCTTGCGGCGTTTCTTGTTTTTTTCGCTGCCTTGGAACGAGCTGATCTAGTCACAGGCTTAACCGTTGGATTCGCCTTACTAGCCTTACTAGCCTTACTAGCCTTAGTAGCCTTGGCAGTAATCTTCGTTCGTTTCGACCGAGAACGATTCATTAGTATAAGAGGATACTTTTCACTTTTGTAAAAGTGAACAAAACTTTCAGATGTTCTTTAGACGGAAATATACAAGTCTTTAGACCGGAGGCAGAAACGCAGTGGATTAGGAAACGCTCCCATACGGAAATATACAAGTCTTTAGGCCGGAGGCAGAAACGCAGTGCCTTATCAAGCACCCCATACGGAAATATACAAGTCTTTAGACCGGAGGCCTGGCGCCCCAGACGGGCAAGACCGTCTAAAATTGAAAGGAACCTAATCCCTTTTTGTCTCTCTAGAAAAGATGTCAAAAGTATGGAACAATCCCGACCTGGTCCGTTACATTTATGGGTTCGGCTATGGGCACCGGAATCGCATGAAACCCGTCCTCGAAGATATCATCATCGATATATCTGGGTTTGTGTATAACATGGAAACCGACCCCATCGAGCGAACCGAACAGCGATACCTGATGCAAGAGTTCTCTTACGAAGAAAAGAAATTGTTCAAGGACTATTTCGACCGTTGCCGTTGCTGCAGTCGACACAGTCATTACAAGACCCGAGTCAAAGCCACGCACCCGGTCCCAGAGAGCCGAGTCAAAGAATGCGACTGTCGTTGCCGTGAATTGTCTCGCCGCCTAAGTCGTCTTATAACCTATCATGAAACCCTTTGGGAGATTGAAGCGGAATACGGTGCGCTTTTATAAAGCACTTTTGTAAAAGTGCCCAAAACACGCTTTTGTAAAAGCGTCCAAAACATCCTCTACACTTTTGTAAAAGTGTCCAAAACATCCTCTAGGATTTTGTAAAAGATAGTCTTTTTATTGAAAGCATCCTCGGTAAACCTTTTAGACCGTTATAGTATGTTACCTACGTTTCCAACTCTTGTCGCGACCCTGGCGCCCGTCTTCAATTGTGTGCAACTCTTTCCGCAACTCTACAAGACCTATACCACGAGGAAAGTAGACGACCTTTCTTTTTATTCCCTTATCCTTCTCTTCACGACCAATCTGCTGTGGGTGTTACATGGATATTTTATCATGGACCTCTCGCTCATCATCGCAGGAGTCATTAGCATGGCAGTCAACTTTTCTCTGATACTTCTTTACCTTCGCTATACCAAAGCACTTTTGTAAAAGTGCCCAAAACTCGATGTAAAAGCGAGCAAAACATCCTCGCACTTTTGTAAAAGTGCCCAAAACATCCTGGGTAAATCGTGAAAAAGATAGATAAAAAGTATTCGTTATCACTGTCGCTTTCGTCCGACATGTTCACCGTGTCCATGCTGTCAATGCTCTCAATGCTTTCGTCAGAGGAGAGGCTTGCTGTTTCGTTATCCAAATAGGGTTCTACGTGAATCGATGCTCCCGACCCCATTAGCACTTTTGTAAAAGTGCCCAAAACTCGCTTTTGTAAAAGCGAACAAAACCCGTTGTAAACACTATCACATTTGTCTATGTAAATGGATCGATTTTTAGATTAAAAGAAACCAAGGATACCCCAGGATGTCCTAGGATGTTTTGCTCGCTTTTACAAAAGCGAGTTTTGCTCGCTTTTACATCGAGTTTTGTGCACTTTTACAAAAGTGCGCTAGAAGAGAGACTGGATAATCTTCCTCGAAAAGTGTCGACAGGAGCACTCACAATTGGGTGTGTGCGTCTCATGGACCACTCCCGTAAAGGTGACCAGTTGTCCCTGGTAGATGGTGGGCTTGCCGATGTTGTGTCGCGTGCAGCAGTAGCAGCGCATGTATCCCGAAAGTAATGTAAGCAACCGGTCCTGAGGTATTCCATCCAAGAACTGTAACAGGCTGCACGTATGCTGATACTCTGGTCTCAGTTGTCTCTTGTATGCGGTATATTCAGGCGTAAAATCGTATGGTCCTGATTGGAGCTCGAGCGCAATCAAGCGCATCGACTCTCGATGACCTGGGTCTCCAAACGAATAGATGTGCCGAAGCAAGTCGCACGAGTTAAAGACTGTTTTTGCCATACGCTTTTGTAAAAGCGTGCAAAACTTCCAGAGCTGTTTAAATACTTAACCTATGAAAAAAAGAATTCAATTTTCTCACTTAGCACTTTTGTAAAAGTGCCCAAAACATCCTGGGAAATCCTTGGGTAAAGTGAAAACATCCTTGGGTAAAGTGAAAACATCCTTGGGTAAAAGTGTCCAAAATATGTAAGGTAAAAACAGGAAACCTATAAGGATGTCCCAGGATGTTTTGCTCGCTTTTACAAAAGCGAGTTTTGTGCACTTTTACAAAAGTGCTAAAAGTGCTAGAAGCGTTGGGACAATTCGTCTGGATGCGTGACGGCATTCACAAAAGCAAATCTCCTCTTCCATACGCTCGGTGACGGTTCCTTGACACACCACAATTCGGCCTTCGTGTAAGATGGGCTTGTCTCGGTTGTGGCGCTCACAACAGTAACATCGCTTGAAGCCCGTCAAGTATCGACAGATACGAGCGTAATCCATTTCTTCGACAAAGGCCTGGATCGTGTAGGTGTCTTCTTGTGTTTGTATCTTACGAATACAAAAGTCATCCATGAATTTGCCCGGAATGGACTGGAGGTCGTGACCCAACTGCCGGGTCATGCGTCGATGGTCCGGATCGCCAAACGAATAAATGAGCCGGACCAAGTCTAACGTGTTGAACACTGTTTTTGCGTTCATCAGCACTTAGCACTTTTGTAAAAGTGCCCAAAACCCGCTTGTAAAAGTGCCCAAAAACCCGCTTGTAAAAGTGCCAAAACTTTCAGAGGTTAATCTATCAGAACCTGTTCAGTTATAAACAAATCGATTTTCATATCTGAAGGATTAACCTTTGAAAGTTTTGGGCACTTTTACAAAAGCGTGAGGATGTTTTGCTCGCTTTTACAAAAGCGTGTTTTGGGCACTTTTACAAAAGTGCTTTACAAAAGTGCTTAGAAAGAACAGCAGAAAGGGAATGTATGTTGGATAAAGTTTTTATTATCAATCTGGATCACCGAACCGACCGCAAGGAAAACATCCTCAAGCAGCTCGCCAAGGTCGGCATCACCGATTACGAGTTCTTCTCGGCCATTTGCCCCACCGAAGAAGAGGTCAAGGCGTGGAATCCCCGGTTCTTGGACCCCATGCCCCGATGGTTCCAAGGAGACAATGTGAAGTATAAAATAGGTTCTTTAGGGTGTCTCCTCAGTCATCGTGCCATTATGAAACTTTGTCTCGAGCGTAACTACCAGAATGTTCTAATCCTGGAAGACGACACAGAGTTTCAAATCGGTTGCCCCCTGGCCTCCATCTGGGACATTGTCAAGCCGCCTGAGTTTGGTCTCTTGTATCTCGCGGGCAATCACCGCGGGTCCACCCTGGTGCCATACTCCAAGTATTTGACACAGGTGCGCGGCACCCTGACCACAGGTTCCTACGTGGTGAACCGGTCCATCATGCAAGCCATCGTAGACGGACTCGACCGTTATGACCGTGAAGTGGATGTCTTTTATGCCTTCCTACAATCTCAATATCCTTGTTATTGTATTTTTCCACATGTCGCCCGCCAGGCAGACAGCTTTAGTGACATTGTCCAGCGAGAGGTACATTACGACCTATAGCCGGTCTTGCCCTACACGGTCTTGTCCGTGTGGACCGCTTGGCCTCCGGCCTTATTATACAGACTTGGCCGCGTGGACCACATGTGACCCGCCCTGTTTAAGGATAAAAAATTAATTATATTAAGGCCGGAGGCCAGGCGGTCCAGACGGACAAGACCGTCTAAAGGGCGGAGCCCAGGCGCCTCAGCCGGGCAAGACCGGCTTTCCGATAAAGATAGACTTGATAGCCAGTCCTTCGAACTGTGCGGTCCAAAGGTTAAAATACTTACGTATCATCGGCGGGCTTGTATAGACTATCGACCTATCATTGGCATGGTAACCCGTGAGCCTGCCCGCCAAGCCTTGAACCACGCTGTTCATCGAGGTCTGGCGAGTCATGCGGTCATACAGGATACCGAGATGTTCCTTGTGCAAGGTCTTGGCGCATCGAAGCTTGTCTTTGATAAAGATAAAGGTATGTTTTAAAGGAGCCTTCAACAGCACCTCGTCTAGCTCAATATCCATCTCAGATATCATCACCGCGCGAGGGAATACCTTTTTAAAATTAAGTATCGTGACATCATGCATCTGTAGACGACCCGTTCGCACGATATGGTATCGAGGCACGGTTCCGAACCGCTCCTCAATCGCTTGAGACAGTTCCTTGATGTTGGCCTCCACGGCAGGCAACACCGGCTTGGCGGTATTCGGGTCCTTCCAGTTGACCTCTGAATAGTTTATCTCTTTCAGGGCCCCACAGACATCCTTGTATAAGCGTATACGATTTGTCTCCATGAGTTGAAAGATAGAGATGTAACCCGGCGGCGGGGTCATCAACACAATCTTGGAATAAGGATGGTTGCGAAAATTATCCGTGTTTCGGGGCGTGGCCGTAAACTGGACCACCTTGATATCCCGCGCATACAACTGTTCCTTAGCCATGATTCCAGCGTCGACAAAGGCATTATGAATAGATTGTTTTTCACCAAAGGCAATTTGTATTTCATCCATCAATATCAACACATTCTTCAAGTGCTTGACCTCTTTCACAAAAGACGCCAAGCGATTACGATGAAAGACCCTCTCGCGCAATTCTTCTGGAAACCGTGATTGGGTTTGCTCCACCCACTCGGTCGAAGAATAGCCTGTAATGACAAAGATATTCTCCATCGGAACCGCCAGCGAAGGCTCAGCCAAGCAATGCTTGATGACCCCTAGCATGGAGCCGGTCTTGCCAGACTGAGTCAGCGCCAGGGCCAGAATAGAGACAATGTTACGATCCATGAACTCATTCGCAATCTCCTTGCCAAAATGGTCTTGGTTAGGAAATAGGATAGGTTCGAAGGATGTGGTAATCGATGGGTAAACGGCACGCATGGTGTCTCTTTTACCTTCTATCATACATTCATACCCCTTCAATTTGCACAGTCTTGGCTGTGCGAGCCGCCCCTACACGGTCTTGTCCGTGTGGACCGCCTGGGCTCCACCCCGAAACACAGGGTGGTTTAATAAAAATCATGGCCGGAGGCCAAGCGGCTCACACGGCCGCAACCGTGTAGCGGGCCACGCGGCCAAGAACGCGTAAAAAAGAATTATGCCTGACAAAGAATTGATATATCACTTTCTGTGCTGGGGCGGAGCCCAAGCGGCTTACACAGCCAAGACTGTGTATCTAACTTCCTCTTCTGTAGTCGTTGCATGAGTCTTATGGTATCTTGGTCGCGCCACCGTTGCTCTTGTCGTTTCCATGCAAGCTTACGCCGTTCGGCATCGATTTCAGATAATTTATCCCAAGTCTGTTGTTCGTAGAACCGCAGGCTTTCACGCTTGAGTGCGCGTAACACGTCTTGGCTTTCCCACTGTTGTTCTCGGCGATGAATAGCCGCAGAGCCATTTTCAGAATACGTTTTTGCATACATTTCTGCATAGTCCATCCTACGTCAACCCACCTCTTTTTCGAAGGCTCAATTTTACGCGTTCTTGGCCGCGTGGCCCGCCTGGGCTCCGCCCCTACACGGTTGCGGCCGTGTGAGCCGCTTGGGCTCCGCCCCAACATAAGTAATTTAATAAAAGAATTCATGGGTGGAGCCCAGGCGCCCCAGACGGGCAAGACCGTCTCTAACACTCAGTTCCTGGGCCGGAGGCCAAGCGGTCCGGACGGACAAGACCGTCTCCTGGGCCGGAGGCCAAGCGGTCCAGACGGACAAGACCGTCTACAAGATCGTGTAGACTAAGCCCATGTCGCTCATCTTCCTCCCTGCGACGTTCATTCAGTTTGACGGCTTGTTCGCACCGTTTGAGGTAGATAAGGTGTTCCTCCGCCTTTCGTTTCGCAACCAGTTTCAAATCCTCCATTTTTCGCTTTTCCACAAGAGCGGCGTCTTGCTTCAGATGAAGTGCTTGAATCCTTGCGTCTTCCCTCGCGCGGAGTTTCTGGATGCGCGTCTCTGGAACAGGTGGTTCGTTGTCTTTCTTGCGCATATTGACTCGCTTCTCTACGCGGCGTCGGTCGTCCCGTGCCCAAATCTCAAGGAGCTGGGCTAATTTTTCAGCACTCACTTCCTTGGAGTATTGTTTACGATATTCCTCTCGTTCTGTGTCCTCCTTGACCCAGCGTTGCTCGCGTTTCTGAATACGATCCATCTTTTACCTGAAACCATAAAATAAGGAATCTTCAATTTTACGCGTTCTTGGCCGCGTGGCCCGCTTGGCCTCCGGTCTTGAATAACCTTACCTATTATGGTCACACACAAATGACCCCCGGCATTTCTCGGGAGTAACTTTGCACGTATTCCAAAAGTAAATCGAGAAGGTTAATCTTTAACAAAGGCCGGAGGCCAAGCGGGCCACGCGGCCAAGAACGCGTAAAATTGAATTCCCAAATTTAAGTATTTTAAACATAGAAACTCGAAAAGAATGAACATTGTCGCTCTCGAACAACTCTGGGCCAAGAAGGACGCGCAGACCGTGGCCGAGCAAGCTCGTCTCACTGCCTTAGCGAACCCACAGGACTTACTGAAGCTTCGGAAGAAGTGGGCGCGCGGACAAGCCATTCGCCAAGCGTATCGTGAGAAGAAGCGAGCGTTGGCGGGTCAGCCGAAACCCGAGAAGCCAAAGAAGCCCATCGTTTATGAACCGTGGATCATCGCAGCGGTTCGCAAGGTCGAAGACGAACGCACCAAAGCGAGTCACGCAAAGCAAGACGCAAAGCTAGCAGCCAAACGCGAAGCCGAAGACGCGAAGCTCGCGGCCAAGCTACAAGCCAAACGTGCGGCCGAAGACGCGAAACTGGAAGCTAAACGCGCAGCGGAAGACGCGAAACTGGAAGCTAAACGCGCAGCCAAGCAACTAGTCGAAGACGCGAAACTGGAGGCCAAACGCGCAGCCGAAGACAAACGCCGTGCCCAGAGCCGAGCCGTCCAAGCCGCCAAACGCGCCGAATGCCGGAAAGCAGCCGATGTCAAGGCCGAACCACCTGCGCAGAAGGCACGAGTGCAGAAAGCGCGGGTCCAGTTCGAAGAAACGGAGGCCAGCGTCTAAGGTTCTTTTTTATACAGGTTCATTTAAAATAGAACCAATGACAAACCGTTTGTAAGTAGGTAAAGAGTAGCTCAATACAAATGGTAAACCAAAAGTCTAGACCGAGCCAGATAGACTTTTGGAAAAAGTTTGATGAGGAATGGGCGGAACTAAACCGACATAAGAATATGGGCCGGAGGTCAAGCGGATCACACGGCCGCAACCGTGTAGACCCATCCAAAATCTGGGCCGGAGGCCAGGCGGTCCAGACGGACAAGACCGTCAAATGGGCCGGAGGCCAGGCGGTCCAGACGGACAAGACCGTCTCTAAGATTTATTCATCAGATAAAACGCATGATGGATCTCAGCGACCATGTCGTCTCGTATGGATGCCAAGTCTCCTGGCAATTCCATTCTTGCCAAAAAGTCAGCACGTTTAGTCATGTCCGAGACAAAGTCTTTATGACCCAGAACACAATACGTCGTGGGAACTGGTTTCTTTTTCATGTTTCTATCCCGTAAGTTAATCTCGACAAAGGTATCTATTAATTTGCTCAAATTTTTATACAAATGATCCGTGGCTTTGTGGGCAGCATAGGAAGGCGTGTCCCAATGAAACAACAAGATGGTATTCAACATATCCAAGAAGAAGAGCACGATATCCATTACAACGACACCATATTTAATTTTTTGCGAAAACCTTAGGGTTGAAAGATGACTCGTAAACCTTTCCAGGATGTTTTAAACCCTTTCTAGTATATTTCGACACTTTTCAGGATGTTTCGTTAACCTTTACAAAGGTTATTACAAGGTTATTTTAAAATTGAATACAGAAAGAAGATAGAAAGGAAGACATCGAAAGATGAACCCAAAGATGTCCAAACACGCTTTTACCAAGAACTTCAAGGTAGTCAACACTCCTAAGGGATACAAAGCAAAACCGAAGAAGTGGGTCTTGGAACGAGGACGGAAAGTGACATGGAAGCGACAGCGTGCTCAAGACGCCCGGTCCAAGATGTTGGACCGTATACCGGAGGATACAACGGATACACCGAAGGATACACCGGAAAAGGCCTAAGTCAAGGTCATCTTTTAATGAGTCATCTTTTTTACCACGTCATTCACTGCCTCGTGAACCACTTCATTGACCTCATAGGTAATGGCCTGTATCACAAATTGTTGAACCAAGAAGGTGGATACCTTTTTCGGGTCAAGGTCCATAGAAACCGTCTTCTTTTCGATGAACTCATAGACCGTCTCTTGCAACACAGACAACGCGGCCGTATCGTGCGGCACAAACGACGACATGACCTTACTCGTGGTATGGGTGTAGAGTTGGTTCAGAAACGGCTTACTTTGGATACGTATATACCGAACCATGACCGGGCTAGGACACTCCCAAGCACGAGACAACACAAACAAGAGCCAACCAACCCTCATTCTTTTACTACCTATAGAGAATAGTTTAAGCTTCAATTATACACGGTTGCGGCCGTGTGAGCCGCTTGGGCTCCGCCCCAAACATATAAGTAATTTAATACAGAACACGTAATAAAAAAGGGCGGAGCCCAGGCGGTCCAGACGGACAAGACCGTCTACCGGGCTCCGCCCTAACATAAGTAATTTAATACAGAACACATAACGAATAAAAAGAATTCCAGGGCGGAGCCCAAGCGGCTCACACGGCCGCAACCGTGTAGCGGTCCAGCCGGGCAAGACCGGCACAGAACACATAATAAAAAGAATTCCCGACCATTAATTCGGAACATCAATCACGGCCGGAGGCCAGCGCCCCAGCCGGGCAAGACCGGCTATTAAGGTCCTCCACCCAACCCTGCAGCTTGGCTTGATACTTGGTCCACAGAAGCTCAAAGAACATGTCTTTTTGCTCCATACGCATGTCTGCCACATGTAGTCTTGCGTGTTCCAACACGCCAGTCCAGGTAGGAGGCTGTGTTCGAAAGACAACATGTTGTTCAAAGTATTCCTCTGCGACGGTTTCGACATACCAGTCCGGCACGACAGGAAGAGGCGTAAACTCGTAATCCTTTCCAGGCTGAAGATGGTCGACACGTTCCCCGTTGACAAAGAACCCACTCAGCATGTTTCCTTTGAGGTCATCCAGGTTGAAGTCGACCGGCACTTTCAGCACGCAATAAGGCATCGAAACTCGCACGTAACGGGACATTCTTTTTACCTTTATACCCGAATTCTCCTTTCTTCTATTTTCCGATTAAAAATAATGAGCCCATAAGTATTTTGGACCTTCAAAAATAACAGGCCCTTAAAAGTAGTGGGCCATCTCCTTGCCATGGACATGAAATCCGTTTCGCCTATAAAAGTCCTCGTTCTCTGGGCTACAGTTTAGAATGACCTTGTAACAGCGCTGTCCAGCCAACTCCTTCAAGTGCTGAACCAACCTCGAAGTAATCCCTCGACCTCGATATTGATCGCACACGACCACGTCCTCAATGTGACCGACAATCCCTAGACCACGCAAAATCTTGGGTTCATAAATCAGGGTCGCGGTGCCCACGAGTCCATGGTCGTCGTAACACACATAGATGAGCCCCAGCTGGCCAATTTGCTGGACTCGGTTTAGAAAGTCAGGAGTCGGCACGTCAGGTGCCAGAGACAATCCAGACAAGAGACGTAAGTATTGTTTTTTAAGGTCTTCTGGCGGAAAACGATGACAGAGATTCTGTAACGTGTCGTATTGCATTACAAAACGACAAGAAACTATTACGCGGTCTTGTCCGCGTGGACCGCCACACGGTTGCGGCCGTGTGAGCCGCTTGGCCTCCGGCCCAATTATAAAATGGTTAAACGTTAGATTCGATTATCCAATTTAACAACTTCATACACACTATGTTCATGGCCGGAGGCCAAGCGGCTCACACGGCCGCAACCGTGTAGCGTAAAATTGACGGCGTTCTTGAAAGTATTTGAAGGCATAAGATGTCGGTGTTCAGGCTACCTCCCGAGTTGGTGGAAGTGATCATTGGCTTTGTGTTACGTCCAGACTGGCGCACGTGCAAACGGCCTGAGGCAGACCTCATTAAAAATATCAATAGACTTGTCTCGTATTACCTTGTAGAGAGAAGGGACGATTGGTCGTTTACGGAAGAGGCTTACGACGAAATCGATGAGTGGACGCTATACGGAAGAACCTGGCTCATGTCCGCACACAAAGGATTGTGTATCGCTCAAATTCGACCCCCACTCATTCCTCCAGCGGACGGGTGGTACAATGACGACTACTGGAAATGGTATTCGCACCGGATCCGGTGGATGAACCAGTAGCCGGTTACGGCCGGCTGGGCCAAGGGCTCCGCCCCAGGTTCTTTTTATTAAACAATGTAAATTGACTAAGAGATAAGGTTCTTTTATTAAATCACTTATTAAAAGAACCTGGGGCGGAGCCCTTGTCCCAGCCGGCCGTAACCGGCTCTAGGTGTAAGTGACAAACAGCATCATCGCTATGGTTGAGTCAAGACCGTCTATGCAGGATTCGAGATAGTGGAGACAACGCATGGCCAGTTCTTTTGTCTCGAATGTCCTGCGATAGCCTTCTCCATGTAAAGCGAGTATGACGGTATGTTTGCCGTCGTTCTCTTGATAGTAAACCTTGTTCACGGGCATTTTTTATTACAACCTAAAGTGGGTTTTGGGTAATTCTATTTTTAAGTTTTTATAAAATCTAACTTGACCTAAGTGGCTATTACTGGGCGGAGCCCTTGGCCCAGCCGGATATAAAAGAAACCTTGAGTCCCGCTTAAATTATTAAAAGAAACCTGGGCGGAGCCCAAGCGGTCCAGCCGGGCAAGACCGTCTAACGGTACATCATGAACATGACCTTTGCCATCAGTGGGTCCCGCTCCTCCCGGAGGTGTTGGAGTTTCTCGACACAAAGCCTCGCTTGATCCTCTGTCTCGAACACCCGGTAATCGGCAAATTCACGTGAAACGAGTATGACGGCATGTTGACCAGCCTTCAATTCGTAGTAAAGCTTGTTCACAGGCATGTTATCTTTTGATACAGACCAACATGGGTTTTGGTGAATTCCATTTTTAAAGAATTACATCGAAATCTACATGAAAACAACCTAACCTTGACTAACTGAAAGAATAACCTTGTGCCGGAGGCTTGGCCCAGCCGGCCGTAACCGGCTATAAAAAGAATAACCTTAACCGGTCGTAACCTACATTGGGGCGGAGCCCAAGCGCCCCAGCCGGGCAAGACCGGCTACCGTGTAAAGGATAAACTCTTCCAGAGCACACAGTTCAGGAATCTCCTTGATGTGTTTGAGGTCCAAGATGCAGCGATTCGCCTCGTCTGCGGAGGCAAACGCACGGTAATCAGACCACTCCCCGGCAAGAAGCGTGACCCCATATTCCTTGACACCTCCCATGATAACCTCCGTGTAGAACAGTTTATTCGGCATGTTGAATTCATATTCCAGTCTTATTTTTATCGTAAAAGATTTTTTTTAAAGGCTAGGCTATACCAAACATCCATCGTATGGAATTCTCCAGAAAATCATCCACCGGGTCCTCTTCTTCTTCCTCTACAACTTCTGTTTCAACTTCAACCTCTGGTTCAACCTCTAATGGCTGCGACGGCTCAGACGAGTGTGATGATCCCATTACTATAGATAAAGAGAATTGTTTAAATCGTTTGATTTAAAAATGGACGAGAAAAAGAACCTAGTCAAGTCCTTCCTGTTCAAGCTTTTGAATCAAGGCGCGATAGAGAACGTTTTTAAGGTTCAGTGCGTCGTCATAAACCAAGCGAAGTCGGTTTAGCTCGTCCATGTGGTCACGCGTTTCTTCGAACGGGCCCGTAGGGTCGAACGTATACTGGTCGTAGAGAAGACATGCTTCTTGATAGGCTTTAAAAGCAATCGCGTAGGTCTTGAACGACTCCTGTGTATCCATTTTTGTTACCCTACCTCAAGGGATTAACCCGAAACCAATTTTTTATTTTTTGAATACGTATCTTAGGAACCAAGATAAGTATTTTAAGCACAACGTGCATAAAAAATGCTGTAATAGGGATCGAACCTATGACCTACAGGTTATGGGCCTGTCGCGCTACCACTGCGCCATACAGCAAGAATGTTGTAATTGGACTTGAACCAATGACCTCTAGGTTATGAGCCTAGCGCGCTGCCAACTGCGCCATACAACAAGAACGTGATAATTGGACTCGAACCAATGACCTACAGGTTATGGGCCTGTCGCGCTACCACTGCGCCATACCACGATGAAAGATACATACTGTTTCTCTACATCAGTTTACATGAATTATGACTCCGTCAATTTTTATTTGACACCCCCCTAACGTAAACTTTTGGTCTTTTTTCATTGAGTTTTGAATGACTCAATCAAAAAGGAACAAATGCTGTAATTGGATTCGAACCAATGACCTACAGGTTATGAGCCTGTCGCGCTGACCACTGCGCCATACAGCAAGGACGTGGTAATTGGATTCGAACCAATGACCTACAGGTTATGAGCCTGTCGCGCTGACCTGCTGCGCCATACCACGTTATAGATAAATAGGGATTTTCTTTAAATGGTTTTTATAAAAAATCGATACACCTAGTCGATTACAAGGGCATTCAGCTCGGCAAGGGCCTTGTGTGCGCGTTTGTGTGCCTTGTCCAATTCCGAGTGGGGACCCCCATTTGTAAAGACCTTCCACGCTTCACGTTCCGCGCGTAATGCGTCTAGGTAAGACCGAAGAGACTCTGCGACACGGTCAGATGAGAGTTTTGTCTCGAGTGCGTGCCATGCCGGGATACGAATGACATCTAGTGCCTCTCGATAAAGGTCTGCGACGTTGACCTCCACTGCTTCCTCTTTCATCTTGTGAAACTCTGCCTCAACGGCCTCGCGTTCTTCCAAGGTGTTGGCCGACCACCACCGCTCACGAAGGTTCATGGGAAGTTCAAAGAAGATGGACATTTTTCACCTGACTGTTGTATTTTGTGTGAGTTCAATTCTGATAAAAAGAACCTCAACGTTAGTCGCTTTCATATCCACACCCTTCCGTGTCCTTGCCGTAGACCAAGACGTTGAGGTCATGTCTCAGAGCTTTTTCGGTCTCCCTCGCGGACAGAGCGGACTGATAAAGACCATACACGGTTTTGAACTGATCCTGGGGTAGAGGCATAACCTTTGGTAGATGCGGATCCTCTGGCAGAATACAGAACGCATGTTTCAAGCCGATGTATTGTTTGTACTCCTCCAGTTTTTCTTCTAAGATGTCTCGAATTTCAAGCGCCTTCATACACTTGTTCAAGGCCACGCACACTTGTTCCGCATTCGGTCCTTCAAGCGCATAATAGAGGAAATACCAGGAACCGACATTCAGCACACGCAGCGCATTGTCGTAGTCTTTCTGGTAGCGAAAGGGTTTGTGCTTGCGGAAGAGCCGGCCAAGCAGGATGCCTGTCATCGTCAGCATGGAGAATTCGGTCATGTTTCATTGTGTTTCGTTTATCCTTTTTGTAAAATCAAATTTAAGCAAAAACAACTCGTTGGCCCTAGATGGCAATGCCCAGAGGTTTCGCCCCGCAGGTGCAGGTGCAGGAGCACCGTTTGACGACCACGGGCGGCCACGGGCGGACCGGTGAGTGGCGCAGCTTTCCATCCTCGCCCACGCGGGGGTTTCCAGAGGTCGTGGACCGGCGGGGGCGCGTCTTCTTGGCGTAGTGAACCTCCCAGTACCCCTCCGTGGGCTCCTTGAGGAACTCGATGTGAGCACTGCTGCCGTACTCCTGGTCACCAATGTACTTTGCCTTGATCCACACCGCACCATACTCGTCAAGTGCCTCGTAGAATTCGTCCCACAAATACATTCGCAGCTCGCAGCTTTGGTCGAAGTGGATGATACGATCACCCTTTTTTTTGCCATTGGTCACACGGACGACCGCATCTCCGCTAAAGGCCGTGTTGAAGGTCTCGAGGACTTGTGCGTTGGTCATCGTGTGCTCCACGATGCGAAGGGGCGGGAAGCTGAATCCAGTGTTGGTGAAGGCTTTCGACATGTTTGTTTCTATACCCTCCGTATAAAATCATCGTAATCATCAATTTTAAAATAAAAAGTGACTTGACTCCGGAACCGTCCGTTTTGCTAAAGACCACTTCAGACCTTCCGTTTTGCAAGCTTTTCCTAAAAGCTTTTCATAAACGACCCGCCTGTCTCGCCCGCTCCCACGCGTCCAGCCGTTCTTTCTCCCGCTTCATCGCCCCTTTCAGCCCTTCTCCTAAGAAGGCAGCCGTCACCGCATGCCCTGCCTGTTTCTTCCGTTCAATGGCAGCAAGATGGGCCTCATGAGCGGCTTTTTCGGCCAAAACACGTTCCTTCTGGATCGGGTGGGTTTTCTTGGTAATCAGAGTCCGGTCATCCCATCCTTTCTCCTCTGCCAAATACGCCTTCACGTATTTCATCAACAGTCCAATAAAGGCGGGGTCTTGGTCCATCTTTTCCTCGAGTTTTTCCCAAGGACCGGTCTCGACCAAATCATAGATGCTGTCTTCGAACTCGCGTAAATATGCACGAGCCATGTTTTACCGATAAGTCTTTTTAACAGGGAAATCAATTTGAATAAAAAGATTAACCACGTGCTCACAGAGGGACGCATCCAGTGCAGCGGCGGCAATTTGCACAGCACGCAACTACATTACACTGACGGCACTTGAGATGGGTCTTGGTGCGGGAGTGAATACGAGACGCCGTGCGACAGTCTCGTCCACTTTCGCAGAACACGCGATGCGGTGGGCGCGTGGACGACCGACCCACCGCTGCTGCTCGTGCTGCTCCTCCTACTCGTGCTGCTCCTGCCGCTGATGCTGTAGAGTCTACTGTTGACAAGATGTGATGAGCCACGAAAGACCGATCGTTCGGACCTAGTCTTAGGATGATTTGGACCGCATCAACCAGAGAGTCTGAAGCTTGACGGATTGGTTCTTGACGGCTTACATAGAGCGCAGCCAGTTCGCGTTCAAGCGACTCCATCGTTCGACCGGTCTCCTGTTGGCGGCAAGTGGGGCAACTCATCTTGCGTTTCCCATTGCGAATGGGCATTTGCTTGCGCCACTTTTCCTCGCATTCAAAACAGATGAGGTGGTCTACAGGTGAATCGCAGTTCACTTTGTACAACTCCGGAAAAGACTCCAAACAGATTTGGCAATCCATTATTCTCGAATGGTAAGTTTACCGATAAGTATTTTAATAAAGGAATTCAATTTAATGAATAAAAAATAAAAAATTGAGCTCTTTTTCAAGGTCTAAGGAACAGTGCGTCTCTTTCCACGAGTATAAACATGGAACTTTACACGAAAACGCTTGAGAAATACGGTATGTCGGCTTGGCCTGCTGTCTTGGAGGCGAAAGACGTGGAAAAAGCGGTCGGACTACTGGCGCTCTATGCCGAGGCGTTGAAACTCTCCGATGAAGCACACGACGCCTACTTCGGCATCAGCAAGAAAACCCACCCCATCAAGAAGAACCGCTGTGCTGCTGAAGACGCGGCGTTCGCGGTCTACAACACGAACAAACGCAAGCTCGAGGAGGCACTTACGGCGTTGTTGGTCGAGTTGCATGGCGAGGAGGAAGTTCGGGCGATGCAGGAGCGGCGCGTGGAGGTCGACGAGGAGTTTAATCAGATGATCCAAGACGATTTGGATGGGAAATTTGATTGAACGTCTCAATAAAAATGGTCGCCGAAAACCCCATTTTTATTACGATTTACAATGAAAAATGGCCGAAGCCAAGAGGGGAGGGACGCCTAGAGCCGGAGGCTCGCCATCGAGAGGTCGAGACCAGAGCTGCGCGGCTTACGCTGCTTGGTCGGGACGTCCTCCTCGAGGGTCTCACTGTACACGGCAACGAACGGAGGCTGAGTAGGCTCGTCGGTCTCGTGGTAGTGGATGGGTCCTGAGTGGGTGATGTCGACCTTGGGCTCCTTGGGCGGGCGAGGCTTGCGCACCTTGGGGGCCTTCGGCTGAGGCGGAGCCTTTGGCTCTTTCGGTGCCTTCGGCTCCTTCGGCGCCTTTGGCTCGGGCGGCGGAGCGTTGGGGTCCTTGGGCGGGCGAGGCTTGCGAGGCGCGCGAGGCTTGCGCTCCTTCGGGGCCTTTGGCTCCTTCGGCTGAGCATCGGGGTCGACGGGCGCCTTCGGCTCCTTGGGCACACGAGGCTTGCGCTCCTTTGGTGCCTTTGGCACCTTCGGCACGGGCTGAGTCACGTTCGCGGTAGACATGTCCATGTTCAAATCACCATAAACAGCACACGTATAAAAGAATCAATTTTTATAAAAATCTAAAATCTTTAAAATTGACGTGTTTTTTCACACCGATTTTAGGTGAGATAAAAGATGGTTTCAATCGTTCAGAAATACACGGATGCGTTGACGATGCTGGAAAAAACGAGCTGGCCAGGCGTCGACCCGGAGAATCCAGCCGCAGTCGAAGCACTTTCGGAATACGCCTACGCAATCCTGGAGGGCGACCTTCGGCGGGACGCCTACAAAAGCGTCACTCGCGCCACGCACCCCAACCCGAAAGAACGCCAAGATGAAAAGGTCCGTTTGAACAAGCGAATCGTGGAGTGCGACCGAAAACGCCGAGAGAAACTCGAGGCACTGCGTTCTCTGGTCGGCGACGAGGACGAAGACGACGAGGACTGGTACATCGAGTTTCGCGCACAATACGACCAGTTGCTCGAGTGAGAGGTCCGTTTTTGCTTCACCAATCCTTCCGTTTTGCCAAAGATTTTCTAAAATCTTTTTTCATGAGATTACACGTTTTGCCAAAGATTTTTTTAAAATCTTTAAAATGGATGAGTTTTTTCTTTTATCTGAGAAAGTGAACACACAAACATGTCGATGATTGCAAAATACGAGGCGGTGATGACGGAGATGAACATGGAATGGCCCGCGCTCAAGGAAAAGCTGTTGACCAACGACAAAAAGTGCTTCGCTCTCATGCAAGACTACCATGCCGCGTTTGTGGCCTACGACGCTGTGATGGACGACCGAAAGGGCGAACTTCGGAACCTGAACCGCGCATACGGCAAGCTCGTGAATTACCTCTACGGACCGATCATGCGGGTGGAGGAATAAGCGACAAGCGGAGCGGACAAGCGGAGCGGAACAAGCGACAATGAAGGCGGGTCTTAGGGAGGACGGTTTCCCACTTTTTTAACTTAAACGATGTTTTATTAAAATTGATGCCTTTCCGTCAAATACTTAACGGTGAAGTGTGAAAATACAATGGAATCCGAAGTGAAATGCCCGCCCAAGTTCAAGACGGATGGTCCTATTGTGCGCGCTCTCTTTGAGCGTGCACTGGCGGGCCCACCCAAGAAGAAGGTCGACCGCGCGCCCAAAAAAGGAACGTCGGCTGCAGAAGTCAAGAAAGGATGAATGACCTGACTACAGAAAATTGGTTAATTTTTATTTCGAACTCTTTCCACGATGTTTTCATATGACCGTTGCCAAGATTACTCGCAATCCTTACGTTTTGCCAAAGAGTTGCCTAAAATCTTACATAAAAAATTGGGAAACCGTCCTCCCCGACTTTTGTCTTCGTCTCGTCGCTTACTCCTCCTCGAACTGCTCCGCATCCAGCGATGTCCCCACTCCGTCCAGCGTCGTCCCCTTGACCTCCTTCGTCTTCTTCTCGCGTTTCGCCTTGGGCTCCTTCGGCTCACGCTCGGCCTTTGGCTCACCCTCGGCCTTTGGCTTCTTCACGCGTGGCCGTGTCAGCTTCTTGGGCTTTTCCTCGGGCTCGTCGGATTCCTCTTCGCGCTCCTTGTGCTCGTCGTCCTTGGGCTCTTGCTCCTCGACCTCCTCGACCTTGGGCTCCTGCTCCTCGACCTGCTCCTCGACCTTGGGCTCCTCATCGAGAACGCACTCGACCTTGGGCTCGTCTTCGTCTCCGGAACCTTGCGGCTCCACTTCACTCTTGTCTTCCGCGTCCAGCGACACGTCTTCGTGCACTTCCTCCACGAGCTTCTTGGCCGGGCGGCCTCGCACCTTCCGGGTCTTGACTGGGACAACGAAGTTCCGTTGGTCGATGCTCAACATGAAGTTGGCGTCGCGCAGGGCTTTGTTGACGATGTCTTCCGAAAGCTTGGCTTTCTGACAGAATTCACCGTAGGTCACTTCCTTGAAGGTCTTGATCCGCGTAGGGTCCGTCTCCGGCGACACCTGCATCTTGCCGATTCCTTCGCCGTTGTCCCACTGGGCCAACCGGCTCTCGAAATCGCCAAAACCACTTGGAACGAGATGCGCACGACACTTGTTCCCTTCTTTGCATGCTTTGGAGCATGGCGTGAAGAGTCCACGGTTGTACACAATCTCGTCACAGCAGAGACCAATCTTGTAGTCGATCCGGTCCGGCATGAACGGGAGGTCGTATTGAAAGGTCTTGAGGTGAGCGATGGAAATCTTGACCTCTTGCACAGAGGGCTCGTTGAGGATCGCACTCCACACTTTCTCCATCAGATTGACGGGCATCAGGTCTTGCAGGAACTCTGCCTGCGTCGCAGGCACGGGTTCTTTCGCAAGGACATCCTTGAGCACATCCATCAGTTGTTCGACAGCGAGGCGCGAGAAAACTTTGAGTTGGTCCGACATGGTCAAACCGATTCGTCCTTCTTTTCTTCCGGACTATTTCATCAATTTTTACAACTTTTTCGTCCATTTTACACCATTGACGAAAAATCGTGGGTTTTACACGTTTTCTAACGTTCGCGTCCATTTTCAATGTTTTTCGTCGATTTTACAACGTTACGAGCGTTTTCAGCAGATATGCGGCGTTTTCGTCGATTTTCAATCGTTACGAGCGTTTTTCAATGGTTTACGTCGATTTTACAACGTTAGCGATGCACGTTTTCGTCAATTTTACAAGTTTACGACGGTTTTTCAATGTTTTCGCGTCCATTTTCAATGTTTTCGCGTCCATTTTCAATGTTTTCGCCGCAATTGAAAGGTTACGTATTTCGTCGATTTTTCAAACGTTTGCGAAAAAAATCAAAAAATAGAGCACTTTTTCAAAAATTACATTATCTGTGTTTATGAGATGTACGAGTGCGTTCCTCGCAAAATGACAAAATCTCTCTGGCGTTCGACCAAGCCGGTGCTGCCGCTCTACGCGCGACGGATTGAGTTTGACCAACAAATTCGGGATTTCGGCAAAGTGTTCGCGGCCTGCCACGCGGGAACCCCGCCGCCGCCCTCGCCCAAGCTCGTGCGCCAGAACGCAGAGTCCTGGCACGTGATCGACCCGCTCCAGGCCATGGAGGAGGGTCTCACGCCCATCGAGACAACCGTCGAGATTGCGACCTTCAAGGATTACGTCATGCTTCTCCTTCGCGCGGCACAATACGACTCGGACGACGTCTACCGCGCTTCAGAGCCAGACCACGAGTCGGACGAGGAGATGTATGCGTGAGTCTGGCTTCGGCCATTTTTAAAGATTTTAGAAAAATCTTTGGCAAAACATAGGACTACTCATAATCTTGACAAGAACACTCACAAACCTTCACCAATCCTCACGTTTTGCCAAAGATTTTTTTAAAATCTTTAAAATTGAAGCTTTTTTTGGACTTCTAGTGGATGCCGAAGCTCTTTCCACGACAATAAACATGGAATCACAGATGCCTGAAGTTCTTCAAACGCTCGTTCAAGAGTTCGCGCGCCCTCTTGGTCGCCGGGACTGGCGGACTTGCAAGGTGTTCGAAGCAGACGCGATCAAGGCATACTACGCATGGCTCAACCCTCTTTTCTACGATGACCTCGACGAGCTCTACGACACGTTGAACGATTAGACCAAGACCAAGCCTGGGGGAAACCCCTTTTTTAAAGATTTTAGAAAAATCTTTGGCAAAACGTAAGGATTGTGAGTAATCACCAATCCTATGTTTTGCCCAATCCATGTTTCACCAAATCCTATCTTTTGCCAAAGATTTTTTTAAAATCTTTAAAATTGAGGAGTTTTTTTTAAAATAGCAGAACTTTGACATTGTCTCCATACAATCAAAACAATGGAATTCCCGATCCCACCAAAACCACAGGCTTCTTGGCTCGTTCGCCAGACTTGCGACCAACCCATCCCAGAAATGGACCCCGTTGCGGCGGCGGAGTGGAGCAAGGTGCTGAACGGGTGGCACGAGGAGCACTGGAAACCCATCATGGAACGGGCCTACGCCGCGGACAAGGTATGGAGGCTGGCGAACAAGGACATGATCGAGGCCAAGGAAGCGGCATGGGAGAAGCTGATCAAGGACGGCAAGGTGTTCAAGGACACGAACGACAAGCTGTTCAAGTACATGGACGACGCCAAGGACATCATGGGCATGATCGACAAGTTCAGGACCAAGGGCAAGGACGGCAAGGACGAAGGCAGCAAGGACGACAACGGCGACGCTTAGGACAAGACCAACCTGGGGGAAACCCCTTTTTTTAAAGATTTTTTAAGGCAAACGGGATGCATCGAAAAAAAACAAACGGCCCATCAACTTTGGATAGCTACTTCATCGGTTTCCTCAAGTATATACTTGTTTGTGCATTCCTCTATCTCCAATTTTTTCTTCAATTTTAAAGATTTTAAAAAATCTTTGGCAAAACATAGGATTTGGTGAAGCAAAACGTGATTACTCAAAGATTACACCAAATCCTCACGTTTTGCCAAAGATTTTTTTAAAATCTTTTTTTGCCAAAGATTTTTTAAAATTGAACATTTTTCAAGAAGTATGGGTATTTTGACCTTGTCTCCATACAATCAAAACAATGGACATGCCTTTCGCAAATGTTTCCGACCTGACCTTCCTCGACCTGTTCACCCCAGACGTTGAGGCGGGTGTGTGGGAAATCGTGAACGGCGAGTGGACTTTCGGCGAGTGGTGCTACCTTACCAGCGTTGGTTGGAGGTTCGAACCCTACGCCGGCCAAGCCCAAGACGACCAAGACGACCAAGCCGAAGACGACCAAGACGACCAAGACGACCAAGACGACCAAGACGACCAAGCCGACCAAGCCGAAGACGACCAAGACGACCAAGACGACCAAGCCGACCAAGCCCAGAACGACGACCCGCTCGACTACCCGGACTACGACTACGACGACCCGCGCGACCTCGACTAGAAGCATCGACTACCACCTGGGGGAAACCCCTTTTTTTAATTTTTTAGGCAACTCTTAGGCAAAACGTGAGATTGGTGATGCAACGAAAAAAAACAAACGGCCCATCACTTTAGATAGCTACTTCATCGGTTTCCTCAAGTATATACTTGTTTGTGCCTTCCTCTATCTCCAAATTTTTCTTCAATTTTAAAGATTTTAAAAAAATCTTTGGCAAAACAAAAATATTGCGAGTCATCCCGTTTTCACCAATTCCTATGTTTTTCTTCACCAATCCTATGTTTTGCCTCACGTAATCCTATGTTTTGCCTCACGTAATCCTATGTTTTGCCTCACGTAATCCTATGTTTTGCCTCACAAATCCTCACGTTTTGCTTCACCAATCCTATGTTTTGCCAAAGATTTTTCTAAAATCTTTAAAATTGAAGCTTTTTTTCCGAAATACTGGACTGTGCCATTGTCTCCATCCAATTCAAACCATGGAAATGCCAAAACACTCCTGGCTCGTTCGCACCACCGCCGTCGATCCTCTTCCAGAACTGGACGCCGAGTCGATCGCAATCCTGATGAAGTACGAGAAGGAACGTGAGGAGCGCGAGGAGGCACGGTGGAACATCATCTTCGAGGAGTTCGCGGCCAAAGAAGCAGCACGGAAGCCAGACAAGGACGCGTAGGACCAAGACCAAGACCTGGGGGAAACCCCTTTTTTTAAAGATTTTTAAGGCAAAACGTGATGATTACACAAATCCTATGTCTTGCCTCACGTAATCCTATGTCTTGCCTCACGTAATCCTATGTCTTGCCTCACGTAATCCTATTTTTGCCTCACCAATCCTATTTTTGCCTCACCAATCCTATTTTTTCCTCACGTAATCCTATGTTTTGCCAAAGATTTTTCTAAAATCTTTAAAATTGAAGTTTTTTTCTTAAAGTTCTGAACGGTGACCTTGTCTCCATACAATCAAAACAATGGACATGCCTTTCGCTGATGTCGACGAGACGACCTTCCTCGAGCTGTTCTCAGACTTTGAATGGGAGGAGACCGCGAGCGGCGAGTGGACTTTCGGTCAGTGGTGGTTCCTTTCCGGCGTCGGCTGGAAGTTCGAACCCCTGATCGAGCAACGCCAAGAAGCAGACCCAGAACAAGCCCAGCTCAACAACGCGCTCCACTTCGGATACGAGACCTACGACCAGCCCGGACCTCCTGCACCACTTCAAGGCCCGGACGACTACTACTACTACGACGACCCGCTCGACCTGTTCTAGAAGCATCGACTACCTGGGGGAAACCCCTTTTTTTTAAGATTTTAACAAAAATAAGAAAAATGGGTTTCCCCAAGGTGTGTGTTGCTGATGAATTGGGTGTGTGTTGCTGATGAATTGGGTGTGTGTTGCTGATGAAAGTCGTCGATGGCTTGAGCGTGTGTGTTGCTGATGAATTGGGTGTGTGTTGCTGATGCGTAGTCGATGGCTTGCGTAGTCGATGGCTTGAAGCTTGAAGGCTTGGTCGGAGATCTAGTAGTCGATGTCGCGCGGGTCGTCGTAGTCGTCGTACATCGGGTAGTCGAGCGGGTTGTGGCCGGCAGGGCACGAAAGAAGCCATTCGCCGCGGTAGTAGCTCCATTCGCCGTCCTCGTCGTGGGCGACGTCGTAGTTCTTGGGGGTCTTCGGGAACAGCTCGTTGAGGTCGTCGTTGTCGATGTCGCTGAAGGGCATGGTCTTGTCGGTGATGCGAGGCGGAGCGGGGAACCGGAACATCTTGTAGAAGTCGAGGTCGAACCAGTCGACGGCCGCGTCGAACTCCGCCTCGGTGAAGCCGTAGTCTGGAGTCTTCTCGAAGAGCTGCTTGAATTCGTCGTTGTCAATGTCGCTGAAAGGCATGTCCGCGAGTCCCTTGGTCTTGTGTGCCGCGTGAATGGCCAAGTAGAGCTTGGTCAACAGGGCCGCCAACTCAGAGTCAAGTTCGTTGCGTTCGCAAAATTCCATGTTTATGCTCGTGGAAAGAGGTCACAGGTCAGTATTCCTCTAAAAAACTTCAATTTTAAAGATTTTAAAAAAATCTTTGGCAAAATGTAAAATTTGGTGAAGAAAAACGTAAAATTTGGTGAAGAGGATTGGCAAAAAAAGATTTTAGAAAAATCTTTGGCAAAAAAAGATTTTAGAAAAATCTTAAGCAAAACGTGAGGATTTGGTGAAGCAAAACGTGATGACTCGCAATATTTTACGTTTTGCCAAATATTTTTCTAAAATCTTTAAAATTGAAGTTTTTTCTTAAAGTTCTGAGCTGTGACCTTGTCTCCATACAATCAAAACAATGGAATTCACTCCACCAAAGACAACGACTCAATGCTGGCTCCGCCGCGCGGTCACGGAGCTGGACCCCTCGTCGGTGGCAATCCTGAGAAAGAGCTACGCCGAGATGTTCGAGTGCGAGAAGCCACAGTGGAAGATCAACATGGAGAAGTACATCGCCAACTTACGGGAGCGGGAGGAGAGCAGCAAGGACGACAAGGACGACGACAAGGACGACAAGGACGCTTAGGACCAAGACCAACCTGGGGGAAACCCCTTTTTCATATTTTTAAAATTGACGACCTTTTTTTGTATGCTCAACTGTAGCATTGTCTCCAAACAATTCAAACCATGGAATTCCCGCCACCACCACAACCACGGCTCGTTCGCCAGACTGCCGACATGCCTATTCCGCCAGTGGACCCCGTCTGGGCGGCAGAGTACAGCAAGATGCTGATGGACAATTACGAGGCCCATTGGAAACCCATCATGGAACAGGTCTACATCAAGGACAGAGAATGGAGGCTGGCCAACAAGGACATCATTGAGGCCAAGGAAGCTGCATGGAAGCAGCTGATGGAGGAAAACAAGGCGTTCATGGACACGATCGACAAGGAGAGCAAGGAGGAGAGCAGCAAGGACGCTTAGACCAAGATCTGGGGGAAACCCCTTTTTTTAAAGATTTTAAAAAAATCTTTGGCAAAACATAGGATTGGTGAAGCAAAACGTGAGGATTGTGAAGAAAAACGTGATTACACCAAATCCTTTCGTTTTGCTTAAGATTTTTCTAAAATCTTATTTCTAAAATCTTTAAAATTGAAGTTTTTTTCCGAAATACTGGACGGTGACATTGTCTCCATACAATTCAAACCATGGAACTCATGCCTTTCCACGATATCGATGACCGTATTTTCAAGTTCATTTTCCCGAAGACGGGAGACATCGCACACGACTCGAAAGGCGAATGGTACTACGATCGAGGACACTGGTACTTTTCGGCATTCCCCGAGGGCAAGACCGGCGAGTGGATTTACCTCGACCACCAGTGGCGCTTCGGCAAATGGTGCAGCACGGGCGGGTGGCACATCAACGACCAAGAACCAGACGAGCTCGACGACCCAGAACCAGACTACATCCCCTACCGAGACACCCCGAACCCAGAGCAAGAACACCACGACCCGCTGAACTACATCGACGACTCTGGCGAGTGGTACTACATCAACGGCGAGTGGACCTTCGGCAAGTGGTTCTTCAATTCCGTGTGGGAGTTCGAGCCCCGCTACACGGACCAGGTCTACATCCCCGACGACCCGCTCGACAACGACTACCTCGACCCGCCCGACCTCGACCCCGACGACCCGCTCCACGGCTACGACTACGACAACTAGGACGACTACCCTGGGGGAAACCCCTTTTTTTAAGATTTTAAAAAAATCTTAGGCAAAACATAGGATTTGATGTAAATCTTTAAAATTGAACTGTTTTTCTGAACAAGATGGAAGGTGTCCCAGCTGGGATGGTATATGGATATTGAATCCATAAGCGACGAAAGTTGCAGGCAACAGCCTTAGTAGGAGTGAGTGGAGAAGTACGCATGTATACATGCCGAACACCATAGTATCTCTGCTGTTGTGGCGAAACATAGAGGTTTGGTAAGGGCTCGCGGAATGCTACCCTTATTTTTTATTCGTTTTGCCAAGTAAAGTGACCTTTCTCCAAAGGTTAGACCAGACCCGAACATCGACCACCTGGGAAACCCCGTATTCCTATGTTTTGCCAAAGATTTTTCTAAAATCTTTAAAATTGACCGTTTTAGATAAATAATCTGAAAATGTGAATAAAATACGCCATGGAGCTTCACGGAGATGTTCTTGAGCATGTCCGCGGGTTTGCTCAGCCACAAATGCGTTTTGTGAACGAGTTTGCCGCGGCGAATCGGACCCTGCGCGAAAACAACATCGGCTATTCTCACTCGCTGCACGAGGGCGTCAAGGCCAAGCTCTCGACCGGCGAGGCGGAACAAGTCTTTGAAGTCTTTCGTGTATACATCGAGGCAACGTTGGTCCTGCACGAGGCGGGGAAACACCTGGCCACGAACAAGAACGCCTTCACGGTGGCGATGCTTCATCAGGAAGAGATGGAGGATTTGCTGCTGACTGCTGTGCGTGGCCCACAGGTCATGGATTAGGCCCACAGATGGATTAGGTTAATCTTTTTTTAAAATTGACGGGGGTTTTTGCGATACGGAACGGTAAGCATTCAATCATGTCAACCAAAATTTTAATGGAATACCAGTTGACCGTGTTCGACCACAAGCCTGCAGGAGTGCACGTATCGGTCGACCTCTCGATGCACAAGAACGTCCAGTGGTTCTACTACGACGGCAAGTGGCACTACGCTATCCGCCACGAAGGTCGATGCTCTAGCGGCCACACAGGCGGATGTTACCATGCGTTCCCCTGTTAGACGGTTCCTTTTTCATTCAAAAAAAATATGAAAAAGGGGTTTCCCCCAGGTGTGTGTTGCTGATGAAAGTCGTCGATGGCTTGAGGGTGTGTGTTGCTGATGAAAGTCGTCGATGGCTTGAGCGTGTGTGTTGCTGATGCGTAGTCGATGGCTTGGTCGTCGGTCAGGTCGTAGTCTCGGTCGTCGCGTCTAAGTCCAATCACGCCAGGTCCGCTTGAGCTGCAACGTCGTCTGGCCATCCTCGTTTGGTGGGCCCGGCGGATAGCGGACGACCAGTTCGTAGAGGGATTGGCTGGCGACGATGTCCCAGAACTCGTGTCCAATCCGGTTCGCCACGTTGTCGGGCTCGTCGCGGATCAGGAGCTTGATGGCATGGACTTCGTCGGTCTCGGCTTTGCAGGTGCGCCAGTCGCCGCGGGTGACGGGGAGCGCGTAGTCGTGAATGAGCTTCCGCACGTGAACGGCCAGGTATCGCTTGTATTCAACCGGTTCTCGTGCGGCCAGCTCGCGAATGAGGCGTTCAATGTCCATGTTTATGCTCGTGGAAAGAGGTCAAAATACCCATACTTCTGGAAAAATGTTCAATTTTAAAGATTTTAGAAAAATCTTTGGCAAAAAAAAAGATTTTAAAAAAATCTTAAGCAAAAAAAGATTTTAGAAAAATCTTAAGCAAAACATAGGATTGGTAAGGATTACGCGTTTTCTTAAGAATTTTTAAAACCTATGTTTTCATGAAGTTAGCATGTTATTTCTGAAAATCTTACGTTTTGCCTAAGATTTTTCTAAAATCTTATTTAAAATTGAATATTCAAAAATACAGTTCTACTGATTCGACATTGGTCTGTATACCAATTCAAAGAACTTACCATGAACCAGCGCATTCAACAATTCGAGCCCATCTGGGAACGCATTCGGATTCGGCTCTCTTCTGGAGTGGACACGAGCGATGAAATGACCCGCGAGATTCTTTCCCTTGTGCCTCCCCCTCTGGAACGTCAGACGAACCATCTGTGGACACTCTCGGAGGAAGACCGGGAGCAGTGGTTCAACGCAACGTCTCCAGAGGAACGCGACGCCATCCTGGCCATCCCTCCCTTTGTCTCCATCCTGGACGAGCCGCCACACCTGGAACCCCCGCCAAACCGTGCCGACTTACTGACCGAGGCGAACCAAATCCGCTACTGGGCCGCCCGGACCAAGCAGGAGCGCGACCTCATCATGGCGGAGGAGGGGTTCGACCCGGACATGTGAGACAAGACCAAGTTTAAAGGTCAACTCTTTTTTAATCTAAAAATCGAATAATCAGAAAAAAGAAGATAGGTTACGAAAGATGTTCGAGCTATTGTGGATTTGTCTCATACCCGATTTTACGCTGCTCTTAAAAGAAGAAGAAATCTCGCTCAAAGAAGATGAATGCGAGTGGGGTTATTTTGTGGAGATAGAGTAAAGATTTTAGAAAAATCTTTGGCAAAATGTGCGGATTCTTGAAGTTGGCCGCAAAACTTCTTGCAATCCTCCGAAATCATCTGTTTTGCCAAAGATTTTTTAAAATCTTTAAAAAAAGAATTGACCTTGAAACTTGGTCTGAATCCTTGGTTTTGCCTACCAGCCCACCTCCGTCTGGACCCACCCGTTCGCCGTGCGGGTCCACCGACGCAGAGAGTAGTCGTCCTCGTCCTCCTCGTAGAGAGTGTCCTCGAACTCCCAGAACTCGAACGCGGTTTGGTGGACCTCCGACTGGAGCAGCCGATGACAGCGGCAGGACCACCACGAGTCGTAGCGGTTTTCTTGGTAGAGGGCATCTTGCCTGACGCGATACTCGATAAGGTCGCCAACGTTGTCTGGACGCAGACGAGACATGTGAGCCTTGTAGGTTGCCCCCGATTGTTCCGAGTATTGTTTCGCATCCAGATAATCCCGCAACGCAACGACGGTGGCCTCGTCGTTTGCCATCAGTTTCGCTTTGAGCTCAGGGTATTCCTTTCCGAAGATACGGACGTAGGCCTTGTAGTCTTGAAAATGCTCAAACACGGGCTTGGACAAGCCGCGGATGACACTGATGACGTCATCGGGGAACACCAAAGGCTCGTCAGGGTGCTCGAACTGGTAACGTGTGAGGTCGTTAAATGGGAACATAAAAGCCATGGTTTATACTCAATGACAGGAGGTTCACAGTAACATTTCAGCAGAAAACGCTTCAATTTAAAGATTTTAGAAAAATCTTTGGCAAAAGATAGGATTTGGTGTAAATCTTTGGCAAAAGATAAATATTGTGAAGAACAGTTGCAGTCCTATATTTGCCTTACGTAATCCCATGTTTTGCCTCACGTCATCCTATGTTTTGCCTCACGTCATCCTATGTTTTGCCTCACGTCATCCTATGTTTTGCCTCACGTCATCCTATGTTTTGCTTAAGATTTTTTTAAAATCTTTTTCTGAAATATTCACAGTTGAAGGTAAAAATGACTATGTTCCCGTTTCACGAACTTTCGGATTACCAGTTCAAGCACCCGGACGAGCCACTGTTTCTCCCGGATGACGTGCTTGACCTCATCCGAGCCTTGTCCAAGCCCTCGTGCCGATACTGGCGCAAATTCAACGAGGTCAAAAGCGTTCTCTCCAAGGACTTGTTGAGGGACGTGACGAAAAAGATGTGCACGTCGGAAGCAGACAAAGTCTTGGCTGCGGTCGCGGCTTACAAGGAATCGAACGACTACTACAAATGGCTATCGGTGCGTTGTCTCGAGGGTTGCGATGTGAGGCTGATCATCGCGACCCATTATGCTAGCGAAGACCACGTCCTGAAGTTTCGCGAACTGCAAGTGGCGGTTTATGGTTAAGATTTTAGAAAAATCTTAGGCAAAACATAGGACTGCGAGTGGTTTGCGTCCATTCCTTCCGTTTTGCCTAAGATTTTTCTAAAACTACCCGTTTTGCCTAAGATTTTTTTAAAATCTTTTTCTAAATAATTCCTTACTTCTGAGGTGTATAAAATGAATATGTTCCCGTTTCACGATCTTTCGAATTACCAGTTCACGCACCCGGACGAGCCACTCGTGCTGCCCGATGACGTGCTGAGCGTGATCCGCACCTTGTCCATGCCCGCGTGCCGGCACTGGCGTGAATTCAAGGACCTCAAACGCATCTTGAACCACTATTGCTACGAAGAGCTGTTGGCAGACGTAGAGAAAAAGCTGTATACGTCCGAGGCGGACCAAGTCTTTGCCGCACTCGTGGCTTTCAAGGATGCCTACGTGGACTATCACTATCGTTTGGGGTTTTGTCTACACGAACGAGCGCCGTCACTCATGCGAGACTCGAATGCTGCCGCGGACGTCTACCGCATCAAGTCCCGCGAACTGCAAGTGGCCTTGTATGGCGAAGAGGAGGTCTTGCGGCGCGAGTATGACTCGGATTGAAGGTTAATCTTTTTATAAAAAAAGTGACCTTTAAACTGGGTCTCACGTCTAAGCAGCCAACAGCGCACTGAGTTCTTGAAACAGCTCATCCGACAGCAGGAAGGCCTCCTCACACTCGTCGCGCAACCGGGCCATCCACGCCCAGTGGTCTTGCAGTTGACGCGTGTACTGAAAGCCGCCGCGTGGGCTGTCGACGTAGTCGTTGTACTCGTCGTCCGCCTGCTTCTTCGCCTTGTATGCGTGCACGTAGCAATCCAGCAGTTGCAGCACCTCTGTCACGTCGTCGTCCGAGCAAAGCTTGACCCGAAGTGCGCGCCAATCATCCATGTCCAGCGCGCGGATCGACTGGGTATACACCTCGAGACGCTCCAGGCACTTGAAGTCGCGCATCAGATCTTGCACCGAGAGAACCGGCTCGTGCGAAAGAAGTTCGCTGCACAACATGTTTTAGGCAATTCACCTTTCTTTTCTTCTGAAAAACCGATCAATTTTAAATAAAAACAAGGACCAAGACCTTAACCTCGTTCTGCGACCCAGCCACCAATCGAGGTGTCGTGTCGCACGAGCCTTGGCGGTGGCGGAGGCGGACCTGGATCAAGTTCGTCTTCCGTGTAGAGCCTTGGAAGAAAGGGCACCTGAGACAAGCCTTGGCCTGCCCGGAGCGTTCGCAGGACGCGATGCGGCGGAAAGCTCAGACTGAAGAGCCGGACTTTCGTGTTCATGTCGAGGGTATGCCAGTCACGTGGTTCAAATGCACTCATCTTGTTTTATTCACCATAACCCCCCTGTCTAAAACAAGGGTCAATTTTTAAGATTTTAAAAAAATCTTAGGCAAAACGGAAGGATTACATAGGACGGGCGACGCAAGCGTAAGTATTTTAAAAAGAATGAATTCGCAAATAAAAAGAAGTGACCTTTAAACTAGTCGAGGATTTCGCCCAGGATATCGAGACGATTGCACGTGGCCGTGTAATATTCCGTTCGAGCCTGCTCGTATTCTTCGGCGGTCAGCTCATGGTCGGGTCTCTTGTAGGCGGCGTAGGCGTGTTCCGAGACAATACGCGCAGCCAGAAATCGGTTTAGACAGTCCAGCCCCTGTTCTGCTTTGGGACCCGAGAGTTTCTCCTTGAGCCTCGGCCATTCTCGCTTGTTGAGCACACGCAACGCGTCCTCGTATTCGTGTGGATAGCGAAAGAACGGCATGGAATATTCTTTCACGATGCGTTGGAGTTCAGGCGGGAGAAACAGCGGTTCGTCCAGGTGCTTGAACTGGTAATCCGAAAGGTTGTGAAATGGGAACATAGCCATGGTTCATGATACATTAAACCCAGAAAGAGAACATCCTCAATTTTTAGCTTAAAATCGATTGCGTCCGATTCAAATACTTATACAACAAAAATGCGTCTCAGAATGAGAATCGTTTGTTGGCTTGGGTGCTGCTTTCCACCGGCGGAAGAACAAGACGAAGAGCAAGTCGAAGAGACAAAAGAAGAACCTCGATAAATTGAGGGCAATTCTTTTTGATGGTTCAAAGGCGAATAACCCGGTTTTAGAGAACAAAGTCCATCCGTAAATCCGTCCGTTTGCCAAAGATTTTCTAAATCTTTATCTTATCTTTAAATGGATACCGAGTTGGATTGGACCGTGCTCAAGAAGAAGTTCAAGGACCATGCTTTGTTGTATCATTACGTGAATGCGACCCTCGCTTTACACCAGGCGAGTCAAGCCTACAAGAAGTTCGTCGAGGCCGACGCTTACTCTTTCAGCAAGAACCGGTCGATTCGCGGGCATTGGACCGAGGCAAACCGGTTGCGTATGGCGCGAGAGGAGGCGTTTAGCCTGGCAGATAGCCTGTTTAAGGATTTGCAGTCCCTTTAAAGATTTTAAAAAAATCTTTGGCAAAACATAGGACTTGGAAGTAGCCTTGGTCTAGTTTTGCTTTTTATTACGAGTTTCCCTTTAAAGATTTTTCTAAAATTTTATTAAATTGAAGCGGTGTTTATTCAACCCCAAATATAAAACCAATATAAAAATGGCGACCTTTCACCTACCCGAAGAGGTGATGATGCTCGTTCAAGACTTCTTGCATAACCGAACCCGCAAAGACTGGCGGACCTGCAACAAGGACGTGGCGAGACAAATCGAGAAGCATGTGGAAGAGGTCCGTTTCTTGCACAAGTTCAAAATCGAGCTCCTCTACGAGGATGGCTGGGCAGCTCATTGCATTCTTCGAGAACTGAATTCGTGGACACTGCACGGGCTCCGCAAAATCATCCGCGAGCCTCCCGGTTGGATTGCTCGTATTCAAGACCGTAACCCCCTTCCTCACCTACCCGAGTGGTATCTGCACAAGTATCATTGGCTCATGTGCGGGGACCCGCGATGGAATTGGATTGACGGGGAGTGGATACTGGAAGGATTCGATTGAGTTCCTTTTTGATATCTAATAAAAACGAATGACCTTCAAACTGGGTCCTTAGTCGCACTCGCTGAGGATGACATCTTCCTCGGTCGCAACCTCCTCAGCCTCTGCCGCCTCAGCCTCTGCCGCAGCCGAATCCAACGAGTTAGCCACCGCAACCGCCTTGAGCGCCTTCTCCGCCTCGAGATTGGCTTCTTCCTCCTCCGTCATGATGTGAGGGACTTTTGGAGTCGACTTGTTGTAGTAGACCTTCCAGAAGAACTCCTTGTAGCCAGTCATGACCCTCACCATGGTGTCCCTGTCCATCTTCTGATAGAAGAGGTCGGTCCACTTGTTAGTAGGCATGTCTTGCTTGAAGTGAACGAACATCACTTGGAATTTTGTCCCTTTCGAGTCGAGCGTCTCGTGTTTGTCCACATGGTCCACATAGTCTCCACCAAAGACGGAGTTGAATACCTTTTCCACGTCAGACGTGGTAGAGTGCATAGTCACGCGAGGAACGCAAACGGATTTAAACGAGATAGCCATGGTTCGTAATTACACAGTTCTTTTCTTGGACAAAAACAAATCAATTTTTTTCAGTGACCTCGCTAACGTAGAATCTCTCGTGCCCTACCAGACCAGTCCCTAGAAGACCATCCCTAACAGGGCCGGAGGCCAGGCGGTCCAGACGGACAAGACCGTCTAGCTAAAATTGAAGTCAGGGTTTATCCTCTTTCATAGTAGAAAAATGTCTTCAAAGTATTCGCCCGCACACACGATTAAAGCTTACGCCAAACCCAAGGTCGAATGGAAAACTCCCGCACAGATAGAGAAGGCTCTCAAGCGGAAGAGCGAGAAAGAGGCAAAAAAAAGGGCTGCCGCGGGCGAGTGGAGCAAGGAAGAAGACGGACCAGTAGTGTTTGAAAAAATACCCTGGTTCGATTGGGCGGAGGAAGCCTAAACATCCTTTTTTTCCGGAGCCCGGGCAAGATACGCCAACGCACGGCGGGTCGCCTTCCCGTCGTATTTCCCGCATTTCTGCCGGTGCTCTTTGGCTTTGTCCTTGCCCTTGCGTTTCACGAATTCCGTTTTACGTGGCATCTTTTGTTTTACAGAACACAAGGATAAAGGATGAATTCAATTTTGCCGGTTACGGCCGGCTGGGCCAAGGCCTCCGGCCCTGTTTTCAAAGATGAGACAAAAAGATTTACTTTTAGGTTGCAGGCAAAGCTACTCCCGGGAATGCCGACCTCTATACTCTTTCATTTAATTGTTACCATAAAAGGTTCATTCATTGCCCGGATGCCACGGACAAATCAATCTCTTAATACAGGGCCGGAGGCCAAGCGGTCCACACGGACAAGACCGTGTAGAGGCCCAGACGGACAAGACCGTCTATAAAATTGAGTGCACCGAATCTCTGTCACTTCTAGAAAACCATGGCGAAACAAGTATTTGAAAACATGGATATATTGCGTCATATTTACGGGTTTGGCGACTCGACGCATCGTGCAAGGTGGAAGGAGGTCTTAGAGGAAGAAAGACCGGTTTCGAGTATACCCAAGAATTATCTACCTCCATTTCAAGAACGGTTCAAGCTCTTTGACCGACTGGTCCGGTGCCGGTGCTGCAGTCGGCACAGCCATCGCAAGCCGTGGATGAAGGTAGAAGACAACCGGTTGGCCTATTACATGAACTATGTTCCGCGTGTGCCCGAAGACAAAGACTTGGATGACTGTCGATGTGCGTGTCGTCGTCAAGCGCGTCAAATTTTGAGACACATCCGGGTGGCGTTCTTGCGAGATGACCTGCCGGAAGCCATCGAGTATGTCGACTAGCCGGTTACGGCCGGCTGGGCCAAGGCCTCCGGCCCAAGGTTCTTTTATTGAGACAAGGTGATTCTTTTTATTGGTCAAGTATAAAATTGATAAATGGTTTATTCTTTCATAAACAACATGAAATGAAACATATGAAACCTAAGAAATCGGTGAAATGGTGCGCCCGGGTAAGGATGTATGGTGAGACCTACGAAGAAAAAATACTTGCTCCTCTTCGGGTAGACCGACCCAAACTACTTCCTGGATGTGGAATAAAACTATTTATCTTTGATTGTCTCGGATTAAGATAACACGGTCTTGTCCGGACCGCTGGCCCAAGATTCTTTTTTTTTTGAGAGAAGGATATTCTTTATTTGACTTGGCCTCCCACACCTGTTATGGTAACATATATATAGGCCGGCATTTCTCGGGAGCAACTTTGCACGTAACTTAAAGTAAATCCTTTTGTCTCTACTCCAAAATAGGGCCGAAGGCCAGGCGGTCCAGACGGACAAGACCGTCTATGAGGTCGGCATTTCTCGGGAGCAACTTTGCACGTAATCTAAAAGTATATCCTTTGTCTCATCTCACACATACCACCTCATATAGGGCCGGAGGCCAAGCGGTCCAGACGGACAAGACCGTCTACCGGCTAGCGGATAATCTGCGTATAATAAGCCCACAGCCCCAGTCCAACCAAACACTTTGCCATTAAATCGAGAAGATTGGTCAAGATTTGTTTGGTTTCTTCGTCCAAAAGATACACGAGCCCATACATGCTCCACACCACAAAATACAACCAGAACAATACCTTATTGGCAACGGATTTGCCAACCAGACCATAGATGAGCCAAAACATGATGAAAAAGGGAATGAATCCAATCACGGACGCTTCTATACGCGGCAGACGCTGGGTCTCACCCAGATAGCCCACGCCGAGCATGAGGTAATTGAGACAGACGATGGTGAGAATCAGAGACAAATGCAGGTGCGTTCCTACGTTGTAAGTCATGGCGAGACCTAATGCAAGTAACATGATAGGGGTCGTGATGGACCAATCGAGGTAACGTATCTTTGTCATCTCCGGCCAAGTGTAAGGACCTTTTATCTTTTCTAAAAAGACGGAATAAAAGTAGGCAGCCACAATCGAGATACAGGTTTCTAGGTTTAGAATGTGTCTCACCATCGGGTTCGCGGTGCGTAACGCTTCGATAATCGTAATGGTCGCCGTGGTAAGCAACACGACATAGGTCAAATGAAATGTTTCATACAATCCTTCCATATATAAAATATAGAGAGAGTATAATGGAGCCAGCTAGACCTACTGCTAGCCGCGTAAAGCCTAGAACAAGAAGTAAACCGATGCCTCAGCCAAACGTAGGGCCTGCAAAGCCCAAGCGACAGACCAAGAGGTTGGTCCCACGAGGGAAACGAGTAGATGCTGCCACGGTTGCTGCGCGGGTCGAAAATCGTAAACGTCTGGGAGACCTACAACGCGAGATTGAAGAGATCTCTCGTAATATAGAAAACGCAAACTCTCTCGCCGAAAAAGTCAGGCTTCGTAAATTATTTGAAAAAAAAGACGAGGAACGAGATGAACTTTATAAAAAAACCGTAGGTCCGTTACAAGAGAAGAAAACGAATGTAAACTTGAATGCGGTAAATTCTGTGAACTTGAACGCTTTAAACTTGGACGACTTTGAAATAAGGCCCATAAAGCCCATAAAGGAGGTTATATCCTTGAAGGGACGTCGCGCCAGAAACCGTGAAACCCGCAAACAAAAAAAGAAGGAAAAGATGGAACTAGAAAAACTATACAAACTGATGACCAGTGAACCAATCAAAGTCGAGATGCCAAAAATGACCATAAAGGACCGTAAAG
>Ga0255098_1000039_pt1 | contig 45615 bp, 50 predicted proteins | sample Colum_Atlam_RepC_2_FD_188440 | JGI IMG/M metagenome (GOLD analysis project Ga0255098, IMG submission 188440) | Freshwater microbial communities from Columbia River, Oregon, United States - Colum_Atlam_RepC_8d | ecosystem: Environmental > Aquatic > Freshwater > River | place: USA: Oregon... | reverse complement strand
GCTCTTTGGCTTTGTCCTTGCCCTTGCGTTTCACGAATTCCGTTTTACGTGGCATCTTTTGTTTTACAGAACACAAGGATAAAGGATGAATTCAATTTTAGCTAGACGGTCTTGTCCGTCTGGACCGCCTGGCCTCCGGCCCTCTTTTCAAAGATGAGACAAAAGGATTTACTTTTAGGTTGCTGGCAAAGCTACTCCCGAGAATGTCGACCTCATACACGGTCTTGTCCGTGTGGACCGCTTGGCCTCCGGCCCTGTTTCAAAGATGAGACAAAAGGATTTACTTTTAGGTTGCTGGCAAAGCTACTCCCGAGAATGCCGGCATCTATACCGTTTCATTTATTTGTTACCATAAAAGGTTCGTTCATTGTCCTGGATACGACAGATAGACCAACCTCTTAATATAGACCGGTTGCCACCACTAACATAGGGCCGGAGGCCAAGCGGTCCACACGGACAAGACCGTGTAGAGGCCCAGCCGGCCGTAACCGGCAAAATTGAGTGCGCCGAAACTCTGCCACTTCTAGAAAACCATGGCGAAACAAGTATTTGAAAACATGGATATATTGCGGCATATTTACGGGTTTGGCGACTCGACGCATCGTGCAAGGCTGAAGGAGGTCTTAGAGGAGGAAAGACCGGTCTCGAGTATACCCAAGAATTATCTACCTCAATTTCAAACACGGTTCAAGCTCTTTGACCGACTGGTCCGGTGCCGATGCTGTAGTCGACACAGTCATCGCAAGCCGTGGATGAAGGTAGAAGACAACTTGTTGGCCTATTTCATGAACTGTGGCCCGCGTGTGCCCGAAGACAAAGACTTGGATGACTGTCGATGTGCGTGTCGTCGTCAAGCGCGTCAACTGTTGAGACACATCCGGGTGGCGTTCTTGCGAGATGACCTGCCGGAAACCATCGAGTATGTCGACTAGCCTACACGGTCTTGTCCGTGTGGACCGCTTGGCCTCCGGCCCAAGGTTTCTTTTTATTGAGAGAAAATTGATAATGTTTTATTCTTTCAGAATCATGGTGAAAGAATGAAACGTATTAATCCTAAGAAATCAGTGAAATGGTGTGCCCGGATAAGAATGTATGGTGAGACCTATGAAGAAAAACTGCTTGCTCCTCTTCGGGTAGACCAGCCCAAGCCACTTCGTTTCACTCCTAGCTGTGGAATGAAAATATTTATCTTTGATTGTCTCGGATTGGGATAGACATCTTGTCCGGACCGCTACACGGTCTTGTCCGTGTGGACCGCTGACCCAAGATTCTTTTTTTGAGAGAAGGATATTCTTTATTCGACTTGGGCTCCCACACCTGTTATGGTAACAAATATATAGGCCGGCATTTCTCGGGAGCAACTTTGCACGTAATCTAAAAGTATATCCTTTTGTCTCCTATTCAGTCCTTGGCCTCCAGCCACTACCCGATATTGGGCCGGAGGCCAAGCGGTCCAGACGGACAAGACCGTCTATGAGGCCGGCATTTCTCGGGAGCAACTTTGCACGTAATCTAAAAGTATATCCTTTTGTCTCCTAAGGCCGGAGGCCACCACTAACATAGGGCCGGAGGCCTTGGCCCAGCCGGCCGTAACCGGCTAACGGATAATCTGCGTATAATAAGCCCACAGCCCCAGTCCAATGAAACATTTTGCTATTAAATCGAGAAGATTGGTCAAGATTTGTTTGGTTTCTTCGTCAAGAAGATACACGAGACCATACATGCTCCACACCACAAAATACAACCAGAACAATACTTTGTTGGCAACTGATTTGCCAACCAGACCATAAATGAGCCAAAACATGAAGAAAAAGGGAATGAATCCAATCACGGACGCTTCTATACGCGGCAGACGCTGGGTCTCACCCAGATAGCCCACGCCCAGCATCAGGTAATTGAGGCAGACCACCGTGAGAATCAGAGACAACTTCAAGTGGATGCCATCATTGTAAGTCATGGCAAGACATAACGCAAGTAACATGATAGGGGTCGTAATGCTCCAATCGAGGTAACGTATCTTTGTAATCTCCGGCCAAGTGTAAGGGCCTTTTATCTTTTCCAAAAAGACGGAATAAAAGTAGGCAGCTATAATCGAGATACAGGTCTCTAGGTTTAGAATGTGTCTCACCATCGGGTTCGCGGTGCGTAATGCTTCGATAATCGTAATGGTCCCCGTGGTAAGCAAGACGACATAGGTCAAATGAAATGTTTCATACAATCCCTCCATGTAAAATATAGAGATATACTATCATGGAACCTAAACCTAGAGCTTCTAGAACCAGAAAGGGCTCGTCTTTAAATGGCGAGACAAAGCCAAGACCAAGACCCAAGCCTAAGCCCAGGACTCGGACGGCAAAGGCCAATACAGGACTCAACCTGAATGCGACGAACGCTGTAAACTTGAACGCTGTAAACTTGAACGCTGTAAATTCTATAAGCCTGAATGACGCTCCAAAGCGACGGACCCCGAAAAAGCCGAAAAGACGTGAACAAGGGGCACAAGGCCCGGCACAAGTGACGGGTCCATCTGTAGGAGTACGCGTCGTGAAGCGAAAACGCCTAGCCGAGGTCCAACGCGAGATTGAAGAAATCTCACGTAAATTAGAGGCGGAGAGGTCCCTTTATAAAATTGTCGAACTTCGTAAGGAGTTAAAAAAAAAAGAAGAGGAACGGGACGAATTATACAAGGAAACACAGAATGGAGACAAGAATGTCGTCAACATGGATACGGCTGAAAAGATGGTTACCTTGATGGAACGCCGCGCCCGGAATCGAGAAACTCAAAAACAAAGGAAAGAAGAAAAGCAAGAAAGAGAACGAGTGGCAAAGCTTTTGACCCGCGACCCACTTCATGTTGAGTTGAAATTAAGCTTGAAGAACCGTAAGGCCATGAACGCGGAACGTATCAAGAATCTGCAGCGAGCGAAAATACGAAACGAATTTGCCCGTGCGAGTCGGTATATTGAACAAATTCATTCACAAGAAGCGAATGACAAGAAAACACTAGAGGATGAAAAGGCTGCATACCTTTTGAAACAAATGGCAACCAACTGGGAAAACCCAGAAGCGAAAAAGGAACGAAAGAAACAGTCTGTGATGGAGGCGAAACAAAAAGGCTTTTATTCGCAACTTGCTTCGAATGGAAACGCACCGAACGAACTGAAAGCGATGATGGTGAAATCGAAACCTAAACCTAGACCTAGAAAGCGGTTTGGCCTATTTTAGATACTAAATATAGGCCTATTACGATATTTGAGTTACGATAGTTAGATAGAGTCACATTACGTGAGTTATGGGACTAGATAGAGTCACATTACGTGAGTTATGGGACTAGATATAGTCACATTTTTCCAACACACCCTCCACATACCGAAACGGTTTCCCGCACCCATAAATCTTGCCTTCCTCAAAGAGTCGGTCACACTCGGGTTTGGGTAAGTGAGGGTCGACCTGGCGAAAGGTCTCTTTGAGGATACCACACCGAAAAATCCCACAACGTAATTCTTCTATCCATATCGATTGATTACACCATGGACACTCGTTCATGTAATTCATCTTCAGAAAAAACAGGCGCTTTAGACGAACTTATTCAGACGAAGACTTATGAGCTCATTCATCCAAGGTCATCTCTTGTATCAGCGTCAACGAGACCATCGTCAACAGGTCCCGGTCAATGTCCTTGATACGCTTGATGATTTGTTCCTCCATCCAGAGTGGCATGGCGAGCGTCGTGACGATTTTGTCTCGTAGATACTCGTAGTTGTTGCCTTGGTCGTCTTCCCATAGAGAGATGTTCCGTAGATACCTTTCATATCGCGTATGACACTCTTGAAAGTCATACGCGGTAATCTTGCGCTTCGACCACTCTTGCAGTAAGGCATATTCGTCCACCTCCTTATCATCGGTTACCTTATAAGCCATGTTTTAGATACGAGACAAAATATCTTATCAGGTCAATTTTTAAGATGACGCCCGGATATGACCTTTAAAGAAATATTAGGAAAAAGGAATTGCGTTTCACGTTTTACTCATTTAAGCAAAGAGTGAACTACGACCTTTAGGCATACCCTTACGCTATACGTGTCGCCTGTAAATATCCAGCATTAGCGATACTAACGGCTGGATTAGTTCCTACAAATGTAGCGCTTGTTGTATGTGCTTGATTACAAATCGTTTTAATTCTATATACAGCAGTGCTACCTATAGCCACATCATCCGTCATTACAATATTATTAGAGGTATTGATTCCTGTCATACCTACAAAAGTTACGGAATAAGTTAGGGCTACATTGTCTTTATACAGAATAGTATTTACCCCGATATTGTTTGTACCTCCACCTTTAATACACATTAGAAAGCTAATGAGCCATTTTCCAGAAGAAACAGAAGGCAATGTTACTAAATCTTGTTGTGCTGAAGTTATAGCAAAATCAACAGGGATATTCACTATGACTGTATAACCAATTTTGTCTACTCCTGAAACGGGATATACATATATAGGCGTAATAGGTTCACTCAAGGTTAGTTTATTAATAGTTGCTTCCCCCGTCACTCTCATCGTGCCCGAGACATCCAATGTATATTGAGGTGCGGTCGTGCCTACCCCGACCTGTCCCCCGCTGCTCGCCAACAATGCGCTACCCGTTGCATTCACCGTAGTCAGATTTGTCTCATACCACGCATCCACGGATAGAAAATCATATTCAATTGTCGCGGCCCCAAACTCAGCCGCGCGGGATATCGTTAGATACAAACGACCCGTGACCGTTGGTTTCACATAGAACACATACTTTTTTCTGGGGGCAGGGTCTAGGGTTCCTATCGTGAACAACGTGCCAGCATCATCTTGAAAAGATAAATCGACAGGGTTATTCAAGTAATTGACCGAAAAACATACCCGATAGGTGGTCTGGGCGAACACGGGGGTTAGATTTAATTTACCCATAATCATATTGTATCCAGGCGAATAGGTCGAAGTATAGGTATAAAACCCACCCGTCTGTGAAGCCGCCCCGTTTAGAGTGACGGAAGTAAAGGTTAAAGGTATAGACGTTCCCACAGGGTCGACTACATTCGTATAACCCGTAGGTATAGGAATCGCGGATAGCACGTTCCCTACGGTCAAGTTTGTGGCGGATACATTGCCCGCCGTCAACGTATTCGCATCTAGCCTGGACGCCGAGACATTGGTCATGGAGCAGTTCACTCCCGTCAAGGTATTCAGGTCTACCCTGGCCGCCGAGACGTTTAACAAGGAGCAGTTCCCCGCATACAAGGGTCCTAAGGTGGTCGTTCCGGTTGCGTTCAAGGTCGTGGTCTTTAGGTTCGACGCATCGACGCGTGTCGACGTCAATTCGGTTGCCGAGACATTCTGGAGGGTGGTTTTCCCTCCCACGTTCAAGTCATTGGTTACCGTTACGCTGAGTACATTGATGGGATGGAGGAGGTTCACGGCTCCATAGACGGTGGTCGTGATCCCAGCAGAACCGATTTCAATCACTTGGGTCTCCAATGGGTCGGTGCCGAGTTGGAGTGACGAGGTGACGGCATCGATGCTGTCTGTAATCACCAGGTCTGGCAAAGTGTCTCCAGGGTTGTTAGGGTCAGGAGTATTATTCGGTTCAAAAAAGGTATAGGTTCCTTCTGTTTGGGTTAACTCATAGACATCATACCTGCTCATTACACTAGGCATACAAAGAATATTGAGCGTTTATCAAAACCATCCTCTTATAGTGTTTCCGATATTTTCGGCGACTCTTCTAGCTTCTTCGGCGAGCCGGCGTAAACGTTCTCCTTCATGCTGTCCTTTGAGTTCACTGATACGTTCATCGAGTCGATAGATATTTCCTCTCAAATCGTCTATCTTTCCTAAAATATTCTGGCCCTGTATCGTGAGACCATTTCCGTAAACCTGGTTTAACATGGCCGTATTATTGCTACCCATGTCTCCATTTCGGTTCATCCATGCACCAACTTGACCGTTGGACCCTGTCGCAACCGTTCCATCGGCATACACGTCCAAGGTGTGAATCCCTGACCCCAAGGAAGGGTCGGAGTCGGCCCGATTCACCTGTAAAGACCCTATCTGGCCAGAATTGGCGTTGAACATGTTCGTCTTTACGTTGGAGTCCAAGACAATGTTTCCGGCCTGAACGTTGAGCCCATTCTGAACATAGAAGCGTGCATCCGAGGTTTTGTTGAAGCCCGACGAATTGAAGAGGAACTGGTCCTGGTTGGCCTCGAGGTAGGTGACATTGCCTTCGGTGCCTTGAATGCCTAACACCACGGGCCCTTGGACCTCTAGATTTCCCTGAACCATGTTGTTGGGGAGCTTCAAGGTGTCGGTTCTAGGAAAGGAGACGGGGATAGTCGCGTCAATGGACTCTTTCATCGGTTGGACTAGAAAGGTCAGAAGGAATATACAAACTATCCAAAACAACATATACGATAAGAAAACATTAAACATGTGTTTAAAAGATGAATTTGTATTGATTGACTCGGTTTCGAACATTGTTCAACTCGTTTTGGACCCGGTTGAGTTCGCCTAGAATGTCTCGTCCGCCAATGTTCACCTGATTGGCCGTGATGCGGTTCATTTGGGCGGTTCCATTGCTACGAATGTTGCCGTTTTGGTCTAGGTAGGCGGCCTCTTGGCCGTTGGCCCCTGTCGTAATTCTTCCGTTGGCATACAAGTCCCACGTGTGAATCCCTGAACCCCACGAAGGGTCTGCATCGGTGCGATTGACCTTGAGCGTGTCGAACCGCGCCTTGGGTGCGTCCAGTCGTTTCTGAATGGAGACCGGGCCTTGTAGCGTAAGGTTGCTCGATTGGATGCGCAGGTTTCCGTCGGTTTTCCCTGTGCCGCCCGTGGTCTCGAGGAGACCCTGTTGGCCATTGTTCATAAAGGCAATCGTGGCCTTACCGGGTTCGGTGGAAAAGTTCATATAGCGGTCGCCGTCCATACCGAGCTTGACAGGTCCGAGGACTTGCAGAGGACCGTTTTGCGGCTGGACATTGCTGGGTATTTGAATCTGACCTTGATCGGGAAAGGCAACCGGGACAATCTCATTCTGGGCAATCGGGTTCTGGACATTTGGGTTGTCCAGAGGTTCGCTTAAAAGAAAAGAGCGTTCGACCCATAAGAGTAGGATGAATAGAAAGAGGACGAGCAAGAACATTAGTATAACGGGATATTAATGTTCTTAATGGGGACTACAACAATAGGTCTCTATTACATGATACCTTTTATACTTCTTACACATTTGATTCAAGGGCAAGTAATCTTGCTTCAAGGTTCGATATTTTTGCGTCATATTCGGTTTTGTTCTCAAGTAATGCGTCCAGGGCTGTCTGCATGAGCGCGGTCTTTTGCTTCTCTGCCTGAAGCTGTCGATCGACTTCTTGTAGAGCGGCGGTGGCCACTGTCCAGATGACTTCCTTGTTCAGGGTGTGAAAGTCATTCACTTCTTGGCCATAGACAAATATAGTTCCGTTTTCACATAAATAAAGGAGGTCTCTATCTATACGTAATGTATATTGATCCAAAATTTCTACGATATTCGCATATTCATAAATTGTCTTTGTTTTTATAACTAGTTTTAACAAATTGTTAGAAGCATCTCGTAACAAATTTGAGGTATCATAGGTTGTAAATGTAATCATGTCATTTGTCACTGTAGCTTCAGAGAAAATGTTCGGAACGGGTTCTTTAAGTAGTAAGACCGCATAATCCAACTCTTCTTTAACGTCTTGTGCGATGAATCCAAATACCACTTTTTCTGTTCTTTTTTCTTGGTCAATGTATTCATATGTTTTAGGCTTGAGTTTTCGCAGGATGGTTAGAGCAGACATATCATCTATATCAACAATGTTCTTTTTGATACGACGGTCTGAATTTTGTGAGATAGATATATATCGCAGTGAACCGTTCACATCTAAATCAGTCCCAGGGTTTAAAAAGTTTAAAATACCAACCCTTCCTGTAGTAGTATTGATGGTTAAAGACTCTCGACTAGCAGTTACAAACCGTAAACGAGAATGTTCCGCTTCAGCGCCAACTCCTCCTATTATGCTATGTATTTGAACAGTCCCAAAGTTTGTGTTTGTAAAATTGAGAGATGATGATTGACCCAGCGCTTGATAGGGTGCCGTAAATTGTAGTGTACTATTCATATTAGCACCACTGTTCATATTCGTAGTGCCGCTCATAGTGACTCCATTAGAGATAGTGGCACCACCAGAGAGCGTTGCTAAACCAGGTATATTTACTCCTTTCCCCGCCGAACCTATTGTTAAGGCGGGATTCGAAGTCGCATCTATACCCATAGTAAAATTACCGTTTCTTTGAAATGTAATATGGTTTGAAGTGTCGGGAAATGATTTTAGGTTAAGATTTGTTATGTGTGTAAGTGCTGAGTTTACCGCATTAATAGTAGTTGTTCCAGTTACGGTCAGTCCTTGAACAATTGTTGCTGTCCCTCCAATAGAAGTTACAGAATCTGCACCTCCAATATTAATATTACCTGAGGTCTGTGTGTTTGCTATATTTAATATTCCTCCTGTTTTAGTTCCATAAAGTGATTGAGTTCCTGTGGTTGATACCCCTTCGATAATATCTGTTTTAATTTTACTCGTCGCCAGATTCTCAATAACGGTGGTGGCCCCCTCAGCTCCAATGGTAATGACGTCCGGTGAGATACTCGAACCATCGGTTCGTTGGTTACGTTTCGTGATCAGAGACAGGCTCGTGCCTACGTCCACGAATCTTCCACCATACACGCTTCTCGTCAAGCTGTTCCCCACTCGTTTCGTCCACGTCAATCCATTGTCTTTGCTCACGTAGACTCCTGTATGGTCCATATATAGAGACCCCGTTTACTATTTGGTTCAATGAGATATTTTTTAATATCGGTTTTATCTAATGGCGCAGACACAGTTGAACCGCGTGTATGTTCAATCCATCGACGGGACAGGTGTCACTGTCAATACGCTTAGTATTGGCACAAAGGCCTTGACGAGCGGCATCACTATAGGTGGAGCAGGAACCGCCGCCAACAAAATTGTCGTAGACGGAACGGGTGTAAGGATAAATTCTTCCACGACCTTAGATGGAACCACCACCATACCGAATCTGAATGCCGCGAGCGTTATCGTGTCCGGGAATACCAGTTTACAAAATACATCTACCCTTCATCTAGGGGTCACAGGGAATGCAAGTATCGTCAATGCTTCCATCAATACGTTGACAGTCGTCGGACAGACGACCTTGAACAATACATCCATCACCAATCTAGGGGTCACTTCGCAAATCACCCTTCAAAACACCTCCATCAATGGCACGCTCAACGTGGCGGGGCTGACCACCCTGGTGAACGTGTCCACCACGAGTTTATCGGTATTGAACAATGTGAGTATAGGCGGAAACGTCAGCATAATAGGAAACATGCGGTCTCTAAGCTTGAATACAGGCAATGCGACGGTCAATGGCACCCTCTCGGTGGCGGGCCAAACGGTTCTACAGAATACGTCGGTCAATACTACGTTGAATGTAGACGGAAGAACAACCCTAAAGCTTTTGGACGTGAATGCGCAAGCCAACCTATTTGCCGGCCTCAACGTGACAGGCGCAACATCCGTGACCGGTAATTTTACATCGTCCAGCTTGACCATCAACAGTGGAACCGTGCTAAATAACGTGTCACTGACGACGCTGACGGTATCGGGGAATTCGTCGTTGAACGCTGTCGACATACGAGGTGCCGTCAACATCAATACCGGAGGCACGTTCCTCACCACCATTGGTAATTCTACTTCTCGCACTGTCATTGCCAACGTCTCGACCAGTGATGTGACTGTGACAGGAACATTGTGGGCTACAGCCAATACTTCGTTAAATAACGTCTCTGCACAGGCCTTGAGCGTAGGTCGGTTGTGGGCGGGTGCCACAAGCGCGACGACGTTATCCGCGACCGCTTTAGCGTCGCTGACCGGCGGATTGACGGCTACAGGTGCAACAGAGATTAATAAATCAGGCATACTTCTTACAGAGATTGGCAGCACGACAGCCGGTTCTCGCACGGTGATAGGCAATACGTCCATGCTTGGTGGTATCGACATCAATACGATGGGTGCAGCTTTAACCACGATTGGCAGTGCTACGTCTCGGACCGTCATTGGCAACGTGTCGACCGCTAACATGACCGTGACAGGCCGGGCGTGGGTGACAGGTGCTACAGAGATTAATAAATCAGGCACAGGTATTACAGAGATTGGCAGCACGACAGCCGGTTCTCGCACGGTGATAGGGAATACGTCCATGCTCGGCGGCATCGACATCAATACGGCGGGTGCAGCTTTAACCACGATTGGGACTAATTCTCGGACCGTCATTGGCAACGTGTCGACCGCTAACATGACCGTGACAGGCCGGGCGTGGGTGACAGGTGATACAGAGATTAATAAATCAGGCACAGGTATTACAGAGATTGGAAACTCCGGTTCTCGCACGGTCATTGGGAACACCTCCATCATTGGTGGTGTGGACATCAATAGCACAAGCCTAACGATGACAACGATTGGCAATACCCAAGCGGGTTCTCGCACCGTCATCGGCAACACCTCCATGAACGGGTCCATCGACATCAATACAATGGGCACGGGTATCACCACCATCGGATCCGCCACGTCTTCCACCGTGGTCAAGGGTGACATGAGTGTCACGAAACTTTTGACAACCGGATACACTCCAAGTCTATACAATTATGCCCCTACGTTTTTTGCGGCTGGCTTTTCGGGTGGAAATGTAAGCATTTCAAACGGTCCAGATTACGGGTTTACTCTTACGGCCACAGGTGCCAACGTATCATCGATTAGTCCAGTATCCTTTATGGCAAATAAGAAATACATTGTCAATTTCAATGCCCGCGCAGATTCAGGAACACCTACGGTGACTATCCTCGGAACAGCATTCAACAACCTGACGGCCACGAATACACTCTATCGACAAGTGATTACATCTACTGTGAATACATCCACACTCAGTCTAGCCATTTCAGGCGCCATAGGGAATAAGGTATCGTGGAACCTACTGACGATTGAGCCTTTTTACGAGATGACCCTGGGGTCCAATCAAATCTCCCTCGGAGGGGAGATCAACGTGAGTGCCGGAAACCCTTACACGGATTGGGACCCAACAAGAATGCTTTTTACAACCAGCACCATTTCGATTGGCACCAATCCGCGTATCGCGATTGGAAAGAATAGTGCGTTGAACGCGAGTATATTTGTCGCAACCTGTGACTCGGTTGTCAATACGAGTTTTTTTACTAGTACAGATGGTGTAACATGGGATCAGAGTAGTTATTCGAACGCTTCGATGTCTAGAGGTCTAGCCTACCATGAAGTCAATTCGAGTTTCGTGATGATCACTGGCGGAACACCTGCCAAGGTATGGTCGAGTTCAACCGGAAACTCTGGATGGAGCGTGTTAACTACTCCAAGTATCACCATGAATTCAGTCACGGGTATGGTGTATGGAAATTCTAATTTGGTAGCATTTAATGCGAGCACAGCGAATAACGTCATGAACAGTGGTGACGGAATATTCTGGAATACTCCCACTACTGTTCCCATCTCCATTACAGATATGACTTTTGGAAAACACAGTGGAAATCATGTATTTGTGGCTTGTGGAACAAACTCCTTTTATCGAAATTCAAACGGAACCCAGAATCAATATGTAGCTTCTTGGAATTTAGCGACGACTTCACAACCCGGCGCTTGGGCTTTTGTTGGATTTGGGAATGATACATTCATCGCCGCCTCGAATGATGCAACGGGAAAAGTGAGTCGTAGTACAGACGCAGGGGTAAATTGGCAGACGCCGATTTTGTTGAACGAAATCTTGACCAGTGAACCCATCTACCTCGAGGACACTTGGTTTATAGGCAGCAATACAGGTGTCTACGTGAGCAAAGACAATGGATTGACGTGGACGAAACGAGTGGGGAACAGCTTGACGAGAAGCGTGTATGGTGGAAGATTCGTGGACGTAGGCACGAGCCTGTCTCTGATCACGAAACGTAACCAACGAACCGATGGTTCGAGTATCTCACCGGACGTCATTACCATTGGAGCTGAGGGGGCCACCACCGTTATTGAGAATCTTGTTGTTAGCAAAATTAATGCAACCACGGTGAATGTCAGCTCCATTGGATACGGACCGTCCAATTCGCTTTCTATCGCTGGGAATGTCAATGTCAGTATGGGGAGTCCCACTACGTTATTTACCATTACGAGTTCTAGTGTTGTAGCTTCATATACTCGAATCGCCTATGGGGCAGGTAATTTTGTCATGACAGGTGAGTCAGCCAAAGTTTTTTATTCTACCAATGGCACAACATGGACTGCAGGCACCCCTCCTAATCCTACATTTAGCGGGTATATGGAAATCATTCTATACGTAAAGGACCGCTTTATGATAATTACAAGTAGCTCATTAGTATTTACGAGCTTTGATGGCAATACATGGACAAAATTGAACAATTCAGCACTAAATGTCCCATATCCATCTTCAGGTTCGTATGGAAATGATTTTGTCGTTTTTCCAAAGAGTGAATCGAATCTTCTTAGTGTTCTTAGTGTATCAACCAATTTTGAGGGAACCTGGACAAACGTAACATTGACAGCTGGACTTGAATTGAGGGGGTCCGTCTTTGGAAAAATGAGCACGGCAGCAAATGGAACAAACGTGTTTTTAGTCTTTGGTAAAAATAATGTCATTCGACGAAATCAGCTTTCACCAGCCGCCTCGGGAGATTGGACTATACCAACCACAATTCCTTCCACAAGTGGAAACTGGACCAATGGTGGTTTTGGAAATGATACCTTCATGATTACTTCAAATGATGCGGTAGGTCTCTTAACGATTAGTAGGGATGCAGGAAAAACTTGGTCTACCCCAATCAGTTTTGGGATTACGTTGAGATTACCAATCTATGTTGAAGGTGAATGGTATATTATGAGTGAATCTGGGGTTATCATGATAAGCAAAGACAATGGACTTACGTGGGAAAAAAGAAGTACTGGAAGGAATATTTACGCGGCTGCGTATGGTAACGGATTGCTTGTAGGTGTAACCAGCGATGGAGCCAGCAATAATACTACCCTGATTGGTTTAAAAAGAAAAAGAGAGGATGGGTCCCTGATTACGTCTGACTCGATTACCATTGGACGCGAGGGGGGCACGACCACTATAAAAGGTGTGATAGAAGTTCCTTACAGTAAATCCATTACAGAGAATGGTCTTACATTTCGCATGACAGATGCGTATGTAAATTCCGGAAAAGATTTGTTGAAACTAGAAGGCACGCCAACGCTCGATACAATTGAAGACCCCTATATTGGCAATGGCACAAACTTAGCAGCTAACTTTACGAATGGAGGAACGAATGCGACTAATCCATCAGGTCCTGTAGACGGCGTATATACATTTACTACAGGAAACACTGCGACTTATGGTTTTGTAAATACAAGTTTTACTGTTACTAAAGGGTTTACTTATAAATTTATCTTTACAGCAAGGGCTGATACAGATAATACATCTATAAATATTAGTTATGGTGGAACAAACAGTAATTATTTTAACAACATTTCTAAAACGGATTACAAAACCTATACCGGTTATTTTATCGCAGCTACTTCAGCACAGGTTATGATTAGTGTATCTGGCACAGGTAATGTATCTAGAACGATAAAATATAAATTTTTCTCCATCGAACCCTTATATGGAGCAACCCTCAACCATTCAATGTATGTGGACGGAGGATTGATTGTTAAATCAGGGGATGTCGGAATTGGAGGGTATGTCGGAATTGGGACGACTACACCTGTTTATCCGTTGCATGTGAGGGATGGTTTACGTGCATTTAGCAATACATTAGTAGGTTATGCAAGTCAATGGAACACACTGACATCTGGTTCACCCGTAAGAAGTTTTTATTATAATAATGCTAATCGACAAACCGCTGTAGAAAGCTTGTTCACTGGAGATTCAGAGTGGCCACCTCTTAATATTATTTCTGTATTAGCGAATGCAGCTATTTTATCACTAGGTGCTTTTATCTCTGCATCAGACCGGCGTATCAAGACAAACATTGTAGATATCGATGACGACCGTGCCTTACGAGATTTACGATTGTTAAAACCCAAGACCTATACCTACAAGGATGTGGTCCAAAAAGGCTCTACACCGGTCTATGGATTCATTGCACAAGAAGTGAAAGAAGTGCTGAATTATGCCTCTTCGCCTATCACAGAAACCGTGCCCAACGTCTACGAACTCGCCACCTTCTCCGGAGATACGCTGACCCTGGTGTTGAATACAGCCGATTTGTCTCGCGATGCTTCTGGCGCCCTCTTTACCAAACTCAAAGTGAAAACGCGTGAAGAAAAAGATGAATTTGTCAACATCCTCGAAATTATCGACGAGCATACCCTAAGAGTAGACAAAGACCTCACTAGTTGGGGCGGAGAACTCGTTGGTGACCAAATTGTGCCTGGCAACCGAATCTTCGTCTACGGGCAAGAAGTCTCAGACTTTCACACCCTGAACAAGGATGCCATCTGGACAGTGGCCACGGCGGCTCTACAAGAAGTCGACCGACAGCTTCAGGCGGAGAAACAAAAGACCGCACTCATGCAGACCGCCCTGGACGCATTACTGGAACGAGTTAACGCACTGGAGCAAAAAACCTCGGTATAATGTATGACGACCTTTCAGGAAATACAAAACCTTTTACAATCCGGACTCCTGAAAACCGTGACGGACGGTGATTGTTTCTTCGACACCTTGGCCAAGGTCGCCGGACTTTACACCACGCGAGGGTGGAGACACCTCTTAGGACGCGCCTTACTCGAGAAGAAGGTCTTTACTCAGAAAGAATACCGAAACTATCTGTTTTACCACGAGTGGGCGGACTACAAAACAGTCTACGAATCGGTCCGGTTCCTGAATCGTCCCTTTTGTGTCATCCAGCGCGAATATCCAAACAGCGTCATGTTGATACGACCCGAGAAGGTGGAATGGACCAACATTCTCTATTTGGTCTATGACAATGGCAACCATTTCACCTCTTTTCTAAACCCGGTAACGCCGCCCGTATTGGTCAAACGATTGAAGCTGATGGAACGCGTCGATATGCACGAAGAGGAAGAGGGGTGCGTCGTCACGCATGGTTCACTCTTCGATTTGACGCACGATACGATTACCGAGGAAGACCGCCTACGCTATGTCAAGTTCTATGATAAAACGGAAGATATTCGAATGGATATTGAAGCCTATAAGTTTAAAGTTAAATCGAAACATAAATCGAAAGCTAAATCTAGACACCCTCTTCCAGTAAGTGATGCCTTTAAGGAAGAACAAGACTATAGAAATGCCATCTTACAGCGAGAAGAGAATTATGATGCGACCGTTCGTTTGCATCAGGAAATGGAACGTGCGATAGAGGCACAGAGACAGACGCAAGCTGCGGATGAAATCCGTAGGGCAAAGAATCTGGATACACAGATTCGGGACGCAAAGAATCTGGATACACAGATTCGGGACGCAAAGAATCTGGATACACAGATTCGGGTCGAAAAGATTCGGGATACACAGATTCGGGACGCAGAGAATCTGGATACACAGATTCGGGTCGAAAAGATTCGGGACACTATCCGGAAGACGCATAAAGCACGCGTCTTAAAATCCAGACGAACTCGGTCCATCCGATAGAAATAAGTATTTGAATACATGTCATCTTACAGGATGACACGCATTTTTAAATGAACGGTTATAGTATGTTCACTACTTTCCTAGCCCTATTGAAATCAGATGGAGTGAACGAATTCGGAGATTTAGCAACTGTTTTAGAAGGCCTTTACAGTCCTCTATATCGCATGGAACCTTCAACCCCATATAAACAAATAATATCTGCTGCGGTCCTAAACAAGAAACGTCCTATATGTCTTATCCCGATAGATAAGAAGAAACATCCGGATATGTTAAAATTGTATTTTATACCTAACACCGAGATAGATTGGAAAGAAACTATCTATCTTGTGAGTATCTTCGGTCAGTATGCAATGATTAATAATCCTAAGACACCTGAAAAATTAATAAAGATGTTTGAACGAATGTTTGAACAAATTAAAAGAGATTTTCCCGATCGTAAAGATGTTGTTCAACCCGTTGAAACCGAGTTATCTTTTTTAATGGAGAATTTAGACAATGATGATGAGTTTAAGAGTATTGACGCATTTATGAAAAGTTTTAAATCGCCAAGTGTTCAATCAAAACCTTCCACTTCAAGGAAAATTAGGTTTGAAAATAATTACCCAAGCGGGATTAAACAATCCACCCCAAAATCCTCCACAATCAGCAAACGCAGCAACGGAAGTTATTACATCAAACACAGCAACGGAACACGCAGCAAACTACCAGGAATACTAAAAACAAGAAAAAACAATGGAAGTGTCCCCGTTCCAACGCCTATAACCTCTCCTATAAATAACTCACCGCCACCTAGAACAAATAAACCAACCTATATGGATTGGTTGTTCCCTAAGAACCCTAAGAAAAAGACGGCGAGGATTCTTGGGCCTGGACCTGCGATGAGAGAGATCATCAGAAGAACACACAAAGGATGGTAAAAAGAGAAAATTAACGCATAACTCTCAAACCTTGTTCGGGTTCTGTGTGCGAAACTTCGGCCCCCCTCTTCCCGTGATAAGACGTATCTCATTTTGGGCTTCCCTGGCCTTTTTTATTTTTAGGGCGTTTGTGATTTCTTTCATGGCATTGAGTTGTTTCTTCAACTTTAATTTCACGACGGAATTTCGACTGGGGAGAGGTTTTGTCTTCCTCGTGAAAGCAATGACCGGAGCGTTCGACCTGGGTCTCGTCTTGGGTGCAGGTCTAGGCACCGAGATACGAGTCAGTCTAGGACGCGCGGGTCTATTGGCATTGGCAGTCGCATTTGCTTTCACCGTCGCATTTGCTTTCGCCGTCGCATTTGCTTTCGCCTTCGTAGTCGCATTTGCTTTCGCCGTTTTCTTACCGAACAACCAGTGCATATACTTTAATGTATTATTTTATGTAAGCCTAATCCATTCGTCGAAGGTCCTTGTAACGGATTTCATGGGTCTGGGCAAGCGTGGTCGCACACGACTTCAGCCAAGGTGCAATCCCGGCAAGCAACGCCCGTGTTTGCTGATGCGCATCTTTGAGCAAGACGGCAATCTCTCGGTCCACCTCTTCCCTATACTTGTCCGAGGTATGCGGTAAAAAGAGTTCGTTTCCCATGCCGAACTTGAGCACCATGTTTTCGGCCAGTCGATTCGCCTCTTCCAGGTCCCTAGACGCACCCGAGGAGCATTCCCCCAGCACCAGTTCCTCGGCCACCCGTCCACCCAGTAAAATCATCAAATCAATAAACAGTTCCTTTCGAGACAACAGTGGACTACCGCCTGAGACAAACTGCGTAAAGCCCAGGGTCTTGGGCGACCACAAGTGAATACAGACCTTGACAAAGGGTCTCTCTTTCATGAATCCCGTCAGTGCATGTCCCATCTCATGCACCGCGACCTGGTAGATTTCGGCCTCGGTCAAGTTCACCTTGGTCGACTGGTATCCACCCAGGATACGATTGCTGACACGTTCGAGGTCTTCTTTCAGAACCAGGGTCCGATTTTGTCTCAGCGTCAGCAAGGTCGCCTCATTCAGCAAGTTCTCGAGCTGGGCCGCCGAGAAGCCCTGGCTCATGTCCACGAGGTCGTCTAGCGACACGTTTAGAGGTTTCCCTTTCTGGTGAATGTCAAGAATATGACGACGGGTCGGGTCATCGGGCAGCCCTACATACACGAGCTTGTCGATGCGTCCAGGTCGCGTCAGGGCCGAGTCCAGCAGGTCAGCACGATTGGTGGCCCCAATCAAAAAGATACCATCCGCCCCCTCGAACCCGTCCAGCTGAACCAACAATTCGTTCAGGGTCGAGTCCTGCTCAGCATGCTGAGGGGTATCCGACCGCTTCTTCCCAATCGAATCAATCTCATCCATGAAGATGATACAAGGTGTATTCTTTTTAGCCAGTTCAAACAGTTCCCGAATACGTGCTGGCCCGACGCCGACATATTTCTCCTGAAACTGCGAACCAGATACCGCGATAAATCCCACCTGAATTTCGCCGCTGAAACACTTGGCCAAGAGCGTCTTGCCATTCCCGGGCGGACCTTCGAGCAAGATGCCGCGTGGGACCCGGACCTTATACTTGGCATACTTCTCGGGGTCTGTCAAAAGGTCGGCACACTGCATGAGCTCTTGCTTGACCAGGTCGTATCCACCCACTTGTGCAAACGTCGATGTGCTACGGGTCACTTGAAAGTTTTCCGATTTTTCGGAGGCGTCGTCCGATTGGGGCTTTCGAATTTTGATTTCGACCTCAAACTCCTCCTCATCTTCTTCCTCTTCTTCGAGAGCATGAAAAAAGAGGTCCGGGTCCGTCTTGAGACAAAGACCGGTCAGGCTTTCGATGGTCTTGCTTTTCTGCTCCAACAAGTCTTTCAACACCTTTTTGTAACGGTTGATTTGGTCGTCAATCTTCCGAAGATTTTCCTTGTCAAGCGGATTGTCGTTGTATCGCAAAAGGGTTCGACTGGGTCTAAGCGATGGACCCAAAAAACATTGGACCGAAGCAAACAGCAAAAAGATTAGACGCATTCCTTTTATCTCTTAGAAGTATTTATATTCTATTCTGTCACACTTCATTTATCCATACATCGACCTCATCCGAGCATAGTCTCCGCCTGCCATGGACATCATAAAATCAGCTGCCTTCTCTGGTCCCTTTTCTGCCAGGACCTTGAGTGCTTCCTTGTTTGCGGCGTCCATCTGCCCCGGTTGAGGTTCCGGTTGAGGCGCCGACTCCAAATGTTGAGGTTCCGAAGGAATGGCCCGTCTAAACGCTTCTTCGGGCGTGAGCACGGTTAACCGAATGTCATCTCGGAGTGGAGTAATCAGGATATCGTTTTTATGTTTGACGATGACGTCTGGTTTGGTATAGACATCGCCCGTCCGGACCCAGTGTGCATGGACGTATTCGATTACCTCGGGCGGAAACTCTCGACCATACATGCCGTAGTCGTCCAGCTTACAAGCTTTGGGGTAACGTTCATTCAGCCACTCCATTTTGTTTTCTAAGATGGATTAAGTCTTCCTTCAATTTTCTTTTTTCGTTATAAAAGGAATATGAAAGGAATCTGTCTATTTATAGAATGAAAATCCATATCCTTGGCTCACCGGGTGTCGGCAAAACCACCTTGCTTCAGCTCCTCAAAGGGGAATCTTTTCGCGAACACCACATCCCCACCCTAGAAGACGTCTATTACGACATGGAAATCGCAAACATCCGTTACGAGGTCTGGGACAGTAGTGACAAGCAAGGCACGGATTTCTCCAAGGCAAGTCTGGTCATTTTGTTGTTTGACGTGACCCAACCCTATACGTTTCATTTTGCGAGAAATACCTTTTTACAAATCAAAGATTCGGTGCCCGTCTTGTTCATGGGCAACAAGCGAGACCTGAATACGACCCAAGAGTATCAACCGTGGCTCTATACGTTACCCTGTGTCCATATGGGATGGTCTCTCAAATATGACTTTGACCCGGTGTATTTGCACAACAAGATTGTCGAGGCATTGGATAGGTGGTAAAGGCGAACCTTGTGTAAAGCCATAGGCGGTATAAGCCATAAGTATTTGAAGGATTGCGTTCAAATACTTATTCGAGATAGAATTCAGCCCCAGCATAGTGCATCCAATCGGTTAAAGTCGAATCCGGCAAAGTCCATCCTTTAAATAGGCCTCGCATGATAGTCATAAACTCTTCCTCCGTATGGACCCCAGATGGGTTAGACCCGATACCTGTGTAATAAAGCCTATACATTATATTAGGTTAGATAATCTGCGGAAAGAGCGGCTGGATAATCCGGGCACATTCCAGCGCCAGTTCGCGATGTTCTTTTTGGGTATCTTCGCCGCACCGTGCCTGAATGTAATGCATCCACGACCGAACGGTTCCATTGACATAGAGTCTCGAATGGGTCATCCCTTCAGGCAACACCACGCGTGCCTGTTCCTTGGCAATTCCGTTTTGTATAGCCCATGTATACGCCTTGTGAGAGGCCACCGAGACTTCTTGCTGCATTTCATTCCAGGTTCGCGCAAGAGCAGGGTCGTCGGTTTCGATGCTGTTTTGACGGTTCTTGGTATCCTGTAGGCGTGCCTCACGCAAGGTACAGTCCAAGCTGGGTGTCGCATACCGCTGGGAGAATTCTTGAAAGGAAAAGGACCGATGCCGCAAAAGCTGTCGCGCAATGTCTCGGGTCGTCTCAATCTCGAGACAAACATTGACCATTTCAAGCGGCGACCAATGTTTGTGCTGAATTAAATAACGAACCAGTTTATCGTTATGTAGTCCATTCGCCTGACTGGTGGGATTCGAGACCCGCGCACAATACGCAATCTGGTCCTCCAACGTGCCCGACATGCCATCTGGACTACACGACGAGTGAATCAGAGTCACTTTCATCTACGTAGATAGAAGATAGGTCTTTAAATGGATTAACAAATTAAGTTCGTCTTTTTCGCAACTTACTCTCCGCTTGTCTCCGCGCTTCCATGAGCTCTAGTGATCTACGTTCAGCCTCTTGTTCGTAGGCTTGTTGTATCCGTTCTCGATTCAGGTCCGCCATACGTTGTTCATAGGCCTGTTGTTCGAGCATCTGTTGGTATTTCGCATACTCCTCCGACCTGGCTGCGGCTCGTCTAGCGGCAGGATGGACCAATTCTTCCAGGGTTCTCCTGACCTTTTCGTTGGCTTCCTCCTGTAACGCTTGGTCCCGTCGTTGTCTCGCCAGTCGTTCTATTTCAGGGTCGGGCATGAGTGCCAGTGGTGCGACACGTTGGGGAAGATGGAGAACCTCATTGGGCTGATTGACTTGATTTGCTTGATTTGGGCCATTGGGCAATGCGTTCCTGTCCAGGTTAAGTGCCGGACCGCGAACGCTGCGTCGAAGCAATGGCACCGAGACAAAGCCTAGACCATTCAATAGAAGCATCATCGCTCTGAAAAACAGGCTATAGATAAGATTAATATCATTCATACCCTTTTTCCCCCAATTCTCAATGTCTAGTTTTAGCTTTGCATGTTCATTTCGAATCTTGTCAAACAGCTCTTGCGATTTAATGTCATTCACGCGTTGAATACATCCAGGCATGTCAAACAGATTCACTGCAGCAAGATGGACCTTGGCCATACGGTCCGCAAACTGGTCGGCACCCGAGGCATACCCTGTAAGAGTCGACCATGACTGGCTCGCAAACGAAGCCCACCGCCCAGGTTCCGGCATGGATTCGGGTGCGGGTTGAGGCGAGGGTCCAGGCACCTTGGGTTCAGAAAAAAAAGGTTCATTCCTCATTTCGGGGATGGTGCCAGCACTTTCTCCCAAGCAATGGTCGCTCACGGCTTGGGCGAGCCCTTCGGTGTATTGATTCGTGACCTTGCCCACGATTTGTATGGCTTTGAGCGACAGCGTGCTGGTGACCTCGGACAGTTGCATCGTCGGATGTTTTACCCATTTCAACAGGTTCTCCTGCGTAATCTCAATCATGACGGCTTCTTCTTTCACCAAGTTCAACATGGTATACTCGGGTTTGCGAAAGGGATTTCTCTGGTTCATTTGCTCCACCGATGCTCTCGTCACAAGCAGGGCATAGATAAACATCAACGCACCCGCAAATAGACTGAGTCCACCAATGGTTCTTGGGTTCCTTAACGCGAGCGTTCCGCCCTTCATCCGCTTGGACTGCTTACAGCTCGACCTTAAAAACTTACTCAGCAAGTGTTCCAGTTTGCTCGGATTTATCTTGGAGGCAAAGGCTGGATACAAGGACATGAGAGAACTGATGATAAAACAGCTACACTCATTGACGTAGGCCTTTTGAAGGGCACCTATCTTGGGTGCAGCACTGGACGCCTTGTGAATGAACACACTCAGAACCTTGTTGAGACCCGCATGAGTAAGTTCTTTTTTACGCTTGGAACGAAGGGTGAGCGACTTTCCCATATAGATTACCCGAATATTTTTTAACGGTAGAGGAAGGGTCCTTTTCTAAATGAAATACCGAAATGAAAAACCGAAATGAAAAACATATCTTAATCTTTCACGTCTTTGTTCCGGCCGAAAACGATTTTACTGGACGTAACCGCAGGTCAGAATAACGTAGGAAGGTATCTTCGTCGCGCATGGCTTCCGCAAGATGCGCCGACTTGGAAGGGAAACAGGAGACGCAATAGTCTCGTTTATCCGTCACTTCGCAATGGCATACTTGCCACACCTGAACGACTTTCATTTGTTCCATCTTTTTATAAGGGATAAGAGAAAAAGATGGAATTCAATTTTAAATACTTGTCGCTTAAAATTGAACCATAGAGTATAGACTAGGGTGAAAACATACCATGAAAGCCTTTGAGACACTTGGAAAACGATGGATTCAGGCAAACCTCTTGCGAACCTATACCAAGCCCGGGTCGCTTTCTCACCTGATGTTTGGCACACAACCAAGTCAACAGTCTCTCTCGGTCAAGCTCGGGTATTTCGGCGAGTATTTATGTAAGGAAATCATCCAACAAAATAGCGACTTGTGTTTACTACCCTCTGGCTTGCACCAGGTCCATGAAAAGAAAAAGGATATCGATTTGTGGTGGGTCCACAAAGAAACGGTTTACGTGCGAGAACTCAAAGGGAACATGGAACTGGATACGGAAAAGTTGCCGGCCACCCTTCAAAAGATGAACACGATACGACACTTTGTCAAGAGACAATATCCGAAATATACTCTGGACATGGGCATCTTGAACTGGAGCGTCTACCGTCGCGACGAACTCGGCAAAGGGTTGAGACAAATCAAGGCTTGCGAGGCAGAGGGCTTCAAGGTCGACCACTGGTCGGATTTCTGCTTACTCGTCGGCATGGACTGTTCCAAGGATGCCTATTACGCGTATATGCGTGAGATGGGGAATATGATTCGATAAAAATAAAGATATATTCTTTTTAGTCCGTCTTTTGACGCTTGGTTTTACGGTCTTCGCTGAGACTTCGTTCACGCTTGGTTGGCACGTCGCTTGGCGGTGCTTCGCTTGTCGGTTCGCTGGACGGTTCGTTGGACTGTTCCAGCCACTTCAGAAAGGCCTCCTTTCTTTTTCCATAGTAACCTCGGGCGATATCGTCCTTGCGTAGTTCAACCATAATGGCTTCGGAGAAGGTGGGTGGTTTCAAAGGCACGACGGGCATCCTTTTTCTACATTGGACAAAGAAGAAGTTTTGAATTCAATTCGATGACGGCTAACGAATAAGTATTTTAATCGTCATCTACAAGTGTTCTTAACCAGACTTGAACTGGTGACCTACGGCTCATAAGACCGTCGCTCTAACCAACTGAGCTATAAGAACGGGGATATCACAGGTGGGATTCGAACCCACGAAGCCGAAGCACCAGCTCTTAAGGCTGGCCCATTTGACCACTCTGGTACTGTGATATACCTATGTATGGAATTCGTCTTTATATAGATTTTTAAAGATTAAAGATTCTTTCGAGTTTTCTTTTTATAGGCATTGTAAGGAACAAATTTCTGGTTGTTTCGCGTCATCTTCATGCGTTTCTTTTTGTAGTCCCGGGGCACGCAGACATACCCACAAAAATCACTGTAATACAACTCGCCATATTTACGATTGGCCTTTTCAGGGTCTAAAATCAGTTTGTTGTCTGCGTCGTATTCGGTGCTCGGTTTGTAGCCGGGCTTGTGGGTCCAATATCCCTCGTCATTCAGTCGATAATAATGGTAGTCTCTCTTGGGTGCCACCACAATCGCCCCCTTGTACATGTCGGCGGGACAGGATTTGTCTCGGCTAATCGGAGTCAGGTAAGGATTGTCGGCCAGGGTTCGCTTGACAATCTCGGCACAGTTAAAGTCGTCTTCTTCCAAGGCGGGGAACCCGGCCGCATACCCGGGCTGTGACCGCCGACAATAAGATAGTTTTTTGTAATCGTGAACACACGCATCGTGTGCCGTTTTACTATGCAAATTCAACAAATAAGAATAACAATTATGACTTTCTCTCTCGTGTTCCTCTCGGTTAAAGCTACGGTCTTTTGCGGTGATGTTCTGGCGGTTCCCGTTCTGTCTGTTACCGTTCTGACCGTTTCGATTGAATTTCCTTTTAGGCATACATTAACGATAGAAAGACTTTCTGGTCTGTGTTAAAACCCCTTTTTTAAAAAAAGAACCAATATATAGATGGACGAGTTCAATGTAGATGCCTTGAACGCTCTCGAGTTGCGAAAGTTGTTTACCAAACACAGTGGACTGAATTGTCTCAATGATTTTACACTTCAAGACATTGAAGACAGTAAAAAACGTATCTTTGTGAAATTCGGATACGGTCACAAAGAAATGATTGAACGCGCTGCCCAAAAAATCATCGAGGAAAAGTTCGCCATGCCAAAGACCCAGGCGGTCGTCGTCAAGAACACAGTTCCCGACACTCTGAATGCCAATTACAAGAATACCATTCAACGACTTATCATGGTAGACTCTCAGTATCGTCCCGACCTCACGAAAGAAGCCACCGACTTTATCGTGCCCTTAAACGAGAAGATTGTGAATGCGGTCTCTCTCCAAATCATGACCCTGCAAATCCCCTTTACCTTTTACAACATTGAACCGCGACGGGCAAATCACATCTTTGATGTCTCGGGTATCCGCATTGCTCTAGACGAAGGCTACTACACCCTGACCAATATTATCCCGGCCATCAATCAGAAAATGGTCGCAGCAGGGATTACGGATATTTCTTTTTCAACACCTAATCCAACGACCGGCAAGGTCAAGGTCCAAGGCGTAAGACCGTTTACCCTGAATTTTACGCCACCCGGCACAAAAATCAATACCAATTTAGGATGGTGTCTCGGTTTCCAACAAATCACCGGGTCCTCGAACAGTTCCAGCAACGACGTCGTGAGCCTCATGTATAACAATGCCAGTGTCTATGAAGGAAACAAGGTCGCAAGTGTGCCCATGATAAAATATGTCTCGGTGGTCGTCGATGACTTTAACAATAGCCAGACGGCGGATACGATGGTGTATTCAAGAAGTGAGCAACAAATTGCGAAACCTACCTCTTATTTTACACAAGAACCAGGACTGAATGAACTGACCCCGGATACCTTTGATGCCTATACCGATGTCCCGCGCACCCTCACCAAGTCCCAACTTTACACCCGTGCGCAACAGAACCAATCCAAGAAACGATTGTTCTTACAAAATACGAGACAAGAGGTTCACGCCCCAGACCAAATCCTGGCCGTATATCCTTTTGACCCAACCGTCGTATGGGGACAAACCTACTTCACGGACGACTGCAGTTACAGCCGCGAATACCACGGACCCACTTCTATCGAGAGACTACATGTCCAGCTGTATGACGACAGTGGTTTCCTTTTAGAACTCAATGGACACAATTGGTATATGACGCTGATGACGAAGAATTTATATAAATATTGATAGCCGGTAGACGGTCTTGTCCGTCTGGACCGCTTGGCCTCCGGCCCAATGACACGTGGAGGGTAAGAAAAAGGATATTGTAATTTTTCTGTCCAATCTATTATGGTAACAACCCGGCATTTCCTCGGGCGTAATTTACACGTAATCTACACGGTTGCGTCCGTAACCTAACCCAAATTTACACGTAAACGAAAGGAATCTACTTTTAGATTACGTGTAAAGTTGCTCCCGAGAAATGCCGGGGCGTGACCATAATAGATTGCCGAGTATCAGATGTATATCATATCTCTTACCATCTATGTCTCAATGGGGGGCGGAGCCCAGGCGGCTCACACGGACGCAACCGTGTAGATTACGGGCAGATTACGCCCGAGGAAATGCCGGGGTGTGACCATAATAGATAAGACAAATATATTATCCTTTTTGTTACCATCTACCTGTCACCCCCGTATTATTAGGGCGGAGCCCAGGCGCCCCAGCCGGGCAAGACCGGCTTACTGGGAGCAAAACTTCTTAATCTCCGCCGTTTGGCGTGGCCCATTGTATTCCATCGGGGTGCCATTCTTGATAAAGACAATGGTGGGGAACCCCTTGACCTTGTATTCGTTTTTCAGGGCCTCTTCCTCGGGACTTTCTCCTCCTACATTCACCCTGATCACCTGGATACCCATGGGGGTAAGTTCAGGCGTCACCTCGTTGTCCCACTCGGGCATATACTTCTTGCAATGTCCGCACCAGTCCGCGTAAAAGAGCACCAGGGTTTTCTTGTCGGGCGTCACCTGGTCCGAAAATTCAGCTGGCTTCACGTCCGTAAATCCCTCCTTTAAATACGTGGTATACACGTAATAGAGGAGAAACAACAACACCAACATCACCAACAAACGCGGGAGGTTGTCTTTGGAAAAGAGAGAAAGAGTAGCCTTCATTGATTTTTGCATCTTCATTAGAATAGATTGATATTTTAATATTAACTCTGGTAAATCAGAGAAGTTAACATGGATTGAACTACCGGTTGGACAACTTTTACCCCAATCATCACAAAGAACTCTCCGAGAGAAGGAAGTTCATCGGTAACGGTATAATCCTCGGGTCCAAACGGTTTGAGTGGATTTTCGATATTGATGCCGATAATCTTGGGTATCATCAAGACCACGCCTATCAGGATGGACAATATACCCGAGAGACCCGCAAGCCCTTCGATGGTGATATTCCACAGCGGAACAAGGACAATGTTGGCGATAGAACGGACCGCTTCCGAGAAGTAATAGATGACAATGCCGACAATGATGAGCAATAATAAAATGATGAGCGACGGACCCATCACAATCAGGGTATACACGAACCATACCAGGAAATTAAAGATATAAGCAAAGACCAAATAGATCAAACGGGATAAGATAATCGTAAATACGACAAGCACCGTGATGCTAATGTCCATGGGACAAAAGGTCGCCGCTTTTGCATTCGCATAAATAAGAGAATATAAGTTGTAGGTCATTCCATCTAAGGTTTTGTCCATGAACGTCTGTTCTTCTGGAGGGGGTGCTGCGGCCATCGAAGGCATCGGTAACGATTGAAAAGCATCTTTGATACGCTCCATCTACTATATAGACTGACTATATTTTACCTCTCTTTCCGTAAGAGCTACAAGTATTTTAATTGGTTTCATTCGAAAAATGAAATCAAATGACGCTTCATGTAGGTTTCGAACCTACTACCTTGCGGTTAACAGCCGCACGCTCTACCGATTGAGCTAATGAAGCAATAGTCTATGACGGGACTCGAACCCGCAATCTTCAGATTAGAAGTCTGACGCGTTATCCATTACGCCACAAAGACCGGTGTGACCGCTCACAAGAATAGATAGAAGAACTCTTTAAATACTTATTTTAACCTATTTTAATGATATCCATATATTGTTATGATTCTTAAAAGAATATCTTCTTTGGATATAGTAGATGATACTGAGAAAAGGAGTCATTGTGGAAACCGTAAACGATAAGACCCAAACACGGGAAATGACCGAGGATGAAATCAAAGGAATGTTGGGTCATTTACGCTTCAATACCGGCATGTCTCTACCCGACCAACTCATTCATGACTTTATGTCAGAGTCACGGATATTGCCGACCTTTAAAAAGTGTATGCATTTCAATCGAGAGGATTTTAACCAGATGATTCAACCTCTGAAGCATAAAAAGAAACCGAGACCAAGGAGGAAGTCCAAGGTAAAGGGGAAACCCGGTTTGAAACCCGAGACAAATGTCAAGGCCAAGACAAAAGCCAAGGGTAAAAAGAAGACCCGTAAAAGAGTATAAACAAAATCTATCATCCCTTAGAAATGTACAACCTGTACACACTGTTCCATGGAGTCTTCACTTACCTCACAGGGTTCGCACTAGGTATCCTTTTTTTTCCCGTGTGTATTCGACAGAATTTGATGCCTGAAGACGAGGCGAAGCGTATCGACGAGTATTACAATAACCTTTTTTTAGAATACAAGTTTATTCAAGAGCTAGAGGAGGCTCCCATGTCGACCCTTACGATGGAAGAGTTATCTGCGCTGAGAAATGAGGTTCTCTATTACGAGATTCCGAATCTACACTACAAGGTTCATATGTTTTACGACGCAGAGAAGAATGCCTTTTGTTATTTTTCAGCAAATGAGTTGCCGTATAAATACGCGGACATTGTCTGTCGTCATTACGTGCTTGAACACAAATGTAAACAGGTGTATCTTTTTCCCGAGGAGTCGGCCACCGCTGAACAGGAAGCCGAGCCAACCACAACCGGTCCTTTCGTCGCCAAGAAAGAGAAACGACAGTTGTTACAAAAAGAACTCAACAAATTCATTTATATGGGCAAGCATGAAATCCCTGTGCCGATTCCCGACGTCAAACCTCTTTCCTTTTTGCAGTTCAAGTTTCTAAAACAAGGTTAATAAAATTGACCTGGATTCTTTTCTCTTGAACCGGTAAAGATGAATCAAGAACCAAAGACCAAGTTGTCTCCGTTAGAGCAAGCTTACGTGGACCAGATGGGTCCCTTCGACCGAGTGGTCTTGGAGGTGGCCAGGCGACAATTGGGCATGTCGTTTGACATGAAACGAAGTATAGGCTTTTTGGAATTTATCAAAGAGAAGGATAAAACTATTGTTAAAACGTAACGGTTTCAAATACTTAATTGGACCGTGTATTTTTTATCGCCTACCAGGACCTCTTCGCCTTGTTTTAAAGGGCATAACTTCTCGTTACAAATAGAAAACTCTTTTTGTATCGGGATATACTCGACTCCCGTCCATGCCTTGTATGCCGTGCCTACCTTGTATAAAGACAAGACCTGGGGACCGTGAACCAATTCACCCACTTTGATTTTGGTCGGAGACAAAAGGACGTATAACACTATCGCTCCTACACATAGTAATCCGATAAAAAGAACGAGTTGCATATAGACTTGATAGAGAATATTATATTTTATCGTGTATCCGTATATGTGGATGAACTTGATAGGGATTTTGTTCGTGGTGGTCTGCGTCGTGGTGCTCACTCGTGAGAAACGTGAACCTTTTGAACTCAAGAAAATGAATGACTTCTTTGAACTCGCAGACCCCTACATGAAGGACATGAAACAATTGTATGTCGACTTGAAGAGTAGCGGAGTCCGGGCTTAGATAGAAGCCTCGATGAACTGTTCAGCCGTAATTTCGCCTGTATTAATCAGGTTTTGAACCACCCTTGCCATCAAGTGCGCATCGAACACTCCGTCGTAAGGCGGGCCATATTCTCTCAGATAATCACGAAACCACGGCTTGAGTTGAATGGACAACTGAATCGGGATGACGGCGTCGAACGCAAAGTGTGTAATGTTCCTTTTTTCTTGAATATAACTTTCTAACATCGAAGGAGTGTCTAGCGTCGTCTGAAGTTCAAAGACTCGCTGTTGAGAGGTCAAAAAGAGATTGTTGGTTTCTACCGCATGTCCGAATCCCGTCAACACACTTCCTGTGAGTATCTTGTAATCTTCAAACACGGCATCGTCCAAGGTCTTGTCGTAATCGTATACAGTCCCAGACGCATCGGTGAAACTATCAATGCGGTCAGCATAAATAATATCAAAGTTTAAATTTTGTAGCGTAATCGCATTGAGTTGATTCTTTGGAAAAGTGGTCTCCAGTTCCTCGAATTTTCCTTTGGAATAAAGCGAAAGAGCGTTGGTGAGGTTACCCAGAATATACTCATAATACAAACTGTAACGATAGACACTGCGTTTGAGGTCGAGATAATTCCCGGGAATACCGCCTATACTAATACCCACCGCGCTCGCCAACTTGGGCGCCGCGGAACAAGACGCAATAATCATATACTAGACCTAGAGAAGACTTTACCTAGGACTCCTTATTCTCTCATGCGGAGATAGACCTTGTAAGCACGGTGGTCCTTGAGCGGGTTGTTACCGAGGCCATACGAGGACGCGTTCGTAATCGAAGCACCCGTCGAGGTCTTCAGGTTGTACTGCACGCGAACCGCAAGCAAGTCGTTCTCGTGGAAGGTGACATGGAACCGGTTTCTACGGTAGGAGGTGTTGGCATCATCAAAGTAAACCTCGTCGATTTTGTTGTTCGACAAGTCCGTGAGGAAGGTCGTTTTACGTGCAGCATTCGATACATTGCTGCTTGTGTTCAAGTTCAGGAAACCCGTGACCAAATTCTTGGTCGAAAAAGCGAGTTTCACTTCCGTCGTGGACGCGGCAGTGACCTCGGTCAAGTTATTCGTGGAATAAGAGCAGTTCGAGGCATTGGTAATGAACGAATTGAAAATGTTTTGAATACTCGTGTTTTTATTGGTAATCGCATCACGCAACACCTGCTCATTGTTAAACAAGTCCACCGTGGTGGCCACGTATCCGCCCGTAATCTGTGCAGCCAGGTCCACGACGAAATCCTTGGAGACATCATAGCTCATGTTGTAGTAACTCGGCAGCAAATTGGTCGGCAAAACACCTCTCGACCCAATCTCCGTGTAGGTAATGGCCGAGCTCGCGAAAGGAATACCCGCAAAACAATTGCTGACATTTCCGATGCCATATCTCACATCTAACCCGTTATCAATATCGGAGACATCGTTCGAGTCGGACCAGAAAGCAAAGAGCTTGTTGAAGTTGACCGCCGACACATCAATAATCGAGATGGCTGAGACATCCGTAATGGTCGTAAACGCGTAAGTCGCTCCACCGGAGGGGTCGTATCCTTCAAATCGAGGAATGGCCGTCACATCACCCGAGGCATCGCACACCGCTAAATCAAACAAATAATAATTCGTATTTGACCCATCCTTAAAGGTATAAAACGGTGAATTGGCTATCGTCGTCGACTCTGTATAAGAGATAGTGTTCAAACTCGTAATCGGAGTAGGGGTCGTTCCTGTCGTTGCCATATATCATATTTAAATATTAAATAATTATAAGTTCATGTTCCAGATATTCAACGATTTGGCAAAACATATCCAGGACAAAAAAGAACAGCCCGACAAGAAGAAGGAGAAGTTAACCTTTGAAGAATTTGCAGAGTTGTTTCAACAATGCCCTACACCTGAAATAGAATACACTAAACATTTTGAAGCGTTCATCCAAACTCTTGAAGTGGAAGATGAAGGCTTTAAAGATGACCTAAAGAAATGTTATGCTCTCTGTTCCTATCGCCTAGATAAGGCCTTGTGGGCACCCGAGCCGGAGGCCGAGGCACCGGAGCCTGAGGCTAAACCGGAGATAAAGCCAGCCGAGGCAAAAGAACCTGAGACAAAGACTGAGACAAAAGAAGAAGCTGAGGTCAAGGAAGAGACTGTAAAACAGACAGGAGGAGGTCACATCCCTGCATGTCTTACATCGATTCGACTCAAGACCATTGCTTCTAAAAAACGCGACGAAGTCTTTCGCCAGATTACAGGATAAGTCCAAATAAAAAAGTTTGGACACATCGTAGAACCTTCCTAAAGAATGAAGGGTTTCACGGGTTTAGGAACGAAAGTATGACTATACTTACCATATTTGGCATAGTTTTCTTGGAACCGAAGGTAGACCCGTTCAAACTCTAGTTTCTTCTGGTTTAGTTCACTATTGACGATACTGATTTTATTAGACGCGCTAGTATACGTGTAACGCGGGACGTCCATTGATAAAGGCAAAGTTAATTCATTTTGCCTTTCTTCTTTAAAGTCGATGCCATCTTCAACACCTCACCAAAACTTTTGCCTGGGTTCATCTTTTTGACCTTCATCACGAAGAGATTCCATGAACTAAGCTGACGCTTTCCCTTCTTCGCCGTCTTTCGCTTCTTGCTTTGTTTCGGTTTCGCCATTGTATATTGTATTGATATTTTATTCTTTCATGGCCTTTCCATCGATGAATAAATAGTATCTCTATATAATGACAACAATATACAATGTCTCTACATTGAATGCAACGACCATTGAGGCGGGCACCATATGGGCTACGAATATACGATACATTGGAGATACAAATGGGTCGTATTCTCTGAATACGCTAGGAGACTATGTCTATAACGAATTGAACGATGTCAAGTTTATGAGCACGATTACGACCTACATGAATACACGCGCTTACCCAAACGACACCTATTCGGTGAAACGCATCATGCCCATCTTGCCGCAAAGTCCAGATACGCCTGTCAACGCATCCGACCTCACCACCAAGGTTTACGTGGACACGCAAGTGTCTAACCTGAAATCCCTAACCAATACAAGTCTATCTACGTTATCCACATCCCTAAACAATTTATCCACTCGACTCACGACGGACCTTGCTCAGACCAATGCCATTCTAAACAACGCCTCGAGCCGTCTTACCTCTGGACTGGCTACGCTGACGTCTCGTATTACGACCGATGTAAATGGACTGACTCTTACGACAGGAGAGCTACAGACCTATGGCATCAATGTATCGACTCGATTGACGAGTGAACTCGTGAGAATTTCATTACAATCCTTTAACGATGCGGCAACTTTAAATTCTAGGATCACGACCGAGGTATCCAACCTTTCCTCTAGAATCTCGACCCTGACGTCCGAGACCAATACAAGTATTCTGAATGTTTCGTCTAGACTCACTGTGACGCTTGAACAGACAACCACCGTGATAGAGAACGTCTCTGTGCGTGTGTCCTCCTTGTTAAACCTATCGACCAACTTGGCGAGCGTTTCGTCGAGAGTTGCGGCCATGAATGCCACGTTGTTGAATATTACAGGAGCGGCAGATGTCTCCAATTTTACGAATCAATTGACCGAATTGAATGATAGGATCACCGTAAATACCTCGAACAGCTCTGACCTCGGTATTCGATTCGACGCCTTTACTCAAGTAGTGAATACCTCTTTTGCTTCGACGGTGACCCAGGCGTCGGAATCCTTGATAACGACCTTGAACACATCCTTGTCTCTACTGAACGCATCCATCTCATCCACAAATGCCCTGGTGAATACCTCTTTTGTGAACCTCGTCCAAAGTGTTACCGAATTGAATACCTCTTTTGCCAGTATAAACACGTCCTTCACAACTCTGAATAATAGCATTTCTCAAGAGAACGCATCGGTGAATGCTTCCTTGGCAACTCTAGAGACGAGTGTGTCTCAGCTGAACACGTCTGTGAATGCGTCTTTCACAATTCTGGCTACAGGCATATCCCAGCTGAACACATCCGTAAACAACGTCTCATTCAACCTCAATCAACTCTCGAATCGTATCGACACTCAAAACACGGTCAAACTGGTATGTAACGACATTTCCTGTAATCAAATCTTTTGCACCCAGGTCTTCACCACCAGTGACTTGAACAAAAAAAACAATATTGTATCCTGTGACCTCGGCATGGATTTCATGGATACCTTGCGACCGGTCTCGTTTACCTACACAGACAATCCAGACAAGGTCTTTTATGGGTTTGTCGCACAAGAAGTGAAAGAAGCGCTTGAGCTCGACGATAAAGTCCCGGAACGTTATGGATTGTGGACCGAAGAACAAGACACCCAATTTTTGTCTCTACAGGAGCTCATCTCGCCTCTGGTCAAGTCTCTACAAGAGGTCCATGCTCGACTGAGACAAGTTGAGGCACAACTGGTCCAAAGGTAATCCGTTAACCAAAGGTAAGTATTTTAATCCTTTTAATCCGTTAAACCCATCAAAAGAATGTCCCTTTCTATTGTAATGTCGTGTAGCATCATCATCCCTACTTACAATCGTAAAAAGTTTTCTCGTTTGATTTCACAAAACATACGAATTCAGACGTATCCGCACATTTTAGAAGTGATTGTGGCCGATGACGGCGAAGAGTCGGAACGATTGCAGCTGGACGTGCCTTACCCGATACAATACGTGCGGTGTGAGAGAATGCCGATTGGTAAAAAACGAAACCTCTTGGCCTCTTTGGCGAAAGGTCATTTCATCGCACACATGGATACCGACGATGTGTATCTGTCGAGCTACTTGTCGAGCTCGATAGAAAAGTTGAAAACCAAGGAAGCGACGGGGACAAGTGACATGTTGTTTTTGTTCAAGGACGGGTATACGGGCGCGATGCGAAACCTCCTGCTCAGTATGGCCAACGAAGCCACGCTCGTGTATACGAAGCGGTTCTGGGAACGAGGCCAGTTTGGCACGGAAATGTCGAGTGAAGGCATTCCTTTTTTGAAAGGGAGACACTGGGAAATCAATCATTCGAATATTCACGAGGTGATGGTTTGTCTCTGCCACGAAGGGAACACGGTCGACAAGGAGGTATGGCGAAAGGATGAGGTGATTGAGATTCCTCCCCTCCCGGACCACGACGCCCTGTTGAAGGAACTGGGGTTTGTTCGAAAATAGGCAACAGTGTGATGCGATAAAAACAACGAACAAATCTACCCCTCTATATCAATGTATATCGTCTCGTTCCATCCCCGGTTTAACGAGAATGCCGTCTTCTTGTCGAAACGTCTAAACATCCCTTTTATTATGCAACTCAGTCCAAAAGAAGGAGATATCATTATCGTGTTTGGTTCGAGCGAAAAAGCAGACCAGCTTCTTTACATTCAAGAGAGTCACAAGTTAAAATACTTGCTCATACAGAGTGAGCCCTATCACTCGGAACTATTCGACAATAAGTATTACAATCGTTTGATACATAAAAATCCAGTCCTGGATTACAGTCGATACAATACGCAATACATCAAGGAACGTATACCCGTGAAAGTGTATTCCTTTTATTTCTATGAATTCATGTTACACAAAGAACCGGAGGGTAAAATCAGACCGTATGATATTCTTTTGTTAGGCGACGTCAAACGAGGGGAAGAATACAAGCGTCTCAATCCGTCGTGTAAGTATGCTCCCGCGGTCGACACGCCGAACTTGTTGGCCCAGTTAAAAGAGACCAAATATGTGTTGATTATGCCAACGATAGACAAAGAACCCTTTGACATCTATTCGGTTCATCGGGCACTCACGGCGGGCTGTCAAGTGGTTTGTCAGCGGGGAGCAGATACCCAGACGGAGAAAAAATACGAAAACTACATTCATATGGAACAAAATATTTTGGAGTTCTCTTGGCTCTTGGAAAAGGAACCCAAGCAATCCTATGCCACTCTCATGGATGAGTTTGGCTATTTCGAGATTGAGACAAACCTAAAGCAAATCCTATTTGCCTTGCGTTCCTTTTCACCGGCTCCTTCGTCTCCTTCTGAAACCATGCATAAAATTGAAGAAGAAGTTATCCAACAAGAGAAGAAAAAGAATGGCGATTCATCGCTTCAAGTGCAGCCCTCAGTTGAACCAGCACATTCAGGCCTTCTCTCAAATCCATCAATACGACGAACCTGAACAACTTCTTCAACAGTTTGAAGAATGGTTTCAGAAAGAGCCCGTCAAATCACTGGTTGAGCAAGAACAGATTTATTTGTCTCGGCACAACTATGACCTCCCCATCGACGTAAAAATATTTAAGAGCATTAAATATTATTACATCAAAAAGGAAAAGAGCGAAGAGACTGTAAAGGATGTCCCGAAACGAAGTGTCGTTCGAGTCCCCAAAGAGGTGTTGTCTCAGATGGTCGAGACCTTGGATCGAGCCTTTCTCGCGGACCCCACCTTTAAACCGTCTCGACTGTTTGACGCACGTGACTATCCGGAAGACCTACCCTTGCCTATGCTGAAAAAGGCGTTTAACAATCAATACTATCAAATGAAACATAAAAAATATGGTCTTACTTTAGATGTCTAGTCGGTTTCTTTCTTCGGGTGCTTATGGGTGTGTCTATTATCCCGGTTATAATTGCGACGGCAAGCCCCTGAAAAAAAATGGTCTCGTCACAAAATTGGTAAAAGATAATTTTACAACCCAGACGGAGATTGTGGTAGGTCATCATGTGCGCAAGCATGTGCCGAATTATGGCAAGCATTTTATCGTGGTTTCGAAGCAATGTAAAATCCAGGAGGAAAAACTGGACCCCTTACGCGAAGGGTGTAAGATGTTTGACCGCAGTAAAACCAAGAAATATGTTTTACTCTATTCCATGTATTTGAAATCGATAGAACTGTATGAAATGATTGAAAAGGGCGTTCGATTGTCTCAGCTTCTACGTTTTTTCTTTGACCTCGTTCGCAAAGTGATCCTCCTGATGGAGGCGGGGATTGTTCATAATGATTTACATATGGGGAATGTATTGTATACCCAGAAAGGGAATCTCTTTATCATTGACTTTGGTCTATCGATTAAAGCGGACCTGTTGAAGGAAGACAAACCAGACTATTTAAGAGAGATATTTCATTCCTATACACCCAACTGGAAGTGGTGGCCTCTGGAATATCACCTGGTTACGTATATTCTAAACGTGGGTCCATTGACGGAAGACTCCCTGAAGAGCACTGTGCAAGAATACCTCAAAAGTATGCATTATGTGCTGAAGAGTGTCTATGGCCTAGGCTTTCTAGACACGTATCAATCCATCGCGTTATCGGTGTATCGTCCGTGGATACAGAAAACGCAGCCGGAACAGCTCGCCTTTTTCTTGTCCTTCTGGCATACCTGGGACAGTTACAAGATTGCCAACCATTTCATTCACATGTATCAAGAGCAGGACATGGATGTGCCGATTTGGAAGAACCATCTACTTCGAATGATTCACGCGGACCCCTCGAAACGCCCCAGCATCCAGGAGCTGAGACAAATGCAAGACAGTATCTTACGGAATATTCCTTTATCGGTGTATAGTAAAAAAGTTCATATTTCAGGCAAAGATGTCCACAAAGGAAGTATTTGGGACGTGTTATCGGAAAAATTGAATTAAACGGAATAAAAGATGGGTAAGTAATCTAAGTCAAGATGGTTCGCAATCTTACAGGAGGCAAAAAAGCAAAACAGTCAGGGAGCAAAACGTTTACCCCCAGTCGAATGAAGGTGTCGACTGACCCCTCCGAGTATTATGCGATTGTGACCAAAATGACGGGTGGTCGGATTTGTGTGGTCAAATGCCAAGACAATGTGGAGAGACTGTGTCATATCCGCGGGACCTTTAGCGGCAAGTTCAAAGGAGGCAACTTTATCAAGGTGGGTGCCTGGCTCTTGGTGGGTCTGCGCGACTGGGCCTCCAAGACCGAAGGGAAACGAGAGTGTTGTGACCTACTCTATGTCTACTCGGACCGAGAGAAAGAAACCCTCATTCAGAGCACACCCAATCTTAGCGTCCTACAACAGCAGGACCAGGCACAGAAAGATTGGAAGGACGAGGACATGGGGATTACGATGTCGGAAGACGCAGAGCCCGTGAATTTCGAGGATATCTAATCTAAGCTATGGATATAAGATATGGTTATTTTTTGCTTTAATTTATTCTCATAAGACATTTAAATAGAACCATGTATACTGTTCCTATGGACGAGGATGCGATACAGTTGCAACCGTCATTTATTGAAAAACACAAGGTTCTTATCAAACACGAACCCTTGCCCCTGTTTATCCAATCCATTCTGAACAAGCGGACCACAGACCGTCCGTTTTACTTGATGCATCTAGACCGAGTGTTTTCATCCTATGAAACCTGGAACAACGAGCTCCCCATGGTCAAGCCTTTTTATGCCGTCAAAAGTAACAACCATCCCGTCCTACTGGAAGTGATGGCTTCCATCGGAATAAACTTTGATTGTGCAAGTGAAAAGGAAATCGAACAGGTCCATGCCTTGGTCAAAGATGGTGGTAGGATATTGTATGCCAACCCATGTAAGCCCATCAGTCATTTACAATTTGCCAAGCAAAAAGATGTTCAACACATCACCTTTGACAGTGAAGAGGAACTGTATAAAGTCAAGCTCTACCATCCGCAGGCACAGCTCATCCTACGCATCGCGGTAGACGACACCAAGAGCGTGTTGCGTTTCAACCGCAAATTTGGATGTAAATTGGAAGAGGTGCAAGAACTTCTGTCGCTGGTCAAACGACTGAATCTTCATTTTATTGGGTTTAGTTTTCATGTAGGCAGTCTGTGTAGTTCACCCGTTGCCTTTTACGAAGCCTTGCGCACGACCCGCTGTGCGGTGGACGTGGCCTCGGGCATGGGCCTCGAGACACGGGTGGTCGACTTGGGTGGTGGATTTCCAGGAGACCGGACCTTGTTCCCTCCGTTTGCGGCCGAGATTCGAAAAGGGATGTTTGATTTTTTTCATGGAAAGAATGTGCGGTTTATAGCCGAGCCCGGTAGATTTTTCTCCGAGAGTGTTCAAACGTTGGTCATGAGCGTGATTGGAAAGAAACGTATTCAAGAAAAAGGCGAAACGATGTTTTCCTATTTTTTGAACGATGGCGTGTATGGAGGGTTCGGGTCGATTCATTATGATAAGCTTATCCCGAATTTGAGAGTGATGAAACAAGGCACGTTGGTCAAGTCTACCTTTTACGGCCCTACCTGCGACTCGATGGATGTCTTGGTAGAAGATTATTTCTTTCCCGAGTTGTATTTAGGAGACTGTGTCTATCACGAAAACTTTGGGGCCTATACCGCTGTCTCGGCCACCGAGTTTAATGGGTATCGAGTGGATGATTTCCTTTATTGTTACGATGTTTGTTAGAGTCGATACATCTTAGAGTCGATACATCTTAAAGTCGATGTATCTTAATGGCTCTTCAGCGTCTTTTTCGTCCCCAGCAGGGTGCGACGGGTTTTACGGACTTGTTCGGTCGACAAAAAGACAAACACCGAATTGTGATGCTGAAACAGTTCCAGGCTAGGCGGAAACTCCATCGCCTCCACCTGAGCATGTCCCTCGAAAGAATTGTGGATATTCATCTCGGGTAAGTTGTCCTCTTCTACATTCACGTGATAGGTATAGAGCTGATACAACTGATACCGTTGCCCTTTAAAGACCCGATGTTTCAACAATTCTCCTGTAAATTCTTCTTTGGTTAAGACACCTTCCTTTAAAGGAATCTGTGTCTTGCGATATTCTTCGCAGGTTCCATTTTGAATATAAAAAAAATAAACATTCACAAACAGATTGTCTGCTGTTTTAAAATAGTTCTCTTCACACAACTGGACCAATCTATCCATCATTGGAAAAGCTCAAGAAATTATTATTCGTCTTCTAACTCATCTTCCACCACGTCCTCTTCTTCCTCTTGTTCCTCGACCACTTCTTCCAGGTCTTCTTCCGAAGAAGAGGTAATGACATGTTCTGACTCATAGGATGGGTCATATTCCCTCATCTGATTACGTCGTTTTTCCAAGTCCAACGTAATCTTTTGAAAATGCAACTCCTGTCGAGCTAACAATCGTTCTTCCTCTTCTTGATTCCATTCCTCCTCGGTCATACTGTCCTTGGGACGTGTTTTCGACAGAAGAATCAGGCCACGTTTCATGGGCGGTCGCTTGGGTGGTTTCGGTCCGGCGTTTTTAAACAACTTGGAGAAGTCCATCTTCACGGCACAAGGTGGTTGAAACGTAACCTCTTTCTTCACTTCGGATAGCTGTGGAAATTCTTCCTTTTTTGGCTCGATTACCTTGGACCGTCTCGGCTTGACATCGGTCCACTGTTCTTCTGCTTTCACAGTCGCAGAAGTCGCAGTTGCTTTTCGGAGGTGAGGAGGCACGTAAGACATGATTCCTTTTTGTAGGTTCGGATAAGTATTTTATATAATTCAATTTTAATGAATATTGCTGAGATGAACTTAAAACAGAGGAGAGAATTAAACATTACCTCTACCCGAGAAATCCCTTTTCATCTTAAAAAGACAACTCTCGAAAAAGAGGACATCCTCAAGCAACTGACCTATATCACTCTGCTTTTATACGATGACGGGTATTCTCTCTTTGCAATCGACCCATCCGATTTTATCGAAGTAGACCGAACCCTTTTTTTGAAAAACCAGGACAACGTCGGGAAAGTAGACTTGGTGAAGACCTACAAGGAAATCGGCAAGTTTGCCTATACCTTGTTCACCGGAAAGGTCTATAAAAAGGAATCCGACTTGGACCAGTTGAAAGGCACGTCTGCCTATTACTTTATACGAAATACCTTTGAAAAACTACCTATCCTATTGTATCTTTGAACATGTGGAACACTATATTTAAATATATCATAATTATATGACTTCTGTGTCCAAACCCAAACCAAAACCCAGGCCTCTAAATGTATCAAGAACCCGAGGTTCACTCGTCAGTGAACAACGTATACGACTTCTGCGTAATCAAATCGCACAGAGCCGAAATAGAATGTCTGAGCCAAGACCCATCGTTCGTGGCCTTTCTTCCAATACACTGACCCGAAAGATAAAACACTTGAAAGATAGAAGAAATGATGAACGGCGTCTGAGAGGGACGTCATTAAACAATATGAATGTGAAAGATAGAAAAGCATCGAGGGATCGATGGAAAAAACTTCTCCCAGAAATTCAATTAAAAAAGAAGATAAATCACAACAATCTTCAATTAAAAATGATGAAAAATCCTTATGTAATAAGTGAAAGGTTATTTAAAATTAAAATTAGAGATACGAAAAATTTTGAAGAGATGATGGAAAGTTCCCGAGAATATGATGAATTAATCAAAGAGTATCCATCTGACCTAATACATTTTTTGATAGCTTACCATTATTTTTTAATGGATATTAGCAGACGTGATAACGAAGGTGATAAAAGTGATGAAAATATAGAGATGGACGATAGATATCCATCCGTAAAAGAGATGGGTGATATTTATGTTGGACAAGGTGTAAACGGGGTCATTGAGAAATTAAGAGAAATTGACATTGAATTTATGAAAAACAACAAGGACCAATGGGGACAAGGTATTCCTAGATTAAGAGGAGCTTATTTCATATTTTGGTGGATTTTCATAGATAATTATAAATTTAAAAATGAATTAAAAAAGGTTATATACTATGGAATGAATGATGGTAGATATCAGAGTGGAGAGGAAGAAGTCATGAAAAAAGATATTAAATACCTTGAAGAAGATTATATAGAAGAACACCCTACAGATACAAGGTGTGAATTAGTATTTTTTTTATCTGAAAGATGGCGTAGTATTTAATTACATATGATTTTATTCATGTCATCGATGCACCCCGTCCTTGCTAAGTTCCTGATACTTGACCGTGAACCACTACCATAATACGTTTATACATCCAAAAGCATAAACTTATTTTGTTCCAATGTTGTTTTCATTGTCACCCCCCCCAACTTCTGACCTCCCGTGATATATTCAAACACATTATAATCTCACGCAGATGTATAGATGTCTTTGACCGCTTTAAAAAGGAAATCTCAGGCCATGCGACATCTTTCGACCGGACAGCCGGCGTTTTCTCTCAACAATTCCAGGCGTATTGAGAATACCGTTTGTCAAAATTCGGACGCTTATAATCAACCCAGACCCTCGGTCAAGTCGAATCATGCCATGTTGGCCGCTCGAACCACTTGGCTCAACCGTGGCTATCCACACAATGTGGTCCAACCTCTGACCCAGGTCAGTTATGAACAATTGTATTCGAAAAAGGTCACGAACGCGCTTACGGACCTATGCAACCCCATCGTAGAGACCGATACGACAGAGTGTGTCGAAGTCGCGCCCATCAAGAACCCCAAACACAGGATGACCTGTGCCAAGGCCAAGGCCAAGCCCGTGGTCGCACCACCTCCCATGACGTATGCCATGTATTACCCGAGACTGTTACGTAGAAAACGCATCTTTGCCCCCGAAAATGCCCACTATCCTCCACCCATGTCTCGGAATTGCTCAGAGGTCATGGCGGTCTCTCTCACTCTGGATGAGTTTAACGAGAAAAACAAGTGCCCTACGGTATAAAATAACCCTCTATTCTAAATGAAAATGAAAACATTAAAATACTTATTCAAGAAGCGTAACGTCACGCGTAAATCCTTTGCCGATTTCAAAGAATACATCACCGATTACGTGAGTCCTGAAGAATTAAGGTCGTCGGGGTCCTTTGACTTTACCGTGGTCAATCCTTCTCTTCATGACAAGCGGGCAGTTCATGCTCTCCAACATAACATGAAATTAGACCGAGCATTTGTCTCGTCCATTCGAACCCTGGCCAAAGAGATGAAAAAGAACTATCACCCTCTTCCCTTTCTGTATAGCCAGGATGGTCCCAATCCGATTGTAGGTAGACGAGACCCGCGCAACGGGTATAAAATTTTGACGCAACGTAGTCCATGCAAAGAGCTTGAATTGTTAAACCTGAGTAAAATGTCCAAGAAGTTTCCTTTTTTTAAAGTGGGACTCATGGAACTCAACCCATCCGGAAGCACCTTTTTGCTCGCAATCGACTTTATCGGGAGCCAATGCTTTCACCTGTTCTTGAAACCACGTTATACTGAACATTTTGAACAAATCAAGTTACACAAGGAGCATATTTTAAAGACGACTGATTTGCTGTCGAACCTTCGTTTCTCTACCCCGTGTGCCATGTGGCTCAACGACGATGAAATCCTATACGTGAGTATCAATCGGTATTACAACGACTCGGGGGTCTATGTCTACAATCTTCTCACTCAAAAAAACACGAGACTCTACAATACACCCCATGGGTATTTTCTGGATATGTATCTTTCTACCAGCGGACTGTTTGTGATTATCAAAGTTCAGAATTACAACAGTGACGAGATTCTTTTGCTCGACGTGGACAGCCGCAAGATAACGACCTTGTTTGCCAGGAAACCTTCGACCAAATACCTCTTTCTACAGCACGAGGCAGGCCTGTGGTATGTAGCGGTTCAAGAACGCGGGCGACATCGTATCTATACATCTCCTGACCTTCAAAAAAAGAACATCCTGTATGAGAACAAACACATGGACGAGCAAATCTTGGAGATAGACATGGCCAATCAATCCTTTGTGTTTACCGTGTCGTGCCCCAAGTCGTTGAAGCTGCTCAAGGTATCTTGTGGAAAAGTAGCCTTGTTACATGAAAGTCACGGCCAAACGGATTATTTTTCACTGGAAACCTATTTACCCAATAGTAATGAATACAAGATTTTACAGCACAAGTATACGTGCCCTCCACAGGAATACCTCGTCCCTTTAGCGGGCACGTTGGAGATTCGCCAGTTGAAGCCACGTTATACAGAGAAGGAAGTCTTTTTAAGACCTGGGCTACGTGTGACCCTCATCTACAAGGGAACGCCGCATTTGTCTCCATGTATTCTCTTTGGGTATGGTGCCTACAACAGTTACGAGGGTGCCAAAGAAAGCATCCATTTGTATCCGATGCTCGAACGCGGGTTTGTCGTGGCGATTGCCCACTTGCGCGGGGGTGCCGAATACGGCTACCAAGGCTACAAGGACGGACGCATGCTGAATAAAAAGAATACCTTTGACGACTTTATCGAAACGGTCCACGCATTGTTTGACCGCAAGATAACAAGCCGAGACAAATTGGTCATCTGGGGTCGCAGCTTTGGAGGGTTACTGATTAGCACGGTATTGAACATGGAACCGGATATCTGCAAGGTGGCTCTGGTAGGTGTGCCTTTTATTACCCCCTTGGAGACCATGTCCACCCATAAGACGCCCCTCGGAATAGAGACCCGCAGTGAACTGGGCGACATTAATCGTCCGGCAGTTCACGATTATATTGAAAGTTATTCACCTCTAGAACACATTCAAAGGGACGCGGTTTATCCAAATGTATTGATTTATACCAACCTCAACGATACCCTGGTTCCTTACAAAGAACCTCTTCTTTACTACAAGTCTTTACAACACGTAGAGGCTTACAAGCGGGGAGAACGCAATCTTTCTTTTTACATGGACCCTCGGTTTGGACATCATCAAGGCACACACGTAAAAGATATTTGGGAACATTATGGTTTGCTTTTTACTTATGTATTAAAGTATATATGAACGATGGACTGTGGGAAGCCAACAGTGACAGTACCGAAGGAGAACCTTTCCGAAAAATTACCATGGAAGAATTGAAAAAGAAACTCATCCATCATTACGAACCCAGTGTCGTTCATAAATATTCATGTGCTCTCGACATTCTCGCCAGCTTTATCAAAGCCCATGCATTTTTATACAATCAATCGTGTAATCACTGTAAGTATCAATTGAACCTTTTGATGTTGCCATGTATCTTCTTGTCGACCATGTGTAGTGTCTTTTCGTCGCTGAGTGGTCAATATGAAAATGGCGCCATTGTGATTGGAGGCGTCAATGCTTTTGTTGCCTTTTTGCTGGCCATTGTCAACTATTTAAAGTTGGATGCTGCCGCCGAGGCCCATCACATTGCGAGCAATCACTTGTATCGACTCAAAACGTTACTGGAGTTCACCTCGGGCGAAATTCTCTTGTTTGAAAACCCCCTCTTGCATCCAAGTGGCTATGAGCAAGAGTTAAGTCAGTGGATTGAATTACATGAAAAGGCACCCCAGTCCGAAAGCGACGCATTCAAGCAAGAGCTTCGCGCAGCGGTCAAGAAAGAACAAGAGACCCTCATTGGAGCGCTTCAAGAACGCATCAACATTATCAAAGAACGTGTGCTGGAAATCAAGGAAAACAACCGGTTCGCCGTGCCCTCGGTCATCATGAATCATTATCCCATCATTTACAACATCAACGTGTTTTCCTTCATCAAGACGGTTGAGGATTACCGTATGGGTCTTATCACCACCTTGAAGAATGTCCTGAATGAAATACGGTTTCTGAATCGAAAGGAATTCCTACCGGAGAATGAAAAGATTCGCGTGTATGAACTATACGAGAGCAAAAACTCGATGGTGACCGAACTCATCATGTTGACCAGCACCCATAACCTGATTGAAATTATGTTTCAACAAGAAATCAAAAACGATTATCTTTATACTCGTTACTGGTTTTGGTTTTGGATGGACAACATGTTTAAACGTTGCGGGTGCTCCTACAATCTCTTGCCCAACGAATACAAAAATCCTTACGATTGCGGGTTTGTGGACCCCAAGACGAACAAGTCTCTTTTGCGTAAAATACTTAACGTATAAGGTTTATTTGGGCTTTTCTAGTTTACTCAACGCATATAAAAGATGGGTGGTGTTGTTGAAATAAGACAGGTCAACCTTGATGTCCGAGTTGTAATACTGTTCAAACTTCTTGTCGTATATCTCGTCTGTATCCGTGGTTAGCCTTTTGTAAAAGTTAAATTCCGCGGTTTGGTCAGGCAAAAGAGAGACAGGCTTCGTATGATTTTGCAGGCCTTCGCGTTCTCTCCAATAAACGTAGAGTAAGAACACGAAGACGGACACAAGGATGGGTGCAAGAACAGAAAACATTATATATGTTTATATATATTTTAATGTATCTATTCCCTTTGGAACTGACGGAACTTGTTCCTACGAAAGAAGGATTTGGTATGTCCGAAAATCTACGTACCAGACTGAGAGAAAAGAACTGTTTCAATCCTGACCCCGCTCCTCCGGATAATGG
>Ga0255098_1000038_pt1 | contig 45829 bp, 47 predicted proteins | sample Colum_Atlam_RepC_2_FD_188440 | JGI IMG/M metagenome (GOLD analysis project Ga0255098, IMG submission 188440) | Freshwater microbial communities from Columbia River, Oregon, United States - Colum_Atlam_RepC_8d | ecosystem: Environmental > Aquatic > Freshwater > River | place: USA: Oregon... | reverse complement strand
CTTTAGGTGACTTCTGTTGTGCTGGAAAGAGCGGCTCGAGTACTTTCCATTGTTCATTGGTGAGTTTCATCCCAGTGACTATGCCCCAATGAGGTAAATATTGAAATCTATTACGAGTTCATGCAGATTTTGAAATGGACTCTACTTACATGTCTCATGGAACCTGATCTAAGCCACCTCCTTCTGTTCCCAGATCCTGGAGTCAATACAGCTTTGGATGTACTTGAGGTGTCTCCTCTCATCATCTCGGTTGTTCTTGACTAGGGTTCGTAGTTCATCTGGGATTTCATAAGAAAGGACTCCATCGTAGGTCATGTTCGTGTACTGTTCGTTTTCCTTCATGATATGGAGGATCTCCTCTAGATCTTTTGAGGACTCAAGGGATTTGAACTTTGAAAAGGAATACCCTTTAAATTCTCTTCGATACTCGGGCGCTTGGGCTCCGAGTTGATGAAGAGAAGATGTTAAATTTTGAACATGCCTTTCATGATCGTACTTGAACTGGAGGAACTGATTCTTCACAGTCAGGGATTCTATATTATTAATAGCCTGGTCGTAGGCGTGTATTGCATCGATATCGAGCAAGATGAGAGAGATCAGGCGATCGATGAAAGGTTGATTGTGTTTGAAAGATTGAGTTTCCTGAGTGTTCATATGTGATTTCCTTACTATTTCCTTACCCTTGGGGGTTGAGGTTAATCATCAAGACTAGGCTCAGGCTGATTACCTAGCAGCTCAGCAATGCACTAAGCCCTGACGTTTAAGTGTTCTTCAAGTTTCAATACATCATGGTTTTAGTCTTCATGGTTTTGATGAGAGGTAGAGCAAACTCTATGCCCACTCTTGCTGTTTACGAGTGACCCATGAGTGAAGGGGGCTTTGACTCAAGCAAAGAGCTCAGCACCTAGGTAATTTCTAATTGAAGGGTTTGGAGATAGATCCATGCCATTCCAAAGATAAAGATGAGAAGAGTGAGGAGATAGATCTTAAAGAGGGTTTTATTAGGAGGAAGGATAGAGTACCAGGATTTAAAAAGAAACTTAGGTGAACCTTCTTGCTCCCAGATCACTCGCATTTTAGGAAAGACTCGATCCAGTGATGTGAGGATTTCCTTTTCTCCATCTGCAGGCAGAGCTTGTGAAGGAGTCCCCCAATAGGAAGATATTTTTTTTGTTTTTCGGCTCCAGAACCTCACCCACAGAGAGGGGTTTCTATGGAGCGTGGGTAGGGCGAGATAGGAGGAGTCCACTAGGTTTTTAGAGACTAAAAGAGCAACGGAGGTATCTCGTTTTCCTCCATGTTCAAGAGGGTCTGGCCAAAGCGGAGCACTCTTAAAATCCTTGATCCCAACTAAGGCTGAGCTTACAGAAATCAGAGTAGGCTTAGGAGTGGACCGAGTGAACACGACTCTACTCTTCATACGATTCCAACGGTTTTGTCGTCTGAGAAACACTCCGGCGTCTTCAATGGCGGTGAGTTGCTTGGGCCCTAGGTGGCCTGAAAAACAGGCAAAATGGACAAACCCTAAATCCACCAGTCCTTTACACAAATCTACAAGGCAGTCTCTCAAGATATAGGACCTGACAGTAAGTGCCATACGCGTGGTATTACTCTCCACTCCAAGGGCAAGTCTGGGCATAATGACACCCACCCATCCTGGCATTTCAGATTCCAGGCGCTCAGCCGAGAGATGACAAAGCAGCTCTGCTTCCTGCAGATCAAGCCCTACTGGTAAATGAGGGCCGTGATCCTCAAGCGGTCCTACGGGAAAGAAAAACACTGTTTTTAACTTGGGCAGAGTATCAATCTGATGAGCATTGAGTTGACTGAGTTCGAATGGCATCTGATTTTAATCCTAAGAGTTTGCAAGCGTTCTCTCCTAGGATAAGCTGAGCTTGATTCTCATTCAATATTCCAATTTCAATACATTCGTCAATTCTCTGTCGGCCGACTTTCATATTGCTCCCGACCAGTGGCCAATCAGACCCAAAAAGAATCCTCTCAGCACCCATCCTTCGGACTGCTTCACCGATGACTTCGGCAGGCTGCCAGGAGGTATCAACGAAGAGATTCTCGTACTTCTCACAAAGATCTAGAGCAACTTGCGGCTCATGATAATTCATATGAGCGAGGATGAACTTAAGATCGGGATAACTCTCGTACCACTTCTTAAACAACTCAGCTCGACTCTGGTGGACGTCCTTATAGATCAACCTTGAGTGAATACACCCCGTATGAATAATGACGGGGATACCCAGTTCTTGGGCGGTTTTGAGGAGTTTTTTGTAACGAGTGGATTGAACTCCCTCGCCGTCTGCAGCAGGGTGAATCTTTAGGGCTTTAGCTCCCTGCTTGACGTAGGATCTGAGTAACTCTGAGGGGCGTGGGGCATCCTTGGGTAGATTAACCACTGCAAATAATTCGGGATGCTCTTGAGCAAGCTCAAGGACAAACTCATTACTGATGAGTGGAGGGTGAGCAATCACCACTGAGTAATCGATTCCTGACTCGCGCATCGCCTCAAGAAGATCTTGAGCAGTTGACTCCACCAAAAGCCCCGGAAGTGGAACTACAGCTCCAAGCTCATCAAGGGTATGTCGAGCAAACTCAGGCAGGTGCCTCATCATCGTTTGCATGCGATGAGCGCTTCCCGTGATGGGCTTTGCCCAGGTTCGAGCCTGCCTCCTAAGTTGACTAATCCTATCTGCTGATATAAGGTTTGCAGCATTCTTGAAAGGATCTGGAAATACATGGACGTGAGAATCAACACGGGTGGGCATTTTTAGTCATCCTTCGAAAACAATTGCAGCCAAACTATCCGAGGGTATTTAGGCTGTCAACGGAAGCATGAGCATGAAGAGTAGCAAAAAGGAATTCTTATGAAAGCTGCAATCCTCAATGGTGTACTCGGTTCTGTTTTGACCCTATTCATAGGACAACGGTATTTGGGGTTAAGTACTTCAGAGCTTGTTCTCATGCTCGGAGTGGCAAATCTCAGCGGCTTGATCTCTTTACTCCTCACCTTGCAAATCCAAAGAACCCAGCTCTACATCCGACTTCCGGTTGTGGGATTCATCAAGGGCTGGAGTGTTCTCTTGGCCTTATTTCTCATCTTTTTAGTCCCATTTTTTGAGTCCCTTCGAGACATCAAAACCCTTGCCGTCTTGCTCTTACCCTTGGGCATGAGCTTAGGATTCAGCATCATTGTGTTCGGACCGATTCAGGATTTTTTAGTTCGATATCGATATCAACAAGAGAAATTGCGAAAAAAATAACCTTTTGATGAAGGAAGAGGGATTGAACTTACTTTTCCTTGTTTTCCGTAGAATGAAGCAGTGTTATACGATCGATTAATATGGAATACAATTTAGTGGAAATTTGGCTTCGTCGGGATCCCATTCGTTGGTTATCAGGAGTACTAGGTGGCCTGGTTGCTGGTGTGATTGCCATGTTAGTGGGGATGCTCATCGCAACCTCTACCGGCATGGAAGCATCCTTCCCTATTAAGCTTATGGGAACCATTGTTCTAGGTGCCTCAGCTACAGAATTGAACCAAACCCAAGGTGCTGTAGTGGGCTTCTTAGTTCTTGAGTTCATTTGTGTTTTCTGGGGAGTCATCTTTGCACACTTCACCGGCACAAACTCTCTGAAGGCATTACTCCCGATGGGACTCGTTTGGGCAGCATTTTCTTGGATCTTCATCTGGAATCTGTTCTTGCCTTCCTTCAATACGATCTTAGCAGCGCAAGTTTCAGCTGGCGCAGCGCTTCCCGTATGCATTGCTTATGGCTTAGGATTATCCACGATTTCATTTTTCGACTCAGCCTTAAGAAAAGCCAAGCAAGTATAACTTCCTGCACCGAAGTTAAAGGTATTTTGGACTGCATTGATCTCTCGATCATGTGAAGCTATACACCCTGAGCATGTCCAACTTCTTAGGCCAAGCGCTGATATACCTTTCAGCACTCCTTCTGATATCACTCTACAGAAAGAGCATGCCTAAAATGACAAATGTTGAAGATACAGATCGATCTATCGAGTAGGAGGCTGTGATGAACCGCCTCTTACTCAATCTTTCCACCGTGACTACTCCCACCGCCAAGCCTTAACAATCTTCGATCCCCATGCCCTGTTGCGGTTAAACCCGCCAGTCGTGGCATGACTCATAAACGTTCAGGCTACTTCAAGCTTAAGAGAAACAATCACGCTGCTTTTCGTTTGCGAGAAGTTCTCTTCTGCTTTCTCTTGGTGAGCTTAACCTCTTTCACTCCAAACCTGACACTTCCCTGCTCAACAGTTACTTCAACTTGATAACGATCAAACTCTAAAACCTGATGATCTTTCCTCTCCTCAACATCATCGAATTCAACCGCAAGTAACTCGCCACTTTCCGAAAAAAATCCTACTCCAATTTCGTTCTTGGCTTCAACCGCATTACCTTTTGGTCCCTGAAACCAGGAAATTGAAAGCGGCCCAGAATCACCAATGACTCGAAATGATACTTTTCCTTTTTTCATAGCTTAACCCTTTTGAACTTCTTGTGCTTATTGCGATGTTTCTTTCCTGTTGGATAGAGACTAGAAAGATATGCGCCACCTGGGATGATTTTTACTATCGCGACAATGAAATCGCCGCTTTCCAGTCTGTAAAAAAAGTCATACTCCTTACTCTGATCACTGCTATCTCGGAAAAGATCTGTTGGATCTCGCAAAACCCGCTCAATTGCTTCTAAAATAATATCTCGTGGAATCCCTCTAAAATGCTCTTCAATCACATGCCTTAGAGCTTCATCCGTGACAATAACGCGATCCCCTGTAACTGCTGTAATTACAGCTATAATTTTCCGACTCATTAGGTGCTCACCCCTTTGTCTAGCTCTGTATTGCTTTGTGGTTTGCTTTCGCGCCTCATTACTCCTGAGTCGTTACTCTTTATAATCATTTGATGATATAATATCAGTATAACATTTTAAGAAATATTGTGAATAGCCACTTGGTCCAAAGACCAGGGCCTCCAAGGATCAGCTCAGCAAAAAATTTGATGAACTTTCAAAGAGAGATCACTCCTTCTGATCAGATGGATGATTTCTCTTTTTTTTGTTCAGATGCTCTTGCTTTTGCAATGAGTTGAGTCGTGCTCTTTCCCTCAATGTACTGAATGGAGCGCACCTTCCCTCCCCAACCCAAAACCTGCTCTGCACCGACAATCTGATGAACCTTCCAATCGCCGCCTTTAACCAGGACGTGGGGCTTGAGGAGTTGAATCAGCTCAAGTGGAGTATCCTCCTCAAACCAGGTCACTGCATCAACAGATTCAAGTGCTGCGATGACCTCCATGCGATCAGCCAAGGTGTTCAGGGGTCTTTCAGGACCTTTGAGACGCTTCACCGAGGCATCGCTATTGAGGGCTACAATCAGCAAATCCCCCTGAGCTCTGGCCTTTTCAAGGTAGCTCACGTGTCCTTGATGCAAGAGATCAAAGCATCCGTTCGTGAACACCCTCTTTTTTTTCTTCTGAGGGGCTGCGTTCAACCAGCGCTTGAGGGACTGAGGGGATCGAATTTTTTTTAATAACGAACGTGGAGATGACTTCATGGGCATGGGTTCTTTTTCTAATAAAAGTTTTTCATTTCCAGGGGCTGTGATCCCAAAAGTCGATCATGAAGACAAGCTTTATTTGGATCAAAGCAGGCCCACAGGAGCCCTAACCCCAATGGAGCACAACTGAAGGGAAACAATAACCCACGGATCAAGATCTGCCCTCGCCCCCCCGTGAGCATCAAGCGGAAGAAGTACTTTCCAAGACTCGTCTTAAAGACAACTTCCTGGAGGAGGACTAAAATCCAGTTCATAGAGAAAAGGACCAAGGCCACAACGGCAAGCATGCTTGAGTGAAGAAGGATCTGAGTGTCGACTTCGTAAAACCAGACGGTGACGGAAAGAACGGTGCCAAGGAGAAGGGAGTTAAAGCCCAGGTCTATGGAGTAGGCCAAGACTCGCTTACTCAGGTAGTGCTCAGGTAAGGACTCTTGATCCACGACTTGATCTAAAGACGAGGCCGGATCAGAACCTACAGTAGAGGTCATCAGAGAAGACTGAGGTGCAATGGGGGAGAGAGCATCGGTTGTTCTCATCTGAGGAGTCGAGACACTCGGCATAGGGCCTCCTCGTACTCGAGCTTGAGTGGAGTGAGAGGAGGAGACAATAGGCACGTCCACTCGTGGAATACCGGCTTGGGCGCGAGTGAGTGGGGGAGCGTCCTGCGGTAGTACTGAAGTCTGTAGGTCCTGCTCTTGAGGCTGAGGTCTGAGGGTCTGAGGGTGTGGCTTCTGAGTCTTAGGCATACTGTAGCGATGAGGACCAGCTACAGTAGCTCCTGCACCTGTCGTGGAGATGGCAGCCCCACGTGCACTTTTGCTTAAGGGTGCATAAGGTAAACCATCTGAGAAGGGCTGAAACCCTAATCCTTCGGTGAGGGGTTTAAACTCTAAATCACTCTCTTGACTTACACTCAATTTCTCAAACTCAACCATAGTAGAGTCAGGATCTCTTTCTTTTTAGAATATTGTCAAGTCACCTCAAAAAATGAACCCTCTCTCAGGGTGTGAACTCCCATCGCTCTGAGTATTTGGTTAAAGACTGCTCTACTCCTCTACTGCTCCGCCACCCTATCACTCTGCTACTTCCCCACTCTACTCTCCACTCACTCACACCTTCATGCGGGGTAGAGCAGGAACTTTCTTCTCTCCTTGAACCATTGAGACTCCTCTTTCTTGAGGATTGCCTCCAAATCAGAAGGCAGCGCATTTGAATCCTCTACCCATTCTCTTAGGCGTGGGCCTCCGTTAATGAGGTCAATAGCTAGGCGATCAAACTCATATTCATATGGGAATGACCTCCAAATCTCGTACTGAGGATGAATCATCCTCAAGGCTTTAAAGAACAGGGAGTAAATCCGGTAAGGCTTAAAAGCTTCATGCTGATAATGATGAGCCTCGACATGAAACTGGATCCCTTGACAGAGCTTACCCTGGTGCTTATGAAAGGTGGGCTCAAAGTAACACAAGCGAGGCACGCACCCGGTTAACCACTCTGGGGCGAGTTGAACCATCTGCTTTAAGACGGCTTGCATATCCACATCAGGTGCTCCCGGACCTTCCAAAGGACGCGTCGTGCCTCTACCTTCTGAAAGAGTTGTGCCCTCGAGAAGAACTGAGCCTGGGTAGTTTCTCGCCATACTGAGATTGGGTGCGTTAGGACTGGGATTCACCCAAGCTCTCTGCCCGAGGGGCCACCCAAAACCAGGGGCTTGAGTAGGGTCATAGCCCTCAATCTGAATCACACGGTAATCAAGAGCCAGTTGGTAGTGCTCCCGAAACCAATGACCTAGCTCTCCTAAGGTCAGGCCGTGACGCATAGGCATAGGACCTGCTCCAACAAAACTCTCCCAGCCCTGCTCTAGACAGAGCCCTTCAATGGGTCGACCTACAGGGTTGGGTCGATCCAGCACCCACACGGATTTTCCGTAGCGAGAGGCCTCTTCAAGGACGTAGAGGAGGGTCGTGATGAACGTATAGATTCTGCATCCCAGATCCTGAAGATCGACTAAAATCACATCAAAACTATCCATCATCTCTCGCGTGGGTCTCCTGACTTGTCCATAGAGACTATAGACAGGAATACCGTACAGGGGATCGATATAGAACTCAGACTCCACCATATTGTCCTGCTTATCTCCCCTCATGCCGTGTTGAGGACCAAAGGCAGAGCTCAGGTGAACATCTCCCAGGGCTGCAATAGCATCTACGGAGTGAGTGAGGTCCTGAGTGACTGAGGCAGGGTGAGCTAGGAGAGCCACCCTTTTTCCCGACAAGGCGGCTCTGATACTTTTGTCTTCGCAGAATCGATCTATTCCGAATTTCATTTCACAAAATTATCATAGATTCGGATCAATCTAAAACTCTCTTAGAGCGTTTCCTTTGTTCATTCTTTGAGCAAGGTACAAACAAAGTGCACTGAGGAGGAGGACCAAGCCAAACTCAACCTCAAAACTCAAGCCCATCTGCTTGGAGTAGAAACTGAGTGCTGCAAGCAAGACCATCTGAAGAAAGAACCAGAAGGAGGGATAGACTTCAGAGGTAAGATCGGAGGCTTTTTTCCCGTAACTCACTTCATAGGCGAGATACCCCAGGAACAACGTGCCTGAAGTGAAGAGGAGATTTCTCAAAGCCATCCAGCCGCACGATAGCACCATGAGGTTGGAGAATAAAACAGAGAGAAAACACATGAGAGGAGCAAGCCTGAGTCGAAATGGGCGGTTTAGGGTAGGCTCTAATTTTCTTAAGACGAGCAGACTTGCAGGAGCCACCGTGTAGCAAAGGACAAAGGCTGCCACGAGAATCGAGATCATCCCTTTTAGGCTGGGTAGTACGAGAAGAGCGATACACTCGAGAGCAAACGTGATGACAATAGATAAATAAGGCACCCCAGCCTGATTGAGACTAATTAAGTGCTTGAGTGACTGATTCTGCTTACCGAGGGAAAAAAATAGGCGTGGCGCTGCGCTAGCATAGCTCAATGCAGTTCCAGCCGGAGAAAGTACAGCATCAGCATAGATCAAGCCCAACACGCTCTTCAGTCCAAGTAAAATTGCAAGACCTGCAAACGGTCCCTGATCTCCTGGAAAGGAGACCTTCTTCCATCCCAGGGATAAACTCTCCTGGGGCACGGCCAGGAGAAAGACTCCTTGAATCACGAAGTAAAAAAGCCCAGCAAGGAGGATTGATCCTAGGATCGCAAACGGAATACTTCGTTTTGGATTCTTAGCCTCAGCAGCAAACACTGTGGCCTGATTAAAGCCGTTGTAGGAGAAAATAATTCCACTCGTTGCAATGGCCTCAAAGATCTCCTTCCAAGAAGGAGCACTGAGGAGTGAGACTCGGTCGAGATGGAACTCGTTTCTGGAGGACATCACGGAGATGAATGCCGTACAGATGAGAATCGGAGCAATCATCTTGAGTACAACAATGACGTTATTCACCCGAGACATTTTTCCCACACCTAGCAGATTCAGTGCATGCAAAATGGCCAGAAGTCCAAATGCAAAAGCGTACCCTGTGATTGAAATTCTATCCTGATCGAGCATGAGGAACTTAAAGTGAGAGGCTGCATACTGAATAATCGCTCTGACTTCAAGCGCAGGCAAAAGGACAAAGACGAGAAGATAGAGGAGAGTCACGACAGTACCCAAGAGACTGCCGTGCGTCTGTGCACTGACTGAGTTCACACCGCCAGCTTCTGGATACAGCGTGATTACTTCAGCCATAGTCATACCAATCACAATCGAGATGAGTGCGCCCAATACCCATGAGAGCAGGGCTCCAGGGCCTGCAATCTGAGCAGCATAAAAGGGCGCAAACAACCAGCCTGAACCAAAAATCGCAGCAAACGAAATGAAGAGCAGACTGAGAGAACTCATCTCTTTTTTGAGGTGATGGGACTGCATAGAGCGAGCTCCGAACTCTGTTAATCAGCGTGAATTTTTCTCATCCTTTGAGCAATAAAGTCTTTATCGCTAGGAGAGAGTCGTTGGGTTTCTTTTGAACCTGCGGTAATTTTTGAAATACTGATCTTAAATTGACTGGAAATTTCTCGCTGAGACATCTCAGTCAACAGAAGGGCTTCAAGAATCTGATAGCGATCAGAGATCATCTGCTTTTCTTTTTCAGTAAAAAAAACTCGAAACAGAAGATCCATCTTTTCAGGATCAGGAACGCCTTGAAAGAATCTAACGATTTTTCCAAATCTATTTTTCTGGGTGTTGCCTGCTTTTCGCGATTCACTCGCTTTTTTCTTCATCACTTCTCTACTCATACATCTTAAATCTCTTCCATCATTTCACGTGAGCTCAAACACCCATGCACCATCATCATGAAGTTTTCTAGTCTCATCTCAAAGTAAAACCTCAAAACAAGACCTATGATCACTTCATGATGAACTGCCCTGTTCCCCCTCAACTCACCTGCCAGCCCCCATGCGCTTGTACTTATGTACTGATTCATCAGTACATTTGATCCACTCTTCTACCCACCCTAGATCTATTCGTCAAGATTTTTATCGGTTTCTTCAAGATTTAGAGTTTCCCAAGAAGCAATGATAAGTATTTCCTCAATGCGTGCCAGGACTGCTCTCACTACCAGGACTGCTCTCACTACCAAGCCTGAACCAACTGTAACAGTGGGAGTAGTCACAGTATTTGCCATAGTTACAATCGGTTACCTGAACATTTAAAAGCCTGTTGACATTATACCATTATACCATATACTGTAATAATGATTGTCAGCTTTGGGAATAAGGCAGCTAGAGATATTTGGGAAACAAATCAGTCTAAGACTCTCCCTAGAGAGTATTGGATTAGAGCCAAAGCCCTTTTGACTATCATGCATTCTACCTCAGTTCTTGAAGACTTGAAGATACGAGGTGAACCCCCTCATATTCGTCTTCACAAATTGCAGGGAGATCGAAAACAGTTTTGGAGCGTGACTATCAAACTTCCTTGGTGCATCACCTTCAAGTTTAAGGACGGAGAATTTTCGGAAGTCGTAATCGAGAATTACCACAAAGGATGATGATATGATTAAAAACCCAGCCCCTTTACATCCTGGACAAGTACTCAGTGAAATCTATATGGCAGAGATGAATCTTAATCAAAGTGAGTTCGCGCGACGTTGCGGATGCTCCCCAAGAAAGATCAATGAGATCGTAAATGGTAAGCGGGGCATTTCTGCTGAATTTGCCATTATTCTTGAAAACGTTCTTGGAACATCTGCTGAAATGTGGGTAAGGATGCAGGCCGACTATGATCTATGGGAAGCAAGGCAGGCGGCCTGAATTCTATGTGATTTGTCTTATAATATCGGCGTGAAGCGTTTCTCGTGATATCATTCCAAAGCCTATATTCCTGATTTTTACGACAGCCTCATTTATACACAAGCTCAAATGTGCACTTGCACACGCATACATAAGCACATCCATAAAAAAAGAGGGCACACTGAGAGGAGAGGTTACTCTCCTCTCAGTGTGCCCTCAACCTATGAAAAACCCTAATCTGTGCAAGCCAGCCCCATCAAAATGATCGGGCAGACTCGCGTGTCACTCACCTATCTAAAATACCTCAGAGGAGAGAACACTTCTTGCGGAGCTACAGAATCAATCTCCCCAGTCAGTGCTGCATGAGCTGCTGCATAACCTGCTTGAGCACAGAAGCTTCCTCCGTAACCCTGAAATGCCACTGCCATGACAATGTCCTTGTTCTCTTCCCCTGCTTTCTTAAATGAAGGCATGAACCCTACAATAGGAGTACGATCCTCGGTAAATGCCATAGGACCTGTCCATACACGTGTAGGGGGTTGACCCACAGTATCAGGAAACCTCTCATCCGTCTGAGCCTTCATCTCAATAAATAACTCAGGTGATCGAGGCAGATGCGTAGGATCTTCAACCGAGTGTCCGTAATCCAGACCATAATGAAGCATGCCACGGCTCACACCCGAGGCATCTACATAATGCTTAGAAAGAGGAAAGTTGTAGTAAATATCCCCACCTCTTTCTGTAATGGTTGCTCCCTTCAGGGGATTCTCGGCATGCTCAAGATTCATGACCTGAGACGGTACGGTTTGAATCATCCCAAACTCTGGAAAAAGCTGTGGCGTAAACGCATTGGTTGCTACAATGACTTTTGCAGCATGAATCACGCCGATTGGAGTCTCTACTCGCACTCCACCCGAAGCTACTGATTCAACGTGAGAGACCCTCACGCCCGTATAAAGCTTTAACCCACGAGACAACATAAGCTTAAACACATTCACGAGATACTTGTAGGGGTGATAGTTACCGTTCTCAAGAGCAAATCTCCCGAGATATGGGCTCTTCACATTGAACTCAGCTTGCATCTGCTCAGGAGTTAAAACCTCCATGTGAGGCTTAATCCCCATCTCAGCCAGCCACTTCGTATCTGCAAGCATGACCTCTTCTTCAGCACGTGAAGCACAGGTCCTCAACCAGCCGCTTCTTGAAAAATCACAATCGATTTTTTCACGACTCACTAGACTGACAAAGCGTTCAAAATTTGCTTCACTGAAGCGAACCAAGACATCAGCTTCTCTTGCAGCCTTAGCCGCTAAAAGAGACGGATCTTCATCTGGATACTTCTTGAGGAGTATCTTCAATCGCTCTTGAATCAGTCCTTCATAAGCATGTCCTGTGTAACTTTCTGAGAGCAGCTGAAAATTTCCTCCATTATGTCCACTCGCTCCAGCTCCAGGCTCCCCAGCTTCAAGAACAACAACACTTTTTCTTCCATCCCTAATCTCTTCACTCAAAGAAAAAGCGTGATACGCTGCTGATGCTCCCGTCAGTCCAGCACCAATAATCACCACGTCAGCTTCATGAGGAAGCTCAGTTGTGGAGCGATACCCTGCAAGCTCACCACTTTCCATTAACCAAAAAGGCTTACTCACTGCAGGAAGCTGAATGGGATGCTTCATCTTAGCACCCAACTCAGCAACCAAATCCTGATACGAACCTCTCGCTTCTTCAGAGAAGATTGAATAAAACTCATCTTCAATTCGATACAATGCTTCTTGTAAGTCCGGCGTCACCCTTCCACTTACAGGGTCTGCAAACTTTTTTGACTCAGCTTTTAAGCTTTGGATGAATGAATCACTGACTAAGCCTTTTTGACTTTCAGCTTGTACGAGCTCATAAATACGATGAAAAGCAAAAGCATGAGAAGGTTTAAAGAGTAAAAAAGCAAAGGCAAAAACCAATGAGATGGAGCTTAAACTAGCCCTCATGATTTCATCTCCTTAAGAATGTTGATATCTTAATTAATTTTTATGAGTTGAATCGTTAACTGAATAATACCCCTAAAGAATGATGCAACCCCCGCCTGACCACACACCTCAGCAAAACAGGTGCACATTTATCCTAGGCATACCCAAAGATCAATCCCAAAAACTCTTAAACTCCATGAAAACTTTCAATAATTCCGTCTACCAAACAGAATTGTTCCTAATCGAATATGAGTGGAACCACACCGTAATGCCACCTGAAAATCAGAAGACATTCCCATGGACAACTGCCCTTGTGTAAAAGGCCTGCACTGCAGTTCAAGCTTCGCTAAACTCCGAAAAGCTTCAGTAGTATCTTGATCCGGATCGGGCACACACATGAGTCCTAGAATATTCAATTGAGGATACTGAGAATGATTTTCAACAAATGATATCACCTCCTCGGGAGTGACACCTGACTTGGATGATTCTCTGTGGAGATTGACCTCCACAAAGATGGGGAGTTTTTCTAAAGGAGGTTGAATGAGAGAAACCCTACGAACAATCTCTTGAGCTAATTTCGATGAAGATACGGTATGAATGGAGTAAATCCTAGGCAAGACGCTTTTAACCTTGTTGGTCTGAAGATGACCAATAAAATGCCAGCGAAGATCCAAAATGCCCCTTGCCTTGAGCTTTTCATCTTTTTCAATCAACTCTTGAGCGTAATTTTCGCCAAAATCCCTCTGACCTAGCTCATATAACTCTAGAATCGATTCAAAACTCTGTGACTTACTCACAGCAATGAGGGTAGGAGCAGACCTACCGCACTCATCTTGAATGGCTTGAATCTGATTCTGAATCTTTTGATACTGAATCGCTAAATCAGACATGGATCTATCGTCTCTATCTCATCTTCCATTGAAGACGCTTCATGCCCGTCATTTCCTCAAGATCCACACTGAGATGAGAAACAGGCAAGCCCACTACATTTGTAAAACTTCCGTGGATCTTTTCAATCAAGGAAGCTCCGATGCCTTGTGCACCATAAGAGCCTGCCTTATCAAAAGGTTCACCTGTTTTTAAATAACTTTCAATCAACTCACTCGGTAACTTCAGTATTTTGACCTTCGACTGAATCACACGCGTCAAGCGCTTTGCCTGATCACGATCCTGAAGGATCTGAATCGTATAGCCTGTGAAAACAGTGTGGGTCTTTCCAGAGAGCATCTTGAGCATCTTTCGCGCATGCTGCTCTGAAGTAGGTTTTCCCAAAATTGTTTTACCATTCGGTGCCACTACGATCGTATCTGCAGAAATGAGGACGATCGGATGAGAGTATTCTTTCCTGGCTCGTTGCTCAAGTGACTGAGCCTTCTCACGGGAAAGTCTTCTTACGAGCTGCCTTGGACCCTCACCCGGAAGCGGAGTCTCATCAATCTCTGGAAGCAAGATACTAAAATCAAGACCTAATTGCTTAAGTAACTCAGCTCTTCTTGGAGAGCCTGAAGCAAGAACCAACTTAAAACTAAAATTTTTCTTTGATCTCACTCCACTCTTTTAATCTAAGTTTGAAAATGAGTCGAAACAAATTTCATCTGTGTTCGAAAATCCTTGTAATGATCTACTCGCTTAAAAATGAGGGTTACTTCCGTTTTTTTCTTCTGTATACAATGAAAGAATAAGGAAGCGCCCGTCCTAAAGACTGTAGCAAGGCCAAGACCTGCACCCTCTCCATGGCGTCTGAGCTTGTACTCAGTACCACTATACTCTTTACCCATCAAACTAAAGAGCTCTTCGCGATCTAAGGTGCCATGAAGATCCGTCACAGTAATCGCAAGGTACTGACCATCAAAGCCCACACTCAATTCCACTTGATTCTGAGCATCCAATGGAAAGAGAGCACTGCGAGGAGTCTGAGCATGAATTGGAGTTCCCTTTTCATCTTTAGCTGCATCATAAATTGCATTCATTAATAATTCATCGGTCGCATTCACGATCAGAGAAATCATCCGAGAGTTAAACCCGGCCTTCAAAACGTACTGACGAATTGCCTCAAGGACATCTTTCTTTTGGCCACTTTGAGTGAGCTTGACCTTCTGAGTTTTGGTATCTTTTTTCAATAATCCCTCAGCACTGATGGATTGGGGCTGACTCATCACCTGCTGAATCAACCGAGAGTAGTCTGCAATAGAACTTCGATAATGAGACCCACCTCTGACTAGGAGATGACTAAATATTGGACTCCTAAACAAGTAGGAACAAGACTCATCTTGATCCGAAAGAAAATGGATCCTCTCAGGAAAAGCTTGATCTCCAAACAGCCCAACAAAATTCTGAAACTCATTTTCAAATTGAAGATAAAGGGGCTCTGTATTGGCATCAACCAAAGTAACTGTAGGCTCTGATTTTGCAATAAATTGGGCTGCTTCCTTTGGACTTTGGGTGTGATTAAACCGAAAGCCAAATAGCGCTGCTAGCTGACTTCCAAACTCCTGATCATCTACTCTTGAAGATAAAAGCAATAGCTCTTTATTATTCAATCTCACCTCACAAGCTTCCGTTCGGGTACAGATCTCACGCCATTTTCATGATACGATCATAGATAAACGAGATGCCTGAGTGCTCCTAAGAGCCTCTAAGCTCAGTCATCTCATCCCTCACGCATCAGATCTAAGGAAGGAAATGAGCGACATTCACTCCTTATCGAGTGAGAAACCCCAGATACTCCTCAGGAATGTCATCAAACTCTGCTACATTTCCACACTTATTACATTTTTGATTCGGAATATCTGAACCCAACTTTCTCAACTCTGACACAGGAAAAAGAGCAGCAAGCTCGCTCTTACAGCCCTTACAGGAATAGGGCAAGAAAATGGAATCCACCTTACCACCACAGAGAAAGTTTGAGATGAGATTAATCTGCTCTACAATTGCACTTGAGCATTCATAGAACGTGATTTTAGTGCCACTTTTTTGACAAGTTTGAAAGTAAGCAATCCAAGACTTCACACCAATTGAGTTAATTCTCGAGATTCCCTTACAATTAACATGCATCTCTGGAATCGGCTGTCCAATAATCGTCTCAAAACTGACACTTTCCTCAATCGATCCATTTAGGAAAATCATATCTACTGACCCTGATTTCTCTCTCTTTACCTCAATCATTGATCATCCCCCAGAGTATTATTATTGAATTCATATGTAATATTATAGAAAATAAAAGAATGGAGCAACATCAAATCAAAGTATCTTTCCCTATTGGAACAAAACTCATTATCGGTGCAGTCGCACTTTTATTCGTCTTCATCTTATCTCTGAACATAATTACCATTTTTCTATTCAGAGACGACAAGTTGGCGTACATTTATAAGACTCAGGCAATTGAAGCTCAGCTTTTTGGAAAGCAGTTCATCAATAGCTCGACACACGCAATTGAAACTCTCAAAACCATTCTTGCAGCAATTGATCCTGGTCGCCCAGTAGAGCACTCCCGAAAATCTACAATTCAGTCTGTGATGAGCAATCAGTCAGACGTACTTGCTTCTCAGGTCTTTCTCGTAAAGCCTGAGGCTAAACACATGACTCTACACACTCAATCATTAAAAGAGACTGATCTTGTTAGCATTGGCTACAAGGTGGATCAACCTCTCATTACAGAAAAAGAGCTGAGTGACATCCTGCCAGAGATCATGAAAACAGGATTCTCCTTCATTAATCTCACACGTGTCGGAGGACACCCCATGATGGGACTGATCCTTGCCGATCGCCTCTACAAAAATCACCCCAAGGGAATGCCTGTTGCCATCGGCTTGCTCACCTTAAAGAGCCTTGCAGAGACGGTTCAAGGGACCCAGATCACGGTGAGCAATCGCAAGGGATGGGTGCTCTTTGATTCAGATATTACGAAGGGGCTTCCTCAAAATAACGTCTCACAAAGCCCTCTGTTTCAGAGTGTTTTCAAGAGTAAGCTCAATAACGGAACACGTGAATTTGACTTTGAGGAGAAGCACCTTTTAGGAACCTATGTCCTTCCCGGGTTAAACCTTGTCGTTCTCACCACAACAGAATGGGAGAACGCAATGAGAGCGACCTACATGCTCATTGAGAAGTTTGCCCTCATTGGGGCAATGGCCATCGGCACAGCCATTATCCTATCCATCTTCTTTGCAAAAACTCTCACTGCACCTCTTGTCAAGCTCTTTGAAGCCACAAAGGAAGTGGGTAACGGAAACTTCCGACTTAAACTTGAAGAAAAGGGTAAAGATGAAATTGGCATTCTCTCCCGCTCTTTCAATACGATGTCCAAGAAGATCGTCCAGCTCATTCAAGAGAGCGTGGATAAGGTCATCCTGGAAAATGAGCTCTCCATTGCTTCTCTCGTTCAACAAAACCTGATTCCGAAGGGAGATTTTAAGAACGATTGGATCGAGGTGCAGAGCTACTATCGCTCAGCTTCGCAATGCGGTGGGGATTGGTGGGGGTTTTTTCCTATAGGAAACAAGATGGCATTCATGGTTGCTGACGCTACTGGTCATGGCTTTCCAAGCGCACTGATCACGGCATCTGCTCGAAGCTGCTTTAGCGTCATCCAAAAACTTTCACAAAATCAAAAAGACATTATTCACTCCCCAAAGTCACTTCTCTCCTTTGCGAACCGCGCAATTTATGACTCAGGGAATGGTCAAATTATGATGACTTTTTTTGTGGGAGTCATTGATCTAGATCAGAGAACACTCACCTACGCTTCTGCAGGTCATAACCCACCTTGGCTGTTTAAGAAGGAGGATGGAAAGTACGCGTTGAAAAGCTTGGCAGCGAGTGGCCAGCGCTTGGGTGAAACACAGGACTACGATGATTTTGAAGAAAAGAGCATCTCCATCGACAAGGACGATATTTTGTTTCTCTACACAGATGGACTCACGGAAGGGAAAAACACTTCTGGAGATATGTTCGGAAAGAAGAAGGTCCGACAAACCCTTGAAGCTCAACTTCAACTTCCTCCCAAGAAAATTGTAGATAACCTTGTGTCTGAATTTCTCAAACACAATGGGATCAAAGCCCTCGATGACGATGTCACTATCGCCGTTGCCCAGATTTTAAAATAGGAAGAGCTCAAATGAAGATAAAAGATATCCAAATCAAATCTGACTTGAATTTGAATCGCTGGGAGTTTAACCTCTTTTTATTCTCCTTAATACTCCTCATCATTTCACTCTACTTCTACTTCAGCCATCTCCCACTCAAGCTGATGGTCCGAGAGTTTAGCAATCGAAAAACTGAGATTGGGAGACTTGCTGAACAAAACGGATCCGTAAAATCAGAATCACTAGGGGATGTGGGCTTCAAACCGATTCAAAAGGACGAGCACCTCTTTAATCGAGATGTGATCGTCACAGGCGAAGCATCTAAGGCTACTCTCTCGCTGACTGAATCAGGAAGCATTGAGCTTGGACCCAACACCATGGTCACCCTCTCATTCGTCTCCAGCGGGAGTCTTGCTGGAATCAACCACATGCCTAAGCTGACCGTTGTTGCAGGGCAGATTAAAGCTAAACCAGGAGAGAAGGCATTCAAGATTGCCAACGGTGCTCAAGAAATCATCATCCCAGAGAAGGCGCCTGTAGCACCTTCTGCGCCAGCAGCTCAAACTCCAGGAGAAATTGGAAAACCTGCAGAAGCACCCGCAGCTGTTGTAGCAGAGCCTCAGGAAATTGTTCTAGCTGCAGCTCCGCCTCCTCCTCCAGTCCCTATGGTTCAGCCAGATTCTCAGGACCGGAGCGTAGCTTCTCTTGAGCAGGAATCCGCCCTGAATGATTTGGTGGAAATCGGAATTGTTCAAACCTCTCGGGTACTTGCTCCTACTCCAGGGAGTCACTTCAGTCTTGAAGTCAAAGAAGGGCAAGTCATCAGAGATCTCTCATTCCGTTGGACCACAGAGAAGGAGTCTGAATCCACACAGATTCTACTTTGGAAGGTGAGCAAGACCTCCTCAGAATCAGAACTCGCAAGGCAGCTCACGGATCAAAACCTGGTCCTCAGAGAACAAATCACCTCTCAGCATCATGATGCAATATTTAATTGGATGATGTCGGCTCCTGGTTATTATGTGTGGAAGGTCAGGGGAAAAAACAATCAAGACATCTCTAATGATGAGAACATTCCCAGTGACTTCACAGTTGAACCTGAGTACGCTGCTATTGAACCTCGCGATGCTGTCTTGAGGACCAAAGAAAATGGATACGATGTAACCTTGAACTGGAAAACCTTAGGCGAAGCCGAGCACTATGATACTTTAATCTACGAGAACTTCAGCTCTGCTTCTCCTTTAATCACTCAAGCTTCTCAAATCCAGTCAGTGACTCTAAATGATACGCAAGTCAAGAGCTCTCCAGTGTTTTATTATAAAATCCGTGGAACTCAAAAAAGTGGTTTTATCCTGACCTCGCCATTGAAGAAGATAGATATTGTGTCATTTCCCCCAACACCCACCTTACCTCAGGAAAACTCTGAGATTGACCTAAACTCTCACAAGGAGGAAGGAGTCATCCTGACTTGGATTAAAGATTCACGTTTTAAGGAATATTCTGTAGAGATTTCTTCAGATCCAACCTTTAGAAGTATTGCAAAACAAGATAAAGTGACTGACAACTTTTATCTATTTAAGAATCCTAGACCTGCAAAGTATTGGTGGAGAATCAGGGGCATCAACGAAACTACAAAGAGTGATGCTAGCGAAGGGCGAGCTTTTCTTGTGAAGTCTTAATCTAATATTAATTCAATCGACGGGATGGAGGAATTTCATCCTCCTCCTGTCCTTTTCCTTCTAAGCCTCTCTTAAATGCTCCCACACCCTTCCCTAAAGCATGCCCAAGCTCTGGTAAGCGTCTATGGCCAAAAAGCAAAACAACCACGGTCAAAATTAATAAATGTCCTGTACTGAGTCCAAACATTCTCCTTGGTTATCGCAACTGGACAGTGGCGTCAAACAAGATTCTAAGGTAGGATGGGAGCCCTCAAAAGAGGACCCGCTTCATTATGAAACCTACTGAATTTCATTGTCAGGTAAAATCATTTAAAACATTGACCCCAACAGTCTTTCAAACGACTTTTGAGACCGATAAACCCTTACCTTTTAAAGCAGGTCAGTTTATCAGCATTGTTATTCCAGGAGCTGGCCCCAAGGGTAGAGACTTAAGAAGAGCTTATTCCATTGCTTCTCCTCCCGAGAACCCACAAATTGAGCTCTGCATTAAAATCGTTGAGGATGGTCCTGGGACAACTTACCTCAATCGCTTAAGACCTGGAGATCAGTTTAGAGGCTTTGCTCCCTACGGTGATTTCGTCTATGAACCCAAGACGGGCCGCAATGTGTGCTTCATTGCTACTGGAACAGGCCTTGCCCCGTTCAGAGCTATGGCGTTAAGTGAGGAGTTTCAAATGACCTTGCCTCAAAAGAGCTTCTGCCTTTTAGGAGTGAGAACTGAGGATGAGCTCATTTTTCAGGAAGAGTTTGAAAAGATTCCTGGAATGAAGTTTGTTCCCACTGTCTCCAAGCCTCAAGGCCAATGGAGTGGTTTTGTAGGAAGAGTGACCGATTACTTAAGATCCTTGAAGGATCATGAATTCCCATGGAGTGAAACTGAGTTCTACTTGTGTGGAAATGGCGGCATGATCACTGAAGTCAAATCTATTTTGACTGAAAAGGGAGTAAATACAGACTCTATTCATCAAGAAATTTACTATAAATGAATCGTGGTGCACACGGGAGACTGAGTTGAACTTTCCGTTTCTCATTATCGCAGGAATAGTGACGGGATTTATTGACTCAGTGGCTGGGGGAGGGGGACTCATTAGCCTTCCCGTACTCTCCCTTGCTCTTGCACCAGGTGCAGAGGCTATTGGAACGAATAAGATTGTAGGCACACTGGCAGCCCTTGTTGCTCTGATCGTCTATGCACGAGCTGGACACATGGACCTTAAAAAAAGCTTACTCTTTGCACTCTTTATTGCGGGAGGCTCTTTTCTAGGTAGCCTCATCACGCCTCATCTCCGGCAAAGCTCCTTCCGCTGGATCCTTTTAGTGATGTGCCCTTTCATTCTGTGGGTTGTCTTAAAAAAGGACCTATGGACTCAAGAACGACACTCTCGCCCTTTAAGAAAGCATTCTGCATTCAAGATCGGCCTATCAGGACTCGCTTGTGGGTTATACGACGGTGCATTTGGTCCTGGAGGAGGAACATTCATGTTTCTCTCACTCCTTTTTTTTGCAAGGCTACCTCTTTTTACAGCATTAGCAGCATCTAAACTTGCCAATACCACTTCTGCAGGAGTTGCGCTCGTGAGCTACGCTTCAAGGGGCTTTGTTCACTGGACTGAGGGCACACTCATGGCTATTGGAGTCATTGCAGGAGCTTTTCTCGGTGCTCGCTTTGCGACAAAAAAAGCAGCCGTTCTAGTACGCCCCGTGTTGGTGACGGTATCAGGTTTACTCATCCTTAAACTTCTGCTTGAGTAAAAACTAACTTCATTTTTTCCGACAAAACTGAGGACTCATCACTCTGCTGGCGCTTCATGTACCGATGCTTCAGAAAGAGAAAATCTCGATCCTTCTGAGCTACTGGATAATCTGCGTATCCTACCTTTTGACAGACCTGAGACAAGGGCAAGGCTTCATGCTTCCAAAATCGAAGCAAATCTTCAATCCAACCCTGAACTTCAAGCTTTCTCATTCTTGCACCGGCGTTCTCTAAAAGAGCAAAAACCAGGGTTTCTAAAAGCTCTTGCGACTCTCCCCTAAAGAAGCTCTTAAATTGAGGTTCCCATTCCATTGGGATCTGCCTTAATCCATTCACAAAAGAGAACTGAGGGATCTTCTCTGCATAAGCGTCTTTTCTTTTCAGGGGATGACCAACATATTGAAGGATTTTGATCAAGCTGAGGTAAGCACTTTGAGTGAACTCACGTGAGCGATAGGCTCCAAAAAACTGAAACCCATTCCAGCCCTGCTCAGGCTGAGTCGTGTAGCAGAAAACAAGATGTCGCTCATACACACGAATTCCAATCATTGGATAAAGAAAGTAGAAGGCTCCTACCACGTTCCAGCGTGGCCGATGTTTTTGAATGAGAGTCGTCTCCAGTGCTTCTGCCTCATACTCGCTTGAACATAAGATCAGCTCAATGGACTTTGCCTCACGTGAGATTCTCCACATTTTTCGATGTTTTCGGGTTCGCGAAGCGTTCTTATACTGCGCAAGCCGCCTTCTCAAAAGCTTTGCCTTACCTACGTAAATGAGAGTATTTTGAGAATCAAAAAACTGATAAACTCCGGGACTTAGCGGAAGCTCTCCCAAGTCTATAGACTTCCACTTTTGATCAAGATCAATCCTCATCTCAAAACTTAAGCTCAAGACCCTCAGAGGCAATTCCCTGATCTTGCATCCATTGCTGCTTAAATGTTTCTAACTCCTGACTCACTTCTGCAATCCTACTTTCAGCAGCTTGAAGCTCTCTTTGGACAAGCTCTTTTTCCCTTCTCTCTTGCTCTAACAAATCTTCAAGACACTGGCGATGCTTTCTTTCCTCCTCAAGAGATGTAAAACCAGAACGCTCTGCCGATGCACCCTCACCTTGACTCTGAGAGAGTTTTTGCTCTGCTCTTTCAAGTTCACTTTTCATGCGCTGAGCCTCGGAGTGAACCCTCTGATAAGCTTGATAATACTGAAGAAGCCTTGCCTTTAAGAGCTCTCCTTTTCGCCTCAGCTCATCCCGCTCCAAAGCTCCTCGTTTCTGTCCCTGACCCAGCTCTGCAATCTGAGTCTTGAGTGCCTGAATCTGATCCTTCTCCGTACTCATCTGCGTATGTAGACGAGAAAGATCTTCTGCCAAGCGTTGTTTTTCTGCTAAAATCTTAGACTTATCTTCCGCAAAAACCTCTAAGATTTTTTTCTTCTCCAGGGCATGCTTTTCCTGAGCCAGGATCATTTGTTGACTCCAGCTCTTCTGACTCTGCTGCCACTTTTCACGAATCGCTAAATAATGAGAGTACAGCTTTTTCAGCTCGTGATAGTACTTATGTGTACGTTCTCTTTCTTGATTCACTGCGCTCCACTGAGACTTTTTGCTCTCCTCTTGGATTCGCTTCTTGTCTTCTTCTAAAGCCTTTAGTTTTTGCTCAAGCTCACAGAGCTCTTGATTCAACTTTTTTTCAGTTTCAAGTGCTTGGTTCAAATCCCCTTGAAGCTTTTCTTGGACTAAGACTTTATCGGCAATTTTTTCCTCATACTCCAACTTAACTCGATCAAACCTTGATCTAAAATCCCTCAGCTCTTGCCAGATCTGAAGCGCCTTTGTTCTCTCTTGAATGAGAGCAGCCTCGGCGTTCTTGAACTGACTCACGAAATTCTCAAGCTCACTCATAATATGAGGCACACTCTGCGATGAAGATAAGAGATCTACTCCAAGCTCAGAGCCTTGATGAAACTGCGAAATTGGCCCTTGAGAGATGGTAAAACCACCTGTATTTTTTTGATGAAGATAAGCACTCATGAATCTATTTTGATCTTAAATACAATTGATGTAAATAGGCTGAGATTTCCTAGACTTACTGATCAATTTCTACCTATTAAACGGAACCCCAGTTTGATTTCACGCCTCATCAAAAAAAAGTGCCATAGAAATTGATGAGGTTGGAATTAAAAAGAACTGAGTAAAATCACTTCTTACTCACTCTGAATTCAATCTGAAGCAGAATGAATTAATTATGATATTCATAATATGTAGTAATCTTCACTCACTTTTTTGAAAACCATGATCAGAATTCATATCAACAAAACTCTTAAGTTCTCCAGATCTGAGGTATCTCAGTATTTTAGAATACTTCATGGGTTTTGACATTTTACAAAAGAATTGGAGCTGGTTTGCTGTGCGAATCATTTGAGCGAGCTCTTCTAATTTGAGTTGGGAGAAGTCCTCCTCGGGAACTTCAAAGTATCCATGCACATCATGTTTTTTACCCTTAAGATCGTAGAAAGCTTCTTGTAGGGTCTTCCCAGCTCCGGTATTTGCCTCTGAGATTAAGTCTCTTGCTTTTTTGAGTTTATAGAGCGACATGGAATCAGATACGATTTGAGGAGCATAAATGATATTCCAAACATTAGGAATCATCGCCCTTACAAGCTCATTTTCAATCGCGTAGATTCGCCTATCGTAGTCAGTGAGGCACTCAGCATGAACTTTTTGCTCAGGAAATAGACTATAAATAAAGAAAAATGCTACCAAAAACGCATAACTGCATCGGATAAAGCAATGTAATGGATAGGATTGATGAGTATCATCAGGCTGTTTTTTTTTGGAGATTGATTTCAAAAAAGTTCCCCTTCCCATTTAGAATAGCGCATCAATTGGTTAATGTTGCAGGTGCCAATTGTCAATGAGAATGTAAAATATTATTCTCAGACGACTTTTTTAATGATTAAAAATCGTAGCTCAATCTTCCCTGACTTTTTTGATTAAAGCCCAGTTGCTCTAAAAAACACTACTTTGACGGGACAAAGCAAACGCAAAAGTTCGGAATGGGGATCTCATCCTCTAATAAAATATCTAATGAAACAGGCTAAAAATGAGGGGTTTCCGTTGACGACTCTGAAAAAAAACCTCCCTGAAATTAGTAAATGCATGAAAAAAGCTGTGAGAATGACTCAACTCTTCATGAATCACCTCACAGCTTTCACACTCTCAGTAAAGCTTCCCATTTGACCCGCCTGAAATGAGATTTTTATTTGGAAGCTTTTGTAATGAGAAGGTTATTTTTCAACATCAAAATCAATCTATGCAGGATTCACAAGAGATTCCGGGAGGGATGTAGAACTGATTTTTTTGCTGAAACGGCTCATCTAAATGTTTTGCTGAGGTCGATGTATGCCTTTTATTCTGCGATCATTCTCATTTCTCAATACTATCAGCCTCCTCTCTTGTTTGATTAATTTTGATTTATTTGGGGAGTAACTTCTAAAAATTGCTCCTCTTTGGCTACAGAGCCTGTATTAAAATTTATTCTCCAAAAAAAGCATCATCATAAATTTTCTCTCTTTTTCGTCTCTCATCTCATGATTGAGTGAGCTTCATCGCTTTCACAGTGCGCTCTAGAGCAATAGTTGTACCAACTTATAAATATATTCATTTAGGTTTCAATCCACCGGATGAGTCAATATTTCTCAAGAATAAAAAAAATGAGTACTTATGATGGAAACATCTGTGATCAAATCGGAATGGACTTGAGCAAACATGAACTGATGCACATTTTTCAGGAATCAGAAAGACGAATCGATCCATGAAAAAAACACACCAACCTGAGCATGAGCACGGACCTGACTTTAGATCAGGTTTGAAGTGAAATTGAGGCAAATCAGGAAAAAGATTTAAAATGGCGGAGAGAGAGAGATTCGAACTCTCGAGCGGTGTTACCCGCTGCTCCCTTAGCAAGGGAGTGCCTTCGACCACTCGGCCATCTCTCCGGGAATGGTCTGCTTTTGGACTTAGAAATCTATAACAGAGTCTTGTATGAAGTGAAAGTGGTTTTAAACTATACCAAGAGGAACTGTGAACATGATGAAAATAAAGCTCCACCCAGTAGTCTTGTCTCTTAGCTTTTTCCTTCTCTCTCTCCAGAGCGCCCTATCCCAAGCTGATTCGATCAAACCCAAGTACGGCCCTGAAGCCACCCCACTGTCTAGCTCTCACGAGTACTTTCAGGAAAACTCTCAATCCCAGTTTTGGTCCTGGATTCCCTACTACGTCCCTCAACGAGATGGGCGTTCCTGCTCACTAGCAAGTATCACCATGCTGATTAACTCTTCGAGATCACAGTGGAAACTGACACAAAAAGACATGCTAGTTACCCAAGATGAACTTTTTAAAAAGGTCAACTCACCGATCTGGAACCAGGGATTAGGAAGCCTCGGAAGAGGTGTTCAGCTTGATCAACTAGGCGAGCTCGTCAAATTAAGCCTCAAAGCTTATGGGATCGCATTCCGCTCAGTTGAGGTCCTTCATGTGGCAGACACCTCTGAGAGTTCTGAGAAAAGAATCCATGAGGCCCTTCTTGAGGTCGAAAAATCTAAAAAAGTCCTCATTTTAGCCAACTTCTTAATGAGTGTTTATCTAGATGATGCTGAAGTAGGGCATATTTCTCCAGTTGGAGCCTATGACTCTAAAAGGAAAAAAGTCCTCATCCTAGAATCTGATCGTAAGTGGTATGAGCCGTATTGGGTCTCTGAAAAAGCTTTTCTCAAAGGCATGGCCACACAGGATACAGATGCGCAAAAAAACCGAGGCCTTGTCCTAGTTAAGCTCGCTGACTGAGGTAGCAACCCTTCCAGATCCTTACCCCAGCTGCATAGCCTCTAATTCTGCCCATCTTGCATAAAGTTGGTCAATTTCATGATGCAAAGACTCCATCTCGCGAGTGATCTCGAGAAGCTGCGTGGCGCGGGAGGCATTCTCAGGCAAAAGACTTTGCTCAGTGAGCTGAGCCAAGCGCTTTTCCTTATCATGAATGACGGACTCCATTGAATCAAGCTCCCTTTGATCTTTATAACTGAGCTTCTTTCTCTTTGAGGGGTCCTTTGTAGCAGGTGCTTGTTCGACTTGAGCTTGCACCTGCTCTTGCTTCTTAGGGGATGAAGCTTCCAATTTAGATTGCTGCTTCAACCAACTTTCCCACTGAAAAAGATCTGAGAAGGTTTGGATCCTTTGATCTGGACTTTCTGCTCGAGTATCAAAAGCTAGGATCTGAGTCGTCACCTGATCCAAAAAGTACCGATCGTGAGTCACGAGGATGACAGCCCCTGGAAACTCGACCAGACAATCCTCAAGAATCGAGAGAGTGGCCATATCAAGATCATTTGTAGGCTCATCCAGAATCAAAAGGTTTGCGGGATTGAGCATGAGTTGAGCAATGAGTAAACGACTTTGCTCACCCCCTGATAGCTTTCCAACCGCCATTTCCATCTGACCTGCTGAGAACAAGAAACGATCCAAATAACTACGAATATGAACCCTCTCACCTCGGTAAGTCACTGAATCCCCAGTGGGACAGAGCGTTCTCATCACACTGAGCTCAGGATCTAATGCCTCTCGGTTTTGCTCAAAATAGGCAATACTCAAGTTCTCTGATCGATAGATAGAGCCCGAAGAGGGTTGATCCAACCCTGCAAGGGTTCGAACCAAGGTCGATTTTCCACAGCCATTGGGTCCTAAAATGCCGAGTCTAGTTCCTGGCGTGAGAATTAAGTCCAATTGAGAAAACAGAGTTTTCCCCTGTATATCACAGCTCACTTTCTGGGCTTCAATCAGTTTCTTTGGATTCTTGCTTGCACCCTGAAAATCAATCTGAACGGAGCGACTTTGATTTCTCACTTCAAGCTCACCGACTTCATTCTTTAAAGTCTCTGCGCGCTGAATACGAGCTTGCTGCTTAGTCGTTCTTGCCTTTGCTCCTCGTCTCAACCACTCTGTTTCTCGCCTCAAAGTGTTTTTTAAAATCACTTCGCGGCGCTCCTGAGCTGCCATCATCTGAGACTTAGTTTCCAGGTACTGAGCGTAATCGCCCTGAACACTAAGTAAACCTCCAGGATTTCTGCGATCTAACTCTAAGATTCGACGAGAGACCTTCTGCAAAAATGCACGGTCATGAGTAATTGTGAGGGTTGCAAATCGAGCTTGAGCCAAGAACTCCTCAAGCCATAAAATACTCTCCACATCGAGGTGATTGGTCGGCTCATCGAGCAACAAGAGATCTGGGGTTTTCATCAACTCGCGAGCAAGAGCTACCTTTTTCTTCCAGCCTCCAGAGAGCTGCGAAACTAGCCTTTCATCTTCTCCTAGAGATAACTGAGAAATCAAACTGTGAGCTCTTGCATGATGCTCCCAATCCTCCTGACTCGGGTGATCCTTGACTGCTTCAAGGAGAGTAGAGAGAATTGTCGCCTGGGGAGAAAACGTGGGTGTTTGCTCCAAATACCCCACCCGTAAGCCTCTTTGAAAGGAGATCACTCCCGAATCAGGGTGATCCAAACCAGCCAAAAGTCTTAAAAGGGTGGATTTTCCTGCGCCATTTGGCCCAATTAACCCAATCCTTTCTTCACTTTCGATAGCAAAAGTCAGATTCTCAAATAAAGGACGAGCGCCAAAGGCTTTTGAAATACCAGCAATACTTACTAAAATACTCACTTAAGCAATCTAGCAAGATTTTCTCTGAATGAAAATGTGAGAATTTAGTTGAAACGACACGTTTTTCTCCATTAAAACTCCCCTTTGTCCCAAAACGATTTGGTCTTGCATGAAATGCAGTCCTTTACTTTGAGGTAAGTATTTGTGAATTTTGAAACTTGGTTCCAATCTGCGCATCCTGAAATCCCTACAACATCCGCTTTGGCAGTGCTTGCACTTGTTGCAGACGGAGCTACAGTGCCCTTCATTGCACGTTACCGTAAGGAAAAAACAGGTAGCCTGGATGAAGTAGGAATCCAAAACGTCATTGATGGAAAAGAAAAATGGGATCAGATCCTCAACCGACAGGAATTCATCCTCAAGGAAATTGAGCATCAGAGAAAACTCACACCAGAACTCAAAGCCCAGATTGAAAGCACCTTCAAACTGGAGCTCTTAGACGATCTTTACTTACCCTATAAACAGAAGAGAAAAACTAAAGCTGCCATCGCTAAAGAAGCAGGCTTGGAGCCTCTTGCAGATTGGATCTGGAACTGTGGACATGACTTAGAAGCCCCTCAGCCTGGCCAAACGCTTGAGCTTTGGGCTTTTACTTTTAGAAATGAAGCCAAAGAAATTAAGGATGCAGCGACCGCCATTGCAGGTGCACAGGATATCTTAGTTGAGCGATTGGCGGAGATTCAAGAGCTCCGACAAATGGTGAGAGCTGAGGTGTTTGAAAAAGGCTACATCCGAACTGAAAAATCTAAGAAAGCAAAACCTAACAGTAAGTTTGAAAACTACTTTGATTACAGAGAGTCCATTCAGTCGCTCCTTCTCCCCCAGAACTCTCATCGCTACCTTGCTCTGAAGCGCGGTTGGACGGAAGAAGAGCTCACGCTTTCTATTGAAGGAAGCGCAGAGGACACAGAGTTTGAATCCAGAATGCTTCAAGTTTTTGAAAGCACCGCTTGTAGCTCTCCAGACTCTCCTGGTGCAGCCATTCTTTTAAAAGCAGCCAAACTTGCATTTAAAGCTTACGTTCTGACGAGTATTGAAGGCGAAGTGCACAAGTCGCTTCGCGAAGTAGCCGATGAAGCTGCGATCAAGGTTTTCTCAGAAAACGTAAGAAAACTCCTCTTAGCCTCACCTTATGGATCTAAATCTGTTTTAGGAGTAGATCCAGGACTTAGAACAGGCTGTAAACTCGCTGTCATTGATGATGCAGGAAAGTACATTGCTAGCACGGTGATTTACCTTCAAACTGAGGACGGCAAGGAGAAGGCTAAGATCCTCCTTCCTGAAGTTGTGAAGACTGGAAACATTTCTGCAATTGCAGTGGGCAATGGTACCGCAGGCCGCGAAACAGAGCAGTTCATCAGAGAAACCCTCAAACAAAACTCTTTGAATGTTCCAGTCATCATGGTCAGTGAGGCAGGAGCCAGCGTTTATAGCGCAAGTGAAGCTGCTCGTGAGGAGTTTCCAGAACTTGATGTCACAGTTCGAGGAGCCATTTCTATTGCTAGAAGATTACAAGATCCACTTGCAGAGCTTGTAAAGATCGATCCCAAAAGTATTGGGGTAGGACAGTATCAACATGATGTTTCACCTCATTCCCTCAAGAGAAGCTTAACTCACGTCGTCGAATCCTGCGTGAACCAAGTTGGTGTGAATCTCAATACAGCATCTTACCACCTACTCTCTTACGTCTCTGGAATTGGACCGTCTCTAGCTAAGTCCCTCGTCGAGTACCGAGGGCAAAAAGGATTATTCAAATCTAGAGAAGAACTCCTTCAGGTTTCTCGCTTTACCAAAAAAGCCTATGAGCAAGCTGCAGGATTTCTCAGAATTCCAGATAGTGAGAACCCTTTGGATCACACAGGAGTGCATCCAGAGAATTATCAAAAAATTGAGCAGTTTGCGCTCAAACACGCCAAAAGCTTGAGTGATCTCGTTGGTTCTGGAGTGCAGATCTTAAAGCAAGACTCTTCATTTAAAACTGAAATTGGGGAGTTCACATTTGACGATATCGTCAAGGAACTAGAAAAACCAGGAAGAGATCCTCGCGATCCTTTTGTGGTTTTTCAGTACCGAGACGATATTCATGAAGTTAAGGATCTTAAGGAAGGCATGCTTTGTCCGGGCATTGTCACCAACGTTACAAATTTTGGGGCATTTGTAGATATTGGAGTTCATCAGGACGGATTGGTCCATATCTCCCAGCTCAGTGATAAATTCATCAAGGACCCAAGAGAAGTCATTAGCCCGGGTGACCATGTGAAGGTCAGAGTATTGGAAGTCAATGTGGAGAAAAATCAAATTTCTCTTTCGATGAAAAACACTCAAGAGCGCCCTAAACAGCAACCACAAACGCAGGTGAGCCCTCCTCACAAGAGAGCAGCTCAACCTTTTGGAAAAGGGACTATCTCACCTCAGGATAAGGGTGGCACTTCTTTGAGAAAACCCAATCCTTCCGCCTCACCAATTGCTCCTAAAAAACCTAAGGAAGCTTTCAATAATCCATTTGGTGGTCTGGCATCTCTTCGTGGGTCACTCAAATCTAAGTAACTCATTGAGTTTTTAAAAAATAAAGGGAGTGACGAGCAGCAGATTAATCCACATCTAGTGCTCGTCACTCGCTACAAATAGAACATCAGCATTTTAGATTTTTTTTTCTAGATCAACACCCACCTCAATTCAACGCTAATGAGAAGGAACGAGACATGCCGAGCACTCCATCTTTGCCTAATAAACATGAGCTATACGAGCTTTCAGTACAAAGCCCAGATACACATGCAGCCTGGTTTGATCAAATTTATTCAAATACATTTAAGAAAAAGGCTCTCCACCTGAGGGAGGACTTCTGCGGAACATTTCAACTCTCATGTGAGTGGGTTAAGCTCAGAACCAAAAATACAGCTTTGGGATTGGATCTTGATCCTGAACCGATTTCTTATGGAATGAATCATCACTTCTCCAAGATGACCTCACACCAAAAGAAGCGGTTGAAAGTTGCGCAACAAGATGTACTCTCTCCTACACGCAGTAAAAGTGATCTTATTGTCGGATGTAACTTTTCATTCTGTATCTTTAAGAAACGAGATCAACTCCTCAAGTACTTTAAAAGTGCTCATGCCTCTCTCAATTCCAAGGGCATGTTGCTCCTAGAAATTGCAGGGGGACCAGGCATGATTGCACCCATGAGAGAAAAAAAAGAAGTTAAACGAAGTAGAAAAGAAAAATTTACTTACATCTGGCACCAAAAATCATTCGATCCTATCACGAATAATGCTCACTACAGCATTCACTTTAAGCTTGGAAATGGAAAGACCCTTAAAGATCAATTCACATACGATTGGAGACTCTGGAGTATTCCAGAGCTGCGGGAAACTCTTCAAGATGCTGGATTTAAAGAAACTATGATTTACTGGGAAACAGAGCATGAGGGAGAGGGAACAGATGAATATGTTCCTACTGAAAAAGGGGATAACTCCTATGCATGGGTTGCCTATGTACTAGGAATAAAGCGCTGAGACTTTTACCCATCATACCATCAGAAAACCCCAAGGGTCTTACCTGAGAAAGGAGGAGTTGAATCGGATATGATGCAAATACTTCCTTTCTCAGGTGAAAATCATCCTGGCTATTACCGAACCTTACGTCCTAGCCGATACGATAAACAATTGTACACTCATTAGAAAAAAGGCCAAGCAACAAGATTTGTGGGCAACTCAAACCAACCCAAAGCAAGATTAAGGGCATAGACAAAATCAAAAGGAAGAGCTGAAACTCGAGTGATACCACCCCACACCCAAGTCCATGGCAAGACGATCCAGAGAAGAAGAAAGAAAGAAGTCTCTCTCTGAGATAACTTTTCAATGAAGTTTTGATTGAGCAGCCAGAATACAAGAACCAATGGAAATGTAATGATTGCAATCACTCGGGTCTGGTCCTCTACGATAGGAAGCAACATCAGAAGGGCTACTAGAAAGATAAAAAAAGGCAAAGCCGATTTGCCCCAGTCCATAAAACGCAGGGCAACTAACCAACCTAGACCGAGGGTGGACCAAAGCACTATCTGAAAATGAAAACCAAATTGCTGAATCAACCTGGGAAGATTTTCTAAAAACCAGGCTCTTCTGTCGAGTCTAATATCGATGGAGTAGAAATGAAAAAGGCTATAAAGTAGGAATTTTCCCCCAATAACGCCTATGAGTAAAGCTATACAAAATCTTGAAGAGTACTTCACACGATACCCTAGCTTCTCACTCAAAAGAACAGCGAAGAAAAGCCCAGAATAAGCAAACACTCCTTGCTCAAAGTGCTGCATTCCCAAAAGTATACCCATCAGCACTGCAAACATGACTTTCCTTGGAAAGAGAAAGGGCAAAATCATCAGTAAAAGAGTTAGAGAATCCATTCCTACCCAGTAAAAGGAGGTGCCTGCTACGGGGAGACTAAGAAAAATAATAAGTGTTTTTCGAGCTAAAGTATTTGGGAAAGACTTAAAAGCGAGTCGAATAAAAACTAAAATAAAGAGAAAAGAACAGATGAGATGAAATAAAAAAAACAATAACCAACTCTGAATTCCCAAAGCCCAAGTTAGAAAAGGCCCCAACCAATTCCAAAAGATATACATATCTGTGCCATGGAAGGGATTAGAAAATGGATTTTGTGATACAGCACGACTAGAGCCCAAATTGGGCATGAACCAAATCCCCACCTTAAAAATAAGGAGTAGGAATAGAACCATCACAAAATGAGAGTTCTTCGATTTAAAAATAAAATCTTCTAACTTAAGAATCACCTTCATTTTTCCCCTCCTTAAGAGTTCCTCTAAGATTTAGACTGGAATTGATGATTATGTAGCATAAATTACTGGTGTTAGTCAGGAAATAAACCCCACTCTTATAGGCTAGGTCGATCTCTTGATCAACCGAGGTAAAACTACTTTAATGATTAATGATTAATGATTAATGATTAATGATCAATGATCAAAGCTCTAAAACAACCAGAACTGCTGAGATCAAACAAAAAATGACTAGTGCGGGACTGAGCTCTTTTCTTCGCCCTGTGAACAAATACAAAATAGAGTGGGTAATTAAACCCCAAAGAATCCCCTGAGTGATGGAGAAGGTGAGGGGAATGAGAACAATGGTAAGAAATGCAGGAACTAGATCCTCAAACTGAGAAAATTGGAGACTCTTTACATTTCTAAACATCATTGCTCCTACCAAGACCAAAACAGGAGCGGTGGCTGACACTGGAATCACCTGAACAATGGGTGCTAAAAATAGACAAGGCAAGAAAAGCAATCCTGCAACAATTGCAGTCCACCCTGATCGACCACCAGCCTCAATGCCTGCAGCACTCTCAATATAGCTTGTTCCTGGAGAATTGCCGAGGATACTCCCTGCAATCGAGCCCCATGCACTCACGATCATTCCTTCTCTTAATCGAAGAGGTTGCCCATTTTTATCCCTCATTTCTCCTGAATAGGAGATTGCAACAAATGTGGAGATGGAATCAAAAAGCGCTGTAAAAAAAATGGTAAAAATAGCAGGAAGAAACACTAAGCTCAGTGCACCTCTAAAATCTGCTTTAAAAAAGGTACTTGAAAAATCAGGTCTACTCCACAATTGAGTGGGCAATTGGGTTTTACCTGAAGCTAGGAACAAGCCAGTAATCAGCAGGATACCACTCAAAAAAGCAAATGGGCTTTTTTTCCTCAGGAGTACAATCATGAGGCAAAAGCCCAAAAACACGAACGCAGTTTCCTGATTTAAGCTACCTAATTGCACTAATGTGGCAGGGTCAGAAACTACAATGCCCCCATTTCGTAACCCAATGAACGTCAAAAATAACCCAATTCCGGTGGCAGCAGCAAATCTTAAATTCTCTGGAATTGCGTGAGCAAGCTTCAACTGTAGTGGAGAAAGGGCGACCAGGAGAAACAAGACTCCCGCCCAAAATACAATCCCTAAAGCAATGGGAGCAGGCACGGAATTACCCAAAATTAATGAGTAGACAAAAAATGCATTCAGTCCAATTCCAGGAGCAATCGCGTAGGGTAGCTTTGCATAAATCCCCATACACAAAGTCATCAGAGTCGTTAATACAATCGTCGAAGTTAAGCCCCCTGAGAAAGGAATCCCTGTACCCGCTGTTGAAAGAACGGAGGGAATTACAATGACAATGTATGCCATTGTTAAGAACGTAGTGAGGCCTGCGAAAATTTCTGTCTTTAAAAAGGATTGTTTCATAAGGATGATTTTGCTGCAAACTACAAGAGTTTAGCAAATTTAGCACTGAAAAAATCAAATCATTACATATCAACCCCTCAGCTCTTACCCTCAACTACCTAAGAAGTGCTCATACTCCATCAGAGAACACTCTAAAAAATTGAGAATAGACAGGTTCATTTGATGTCGCCAATAGTATTAGAAACAATAAAAATCACATCACGCGGCGCTTCAATTTGATTAATTTTATTGATCTTTTTCTAAAAAAGAGTGAAGCCTTGGCTGCAGTTCAAATGGAATAAGAGCACTCCAATGAATACACATCGAACCAACTCAGAGTTAGATCCAAATACGAATCTCAAAAAAAAATTCAGACCTACTCAGGCATACCCTTCAATAAAAAAACAACAGTCTCAGTTGTTTAGTTCTGGTTTAAAAACTCCAAATAAATATCCTCACAAAATAACCCTATCAAGAGCGAGCTCTCGTTCCTATTTTTTCACTTCGATCGGACTCCTAAAAAAAGCATTTCTGACCACACCTCAAGCTCAGAGGATCTTCCATCTCAGGTGGCGTTTTTTTGAGCAGAATCAGGATCTCGCTGGCTTGTCGCTTCAAGGGATTCTCAAAAACACCCAAAGCAACCGAACGAGATCAAAACAGAAGAAGCTCATGATTGAAGAGGCAAAAACACAACCCTTCATAGGATGGATTCACATCACCTCAGAGCATGAGATCAAGTCTATTAACAGACGAAATTGCTCAGCTGGCATGAAGACCCTAAAAAGGGGGCTACATTTCACTCAAGATTGGGACAACCACTCTGAAAGAAAACCTAATAAAATGGGTAAACAACTGATCTCTTGTGTGTTAGATGGACCTTATTCACATGGTTTAAGTCTTAAAATGGAGTTTTAAGTGGTTTAAAACCCAAAGGAGGAGCATTTTATGACTAACGTCAGCTATTTTAAAAGAGCAGTGGGAGCTATTCTTGGTGCAATGATTGGAATTCCTAGCATTGCTGCAGGTTTTTACATTACCTATCAACTAGTTACAGCGATTGGAAACTAAGCTCATTGCTCCATAGCGATCCATATTCCTGATGACTCAACAATTCCTAGTTAAAACAGCCCTTGCCGGCTTGAATGAGGGGCAAAAGATGGCTTGCTGTCTGCAGTCGTTGACCTGAGCAGATGAGCTCGTGGTGAGTCACGCTAAAAGTGCTGGTCTAACAAAAAAATATTTTTGATGATCCTCAGCTCCTTGAGCAGGCAAGGTCAAATTCAAAACCTAGGCCTGAGAGGGATTCAGAACTCAAAAAAACCTCTGAATCTCCTCACTTTCTGTGCCATCCTGAAGTCACTCACTCACCCAATGACCATGACTCTCATTTTGGTGTTCAGAGGCTCCAGAGCAAGGCGACTAACTGTAAGACAATTGGGGTAAACGCTAGGTAAGATCTGGGAACTCCAACAAAAAGAAAAAATAAAGGCAAAATAATTGAGCTCACTCAAAGCAGCTTTTATCTCTTTCCAAACACTTCCTTCCTGGGATATATTGCATGCTGTCAGATGAATTAGGAGAGGTGTGAGAGTGGTTGAATCAGCACGCCTCGAAAGCGTGTTTAGCTTAACGGCTAACGAGGGTTCGAATCCCTCCCTCTCCGCCATTTATCTATCAGTCACTAGGAACAGCACTCATCACAAATCTTCTCTTAAAACTCTCCTTTGACCACTTCCTCGCAGCTAAGCTAAAATAGATCTAGAATCTCAAAAACAACCATTCATAAAAAATAAAAAAATACTTTAAGAATAAGAAAAGGAATTCTTATGAATAAAATTCAAACCGTATTGACAGCTGCCTTCATAGGCATTGCACTGATCATTTCGGCCATTCAAGGCTGCGGATCTTCCTCCTCAAAACCAACCGTGACTTTAAAAGGAGGAGCCTCTTAATGAATAAGATCGCTCCACTCATTTTTTCCTAACCCTAGGCCTACACTCAGTGTGATATGCAGGCAAGGGAACCATCAATGCTGCAAAGATCAAAGTGAAAATATGTAACTTTGCTGTATCCACGAGCAAAGCATGTACGTCCCCTATTACCATTTTTAGTGATAGTGCTGGAGTTGAAAGAGATCTGCTGAGCTCTCCTACGTTTGGATCAGGTTCGGTGGATGCAGGTACTTATCCTTGTATCTTAATCGAAATCTCAAAATTGATAAAAACCACGGGCACTACAGACTGTACAGAAGAGTGGACGGATATGATTTGTCAGGACAACACTCAGTCATCAAAACTCATCGATGGAACTTCAGTCACTTGCTCTGGGGGAAAGAGTAATAATCAGCACGTCACACTTTACATCACGACAGCAAGTACCGGAAGCAGTGGGGATCGAGCTCTCTTACCTCCTGACAATGAAACGGATACTACAGCAGGATTAAAGCTCACTTCACCCTTTATCATCTCTGCAGACACTTCAGGGACCCTAAAAGTCTCTCCTACTGGATTCATCGACAAAGCTGGGGCAATCTGCGGGACGAGTGCGCCAACATTTTCATTTGAGTAAAAAAGTGAGCCAAATACACTCACAGGAGTGAGTGATTATTAAAAACGTAAGAGCCTAATTCAGCTCAAACACAAAGCACTGAATTCCAAGCAGAGGATTCAGTGTTTTATACTGCATCTCTCTAGAAAGTAAGCCTAATCGCTCCCATTTCTCTTCCATCCATCTCGCACAGAGAAACTGAAAGAGAAGAGATCTTTACAGACGGATTTTTATCTATAAAGTGCTCAGAAATCATGAACTGAAGCCGATCATGAAAAAATACACTGAGAGTCTCGCACGTGGGAAACTCTCTCACTTCAGGAGATACTCCTGAAAAATCATTCAAATAAACGTGATTGAGTGGCCTGACTAACTCCAATACTCTTTCTCTCAACTCCACAATGTCGATGATTTTACCATCAATGGGTGTGCCTGATAGAACAAACTCCAACCACCACAAATGGGGGTGGGGAGTCTCATGCCCCTTCAATGAGTGGCTTGAGATAAAGTCAAACTTTAAAACTAATTCCATCTTCATAAACTTCACTACTACTTCTTACTTCTCCACACACAAGTACCACCTTGTCCTGGAGACTCCTCGACTCTCACTGATACAGATTGAATCAGAGAAAACTCAGGCAGCTTTTTCAAACCCAGGATAAGCCTTCTCGAAAACTCACCTGCAAGTGTTTCAGAGGTGATGTTATCCAAAGCTAAAAACACAACTTCATCTGCAGGTAGAACATACCTCTTTTTACAGAGAGAAAACTCCACTGCCTGCTCGTCCTCCTTGAGTAACTCAAAAAAAGGACACTGTGATGGCAACAACACTTTCTCATCCCAGGCCTCACAAATCTCGCGCATGATCTTCTTCACTACAGAAAATGCAATGGTATCATTGAGAGCAATACTGGATAACTCTAAGGAAACTTCAGTTGAGTAATTATGACCATGCAATGATTCCTTACTTCCATCAGGAAACACCGTCATATGGGCTGAAGCAAACTTGAGTGCCTCTTTTCGAATATGAAAATGATATTGTTGTATGGACATGTCCAAATGTTATACCAGGCTTGGGTCATAACTTCTAGCATTTTGGGTCATTTGATCTAGCACTTCTATGATAATGGTTGAAATTCAAATCTTTGCATTATTTCGATGATTTAGCATATTTTTTCTGGCTCCTGATCCTTATCCCACTCAAGATACCTTCTCTTCACCCTCGCTCGTGCCACTCTTCTTTCTAGAGTATGTTTCGGAAAGATCAACCTTAAGATAGGTCAGGCTACTGGGGTGAGATCGCCTCGAGGCTCAGCTTTTTTAACACTTCGCAGCTCAGGATTCTTTCGAATCATAAACCCTACAGCAACACCTAAAGCAAGCGCTGTCATTGCCAATCCTACTGGGTTTTTCTTCCCAAACTCCTCAATCTTCTGAGACACCCCTTGAAAATTAAACTCCTCGACGATCCTCTCAATATCTTCGCGCACCATCGAGGCAGCGTGCGAAAAGGGATCGGAGTTCTCTGATTCCTCGTCTTGAGATTTCGACTGATGACTCGGATCTACAGTAGGGGTGGAATGACTCACGGACATGGATTGCATCCTCCTCAAGGCCTTTGGAGTCCATTAAGCAACCCTTATGCCAAAAGCGTACTTGGCATAGTGCTTGTAACTCCTCTCAGAAAGAAAGCTCAACTCTATGCTCAGTGAAATTCAAAAACGTTCTGATCACAATGATCAATCGCGCCACAGACCCTTGAACTATCACCCCATGATTCTGGGTGTATCTGCATTTTTCGTAGGCGTGGCTCTCGCTACAAGGCGTATGAAAACTCTCACTGCTCAGACCAAACAACTCTCTCTTGATCTTACGCAAATGATCATTGCCGTATTTGAGCACGAGATCAAACGTAAAGGTGAGGCGATCGTTCAAGACATCAAGTGCAACTCATCTAAAATCAGTTAATCTCCTCACTCATTCGAGAAGATCCAATAGCATGTTCAACTTTACGGTCTTCAAACTCGTATTTCTTCAGAGTGTCAATGGCTGCATGAAATCCGCTCCTCACAATTTCAGCCATTTTTTTTGGGGATAAGCTAAAGTGCTCACCAAAAAAAAGCCTAGAGTCTGTCGGCTTGGGATGGATGTAAATCGTATCAACATCCATTCGATGGTGAAACTCTTTCTCTAAGATATTACAAATCATACGCCGATGCTCTTCTGAAAGACCTACGCTTTTGCAGTAATCAGAAACTGATGAGATTGCATTTCTTTGGCTCTGCTTGTTGTAAATGTGATTATTAATCTTCTGTTCAATCACAAGATAAATCGATTGAATCACAATGGAAGGCAATCCGTAGTTAGTCAAAGAACCAAGCTCTTGACTCAAATGATAGGGCTGATGAGTGTAGCTTGCAATCACAAGATCAGCTCCATTATCCACTGCGACGTGAGAAGATAGAGTATCTCTTATTTCACCATCGATGAAGTAACTTTCTTTCTCATCTTGAGTCTTGATGAGGTGAGGAGAAAAAATCACGGGCAGCGCCGTGCTTGCTGCACAGGCATCAGAGATCAGCGCATTACTCTCGTACTGACAGCTCAAATCATGGGGAGGGGGTTGAAAATTGTATTTTCCAAACACGACTTTTCTGGAATGATCTAGCTGAGTTGCCACTATGAATAAATCAGCTAGGTAATCTTGGAATTGATTTGAAAAAAGGACTTCCTCTCTCATGTACTGCTCAATCCCTGCTGTTGAAAATAATCCAGATACTTTAAGCCACTTAAATTGAATGAGATCTTCCCAGTGAGCGTCCACCAGGGATGAAAAAATTTTATGAAGGCGAGTGAGCTGCCCTGCTTGTCCAACTAAACTGGATGACCTGAGTTTGAACATCTTCTGATAGGTGAGCCTGGGCAGCCTCTTGGGATAAAGATCGCGCTGATCTAGGTGCGCAACGTCTTTACCTAAAAAGGAAGAGAATATATTCTCAAGAGAGTACCCTGCAGCCAAGTATGAGGAAATAATGGATCCAGCGCTGGAACCTACATAGGTGGAAATTTCCATCGGCTCAGGTGCTGAGTGAATCTGGGTTGAGGCGCGAGTGCCTCCCAAAAACTTAAACCCTTGCTCCTTTAAGGCGAGAGCTACACCCAAGTGAAATGCACCTGCCTTAGTTGCACCCCCACTACAAACAAACGCTATTTTTCGTTTAGATCCTATTTTGATTTTATTTTCCGAGTGATTTTGAGGATTATCTTCCTGCCTTAACATAATACTGATAACAGTACTTGAATTTATCGCTCCTGGAAATACAATTGATATAAGGCTATGGATGGCAAAATCTTGGAGCAGGACCAAAAAAATAAGCTCAGCATACACATCACTTTTATAGGTGCTTGCTGGGCGAAGGGCGACCTGGCCCGGATGAGGCGAATCCATACCTCAAGTGCCAAATCTTTGACCTTCAGAGAGTTATTTCTCCACCCCTACAACAAGACGTCTCACATTGATTTATTCAGGATTAACCCAAGGAGCTAAACATGAAGCTTAATACCTACCGACTTTACTCCCACTTGCTCCTCTTAATATCATGGGCATTCCTTTTAACTGATGATGGGTTTGCTAATGCTCACCTTGATCGACAGTACCGTTTAGAGTCCTTAGGCTTACTCAAGAGCCAGGACAATGTTGATCATATCCTAAGTGAATACTTGGAGAATGCCTACCAGAGCTTTTTTTCTCAGCAGTCTCGTTTTCAAGCAATCAGCTCAAGGGCAGTAGATCAGGCCTTAAATGATTCAAAGCTTCCTTACTCGAAAATTATCACTGACCCCGAGGTCCTGGCTCAAATTGCAAGGGTAACCCATGCAGATAGCTTACTGCGCACCCAGGTTGTCAAATCAGGAAGAGCTTTTCATTTCAAGGTCGACTGGTTGCACTCACCTCAAACAGAAGTCCTAGGATCAGTCGATTTTGAATTAGATGTACCAACTCCTGGAAGTTCCTTTGATCAGAATCAATATGCACAGGTTATCCAAAAGAACTTGGCCTTACTCATTGCCCAGGTTCCTTTTCATGGACAGGTGACAGGGCGAGATCACTCCTCAGTCACTCTCAGCCTGGGTGAGCGGGACCAATTGAAGTCTGGAGATATTCTCACGATTAGCACACTAGATGAGGTGAAGCGACATCCGCTATTGAAAAACATCTCTGAATGGAAGCTTTCTCCAACAGGTAAGGTTAGGGTTGAAAAAGTGGATCGAGAGATGTCTTTTGCAAACATCATCGAAGAGGAGCCCGGCAAGCAGATTAGTAAATATCAAAAAATCGCAATCGTTCAGCACTCTCCATTACTGGCATCCAATACCGAGTCAGTTCCTCAAGAGCTGAGCGTTACTCCTGATTATGATCCTGAAATTGGATGGGGAGCATTTAGCTTACCTTTTGGTTCTTATGAAAGAAGCTTTAGCTCGAGATCACCTGCATACTCCTATTTAGGAAACCCCTTCACTTATGGTGCAAGAGTGGAGAGCAACCTCCTCCTGAATCGAGAGTTTTTTACCTACATCAGGCTCGACTATCAGATGTGGAACCATCAACAAAATGATGCTTCATCAGGCTTAGCAACTCCTGCCAGTAAGAATGGCGGTGTGCCTGGATCTCAGACCTCAGTGCTCATCAGTGGTGGATACCAGATCTCTCTGACTCACAGCCAGAGTGGACCTCAAGGGTGGGTGGGATTAGGATACAAAATCACATCAGTGAATCTTCCCATCTCTTCCAGTGAGGCTACCTCACCTTATACGTTTAAGTCATTACTCTTAGGAGCAGGATTAAATCTAAAGTTAAAACAAAGTCTATCTCTTGAAACTTCGCTTCGTTACCGAATCTTCTCCTCAGTTGATGCTTCTAACCTTGTACAGGGAGCATCAGTCAATGGCACCTCCGATGTTGAGATCTATCTAGGACTTTCGTACAAATTCAATGAGCAGTTTGGTCTACGCGGTGGTGTTGAGATTCAGTCTCTGAGTGCTCAATTTGATAATGGAAACTCATTGAGTCAAAAAACAATGACATTTGCCCCTGCCCTCTTGTATTACTTTTAGGTGCAATGATACCAAAAGAACAAAGTATTGCTGAGAGAATTCGAGAGTTAACTGCCCTCATCCATCATCATGACTTTAGGTACTACGTCTTAGATGATCCAGAGGTTTCAGATTCACAGTATGATTCTTTATTTCGGGAGCTCACTGAGCTTGAATGTCAATTTCCGGAATTGAGACTCTCAGACTCCCCCACTCTCAGAGTAGGAGGCAAGGTACTGGAGCAGTTTAAGAAGTCTCCTCACCGTGTACCGATGCTCTCGCTGGCCAATGCATTAAGTCGGGAGGAGTTTTTGGCTTTTGATGAGAGGGTGCATCGATTGGTTGAGAAACCCTCAAGTGAGGAAATTGAATACTTTGCAGAACTCAAGTTTGATGGGTTATCGATTAATCTCACCTATGAAAATGGGATCCTAGTGAGTGCTGCCACTCGAGGGGATGGGGAAGTAGGGGAAGACATCACAGAGAATGTCCGAACCATTCGCACAGTTCCTTTGAAGTTAAAAACTGAGACTCCACCTCAGCTGATTGAGATTCGCGGCGAGGCAATTTTACCGATTGCAGCATTTGAGGAACTGAATCGCCAACAGAGTAAGGATGGCCAAAAACTTTTTGCAAACCCTCGCAATGCAGCAGCAGGATCCTTGAGGCAACTGGATTCAAAGGTCACAGCCTCTCGTCCTCTTCAAGTGTTTTGTTACGGCTTAGGCTATGCGGAAGGATTAAAGCTAGGCACCATCGATCAGTACGAAAAGCTTCTAGAGAGCTGGGGCTTCCAAGTCGGGAAATGGAGAAAGCTTTGCCGAGGAACAGATGCTGTACTCAAGTTTTATGATTCGATTCATGAGCAAAGAGATCATCTGCCTTTTGAGATTGATGGGATTGTAGTCAAGCTGAACCAGTTTTCTGAAATCGATCAAGCAGGCTATATTGCAAGAAATCCACGTGGAATGGTGGCGTTTAAGTACCCTGCACGGCAGGAAACCACCACAATTGAGGAGATTATTGTTCAGGTTGGGAGAACTGGAGCACTCACACCTGTGGCCATCGTTCAACCTGTGCGGATTGGGGGTGCGATAGTCAGAAGAGCAACCCTACACAATCAAGACGAAATTGACCGAAAAGACATCCGTGTGGGTGATCGCGTCATTATTCAAAGAGCTGGAGATGTAATTCCTGAAGTCGTCAAGGTCATAACTGAGTCCAGAACTGGAAAAGAAAAAAAATTCAAGCTCCCTCATCAATGCCCTGTTTGTGATTCACCAGTTGAAAGAAAAGAAGGAGAAGCAGTCGTTCGCTGCATCAGTCGCAACTGTATTGCGCAGCTGAAGGAAAGGATCAGACATTTTGCCTCAAAGGATGCTATGAACATTGAGGGTCTTGGGGAGAAGATTGTAGAGACTCTTGTTGATGCAGGCTTAGTGAAACATTACGCAGACTTGTATAGACTTGAAGCAGGGCGGATTCAAACTCTTGAAGGTTTTGCTGAGAAATCGAGCTTAAACCTCATTGAGGCGATTAAAAAATCTCGCCGGATTGAACTTTACCGAGTGATCTATGCACTTGGGATTCGTCATGTGGGAGAAAAAACAGCAAAAACTCTAGCGAGACACTTCAGAAGCTTTGATTCTCTTTATCAGACTCAAGAAGAGGAGTACTTAACTGTTCATGAGATTGGGCCTGAGATTGCTCGAAGTCTATTTGAGTACTTTCATGAAAAAAGCCACATCCATGAGCTCCTAGATTTATTAAAAGAAGTCCATCCCATTTCCCCTCAATTAAAATCAGGGGAAAATGGACAAGCCAAGTTTGCAGGCAAAACATTTGTATTAACAGGCACCCTACCCACCTTATCTCGATCTGAGGCAACAAAACTCATTGAAGAGCAAGGAGGTAAGGTGTCTTCAAGTGTTTCTAAAAAAACGGATTATGTACTTGCGGGTGAGGAAGCAGGAAGTAAGCTCATCAAGGCACGGGACTTGGGAGTGAGTGTTTTGGATGAGACTCAGTTCCTCTCACTCATTTCAAATTAGCGACGACCCTTCTCAAGATCTTTCAGCTTCTTATCCCAACGATCGCGATAAGACTGAAAACGTGAGACTAAGCTTGAGTACTTGAACTTTTGAGATGGGGTAGATTTTTGCTGGTTCTGCAAGCTCACCATGATTTGATCAAGAACACTTCTAACCTGATTTGGTGGAAGTTTTTCAACCCCAGAGAAATACATCCCGTAGAGGTGATCGATCTGATCGATCATCGTTTGTGCTTTTTCTAAGATCGCATCTAAGGATACAGAACTAGATTGAAGAGGATCAGCTTTACCTAGAGTAGGTTGAGCAGAACCTTTTCCAGAGATACGTTTTTTAAGAGCTTCTTCAGCTGCCTCACGTTCTCTCTCATCTTCTCTTTCTCTTTTTCTTTTCCAATCGTCATCATCTCGAGCCATTATTCTATTTTATGGGTTTATTTTATAGTTTCAAGCTCTTCAATTCTAGAAAGATAGATGAGTTTAATATCTGTTGATTTGGAATATTTTTCTTTGACTGATTTTGGGGTGTTTTCAGGGAGAACAACCATTTTAAAACCCAATCTTCTTGCCTCTTCGATTCGAAGCTCAGATTGAGAAACCCTTCTGATTTCCCCCGTGAGTCCTAGCTCACCGATAAATACTGTGCCCATGGATAGTTTGCGCTCTTCTGTACTTGACCAAATCGCTGCAGCCACAGCAAGATCACACGCGGGTTCAGCAAGCTTCAACCCCCCTGAAACATTGAAGAAAAGATCTAAATCAGCAAGAGGAAGCTTGAGGTACTTCTCCAAAATAGCGGCAATCAGTGAGACTCGGGAGTGATCCATCCCCACGGCCGTCCTTCTCGGAACGGCTAGAGTTGACGAGGTGACTAAGGCTTGTAACTCCACGAGAAGGGGGCGGGTACCCTCAAGAGACGCAGCAACGGCCGTGCCTGTGACAGGGTCTTTACGCTCAACTAAAAAGAGTGAGGATGGATTTAGAACCTCTCTCAAACCCTCTCCGTCCATCTCAAAAACTCCAAGCTCTTGATTACTCCCAAATCGATTCTTTACAGTTCTGAGTAATCGATAGGACTGACCGCCTTCGCCCTCAAAATAAAGCACCGTATCCACCATGTGCTCAACTGTCTTTGGACCTGCAATACTTCCTTCCTTAGTGACATGCCCCACCAACCAGACTGAAATTCCAGCGGTTTTAGCAAGAGTCATGAGCCGAGCGGTCACCTCACGAACTTGACTCACACTACCAGGTGCAGACTGAATAAAGCCTGTTGAAAAAGTCTGTAACGAGTCCATGATCAGGACATGGGGCTTCAACTCTTTAACGGAAGCAAAAACACGCTCCAGCTGCGTTTCTGCTCCGAGGTAAATTTTTCCTGAACTTTTAACCCCAAGGCGTTTTGCTCGACTACGAATCTGATCTGTGGATTCTTCTCCACTCACATAAAAAATTTTTAGATGACTTTGCTTTTCTGAAATCCCCTGAGCCATCTGCAAGAGCAGAGTACTTTTTCCAATCCCAGGATCGCCTCCCAGAAGTACAAAACTATCAGGAACTAGGCCTCCACCCAAAACTCGATCTAACTCTCTCATTCCTGTTGCATGGCGTTGAATCACACGAGCTTGAGCATGCCCTTGATCTTGTGCCTGCTCATCATCTTCGAGCAATACCCAGTTCTCAGAGGAGCGCAGGGAGTCGTGCAGATCAAATGGAGAATCCGCTAAAGGAGACTCCTTAGCCACTTTAAACTGGTCTCTCAACTCAGCTAAAGACCCCTGATCATTCACTGGCGTGAAGGATTCTTCAACAAATGAATTCCATGCATGACAAGAGGGGCATTTTCCAAGCCACTTA
>Ga0255098_1000036_pt1 | contig 46981 bp, 46 predicted proteins | sample Colum_Atlam_RepC_2_FD_188440 | JGI IMG/M metagenome (GOLD analysis project Ga0255098, IMG submission 188440) | Freshwater microbial communities from Columbia River, Oregon, United States - Colum_Atlam_RepC_8d | ecosystem: Environmental > Aquatic > Freshwater > River | place: USA: Oregon... | reverse complement strand
ATTTTATTTAAAGTGTATTGATGAAAAAAAATAAATCTAAATATTTACTGGTTTTAATTCTTCATGTAATTCTTGCCATAGCAATTTATGCCTTTCCACTTGTATCTAAAATTTATGGAATATTGATTCCATTGTTTGGAACGATTTTACTCATAAATACTAAAAATAAAAATAATGAAGTATTATTGGTAGCTTCCTATGTAGTTGGTTCTGAAGTTTTGTTACGAATGACAGGTGGAAATATTGCTCATGAAATTGCTAAATATGAAGTGATTTATTTTTTAATTTTAGGGATGTTTTTTTCAGGGGTTTCAAAAAATTCTATACTTTACTTGTTTTTTATCTTACTTTTACTTCCAGGAGTCTATATAGGTGCAAATGTCTTAGGTTATGAAGTTGATGTAAAAAATGCTATTTTATTTAATATTTTAGGTGAAGTATGTCTTTTTTTTAGTGCGCTATATTGTTATCAAAGAAAAGTTACCTTACAACAATTAGAATATATAATTAAAGCAATAGCATTACCATTAGTTTCAATAATTTCTTATTTATTTTTATATACCCCCTCTATAAAAGATGTGGTTACAGGTACGCAATCAAATTTTGAGACCTCTGGAGGTTTTGGACCTAACCAGGTTTCAACAATTTTAGGATTAGGGATGTTTTGTTTTTTTGCCTTATTAGTTTTATTTTCTAAAACTAATAAGGCAAAAATTATACATTTATCATTTTTAATCGCTGCTTCCTTTCGAGGAATTATAACATTTTCAAGAGGTGGTGTTTTTACAGCTATAGCAATGATGGTTGTTTTAATAGCAGTATTATACTGGTTTGCAAATACAAAAGCAAAGAATTTGATTGTTGTTTTGTCAATTAGTGCTTTAATTATTGGGGGATTTGTATGGACTTACAGTGTTTTACAAACTGGTGGTATGATTGAAAATCGTTACGCTAATAAAGATGCTCGAGGTAGAGAAAAAGAAGATAGGCTAGGAGGTAGAGAACAAATTGCAGGTACTGAATTGACAATGTTTATGGAAAATCCTGTTTGGGGAATAGGAGTGGGGAAAAATAAAGAATATCGTGAAGAAATGACAGGCATAGTAGCTGCTTCTCATAATGAAATTACAAGGTTGTTAGCTGAACATGGTGTTTTTGGTATAATAGCATTCCTTATTTTGTTATTTACCCCTTTAATTTTGTATTTTAATAATAGAGAACACGTATTTTTGTTATCTTTCTTTGTTTTCTGGTTATTAACTATTAATCATGCCGCTATGCGATTAGCTGCTCCAGCTTTTATTTATGCTTTAACACTTTTAAAAGTAAGTTTTGTAGATGAAAATTCTGTACCTAGGGAACAAACTGTCTAAAAATGGTTTAAATAAAACAACTATTGAAACTTTAGGAATCAATTTCGAGAATGAAGGTTTGTCCGTTTTTTATGCTTCAGATAAAAAATCATTCTCAATTCGATTGCTAGATATGATTAAAGCTGTTTTTCAATTTAGAAATCAAGTTTCTTATATTTTAATTGATACCTATAGTACTAAGGCTTTTTGGTATGCTTTTGTTTGTAGCCAGTTGGCACGTTTTTTTAATGTAAAATACATTCCTATTCTTCATGGTGGTGATTTACCTTACAGACTAAAATTAAATCCTAAATTATGTAGAATGGTTTTTGTAAATGCATATAAAAACGTTGCGCCTTCAGGATATTTAAAAAAAGCTTTTGAGAAAGAAGGGTATTTAAATGTTATCCATATTCCAAATTCGATAGAAATTAAAAATTACGAGTTCAAACAAAGAAATGAAGTGAATCCGAGACTTCTTTGGGTTCGAGCATTCGCAAATATTTATAATCCAAAAATGGCTGTTAGCGTATTGTTTCAACTCCAAAAAACATATTCAAATGCTACTTTGACAATGGTAGGCCCTGATAAAGACGGTAGTTTGATAACAACAAAAGCCTTTGCAGATCAACTTGGTGTAAAGGTAAATTTTACGGGTAAGTTGTCTAAAGAAGATTGGTGTAGATTAGCAATTGATAATGATATTTTTATCAATACAACCCATTTTGATAATATGCCAGTTAGTGTAATGGAGGCTATGGCTTTAGGTTTGCCTTTAGTTAGTACTAACGTTGGCGGTATTCCTTATTTAGTATCGAATAATGAAAATGCAATATTAGTAAATGACAATGATGTGGAACAAATGACTACATCAATATTAGATTTAATTTCCGATAAGGAAAAAGCATTTAATATGTCTCAGAATGGTAGAAGACTAATTGAACAAATTGACTGGGATATTGTAAAACAAAAGTGGTTTTCTCTATTGAAGTAAATTGTATTTTAAACTATTTAATTGAATTTTATAATTAATTGTAAAACAATAAAATAAGTTTTGAAAAATTGAATTTTGATAGTAAATTTTGCTTAATTAACAAAAATCAAATCTATATTTTCTAATCTATTTTAAATTTGTTACTTTGCACCACATTTAGGTAAAATGAGTGCATCACAAAAAATACATTTTGAAATTTCTGAACGCAAAATATTGTTGCGTTTTATAGACTTATTCTTTACCATATTTATTTTGGTATTAATAGGTCATTATTTTCAGTTTGATTATTTTAGAGTTTCACAATCTAATTTTTATTGGACAATTGTTTTAGCAATCTATTTGCTTTTTTTTGGAACTATTTTTGAAATGTACAACTTGCAAACTGCTAGTAATCGTTTTCAAATTTCAAAAAGTATTATTTTAACTTCATCATTCACGGTTTTGTTTTATTTGTTAACGCCTTTTTATACTCCTGTATTACCGTCAAATCGTTTGCAAATTCTTTTGTTTTTCTTTTCTATTTTATTTTCATTATCACTTTGGCGATATATTTATATTGTTTTCTTAGCATCTAATCGCTTCATGAAAAAAGTCCTTTTTGTAGGTAATAGCAAAGATATAGATGTCTTGGTTGCTGAACTTTCGAAGTTTAACCCCCATTATCATGTTGTTGGTTATTTAGCTGTAGGGGAATCTTCAGTTGATGCACATGTAAAAAGGGTTTTAGAAGAAGATTTGGATGAATTTGTATATAAAAATTACGTATCAGAAATTGTTGTTATTAGTTCAAAAAACAAATTAACATCTATTGATTTATATAATAAATTATTGAGCTTGCTTGAAAAAGGAATTGTTATTAGAAAATATAATCAGGTATATGAAAGCAGTACATATCGATTGCCTATTCATTTTGATGATAAAGAATTATATAAATTTTTTCCCTTTAGTAGAAGCAATCAAAATAAGTTGTATGTGTATTTTAATCGAATTTTTGATATTGCTTTATCTTTAGTTGGTTTGTTTTTTTTCTTTCTAGTCTCTCCTGTTTTATGGCTCGTAAATTTGTTCTTTAATAAAGGAAGTTTTTTTTATACGCAAGAACGAATTGGAAAAAATGGGGTTCCTTTTACCATTTATAAAATGAGAACTATGGTTCCTAATGCCGAGCAAAATGGTGCTGTTTTTGCAACTGTTAATGATGTGAGAATTACTTCTTTTGGAAAATTTCTTCGTAAAACTAGATTTGATGAATTACCTCAATTTATTAATGTTTTAAAAGGTGATATGGCGATAATTGGACCTCGACCAGAGAGACAAGTATTTGTAGATGAAATTTCGGCTACTATTCCTTTATATCAATCTCGACATGTGATTAAGCCAGGTCTTACAGGTTGGGCTCAAGTGAATTATTCTTACGGAGCTAGTCTTGAGGATAGTTTAATGAAGTTGCAATATGATTTGTATTACATTAAACACAGAAGTCTATTTTTAGACATTAATATTGTTATAAAAACAGTAAGTACCATTTTATTTTTTAGAGGACAATAATTAGTATTCAGTAATTAGTTTTTTGTTGTCAGTTACAAAAAGTACAGAGTATAGAATTAAGTTCTAAAACGTATAAGCATGAGTGTTTGCAATAGCAAATCTGTTTTATTTTCGTGAAATTTTGCTATAACTTAGATTTCTTACTCTTCAAAACAATTTTCCCAATCCAATAAAAATGTAAAGCAATGAAAGGCCAAACAATTTCCAAATGGATTTTAGTAGTCATATAAGCTAAATAAACTAATAACATTGCCAGTATTATTTTTCCAAAAAGTATTGTTTTGTCTCTATTTTCTTTTTTATAATACCACGCAAAAACAAGCAAAAGAGGGTTGAATAATAAGATGTTATAATTCCATAAAATTTCTTCGTGCAATGAGTATAATCCAACTAAGGAGAAGAAAAGACCTAATAATCCAGCAAAGATAAAATAGCTCATTTTTATCCATTTTTTATTCAAAAGCACTAAAAATAAAAGCGCTGTAATTAATGAATAAATAGAGTTGAACCAATTAAAATGAGTTTCAGGTTTGGTTACTTGAAGGATTTTTGAATTACTTTTTTCAATTTTATTTCCATTTACTTTTGTGGCTGAAATGGCATCTTTGAATTCATAGGGTAAAAATAGGCGAGTAGCTGGTTCATCTACTTTTGCTCCAAAAATCAATTGAATACCTAATTTCATATAAAAATTAGCCATGTATGGATATAAAATTTCTCGGTAAGATTGATTTGATGTGTTTGATTTGATGTGTTCTTTTCCTAAAATAGTATTGATTTTATCCACAACCATTGTTGTACAATTTCTGTCAATGAATTTGTAGGTATAAAAGCGTTCATCACTATAAACTGAATGATTTAATTGTTGAAATAGTCTATTTATTTGATTTGGATTTAGCTGTAATTCTTGCTCAATTATTTCACGATTTTCCACTTGATAATTGTAATAAAAGTCAATAAAACTTCCATTAGTAACAAAATATTGCAAATCCCCTTTTATAAATCTACCAATGAAATTAGGAGTGCTAAAATCAAAAGCGCCATAATTGTAAACCACATCAAGATTGTTTAAACTATCTTGAATACGAATTCCAGTATGTCCATACATAGCATAGGATTCTGGTCCAGTTCCACAAGTTAAAATGCTAACTTTTGCTTTTTCAGAAATAGATATGTTTTGGGTAAAAGCTAATGTGCTTAGTAGGGTAAAAAATATTAAAAGTAGTTTTTTAGTCATTCTTTTTTTTGTTTCAAGTTTCAGGTTTCAAGTTTTTGGCACGCGGATGTTACTAATTCGCTTAGGCGAAACGCTGGTGTTTACTGATTTTTCAACACATAGACACATGAGATTTATGTTATCTATATTTTTAGGCATTTCACTTGACATAACTCACATTAGATTTACGATTTGTTTGTTGTGCTATTCAAGGTTCTTTTATGAACTTTTTCAACGTAATCAAATTTCACTTTAAAAACTTATATGTTTAGTTTTGTTTCAGGTTTCAAGTTTCATCATCCATTATCTAAACAATTCCCAATCTACTTTTAATGAAAATATATTGGAGTACAAAGCTGCACTTTGGTCACCTAAATCAGTTAAAGCATAGTCTATTTGAATGCCTTTGTATTTAAATCCTATCCCAATATTAGGTTGAAAGCTTAGTTTTTTGGAATCGTCTATTTGTGTTATTTGTTGAAAATTACCAACTCCAGCTCTTAAATAAACCAAATCAATATAACCAAATTCTAATCCAAGTGCTGGGTCAATACTAACGGCATTCGTTGAAATAATATCATTAGTTCTGGTAAATTGCATGTTTAAATTGGTCGCCGCTAAAATACTGTAATCGTAGCGAACGATCCATTTTTTTGACATTCCTAATTGTGCTTTTGGAAGTGTAATTTCGCTCGTTTCTGGTAATTCCTGATTTTCACCCGGAATAGCATCGGCAATTTCTTGAAATTTTTCTTCGTCTATAGTCCAAGTGTTATAAGTAGTAGTAATGTCGCGAATCATTAAACCAAATTTCCAATCTTCGTCCTCGCTAATGTATTGAATGCCTAGGTCTAGTCCAAATCCCCATGAATTAGCAAAATCTCCAATTACTCTTCGAATTACTTTTGCATTTACACCATAATTTAATCCTTCAATTGGAAGACTTCTGGCATACGAGGCTGTAAAAGCATAGTCAGCGGTAGAAAAAAGTGAAATTCTGTTGTAATCAATATTGCCTTCGCTGTCAATTAATTGGGTTGTGTTTAATATGTCATCTACGCCAAAGCGTATAACCGAAATTCCAATGGCGCTTCTGTCATCAATTGGCATCGCAAAACCTGCATAATCATACTGCGCAATATTTGCAAAATAGTTGGCGTGCATTAACGAAAACTGTTTGTCTTCTAGTTTTAATAAACCAGCTGGATTCCAATACCCTGAATTTACGTCGCCAGTATGCGATACAACGGTGTTAGACATTCCTAAAGCAGCTGCATCTACGCCAATATTCATAAAATCATTTGAATATTTTCGAACAGTTTGCCCATAAGCTATGCAGCTAAATCCAATTAGAAGATATAAAGTGGTCTTTTTCAATGCCAATTTTTTTACAAAGATGAAATAAATTTCTTAAATAGTAAACTCTAAAAGTATTAACTTATTGTATTACATTTGCTGTAAATTTGTACTATATTATTTTATGATTTGTAAATAGTATAATTATTGAAATAGAAAATAAAAATCTTTATATAATTGCAGGATGTAATGATTTTTGATAATTCTCAGATTAAGTCAGAACTGATAGTGTCAAAATCTAATAATTCTCAACTATTAATTCATGATGTTCAAAAATATAATCAATTGAAAAGTTACTATGAGCAAACCTAAAGAAATATCAAAAAATCAAGCTAGAATTTTGGATGGAATGGATAAGGTTTATGAAAAATTAATAATTTTTAAAAAACGTATGAATAGCGATTTAGTTGTTATTAAAGACAATAAAGTTGTACATATTAAGCCTGAATAATAATCGTTTAAACGTATTTGTATGCAAATTAAAAAACATATTCCTAACACCATTACATTGCTAAATTTAGCATGTGGCTTATTGGCAGTTATTGCAATATTTAGAGATCAAGAGGCGGAAGCTTTTTGGTTTGTTTGTTTAGGTATTTTCTTTGATTTCTGGGACGGTTTTTTTGCTCGTAAGTTTAATGTTTATGGGGAATTAGGTTTGCAATTGGATTCACTGGCAGACATGGTAACTTGTGGCGTGGTGCCTGGTTTGATGATTTTTAAATTAATTGAGAATATTCAAACTAAATATGAGTTATCACCGTATTTTTTAACTGAAGAAACTTGGTATATGTTGTTTGTGCCTTATCTGGGTTTTATTGTTACATTAGCTTCAGCTTATCGTTTGGCGAAATTTAATATTGATACTCGTCAAACCGATTCGTTTATTGGCTTGCCAACTCCTGCAAATGCATTATTAATTATGAGTCTACCGATGATTAGATTTTCATATGAAGAAGAATGGTTAGGGATGTTAATTAAAAACCCGTTTTTTCTATTAATAATGGCCATATTAAGTGCTTATTTATTAAATGCTGAAATTCCTTTATTTTCCTTAAAAATAAAAGAGTTTACTTGGGCAAAATATAAAATGCAAATTTTGTTTTTAATTGGATCTTTGTTTTCTTTTTCCCTACTAGGTTTCGTAGCTATTCCATTGATTATTATCAGTTATGTATTGGTTTCTGTAATTAGTAATAAAATGATGGCTAAAGCGTAATGGCTGCCAAAAGTTACAGACGAAAACCTATTGCCAAACAAAAATCCAATTCGATAAGCAAATGGGTTATTAGGTTGTTTGCATTTGTTTTTATTTTTTCTGTAGTAGTTGGAATCTATAAATTTAGAGATGGATTTTTATATTATTTAGGGTTTAAAACTGATAAATATTCTCATGAATTGTCTGCTGATGAACGCAAATTAGCTGACATTCGAATCTATGAAGTTTTACACAAACACGATGATAAAGCCATCGGTTTTGATGTTTCTGAATATCAAAGTGAAATTGATTGGGAGCAAACCTACCATATCGATGAATCGTTTGAATTGTCTTTTGTTTTTATTCGTGCTACCGCTGGAAAGAACAAAACTGATAGAAGATTTAAAGAAAATTGGAAGGCTTCCAAAGAACGACAACTGATTCGAGGTGCCTATCATTATTATCGTCCCAACGAAAATTCGATTGAACAGGCCGAAAATTTCATCAAAAACGTAAAATTAGAAAAAGGCGATTTACCACCTGTATTAGATATTGAAAAATTGCCCAGTAAACAATCTATAGATAGTTTAAAAGTAGGATTGCGTAGGTGGTTGAAAAAAGTAGAAAAGTACTATAAGGTCAAACCAATTATTTATTCGGGAGAAAGTTATTATACTGATTTTTTAAGAGATGAATTTTCAGATTATCCACTTTGGATTGCTAATTACAATTTTTGGCGTAATAATTTAGAAGCAGATTGGTTGTTTTGGCAATTCACCGAAAAAGCAAAAATTGAAGGTATTGAAGGTATGGTTGATTTGAATGTTTTTAATGGTGATAAAAACAAGTTGTTGTTGAAGTGTATTCGGTAATTTCTAACCACTAAGGTAACAAAGAATGCACAATGAGCACTATTTATTTAAATACATGACAAAATAGTTTTAATTTGTGATGATAAAGGTGTTTATTAGTGTTTAACTTTGAGAAACTTCGTGCTACAAAACTATTCTTTATTCAAATTCAATTCTCCTTTTCCATGGATGATGGTGGTTTTCGGAGCATCAAAATCAATTTTTGTTTTACGTAATTCGAAATTTTGTCCAAGGTAAACACGTCTTACCATTTCGTCTGCTACTAATTCTTCTGGTTTTCCAGCCTTTAGAATTCCACCTTCAAACATTAAGTAAGTTTTATCGGTAATAGCTAACGTTTCTTGTACGTTGTGGTCGGTGATTAAAATTCCGATATTTTTATTTTTTAATTGGGCTACAATTCGTTGAATATCTTCCACAGCAACTGGGTCAACTCCTGCAAAAGGTTCGTCTAAAAGAATGAATTTAGGATCGGTTGCTAAAGCACGTGCAATTTCAGTACGACGACGTTCACCACCCGAAAGTAAATCACCACGATTGGTACGAATATGTTCCAATGCGAACTCTGCAATTAATTCTTCCATTTTAGCTTCTTGCGCTTCTTTAGAAAGGGATGTCAATTGCAAAACACTTAATATATTATCTTCGATACTTAATTTTCTAAAAACAGAAGCTTCTTGAGCCAAATAGCCAATCCCATTTTGTGCACGTTTGTACATTGGGAAGTTAGTAATATCCATATCATCTAAATAAATATTACCACTATTTGGTTTTACTAAACCTACAATCATGTAGAATGAAGTGGTTTTTCCAGCTCCGTTTGGACCTAATAGACCTACGATTTCACCTTGGTTAACTTCCACGGAAATCCCTTTTACTACACTTCTTTTTTTATAGGTTTTAACTAAATTTTCTGCTCTAAGCTTCATAGTGTGGTTATGAGTTTAAAAGGTTAAGAGTTTAAAATACATTATGGTACAAATAAACAAATAAACAATTTAACAGTTAAACGAATTAACAATAATTTATTTTCTGCCTACTAATTCTGCTTACTGAACACTTTCTTCAAGTGCTTCCCAAAATTCATACGCTCTTCTTAAGTGAGGAATTACAATGGTTCCACCTACTAAAGTGGCAATTCCCATGCTTTCCATCATTTCTTCTTTAGTAACGCCATTTTTGTAGGCGGTTTCTAAATGGTATTTGATGCAATCATCACAACGCAAAACAGCTGACGCTACTAAACCTAATAATTCTTTTGTTTTAACATCTAAAGCGCCTTCCATGTAAGCATTGGTGTCTACATTGAAAATTCTTTTGATGACTTTGTTGTTGTCTGCTAATAATTTTTCGTTCATTTTAGAACGGTAATCATTGAATTCTTTTACTATATCTGCCATTTTTATGCGTTTAATTTTTCTCTTTCCTGACTTCTTACTACTAAAACACTAATTAAGATACTCGCTTCGTAGAGTAACATAATTGGAATTGTAACAATAATTTGACTTAATACATCTGGTGGTGTAATGATTGCTGCTACAATTAATACAATAACTAAAGTGTATTTTCGGTATTTTCTTAAAAATTCGGGAGTTACTAATCCTATTTTCGTAAGGAAGAAAATAATAATTGGTAATTCAAATAATAATCCACTAGCAATTGCTGATGTTTTCATTAAACTGATATATGAATCAATGTCAATAGAATTGCTAATTTCTGGACTCACAATATAACTTGCGAAGAATTGAACGGATAATGGTGCAATTAAATAATAGCCAAACAATACTCCAACAAAGAATAAGAATGATGAAACAATGATGAACGATACAGCATATTTTCTTTCTTTTTCATAAAGCGCTGGACTAATAAATTTCCAAATTTCCCATAAAATAAAAGGAAAAGCAAAAATGAATCCTACTGTGATGGAGGTCCACATATGCATCGAAAATTGCCCACCCATTTCTCTGTTTTGAATAGGGAGATTAATTTCGGTAATACACATTTTTTCTTGCATGTCAACATATTTCCCCAATTCACAGAAGAACTGATAGGTAACGAAATCAGGACTTTTAGGGCCAAAAATAATTTCGTTAAAAATAAAATCACTAAAGAAAAAAGCAACCACTCCGCCTATTAAAATGGCAGCTGAACTTCTAACTAATAACCAACGTAATTCCTCGAGATGGTCTAAAAACGACATCTCTTTTATGTTTTTTTCTGCCATTATACGATTCCTTCTTTTAAAATATCGTGTAAGTGAAGTATTCCTTTGTATTCATTATTGTCAATTACTACTAATTGAGTAATGGAATTGTTTTCTAAAATATCCAAAGCTTCCGATACAAGAATAGTAGAATTAATGTTTTTCGGATTTTTGGTCATAATGTCTTTAGCTGTTAAATCCACAAAAGTATCTCTGTTGTTTAGCATTCTACGAATATCACCATCTGTTACGATACCAATAACCTGATTGTTTTCAATAACTGCTGTTACACCTAAACGTTTTTCTGAAATTTCCATGATTACTTTTTTGATAGATGCATCTGGAGAAACTATAGGTTTGTGTGTTGTGTCTAACATGTCTTTTACACGAAGTAATAATTTTTTCCCTAATGCGCCGCCAGGATGGTATACTGCAAAATCTTCGCTTTTAAAGTTGCGCATTTCTATTAAACAAACCGCTAAAGCATCTCCTAAAACTAGTTGTGCGGTAGTGCTGTTAGTGGGTGCTAAATTATTTGGACAAGCCTCACTTTCTACATAAGCATGTAAAATGTAATGAGATTCTTTTCCTAAGAACGAATTCTTATCGGCTGTCATGCCTATTAAAGTATTTCCAAATCGTTTTAATAAAGGAGCTAATACTTTTATTTCGGGACTGTTGCCGCTTTTTGAAATACAAATTACAATATCTTCAGGTTGCACCATACCTAAATCACCATGAACGGCTTCAGCAGCATGTAAAAACATAGAAGGAGTGCCTGTTGAATTCAAAGTAGCAACAATTTTTTGAGCGATTAAGGCGCTTTTTCCAATTCCAGTTACTACAAGTCTTCCTTTGGTGTTGTATATCTCCGTAACACTTTTGGCAAAGTCATCATCTAAGTAGTTAACTAAGTTTTCAATGCTTTGGCTTTCAGAAAGTAAAGTTCGTTTAGCTGTTGCTAAAATGGTTTCAATTGTGCTCAAAATAGAAATATTAAAAAATTTGTATGTATAAAAGAAATTCGTATCTTTATGTTTGCAAATTTAGGTAAAATCATATTAATAGAGAATGAATCCACACGAAATTGATTTACATAAAGAATTAAAGAAATATTTTGGTTTTAGCCAATTCAAAGGACTTCAAGAACAAGTAGTTAAAAGCATTATTACAGGAAACAATACTTTTGTGATTATGCCTACTGGCGGAGGGAAGTCGCTTTGTTATCAATTACCAGCATTAGTGTTAGAGGGTACTGCTATTGTAGTTTCTCCGCTTATTGCCTTAATGAAAAACCAAGTAGATGCTATAAGAAGCTTGAGTTCTGAATATGGAATTGCCCATGTTTTAAACTCTTCTTTAAATAAAACAGAGATTGCTACCGTAAAAAAAGATATTACTTCAGGGGTTACTAAGTTATTGTATGTAGCACCCGAATCTTTGACCAAGGAAGAATATATTGAGTTTTTAAATGGGGTCAAATTATCTTTTGTGGCCATAGATGAAGCGCACTGTATTTCTGAATGGGGACATGATTTCCGTCCAGAATATCGTAATTTAAGAAATATTGTTCGTCTTTTAGGCGACGTGCCGATGATCGGTTTAACCGCAACAGCTACTCCAAAAGTACAAGAAGATATCTTGAAAAACTTGGATATGCCTGATGCAAATACGTTTAAAGCCTCGTTCAATCGACCAAATTTATATTACGAAGTACGAACTAAAACTAAAAATATTGAATCAGATATTATTCGATTCATCAAACAACATAAAGGAAAATCAGGTGTTATTTACTGTTTGAGCCGTAAAAAAGTGGAAGAAATTGCACAAGTTTTACAAGTCAATGGTATTAGTGCGGTTCCTTATCATGCGGGTTTAGATGCTAAAACACGTGCCAAACATCAAGACATGTTCTTAATGGAAGATGTGGAAGTTGTAGTAGCCACCATTGCTTTTGGAATGGGAATCGATAAACCAGACGTTCGTTTTGTAATTCACCACGATATTCCTAAATCATTAGAAAGTTACTATCAAGAAACAGGTCGTGCTGGTCGTGATGGTGGGGAAGGACATTGCTTGGCGTATTATTCGTATAAAGACATTGAAAAGTTAGAAAAATTCCTTTCAGGAAAACCCGTTGCCGAACAAGAAATCGGTTTTGCTTTGTTGCAAGAAGTGGTGGCGTATGCTGAAACTTCTATGTCGCGTCGTAAATTTTTATTGCATTATTTTGGTGAAGAATTTGATGATGTCAATGGTGATGGTGCCGATATGGATGACAATGTTCGTAATCCGAAAAAGAAAGTCGAAGCACAAGACCAAGTGGTTACCTTGTTAAAAGTAGTACGAGATACCAAACAATTGTTTAAATCGAAAGAGGTTGTTTTAGCGCTAGTAGGTAAAGTAAATGCAGTGATTAAAGCTCAAAAAATCGATACTCAGTCTTATTTTGGTAGCGGTGCAAGTTTTGACGAAAAATACTGGATGGCTTTAATTCGTCAGGTTTTGGTAGATGGATTGTTGACTAAAGATATTGAAACTTATGGTGTGTTGAAAATGTCAGACAAAGGAGATGCTTTCATTAAAAAGCCAGTTTCTTTTATGATGTCAGAAGATCATGAATATAATGAAGAAGAAGATGAAGCGATTGTAACTGCTGCAAAATCAACAGGAACTGCCGACGAAGCTTTAATGAGCATGTTGCGTGATTTACGTAAGAAAGAAGCTAAAAAGTTAGGTGTTCCGCCGTTTGTTATTTTTCAAGATCCCTCTTTAGAAGATATGGCGTTGAAATATCCTATTTCTATTGATGAGCTTAGTAATGTTCATGGAGTAGGGGAAGGAAAAGCCAAAAAATACGGAAAACCATTCGTTGATTTAATTAATAGATATGTAGAAGATAACGATATTATTCGTCCAGATGATTTAGTAGTGAAATCTACTGGAGCTAATTCTGGTTTGAAGTTGTATATTATTCAAAACGTAGATAGAAAATTAGCGTTAGATGATATTGCCAAAGCAAAAGGGTTGGATATGGATGGTTTGCTAAAAGAAATGGAGCAAATTGTTTATTCAGGAACTAAGTTAAATATCAGTTATTGGATTGATGAAATCATAGACGAAGACCAACAAGAAGAAATTCACGATTATTTCATGGATTCTGAATCGGATAATATTAAAGATGCACTAAAAGAATTTGATGGCGATTATGACATCGAAGAACTTCGTTTTATGCGTATTAAGTTTATTAGTGAAGTAGCGAATTAATAGTCAAACTCCAATAAAAATAAAAATTCCAAATTCTGATTTTAAAAATTAGAGTTTGGAATTTTTTTATACAGAATATTCTTTAAACATGTAAATCCAAATAATTCGCGATAGTTTGATGTTGACTAAGGTTAAACTTAAAATCACAACTCCAATAATCGGAATGATTCTCAAATCGAACGTTTCTTCAAAAAACGGCATGCAAATAAAGTAAGTAATTAAAGCTTCGGCAACGCCAAGACCATAACTTACAAACATAGCCCCAAAGAAAAATCCGGGTTCTTTTTCAAATTTTGTTCCACAATTTGAACAGTTTTCATGCATTTTTGGGAAACTAAAATTAAAATGCAATAATCCTTTTTCAAAAATATTTCCTTTGTTGCAATTTGGACATTTGTTTCCAAACATGTTTATAGTGGTAGTAATCATAATTTAATTTGCAATATAAACTTCCCCACGATGCGGTTTTAATACATCTCTAAATTTAATCATGTCTTTTTCTTCTACCACAATAAAAGCAATAGCGTGCATTTCGTTCAAGACTTCAAATCCTGTTTTTTCTAACGTTATTTTTTCCTCAACTAAATATTCTTTTAGATGAATATCATGATGTTCTGCTGTTTTAGCGGCTGCTTCTCCTCTAAAATCCCAAATTAGTTTTATTTTTCTTGACATTGTAATTAACTATTTTTCAAAGGTAAGTTTTTACTAAATTTGAAAAAACTATTTGTTATGAAAAGTGTGCTTTTTTTTCTGGTTACTAGTATCGCCTTCTCACAAAATTTAACAATTGATGAAGCAAATCATTTGTCAAGTTTACCTGTAAAATGCTTACAGCAAGAATATCCTAATAAACTAAATCAACTTTTACTGAATAAAACCGAATTGCTTTCACCAAAGGCATTACATCCTGCTTTTTATGGTTGTTTTGATTGGCATTCTTCTGTGCATGGGCATTGGAGTTTAGTGTATTTGTTATCTAATTTTAAAGATTTAAAAAGTAAGGATGTCATTATTGAAAAGCTTACGATTAATCTTTCAAAAGAAAACATTCATAAGGAAATTACCTATTTTGAAAAAACACATGAAAAATCTTTTGAACGAACTTATGGATGGAATTGGTTGTTAAAATTACAACACGAATTAGAAATTTCGAATGATTCGTATGCCAAAGAATTAGCTGATAATCTTCGTCCGTTAACTGATTTAATTATCAAACGTTATATTGAATTTTTGCCTAAACTTTTATATCCGATTCGTGTTGGCACCCATTCTAATACTGCCTTTGGACTAACAAATGCTTGGGATTATGCTGCTTTTTCTGGTAATATTGCTTTGCAAAACAGTATTAAAGAAAATGCTAAACGTATGTTTTTAAAAGATGAAAATTGTCCTTTTAATTGGGAGCCAAGCGGTACTGATTTTCTTTCTCCATGTATGGAAGAAGTAGCCATAATGCAACGAATTCTTCCTCAAAATGAGTTTATTCCATGGGTTAAAAAATTTGCACCTCAATTATTCTCTAAAAAATGGAAATGGGAAGTAGCAAAAGTGTCAGATAGAACCGATGGACATTTAGTGCATTTAGATGGACTTAATTTTAGTAGAGCTTGGAATATGTACGATTTGATTGAACAATATCCAAAACAATTTTCTCACTTGAAACCAATGGCAGATGCTCATTTGTCTTTTTCATTACCTTCCATTGTGGATGGAAATTACGAAGGTGAACATTGGTTGGCTTCATTTGCTTTGCGAGCATTTGCATCTAAAAAATAGTTTCAAATGATTACTTTTGCAAAATAATTCATTTTTAAAACTAATTTATGCCACGCGAATTTCAATTTCAAGTTTCACCCGAAGTAGCGGCAAACAAAAGTTTGTTAGCCCAACATGTTGCTAAGTTATTTCAGGTTAGCCCAAATGAAATTCAAAAAGTAGATGTTCTAAAACGCTCTATCGATGCGCGTCAGAAAGCTATTAAAATGAATATTAAGGCGAATGTTTTTTTGGTTGGAGAAGAATATAAAGCGCAAAAAATAGAATTACCTGATTATCCAAATGTTGCCAATAAACAAGAAGTAATTGTAGTAGGAGCAGGTCCAGCTGGATTATTTGCTGCTTTACAATTAATTGAATTAGGTTTAAAACCTATCGTTTTAGAACGAGGAAAAGATGTTCGTGGTCGTCGTCGCGATTTAAAAGCGATTAATGTGGATCATATCGTAAATGAAGATTCCAATTATTGTTTTGGTGAAGGTGGCGCAGGAACGTATTCGGATGGAAAATTATATACCCGTTCTAAAAAACGCGGTGATATTGATAGAATTTTAGCGCTTTTAGTGGGATTTGGAGCCACGCCAGATATTATGGTAGAAGCTCATCCGCATATTGGAACTAATAAATTACCGCAGATTATTCAAGATATTCGAGAGAAAATCATCGAATGTGGCGGGCAAGTGTTGTTTGAAACTCGTGTGACTGATTTCGTAATCAAAAACAACGAAATGCAAGGTGTCGTGGTTCAAAATAGTGATGTCATCTCATCTAATAAAGTGATTTTAGCTACCGGACATTCGGCACGAGATATTTTCGAATTGTTGCATAAAAAAGGCGTTCATATTGAAGCAAAACCTTTTGCACTAGGAGTTCGCGCAGAACATCCACAAGAATTAATTGACCAAATTCAATATTCCTGCGATTTTAGAGGCGATTATTTACCGCCAGCACCGTATTCGATTGTAAAACAGGTGAATGGTCGTGGTATGTATTCGTTTTGTATGTGTCCGGGTGGTGTTATTGCACCTTGTGCTACCGCTCCTGGTGAAGTAGTTACGAATGGTTGGTCGCCTTCAAAACGTGACCAAGCGACAGCTAATTCTGGAATTGTAGTAGAGTTGAAATTAGAAGATTTCAAACCTTATGAAAAATTCGGTCCGTTAGCCGGAATGGAATATCAAAAAGCCATTGAACAAAAAGCGTGGTATTTGGCGGGTCAAACTCAAAAAGTTCCTGCACAACGTATGATTGATTTTACGCAAAACAAAGTTTCAAAGGATATTCCAAAAACATCTTATGTTCCCGGTACAACTTCGGTAGAAATGGGTCAGGTTTTTCCTGGATTTTTATCGCAAATCATGCGTGAAGGTTTTGTGCAATTTGGTAAAGTGATGAAAGGATATATGACGAATGAAGCTATTTTACATGCTCCAGAAAGTAGAACGTCATCTCCAGTGCGAATTCCAAGAGATAATTTCTCCTTGGAACACGTTCAGATAAAAGGTTTGTATCCTTGTGGAGAAGGCGCTGGTTATGCAGGTGGAATTATCTCAGCGGCTATTGATGGTGAAAAATGTGCTTTGAAAATTGCTGAAAGTTTACAAGTTTAAATTTCTACCAATCAGCAAAAGAAATTCCTATTCCTAACGTAGTTTGTCTGTGGTTGTAATCAATCATGGTTTCTCCGTAGCCTTCAAATGCTTGAATTTGCCCTCTTAAGTGCTCTTTTATTGGGAAAACATAATTCAGTTGAATGCTTCCACGTTCAAAACTTGCAAATGGATGTGTAATGATTGAGTAAAATTGATGTTTGTTATAGGTATAGGCGATGTTTAATTCTCCATTTCCTATGTATTTGGTAATTTTAGGGTTTTCATCTTCATCATCAGGTACTCTTATCCATGGATTTAAGGTGATAATCCAATTGTTAATTTGATATCCTGAATGAAAAATAATCCTATTCCAACTTCTAGAACCGGGAAGGTCTTTTCCGTTAGATTGATGATTTAAAGAGAATCCTATAGATTTGAATTGCCCACTAAAAAAATTTATATGTATTGAAAAATTAGTTCAGGTTCATAATTTAATTCTCTAAAGGCTCTAGAAATATCGGTATTGTAGATTTGCCAGTGTGCTTTTTGTGTATATCCTATCCAAATATCACCTTTTCCCCAAAATAAGTCTTGAACTACTTTTGTTTTAAAACTCAACTGAAATTTTGCTTCAACATTATTATAAGGTGCATTTTCTGTAGCTGAATAATCTGTATTTTCACTTTTTGGTTGTTTGTTTGGATTACTTGATATTCTACCGGCTGTTAAATAAATAGGCTTGTACGATATTAATCTAAAAGTTCCTTTTTTGTCTGCTTTATCTAATTCCCAACGTTGGGAATAGGTTTTGGTTATAATAGTCGTATCTTTAATGTGGTCTTGTCCCTGAATGGTTAACGAGAGGAAAATAAATAGCCAAGTAAATTTGTGCATAAGTATTTTGTTTTGTAAAATGATATTCAATATACAAAATAAAAGGTTCTTTAAACAAAAAAATCACAGCTTTAACTGTGATTTTAATTATGGAGGGATATAAATAGTTATATTTTTTTAACGTTTACAGCATTCATGCCTTTAGCGCCTTTTTCTAAATCGTAAGTTACTAAGTTACCTTCTTTTACATCATCTAGTAAACCACTGATGTGTACAAAGTATTTTTCTCCTGTTTCAACAGCTTTAATGAAACCAAAACCTTTAGAATCATTGAAAAAATCGATTGTTCCTCTGCGTTCCGTTGGTGCTTCATCTTCCTCAGTTCTTCTTGAAGTACCAATTTCGATGCTTTCCACATCAACAATAATTTTTTTAGATGGATCTGGAGGTGTGCTGGTTAAGTGACCGTTCTCGTCTACATACACATATAAATCTTCTCCAGATAATTTAGGGTTTGATTTACGTGCTTCTTTCTTCTCTTGTTTCTCTTTTCGTTTTTTAGCACGAAGTTTTTCTTGTTCTTTTTTGTTAAAGGTTTCTTGCGGTCTAGCCATTAAATTTTAAATAATTTTAATTAATATAATTTTGAAAAGTAAAAGGATAAAAATACACAAGCGGAATAAACAAGAAATTTATAAAGTACTTTTATTCAAAGTATTGCGAGAGGAAATTAATATCATTACCAATTTTGCAAAGTTAGTGAAAAAAACGTTCACTTTGCCAAAACTTACTCTTTTTAAGTTTTTGATGTACGTTTTTAAATAGAATTCAACACAAGTTAAACTTATCACAAACTCAAAAACTAGTTTCCAATCCTTTCTTTTTTCGTATTTTTGAAAAGTATTATAACACTATGGTAGAAGAACAAGTAATATTAGTCAACGAACAAGATGAGCCTATCGGGCTGATGAATAAGATGGAAGCGCATGAGAAGGCTGTTTTGCACAGAGCTTTTTCAGTATTTATTTTAAATGATAAAAATGAAGTGATGTTACAGCAACGAGCACATCACAAATATCATTCGCCGCTTTTATGGACCAATACATGTTGCAGTCATCAACGCGCTGGCGAAACCAATATTGAAGCTGGAAAACGACGTTTGTTTGAAGAAATGGGATTTAAATCCGAATTGAAAGAGTTGTTTCATTTCATTTACAAAGCGCCTTTTGATAACGGTTTAACCGAACACGAATTGGATCATGTGATGATTGGATACTACAATGAAGCGCCTGTAATTAATCCAGATGAAGTAGAAAGTTGGAAATGGATGCCTATTGAATCTATAAAAGACGATATGATTTTGCATCCAAATGTCTATACCGTTTGGTTTAAGATAATATTTGATGAGTTTTACCATTATCTTGAAGAGCATAAATTGTAAAAATCAATTTTAGGAACATAGATTTAAAGAAATTCAATAAATTTTAAAAATCTAAATCTTAAAAAATTATATAAAAAAATCTGAATTCAAATTTTTAAATTCTAAATCGCCATGAGAGTTACTGTTTCGCGAAAAGCCCATTTTAATGCAGCGCATCGTTTGTATCGCAAGGATTGGACTATGGATAAAAATCAAGAAGTGTTTGGAAAATGTAACAATCCGAACTTTCATGGGCATAACTACGAGTTGATTGTTTCGGTAACCGGAGAAGTTGACAAAGAAACTGGTTATGTTATTGATACTAAAATCTTATCGGATTTAATTAAAGAGCACATTGAAGAAGCGTTTGATCATAAAAATTTAAATGAAGATGTTCCTGAGTTCAAAGATTTGAATCCGACAGCTGAACACATTGCTTATGTTATCTGGAATAAACTTCGTGTTTTAATTGTTGCAGATAAAGAATTAGAAATTACCTTGTATGAAACTCCTAGAAACTTTGTAACCTATAAAGGAAAATAATTATGGCAATTCAAATTGGGGATAAATTACCAAGTTTTAAAGCTACTAAACAAGATGGAACTGCGTTTGAAAGTGATTTTGTTCATGAAAAACCAGTTGTAATTTATTTTTATCCAAAAGATTTTACTCCAGGTTGTACTACACAAGCGTGTAGTTTTAGAGATGCGTATCAAGATTTTCAAGATTTAGGTGCCGAAGTTATTGGTGTAAGTGGTGATTCTGCTTCTTCACATCTGAACTTTCAACAAAAATACAAACTACCCTTCGTCTTGCTTTCCGATGCAGATAGAAAATTGCGTCGCTTATTTGGGGTTCCAACCACACTTTTTGGATTGTTACCTGGGCGCGTAACTTATGTTTTTGATGCTAAAGGATATTGTATTTATATTTTTGATAGTATAAGTGCTAAAAATCATATTTCAAAGGCTTTAGAAGCTATACAGAAATCAAAATAAAATAATTTCTTATAAAGTAAGACTTCTAATAGCTGTATTTCGTTAGATTTTTTTGCATCTTTGTAATTCATTATTTGACTATGAAATTTTATCCTTTAACTTTTACACCTATACTTAAAGACCGTATTTGGGGTGGTACGAAGTTGAAAACTTATCTCAATAAACCAATAGTTTCTGAAACTACTGGCGAGAGTTGGGAAATTTCAACCGTGCCTGGCGACATAAGTGTGGTTAATAATGGTGCTTTTAAAGGTAAAAATATTAACGAAATTATTGATTTGTATCCTGAAGAAATTCTAGGAAAATCAGTTCTAACTCGTTTTGGAAAACAATTTCCGTTACTTTTTAAATTCATTGATGCGAAGGAAGACTTGTCTATTCAATTGCATCCGAATGATGATTTGGCTAAAGAACGTCATGATTCTTTTGGGAAAACCGAGATGTGGTATGTAATGCAGGCAGATGAATCGGCACGTTTGGTGGTTGGGTTTAAGAAAGATACCCATCAAGAAGAATATTTTTCGCATTTACAAAATAAAAATCTAGTTGCTTTATTGAATGAATCTCCGGTAAAAAAAGGCGATGTTTTCTTTTTGGAAACTGGAACTGTTCACGCTATTGGCGCTGGAGTTGTGGTGGCTGAAATTCAACAGACAAGTGATGTTACCTATCGTATTTACGATTGGGATAGAGTAGATGCTAACGGACAAGGAAGGGAATTGCATACAGATTTAGCTTTAGAAGCTATTAATTACAGTGTCACTCCTTCAAAAATTCATTATACAGAAGAAGTTAATGCTAGTATTCCAGTTGTGAATTGTTCTTACTTTATTACAAATATTATTGCCTTGCAAGATTGTTTTATTTGGAAAAAGAAAAAACAAGTATTTACAGTTTTTATGTGTACTAATGGGCAATTTGAAATGGTGGTTAACGGAGAAATCTTGCGATATCGCATGGGAGATACCATTTTAATTCCTGCAATTATTGAGCATTTAACTTTAAAAGGGAAGGCTACCTTGTTAGAAATTTCTATATAATGTACTGAGAACAAAATATATTATGTAATTTTGCTTCAAATTTTAAATTTATACAAAATGGCAAGCGTTAAAAACTTGAAAAAAGAAATCAACTACGTTTTAGGTGATATTGTAAACATCGTTTACATTTGGGAAATGTCTACTACAGGAAAACCAACAGAAGCATCTGATAAATTAATTGATGAAATCTACGAAACTTTCGATGCTTTAATGACAAAAGCAAATCAAAAAGACGTTGAGAATAAAAAAGCGCATTTTAAACAAATTCGTAAAGAATACGAAGCGGCTGCTAATCAATTTGTTGCTAAAATAAACGAATTAAATTAAAAAAATCAATAAAAAAAGTGCAATAAATATTTGGAAATTAAAAATTCACCCTTATATTTGCACTCGAAATTTGAGTTGCCAGCGTAGCTCAGCTGGCTAGAGCAGCTGATTTGTAATCAGCAGGTCGTGGGTTCGAGTCCCTCCGCCGGCTCAAATTAAAAACCATCACAGCAATGTGGTGGTTTTTTTATTTCCCCTTCTTTTTATTGTCTAGTATCTAGCTTTTCTTAAGAAATTTCTTTGTTTTTGGTTGCTTATATTTTGGGTGATTTGCTAACCTGTACTATTATTCCTCTTATTTTATTCATAAAATGATTAGTTTTATTGAGTAATTATCATTAAATTTGAATAAAAGACTGCATTTTTGATTGTAAATCATTGCTTTAGATGAATTTAGGAGTCTGAAAAGTATTGCTTTTTTATTTTATAGTATTGATTTATTACTATTTTCAAATGAAATAGTATGAAGCAATTTATTGTGTTTAGATGAGAAGTTATTGAAGAATTATAGCTGTGTAGTTTTATTTTTTTGAAAAAAGAAATAGGGATGTAATTATACCAGCTTAAAGTTAGCCATTGAAAAATCGACTATTTATAATTTATTTTGAATTCTAATTATTAATTACTTGCTATGAAAGTTGCCTCACTATTATATCAAAACAACGCATTTATTAAAGAAATTAATAAAGACAACCTACAGTATGAAAACGTACAACTAATACTTGGTTTTGGTTCAGGTAAATTAATAACAGATCCTAAAGTCTATTCAGATATACAATCTAAATTTCCTAATGCTACAGTAAGTCTTTGTTCTACTGCAGGTGAAATTTTTGATATTGAAGTGTTTGATCATGCGATTTCTATTGTAGCTATTTGTTTTTCAACATCCTATGTTAAAACTTCGGTTGTAAATATAGATAACGCTGTTTCTAGTTTGGAAGCGGGAGAAAAACTAGTAGGTCAGTTACCTAAAGAAAATTTAAAGTTAATTTTCGTTCTTTCTGATGGAGGTATGGTAAATGGTAGTGAATTAGTAAAAGGATTAAATTCAAAAAATACTGAAGGTGTTTTGATTACAGGCGGTATGGCTGGTGATGGAACAGAATTTAATAAAACATTTGTAGGTTTAAATGGTATTCCGCAATCTGGGAATATTGTTGCGATTGGTTTTTATGGAGAAAAACTAACTCTCGCTCACGGTTCTCTTGGTGGATGGGAAAGTTTTGGATTAGAACGTGAGGTTACTAAGGCGAGTGGAAACGAATTGTTTGAAATAGATAATAAAAATGCTTTAGACTTATATAAAATCTATTTAGGAAAATACGCAAATGAACTTCCTGGCTCTGCATTATTATTTCCGTTAGCAATAAAACTTTCTGATAAACAAGATGCAATCGTAAGAACTATTCTTTCAATTGATGAAAATAAGCAATCTATGACTTTTGCAGGTGATATACCCGAAGGTAGTAAGGTGAGATTTATGAAAGCTAATTTTGATCGGTTAATTGATGCTGCAAGTGATGCCGCAACTAATTGTTTAAGTATGATTGCAATGGAGCCAAAATTAGCTTTGTTGATTAGTTGTGTGGGAAGAAAAATAATATTAAGCAATAGAATTGAGGAAGAAGTTGAAGCGGTTTCTGAAATTTTTGGTAATAAAACTTCATTAGCAGGGTTTTATTCTTATGGTGAAATTTCGCCATTAAAACCATTTTCAAATTGTGAACTTCACAATCAAACGATGACGATTACTTGTTTGGATGAATTGGATTAATTATGGAACAACACAAGCTACTCCAAAAACAAATTAAAAAATTTTTAACAGATGATTGTTTATATAATCCTCTGTTGAAAAATTTTATTAATGCTGTTAACGATTCTTATTTTTCTTTTGAAAGGGATAAAGAAATAATGAATCATGCTTTTCAAGAAAGTGAAAAAGAATATCAGACTATTAATAATAGTTTAAAGTCTGAATATGAGTTAAAAAAACAATCTATTGCAAATCTATATGATAGTTTAGATTTGATTGATGAAAATTATGCGGCCATTCATGTTGATGATGATGCAGATGATTTGCTTTTTATTTCGAAATATTTAAATCAACAAGTTGAAAAGCAAAAAAAGAACGAAACTGCTATAAATTTATTGGTATTAATGCAGCAATTATTGATGGAAATTGCCACCAATTATATTAATATTTCTGCTGAGAAAATAAACGAAACCAAAAGTCATACTTTACAGCGATTAGCTCGTTTTGTTTCCGCGGATAGAGCTTATATTTTTGAATATGATTACCAAAATCAAACCTGTTCTAATACATTTGAATGGTGTAATGAAGGCATAGGGCCTCAGTTAGAAAATTTACAAAATATTCCATTTGAGGTAATGAAAGATTGGGTAGATTCTAATGCCAAAGGAGAAACAATGAGTATTCCTGTGGTTGAAGATTTACCTGAAGGAGAATTGAAACAAATTTTATCCGATCAACATATTAAAAGTTTACTTGTTTTACCTATCATGGGTAAAAATGAATGTATAGGATTTGTAGGGTTTGATTCGGTTAAAAATCATTATAATTATGCCAATAAAGAAAAAGACTTATTGCTCTTTTTTGCTCAAATGATTGCTAATGTTGAAGAAAGAAATAAAATTGAATTAGATTTAAAACATAATATTGAATTGCTTAAAACTCTTTTAGCTAACTTCCAGTCTGGAATTTTGGTTGAAGATGAAAATAAAAAAATTCTATTTACCAATCAATTGTTTTGTGATTTGTTTGAAATTCCAGTCTTGCCAGACGATTTAATAGGCGCTGATTGTACAAATTCTGCTGAACAAGCTAAAGATTTGTTTAAGGATACTGAGAATTTTCCATCTAGAATTTTCGAAATCCTTCATGATAGGCATATTGTTACCAATGAAAATCTTGAAATGAAAAACGGGAAGTTTTTAGAAAGAGATTACATTCCATTATATGTGAATGATCAATACAAAGGTCATTTGTGGAAATATACTGATATAACCTATCGAGTTAAATCACAAATATTATTAGAACAAAGTGAAGAGAGAAATAGATTAATAATGAACTCTGCCTTAAATGCAATAATTAATATTGATTCAAATGGTATAATTACTTTTTGGAATAAACAAGCAGAGCATATCTTTGAATGGAAAAAAGAAGAGGTTCTTGGTAAGGCATTGCAAGACACCATCATTCCAAGTCAACACACAAATGGTCATTTGGATGGAATGAAACATTATAATGAAACAGGCGAAGGGCCTGTTTTGAATAAGTTACTTGAATTGCCAGCTACTAAAAAAGACGGCACTGAATTTACTATTGAAATTGCAATTATTCCAATTAAACAAAATGGAGAATTGTTTTTTTGTTCTTTTATTCAAGATATTTCTGAACGTAAAAAAGCAGAAAATCAGTTAAAATATCAGGAAAAAAAATACCGAAATATTATTGCCAATATGAACTTGGGATTAATTGAGGTTGATAGTAACGATTTGATTCAGTTTGCAAATCAAAGCTTTTGTAAAATTTCTGGTTTTGATAGAGATGAACTTATAGGGAAAAATCCAACGAGTGTTTTTGTTGATGATGAAAATAAAAAAATTATTGATTCTAAAAAAGAACTCAGAAGTCAAGGTAAATCAGATATTTATCAAATTCCGGTTATAAATAAAAAAGGTGAATCTAGGTGGTGGGCTATAAGTGGCGCGCCAAACTATGATGAAAATGGAGTCTTAATAGGTACTATTGGAATACATTTAGATATTACAGAGCAAAAAATATTAGAAATAGAATTAGAGAAAGAAAAGGAAAAAGCATTAGAAGCGTCCAAAGCAAAAGAAATATTTTTGGCTACAATGAGTCATGAAATAAGAACGCCATTAAATGCGATTATTGGGTTTTTAAGAGAATTAAAAAAACAACCACTTTCTGACGAGCAAAAAAAATATATAGAAAACAGTTCATTAGCTTCTTCACATTTACTTTCAATTATTAATAACGTTTTAGATATTTCTAAAATAGAAGCGGGAGAAATGGAGCTAGAAACTATCGATTTCGAATTAGAAAAATCAATTAAAAAAGTAACAAGCATTTTAGAAGCAAAAGCAAAGGCAAAAGTTTTAGCTATGCAAGTAATTTTTAGCCCTACAATTTCTAAAGTTCTAAAAGGAGATGCCTTTAGAATTGAACAAATTTTATTTAACTTAGTGGGAAATTCCCTAAAGTTTACAAATATTGGCTCAATTACGGTGCAATGCGATTTAATTCAAGAGTATGAAAATAAACAAATAGTATCAATAGCTATAATAGATACGGGCATTGGTATGGATCAATCGTATTTAAATACTATTTTTACTAAATTTTCTCAAGAAGAAAAAAATACTACACGTAAATTTGGCGGAACTGGTTTAGGAATGACTATTACTAAAGAATTGGTTGAATTAATGGATGGTGAAATTAGTATAGAAAGTGAAAAAAATGTTGGAACAACTATAAAAATTAAATTGACTTTAGAAAAAGGATTTATGAATAACAATACTAGTGAACAATCTAATACTTCAGATTTTTCTTTAGAAAACATTAAAGTATTATTAGTTGAGGATAATGAGTTTAACAGAATTGTAGCTCAAAATTCATTAAAATACTTTAAATGTGAAGTAATTGAAGCCATCAATGGTTTAGAAGCAGTAGAAGTTTTAAAAACACAGCATTTTGATGTTATACTTATGGATGTGCAAATGCCAGTGATGGATGGTATTGAAGCAACTTCTATAATAAGGAATGAATTAAAAAGCACAATACCAATAATAGCATTAACGGCAAATGCTTTTAAAACGGAGATTGAGAAATTTAAGCTCGCTGGAATTAATGATTATATTACTAAGCCATTTGATGAAGATGTTTTATACAAAACAATTTATAAAGTAATTCATCATCAAAAAGGTATTGTTGAAGAAAAAGAAATTGAAAAATTAAGTTATGATTTGTCTAGTATTATAGCAATAAGTAGAGGTGATAATGATTTTGTTCAAAAAATGATAGATATTTTTATTGAACAAACCATAGAAGTTTGTAATGAAATTGAAAATTGTATTGCTGTAAATAATTTTATAGAAATTAGTAGATTAATTCACAAAATTAAGCCTAATATAGAAGGAATGGGTATCAATTCAATTTATGATGAGGTCAGAGAATTAGAGCGTATCTGCGAAAATTCTGATGATAAAGAAAAAATACAACTTTTATTTACAATTGTTAAGAACACATTAATGGCTGCTGTAATTGAATTAAAAAAGATAAAACTGTCCTAACTTTTTTAGTGTTTTACTCCTTTTTTAATTCAATTTGTGAGTTTGTATTTTAATGCAATTATTGTTGAGGTATTAATGCTTTTCTATCCTTAATATATTTAGTAAGCATTTTACCGTATTTCGATTTTGCCACTTCAGGAGTCATACTTTTTTGAATGTTATCTAAATAAGTTATATTGATGTTTGCGATTTCTGAAAGCGCTAAATAGGGTGCGATTTCTTTATTTCCGTTTGTAGTAGCAAAATGAGCAGTATAACGATATTTTCTTGTCAATAGGTTCTTATACGCCTTCTCAATGCTGTCTGTTGTGGTTGTATTAGGTTTTAATTCGTTTTTTAAACGTTTAGCCATTAACTCCAAATTTTGGTCTCTAAATTTACTGTTAATGCTGTCAAACTTTTTCCATAAATCGTGATTTTTTGAGCCCGTAATCTTTGCATCAGCAAAAAAATGTTTTAAAGTAGTTTCAATTTGAATTTTTCCTGGCTCAGCAAAGAATGGCAAGCTGTTATCAACTGAATTGGTTTGTCCTCTGTCTAAAAATAAATATAGCATCTCTGGACTTTCCAATTTTACATAACTTTCAAATTTAGAATCTCCATTTATTGTGATACTATCAATGATAACTAAAGTTGAATCTTGTATTCTTTGTAAATATAATTTTCCTTGGCTTAACCCTTTTACGTCTCCTGATATTTGAAGGTTTGCATCGGCATCGCCTTCGTTTTTGTTACAAGCAAATAATGTAATAGTGGCAATAGCGAGTAAAAATATCTTTTTCATTTGTTTGAATAATTTTGAGTTCGCAAAGTAAATAAAAAAATCCTCAAAATACTAAGTACTTTGAGGATTTTCAAGCGCAATATCAATTGTAAAATTCAATTTCAAATTTTAAATACTTCTAAAATCTAAAATCAATATTATTCAATCTTAAGTTTAACCTCTTAACCAAGCTTCTCTAATAGTTTTTTTAGCGTTATCGGTTGCTTGATATCCTTCTTGTTTTTCTTTAGGCATAACAACTTTTCCTTTTACCGTTTCTTCTTTACCGTCTCTTTTGATTTTTACGGTAACAGCATCACCATCTTTCCAATTCATACTAGTCATGATTAAATCATAGATATTGTCTAAGTTGTAATCTTTACCATTGAAAGCTAAAAGTGTGTCATTGTTTTTAAGACCAAGCGTTGTCATGAACACATTTAATTCGATTTCAGGTAAAATCATGATTTCTTTTGTTGTTGGATTTACGGTAATATAAGGCTCGGTTTGTCCTTTTAAGAACGGATTTCCAGCAACTTCAAGAGAAGCTTCTGTTACACCCATTTTAGCAAAATATTGTTCGTATGGAATAGGTGTTTCTCCAGCCACGTGATTTTTAAGAAATTCACCTACTGCTGGATAGGTTAGTGCTGTAATTTTATCAAATAATTCTTCGTCTTTGAACGCTTTAGTTGTTCCATATTCTTTAGATAACTCTTGCATTAGGTTTAAAATTCCTTTTTGACCGTTGCTGTTTTCTCTAATTAATATATCCATACACATTGCAATTAAAGCTCCTTTTTGGTATACATTCAAATATTGGTCTTTGTAAGGAGCATTTAATACGTTTTTACTCATTTTAGTAAAACTCATATTATCGTTCATTTGACGTGATTGTGCAATTTTACCTGCCATTCTTTCAAAGAATTCTTTTTCATCAATTAAGCCTTGATTTATTTGGAATAAGTTTGCGAAATATTCGGTAACACCTTCATACATCCATAAATGTTCAGACATTTGCGGATTGTTGAAATCAAAATATTGAATTTCATTAGAATGAATAGTTAACGGCGTTACAATGTGAAAGAATTCGTGCGAAACAACATCTTTTAATTGTTCTTGTAGCATTTCTAATCCCATCATTTCTGGCATAACTACTACAGTTGAAGTTGGGTGCTCTAATGCTCCAAATCCTTTAGCATCTTTTGCTGCCATATCAGACAAATATAATAAGATGGCGTATTTTTTTGTAGAGTTAATTGGTCCTAAGAAACGTTTTTGAGCCTTCATCATGTTTTCCATGTTTGGCGTAATTTGTTTAGCCGTATATTTTCCTGTTGGAGAATATACACTTATGATAATTTCCATATCATCCACCATGAAAGAAGTGAAATCAGGTTTTGAATACATGATTGGCATTTCTACCAAACTTGCATATTTTGACATTAAAAAAACATCAGAAGTTGCACTTGCATCTGTATCTATCATTGCAGAAACACCTAATAGGCTTTCTGGGTGTGTAACGGTTAATTTGTATGGTATTTCTTCTTTTCCTTTGAAGTATCCAACAAATCCATGCGTGTTTAACATGAAGTTAGTTCCAGCATTAATATTTGTTCCTGAAGGAGAGAAGATGTCTTCGCTTTCGCCAAATCCTGCACCACCTTCGGTATCAAAAGAATCATTAACTAAATAGGTGATTTTTGATAGTTTTTTAGCATCAAAAATAGTATATGAATTTTCGTCAATTTTCGCTACTTTAATAGTGTTTCCTTTTGCATCAAAAGCTTTTACATTTTCAATAAAACGACCATAATCGTCTTCTGAATAGGTTCCAGGAACAGTTTTAGGGAAATGAAAAGTTACGGTTTCACTTGTAAAAGTTGGAGGCGTAACAGTTACCATTACTTTATCTTCTTTTACATTAATTAAATCGATAGTTACTGCAACATCATTTTGTTTAGCAGTCGATTGAGTTGAACTACAACTCCATAAAAATCCCACAAAAGCTAGGGAAAGAATAATTTTTTTCATTTTATCAAAATTGAATTATTGATAAGTAGAACGAATGCAGTTTTTGTTACAATTAGTGTTTGGAAATTTTATTTTCAGTAATTTGTTGTTGCAGTTTAGATTTGATTTTATCGATGCTATAAGTGCGGAGTTTAGATTTTTAGTTGTTCAACTCCGCGCTCTTGCTTTCTTTTGCGTAAAATAATTTTTTATGTAAAAAAAAACTCTTGCAGAACAAGAGTTGATTTATTAGTCGAATTTATTTTTGAAGTAATATTTGCTGTCTAAGTCATCATCTTCTAAAGGATTAAATTTTATAGGTTTTGGTTTTGGCTTGCTAGCAATGGCTTTCTTTTTCCAAAGTTCAAAATTGTCTTTGGATAATTTTTCAGTCATAAAGTCAGTAATATCACTTTCTGATAGGCCAAATTTTTCTTTTAACACTTCAAAAGGTTTTTTTTCCTCTTGAGCCATAGTGAAAACTTTTTTTAAAGTTTCATGGTCTAAATCTGAAATTCTATTTTTTTTCATTTGTTTAAAAAATTATTGTTGGTATTATAAGGAAGTTATATTTGTAATACCAACTTGGGCTTCATTTTTAATTTTTGGTTTTTAAAAGTTATTTAATTGCAATTTTAATAGATGAAAATTAGTTCCTTTGATTTATTGGTTCATACTTCAATATTAATAAAAAAATAAATTCAAAAAATGGCTCAATTGTTTTTTTTGGATTTTTTAAAATTTTATTGAACTTGAGGTGCTTTTTTGAAAAATATTTATAGAATAGTTCTAAAAGTTAAATTTATTCTATCTTTTTTAGATTGAGTTGCTTTTGGAATTTGGTGTTTGTAGTGTACTTGGCTTCCTTCTTTCATTAGTAATAAACTTCCCGGATATAGATTTAATGTCAATTTAGCATCGGGATTATTGTTGTGTTTTAGTTGAAATTTACGCACTTCGCCAAAGCTAACGGAGGCAATGATAGGATTTCTACCCAATTCTCTTTCATTATCGGCATGCCAACCGTTACTGTCTTTTTCATTTCGATATAAATTTGCTAAGACTGTTGTAAAACTATGTTGAGCGATTGTTTCTATTTTTTCTTTGATGAAAACTAATGTAGGATTCCAAGGATTTGGATGCATTGTTATACCAGAGTATGAATAAGGCTTTCCTTCATTTCCAAATAAACAAGTGAGCCTGGGTTGTAGCATTTTTTTACCAAAAATGGTAATTTCATCGTGTTGCCAATTTGTTTCATTTCGGATTTTTATGAATAAATTATCGGCTTCATCATTCGTAAAAAAATTTGGGTAATATTCAAATACTGCATCGGGCAGTTCTAAAATAATTTTTTCTTTTGGGAATAAATCGAGCATAAAAAAAGCGATGTTTGTACACCGCTAATTTACTATTTATTTTTTCTTAAATTGAATATTCATGATTACAATAGCTGTAATTATCAATATAATTCCAATCCATTGATTTAATAAAACTTGTTCGTTCAATAAGAAATAAGCCATCAGAACAGAAACGGGTAACTCTAGCGAAGAAACAATACTTCCTAGTCCAATTCCGGTATGGGGAAAACCTGCATTTAATAACATTGGAGGAATAATTGTACCAAATAGTGCCAATACGATTCCCCATTTAGTAAAAATTTCAAAGTTAAAAGGCGTTGTTTGCGTATACAAACTAAACCCAAATACGATAATTGCTCCGCCTAATAGCATGTACAAACTTCTTTGTGCTGACGAAATGCCTAATGCTACTTTGTTGGCTGTAAACATGGTTGTTGAAAAAGAAGCTGCTGCTAAAATTCCCCAGAATAATCCGTTTGCCCAATCTATTGAGGGGTCGTTAAAATTAATTTTAAATATATTGATAGCTAAAGCTGTTCCAATTAAAACGATAATTACCGCAATTGTTTTTTGTACAGATGGTGCTTTTTTATCAAGAAACCATTCTAATAATACGCCCATCCAAACCGTCTGCATTAATAATACAATTCCAATAGAAACGGGAATGTATTTAACGGCTAAATAGTAAAACACACTTGTCATGCCTAATGAAGTTCCAGCTAACATTAAGTTAAAAATGTTTTTTGGAGTTGCTTTTACAGCGGTGTTTTTGTTTTTTGTTCTTTGGAATAAATTGATGATTAAAATACCAATAATTCCATAGATGAATTGAGACGAGGTTACTTCAGCTGTTGTGAAATTTTCTTGGTAGGCTAATTTCACAAAAGTAGCTAACATTCCATAGCTTGTAGCTCCTAAAGCAACTAAAAAAACTCCTTTAATTATATTATTGTTTGACATCTCCTGATTTTTAGGGGCGCAAAGATAGGGAAAAAGAAAAAAGGGTATAGATAAAAGAAAAAAGATTTTTTGGATGGTATAAATTTAGTAAGAATTTAACAGCATACCCTTAAATAAAAATTAAAAATAGGAGTTATATCATTTTAATCCCATTTTTATGAAACACTTTTTACTATTGATTGCGGTTTGTTTTTTATGTTGTAATAATGCAGAAAACACAACGGAACCTCTAAATGATTATTCAAAATTTCACAATGAATCGTTTGCGTATTGTAAAAATAATGGATTTAATGAAGACTATTATTTTTTAGTTGATTTAAGTGTTCATTCGGGTAAAAATCGATTCTTTATTTATGATTTTAAAACAAAAAAAATTATTGATAAAAATTTAGTAACCCACGGTAGCTGCGATCAATTTGAAGAAAATCCAGCTAAATGGGAAAAAGTAAAATTCGATAGTAGAGTAAATAGTCATTGCTCCATGAAAGGCAAATATAAAATAGGTAATCGCGATTATAGTTCTTGGGGAATCAACGTAAAGTACTGGTTGCATGGACTAGAATCAACCAATAAAAGCGCTGAAAAAAGGGTAGTGGTTTTGCATTCTTGGAATGCTGTTAAAAATAAAGAAGTCTATCCAAAATATGCGCCATTGAGTTGGGGTTGTCCTGCTGTTTCTAATGAATTTATGGAAAAATTAGACAGTCGTTTACAAGATTCAGAAAAACCTGTTTTGCTATGGATTTTGGAATGAATTACTCAACATCTTCCGACAAATCTTTTAAATGCACTCTAAGTGCGTTTACTGAAATACTAATTTCCCAAAATGAAATACCTAATGAAATTAGTAAACAAAGTAAACTTGCACCAAAAACATAAATTCCTATAGTCTCTTGGCTAACATACAAAAGCAACATGGCAAAAACGGATAAGAACAAGCACATCACCCCAAAAAGCTGCATGTAACGAATTAAGGTTAATCGTAAGTTTAAGTTTTTAATTTCAAGTAAAATACTTTTGTTGTGATTGTCTTCGTAGTTTTTCTTTAAGCTACGCACAATTTGCGCAATAGTTAAAAAACGATTGGTATAGGCAAGCAAAATAAGTGATGTTGCTGAGAATAGTAATGCTGGAGTTTCAAGAGAAAGTGTCATATAAAAGAATTTATCAAATATAAAAAAATCCTGACAGGTTTCAAAAACCTATCAGGATTAAATTAGATTCTGACAAAAGTTCAGAATAACAATTTGGATTACTTTAAAGTTTCAAAACTACGTTTAACAAAAGCTGTTAACTCTTCACCTTTTAGCAATCCTTGTGAAATTTTTGCTAAATCAAGTGCCTGTTTTACTAAGTCTTTTTGAGCGTCTTCTGTACTATTTAAAATAGTAGTAGCTAATTCTGAATTCGTGTTCACTACTAAATTATACATGTCTGGAAAGTTGCCCATACCAAACATTCCACCTCCGCCAGTGGCACTCATTTCTTTCATTCTTCGCATGAATTCAGGTTGGGTGATAATGAATGGCGCTGATTTGCTATCTAAATTTTCTAGTTGAACCGTATAGTTTTCTTTTGGAACAACGGTTTCAACGGTTGCTTTTAGCTTTTCTTTTTCGTCTTCCGTTAATTTAGAAATTGTTTCTTCGTCTTTCTGAATTAATTTATCAATATGATCCGCATCTACACGGGCAAAGGTTAGATTCTCATTATCAGCTTCTAATTTTTGAATCAAATGTGAAACAATAGGCGAATCTAATAGTAATACTTGGTATCCTTTTTCTTTAGCAATATCAATGTAACTGTGCTGTGCCTCTTTATTTGAAGCGTATAAAACTACTAACTTTCCGTTTTTATCGGTTTGGTTGTCTTTTAAAGCTTCTTTTAATTCAGCTAACGTGTAGTAGTTGTTTTCTGTTGTTGGATACAATACGAAATCACCTGCTTTTTCATAGAATTTTGGTTCCGAAAGCATACCGTATTCCAATACAATTTTAATATCATTCCATTTTTGTTCAAAATCTACACGATTTTCATTAAATAACGATTTCAATTTATCGGCTACTTTTCTAGTGATGTAGTTCGAAATTTTCTTCACATTTCCATCGGCTTGTAAATACGAACGCGACACGTTTAATGGAATGTCTGGTGAATCAATTACTCCTTTTAACATCCCTAAAAACTCAGGTACAATTCCTTCTACATTATCAGTTACATATACCTGATTTTGGTACAATTGAATTTTATCTTTTTGTAATTGTAAATCAGCACCCATTTTAGGAAAATATAAAATTCCTGTCAAATTGAACGGATAATCTACATTTAAGTGAATGTTGAACAAAGGTTCTTCAAATTGCATTGGATACAATTCGTGATAGAATTTTTTGTAATCTTCATCTGTTAAATCCACTGGTTGTTTTGTCCATGCTGGATTTGGATTATTGATGATGTTGTCAACTTCAATGTATTCTGTTTTATAATCTTCAGGTGCATCTTCTGGTTTTGGAAGCGCTTCTTGTTTGGTTCCAAATATAATAGATACTGGCATGAATTTGTTATACTTCGTTAACAATTCACGGATTTTAAATTCTTCTAAAAATTCTAACGAATCTTCAGCAATGTGTAAGATGATTTCCGAACCTCTATCGGTTTTATCATGAGGTACTAAAGTAAATTCCGGACTGCCATCACAAGTCCAATGTGCTGCTGGTTCGTCTTTGAATGATTTGGTAATAATTTCTACTTTTTCAGCTACCATAAAGGCAGAGTAGAAACCTAATCCAAAGTGACCAATAATACCTGAATCTTTAGCCGAATCTTTGTATTTTTCTAAGAATTCTTCTGCTCCAGAGAAAGCGACCTGGTTGATATATTTTTCCACTTCATCGGCTGTCATTCCTATACCTTGGTCAATGATGTGGAGTTTTTTGCCTTCTTTGTCGATTTTTACCTCGATAATTGGAAGACCATATTCTACTTTAGCTTCGCCAATACTGGTTAAATGTTTTAATTTTAAAGTAGCGTCGGTCGCATTCGATACTAATTCACGAAGAAAAATTTCGTGGTCACTGTACAAAAACTTTTTAATTAAGGGAAAGATGTTTTCTACTGAAACATTAATTTTTCCTGATGCCATATTTTAAAATTTTTTAGTTAAACTTTTGATGTTATTTACCTTTCAAATTGAGTACCAAACTTAAATTGGTGACAAATTGACATAAAATTAAATCTTATCTTTGCAAAAAAAGCAATGTTAGTAGTAAAAGATATATCCTTTTCTTATAGTGATAGTCCTAATATCAACTCAATTTCTTTTAGCTTAACTAAAGGCAATAATCTAGCTTTAATTGGTGAAAGTGGTTGCGGTAAAAGCACCTTATTAAAATTAATTTATGGATTATATGATTTGGAAGAAGGTCAGATTTTTTGGAATCAAACCGAAGTATTAGGGCCGAAATTTCATTTGATTCCTGGTATGTCTTTTATGAAGTATTTGGCTCAGGATTTCGATTTGATGCCATTCATTACAGTTGCTGAAAACGTAGGAAAATATCTTTCTAATTTTTTTCCAGAAGAAAAACAAGCGCGTATTTCAGAATTATTAGAAATCGTAGAAATGACAGAATATGCGAATGTTAAAGCTAAATTTTTAAGTGGTGGACAAATGCAACGGGTAGCCATTGCTAGAGTTTTGGCTTTAGAACCAGAAGTACTTTTATTAGATGAACCTTTTAGTCACATCGATAATTTTAGAAGGAACAGTTTAAGACGAAAGTTGTTTGGGTATTTAAAAGAACAACAAATTACTTGTATTGTTGCTACACATGATAGTACTGATGTTTTGGCTTTTGCCGATGAGGTGGCGATTATCAAAGACGGAAAAATTATTGAAAGTGGAATTCCGAAATTTATCTATGAAAATCCGAGAAATAAATACGTTGCTTCTTTATTTGGCGATGTGAATGAAATTGAAATTGACAGAAAGATTCAATTTGTATATCCTCATCAATTGAAAGTTTGCATAAGTTCCGATTTTAAAGTGGAGGTTGTAAACTCTTATTTCAGGGGAAGTCATTATTTAATTGAAGCGAAATTTGGGAATCAAATTCTATTTTTTGAAAATTCGACTGAAATTGAAATTGGCAAAGATGTTTACTTGGAATTATCAAATTCTAAATAAGTCGTTCTTAAAATATTAATTTCGTATTTTTGTTATATAAAAAAATACAGTTTAGAATATGTACCACTCAAAAATATCAGGATTAGGCTATTACGTACCAGATAATATTGTTACCAATGATGATTTGGCAAAAAAAATGAACACCAATGATGAATGGATTCAAGAGCGAACCGGAATTCAAGAACGCCGCCACATCATAAGAGGTGGGGATACAACTACTTCAATGGGTGTAAAAGCAGCTAAAATTGCTATTGAGCGTTCAGGAGTCGCAATTGAAGATATCGATTTTGTCATTTTCGCTACTTTGAGTCCTGATTATTATTTTCCAGGTCCAGGTGTTTTAGTACAACGCGATTTAGGTTTAAGAACCGTTGGTGCTTTAGATGTTCGTAATCAATGTTCGGGTTTTGTGTATGCGATTTCAATTGCCGATCAATACATCAAAACTGGAATGTATAAAAACGTTTTAGTAATTGGTTCTGAATTGCATTCCACTGGTTTAGATATGACTACTCGAGGAAGAGGAGTTTCAGTAATTTTTGGCGATGGAGCTGGAGCAGCCGTACTTTCAAGAGAAGAAGATTTGACTAAAGGAATTTTATCTACTCATTTACATTCGGAAGGACAACATGCCGAAGAATTATCTTTAATTGCGCCAGGAATGGGAAAACGTTGGGTTACTGACATTATTGCCGATAACGACCCAAATGATGAAAGTTATTATCCATACATGAACGGACAATTTGTGTTTAAAAATGCAGTAGTTCGTTTTAGCGAAGTCATTAACGAAGGGTTACAAGCGAATAATTTACAAGTTTCTGACATTAATATGTTGGTGCCACATCAAGCGAATTTGAGAATTTCACAATTCATTCAACAAAAATTTCGTTTAACGGATGACCAAGTTTTTAATAACATTCAAAAATACGGAAACACTACAGCGGCATCTATTCCAATTGCTTTAACCGAAGCTTGGGAACAAGGTAAAATCAAATCAGGCGATTTAGTGGTTTTAGCTGCTTTTGGTTCTGGATTTACTTGGGGAAGTGTGATAATTAGATGGTAGTTTGAATAAGAGAAAAGAAGCAAGAGAAAAGATTTGAATTAAAAAAGCGTTCTGAAAATTTCAGAGCGCTTTTTTAATTCAAAAAAACTATTCACTTATTACTAATCACTAACTACTATTTATTACCTTTGCACGTTCAAAAAAATAAGGTAAAAATGACATTACATCACACATTAACAATACACATCCAAAAAGCAGTTCTTGAATTGTTCAATATTTCTATTGAAAAAGTTGAATTTCAGGCTACTAGGAAAGAGTTTGAAGGTGATATTACTATGGTAGTTTTTCCTTTGGTAAAAGCATTAAAAGGTAACCCAGTTGAAATCGGAAATCAGATAGGAAATTACTTAGTGGCGAACGTAAATGAAGTGGCTAAGTTTAATGTCGTTGGTGGGTTTTTAAACATCGTGATTTCAGATGCTTTTTATTTGGAATTTTTCAATTCAATTAAAAATAATGAAACCTTTGGTTTTGAAGCTCCAAAAGAAGGCGAGAAAGCGGTTATGGTGGAATATTCTTCGCCAAATACTAACAAACCGTTGCATTTAGGTCACATCAGAAACAATTTATTGGGTTATTCAGTTGCCGAAATCATTAAAGCTTCTGGAAAAAAAGTATACAAAACGCAAATCATCAACGATAGAGGAATTCATATCTGTAAATCAATGTTGGCTTGGCAGAAATTCGGAAACGGACAAACGCCTGAATCAACTGGATTGAAAGGAGATAAATTGGTTGGGAATTTCTATGTGGAATTTGACAAACAATACAAAAAAGAAATTGCAGAATTAATCGCTCAAGGTAAAACGGAAGACGAAGCAAAAAAACTAGCACCATCCATTTTGGAAGCACAACAAATGCTTTTAGATTGGGAAAATGGAAAACCAGAAGTTATTGAACTTTGGAAAACCATGAACCAGTGGGTTTATGATGGTTTTGAGCAAACGTATAAAAACCTTGGCGTTGATTTTGATAGCTACTACTATGAATCAAATACCTATTTACTTGGAAAAGAAGTAGTGCAATTTGGTTTAGAAAAAGGTATTTTTGAGAAAGATCCTGATGGTTCTGTTTGGATTGATTTAACGGCGGATGGTTTGGATAGAAAAATCGTGCTTCGTTCAGACGGAACTGCGGTGTATATGACGCAAGATATTGGAACAGCTATCCAACGTGTGAAAGATTTTCCAGCTATTGGAGGAATGGTTTACACCGTTGGAAACGAACAAGATTACCATTTCAAAGTATTATTCTTAATCTTGAAAAAATTAGGATTTGATTGGGCTGATAGCTTATATCACTTATCATACGGAATGGTAGAATTACCTTCTGGAAAAATGAAATCACGTGAAGGAACAGTTGTAGATGCTGATGATTTAATGGCAGAAATGACCACAACAGCGCAAACTATTTCAGAAGAATTAGGAAAGTTAGACGGTTATTCTGAAGATGAAAAAGCAGTATTGTTCAAAACAATCGGTTTAGGTGCATTGAAATATTATATGTTGAAGGTGGATCCAAAAAAACAAATGATGTTCAACCCAGAAGAATCAGTTGATTTTGCAGGAAATACAGGGCCATTTATTCAATATACTTACGCTCGTATTCAATCGATTTTAAGAAAAGCAGATTTTGATATTTCAATTTCCATTTCGGGATTAGAATTACATGAAAAAGAGAAAGAATTAATCAAGCAAGTGCAATTATTCAAAGAAGTAATTCAAAATGCGGCAGCCAATCATAGTCCGGCGTTAATTGCAAATTATACGTATGATTTGGTAAAAGAATTCAATTCGTTTTACCAACAAGTTTCGATTTTAGGTGAAGAAAATCACGATAAAAAAGTGTTTAGAGTACAATTGTCAAAATCAGTTGGAAACACTATAAAAAATGCATTTCTGTTATTAGGAATTGAGGTTCCTGAGAGAATGTAAGAAGTGTTGCGAGTTTAAAGTTACGAGTTAAGAGTTTTGTGGCGTTTAGTTTGTCATGCTGTTAAGCGTCTCTTTAAAAAATGAAGTTTGTTAAATAAAGTAAAATTTTCATAATTATTAAAATTTCTTCAATCTGTGTTCCTAACGAAAGGATTATGATTTTAGATTTTATTATTGGAATTAAATAAATGAATACATCAAAATATTTTTTTCAAACTTTAATCGTGGTAATCGTTTCTGGATTGTCTTTTTTGGCATTCAAAACGTTTTTACCTAAAAAGTTATTTACCGAAAGTACTTTTAATTCTAAAAATGTAGTGGTCGATAGTTTGCTTTTGGAAGCTATTGCCGAAGATGAAGGTGAAGTTGTAGAAGATTCTATGGCGAAAACCGTTATTGATTACAAAGTGGTAAACGGAATTCAATTTCCACCCGAAACTTTTGAAGAATATACAGGAAATCAATATTTAGCAACCTTTTTCGAAAAATTGGTCCAATTAGAAACCAAAAAAGAAGGCAATGTTCGAATTGCTTATTTTGGAGATTCCATGACGGATGGCGATTTAATCGTAAAAGATTTTAGAACGTATTTGCAAGAAAAATTTGGTGGTCAGGGTGTTGGTTTTGTGAATATTACTTCGGAATCAGCTGCCTCTAGAAGTTCGTTAACCCATGAATTTTCAGGAAACTGGAAAACCCAATCGTATTTAAAAGTAAAGCGTCCATCCAATCCATTTGGAGTGAATGGTCATGTATTTTATGCGAATGATACTGCAAATGTAGCTTGGGTAAAATATAAAGCTAATAAAACAAGATTTGCCTCTGAATTACCTCGTCCAACCTTATTCTACGGAAGTTCGTCTAATAAAGAAGGAAAAGTATTTTATATGTCGGGTTCCGATACGATTGTAAAGAAATTGACGCCTAATAAAGCGGTTAACACTATAGTTTTATCAGAAGGAAATTTAAAAAGCATCAAAGTGAATTTCAAAAAAGCCGATTCTATTCCAATTTACGGATTAAATTTTGATGATGGCAAAGGTGTTCATGTGGATAATTTTTCGAATAGAGGAAATTCTGGTTTGCCAATTGGTAGTTTTGATGTAGCAACAATGCGAGCATTCCATTCGAAATTAGATTACGATTTAATAGTGTTGCAATACGGTGCTAACGTATTGAATTACGGTTCATTGAATTACGGTTGGTACGAAAAACGAATGACAAAAGTGGTAGCGCATTTGAAAGAATGTTTTCCAGGAGTATCTATTTTGATTGTGTCAACCGCAGATAAATCTACTAAATATGATTTAGAAATGAAAACCGATTCTGCTGTTGTTCCACTAAATACAGCTCAAAAGCGTTACGCTATCAAATCGGAATCTAGTTTTGTTAATATGTACACGTTAATGGGTGGCGATGGTTCTATGATTCAATGGGTAGAACAAGAGCCAGCAAGAGCCAACAAAGATTATACACATTTTAATCATAGAGGGGCAAAACAAGCCGCTAATTTGATTTTCACCCAATTAAATCAAGGCTATGATATGTATAAAGAATTAAGAAAAAAACGAAAAAAACCGGTGGCTCCTATCAAAAAAGATAGTGTAATCATCAATAAAGATTCGGTTTATGAAGAGTAGATTATTGATGTTATTGCTTGGGATTTCTTTTTTTGGATATGCTCAAGATACCTTATTGGTTCCGATAGATTCAGTTGAAGTTGATATTCCAATCATTGATTCTATTGAAGTTACTTTCACTGGAAACGACATTCAAAATCCGAATGCGCTTTTGGCGTTTTATGAAAAAATGTATCAATTAGAACAAAGTAAATCGGGTAAGATTAATATTGTTCATATTGGCGATTCACACATTCAAGCGGATTTATTTACGGCTAAAATTCGTACCCAATTTCAAAAAGTATTTGGAAATGCTGGCTTTGGATTTACTTTTCCATACAGTGTAGCTAAGACAAATAATAGTTCGCCAATTCGCTATTCAGCCTCAGGAAATTTTCAAAGTTTTAGAAATTTATATGCCGATGCTAATCGTCCAGTTGGCTTGAGTGGTTTTTCAATGGAAACAACTTCAGAAGATTTTGCGATACAATTGAATGTTAAAGATGCACAATATAATTTCACAAAATTGAAAGTGATTACGCCTCAAAATGTCAATTTGTTTGATGTTTCGGTTTCAAATAAAAGTATTGTTATTGAACGAAAAGTACCTAAAAAAATCACGCATAAAGTCAAGCCAGGTGAAGTTTTAGGCGGAATTGCCGATAAATACAATGTTTCTTTAAAAGCTTTGAAAAAAGCAAACGGTTTAAAAAGTGATATGATTCGCGATGGTAAAGTTTTAATTATTCCAACGAAAGGAACACAATCTAAAACTACCACTAAAAAAGAATACATTCCTATAGAATTACAACCTTCATTATTTTCAAACGATTATACTTCGGAAACACCTTTAGATAAAATTGCTATTGTTCCTAATCAGGAAATTGATGATTTTGCGTTAAACGGATTGGTTTTGGAAAATGATAATTCGGGTGTTATCTATCACAGTATTGGCGTTAATGGTGCTAAAGCTTCTGATTACAATAAATTTAGATTGTTCAATGAGCAATTACCAGTATTAAATCCAGATTTAGTAATTATTTCGTTGGGAACAAATGAGAGTTTCGATAAACAATCGGGCGAGCAATATTTTGCTCATTTGGATCAAATGATACAAGGAATTAAAGAGAAAAATCCACAAGCTTGTGTTTTGGTGATGACACCGCCACCTTCTGTTTTACACAGAAAATATAAAAACACGTTTATTGAAAAATATGCTGACTTTATTGAAGATAATGCTCATGTAAAGAATTATGGCGTTTGGAATTTACTTCAAGTTTTTGGTGGAAACAAATCTATCAAACGAAATGCAGCAAAAGGTTACATGGCAAGAGACAAGGTACACTATTCAAAAGCAGGATATGAAAAACAAGGCGAATTGTTTTTTGAAGCTTTTTTACAATCATACGAATTATTTAAATCGACAAAACAATAGTGAAGGCACTTTTTAGCATACAAAATTGGTTTCTTGAAAATGTAGGGAATATCGATTTAGAAACCATTAAAAATTGGTTTTTATTCAATCCAAAACAGCCACTTTTATTTAATAGTGCGGTTTTTTTAGGATTCTTTTTAATCTTTTATGTGATTTATATTTTATCAAGAAAAACACATTCTTTCCGCATTACTTATGTGGTATTGTTTTCTTTGTTTTTCTATTATAAATCAAGTGGAATCTATTTTGGATTATTGATTTTTTCATCTGTTGTTGATTATGTCTTATCACGATTAATTTATGAAGAAGCCAAGCAAGGCTATCGTAAATTTTATATGATATTGAGTTTATTGATTAACCTTGGGATGTTGGCCTATTTTAAATACACCAATTTCTTCATTGATAATTATAATTCACTTTTCGATGGAACTATGCAATTTGAAGATATTATTCTTCCTGTCGGAATTTCATTCTATACGTTTCAAACCTTAAGTTACACCATCGATGTTTACCGAAGAGAATTAGAACCTACGAAAAACTTCATGGATTTCTTATTTTTCGTTTCTTTTTTTCCGCAATTAGTAGCAGGCCCTATTGTAAGAGCAAGTGATTTCATTCCTCAAATTTATGAGAAGTTAAAGTTGACGAAAGATGATTTCAATCGCGCTTTATTCTTGATAATTGGCGGATTAATCAAAAAAGCAGTCATTTCAGATTATATCTCAAGTAATTTCGTTGACCGTGTTTTTGATGCACCAAATAGTTATAGCGCATTTGAAAATTTAATGGCGTCTTATGGTTATGCCATTCAAATTTATTGCGACTTTTCTGGTTATTCAGATATTGCTATCGGATTGGCTTTATTAATGGGATTCTGGTTGCCTGATAACTTTAGAACGCCATACCAATCAGGTTCTATCACCGAATTTTGGAGACGATGGCACATTTCGCTTTCTACATGGTTACGTGATTATTTGTACATTACCTTTGGCGGAAACCGTAAAGGAAAAATTAGAACGTATTTCAATTTGTTCATGACCATGTTACTAGGCGGTTTGTGGCACGGCGCTTCATGGAAATTCGTTGTTTGGGGTGTTTTGCACGGATTGGCTTTAGTAGTAGAGAAATTTTTTGGTCAGTTTATTAAGTTACCAAAAAATGTTTTTGTTAGAACTATCCAAGTTATTTTAACCTTCCACTTTGTTGTGTTTTGTTGGTTGTTTTTTAGAGCGAAAGACTTTACAACAGCCTTCCAAGTCATTCAGAATATTGGCAAATTAACTTTCGATTTAAATCAATGGCAAACCATCATTTTAGGCTATAAAAATGTCTTTTTATTGATTGCAATTGGTGTGGTTTGGCATTTTGTTCCTGTAAAAACTTTAGCTGCCATGCAAAAAACATTTTCAACTTTACCTTTAGTGGCAAAAGCTGTTTTATTAGGATTGATTTATTGGGTAGTGTATGCTACGGCTTCTGCTGGTGCACAACCTTTTATTTATTTTCAGTTTTAAGTAACTTTTGTTACCAATTTGCTTTCGTACGAATTGTAACTTTGTTTTTTAAAACAAAATGAATAAAAAAGAAATCATTATTACTGCTATTGGAGTTCTCTTAGGACTAATTTCTGGTTACGCCTATTACTATTACATTGGTTGTATTTCAGGAGCGTGTTCGATTACTTCAAAGCCTTTGAACAGTACTTTGTACGGTGGCGTTTTAGGAGGATTACTTTTTAATATGATTAGCGATTTTTTCAAAAAGAAGAAGTCATAATTACTTGTGTAACAATTGTTACCGTATGTTTTTAAGGTTTGTATATATTTGTTGAATGAAATTTTTAGTTCACATCCTTTGTTTTTACTTATTGCTTCTGGTAACATTGCCATCAGTTCGAGCAATGAAAATGCTTGTGAGTGAAAATTGTGAACAAACTTGTCATAAAACAGCCTCAGAATCTTCGGGTTGTGAGAAAGGAAAAATCATCATGAGTTTGAATTTTAGTCCGGTCCAATTTGTAGCCGAATTAGATTTTAAACTTGAAATTTCATTTCCTGAATTCAAAATAGAAAAAGAAAAATCAAACTACGAAAGGATTTTTATTCCAAAATACCAACATTCTATCTGGCATCCGCCTAAATTTTTCATTTAAGAAATTTAAAAAGTTTATTTATGGGTCCTGTTTTTTTTCGGGAGCTTAACTTATAATTCTATATAATGAAAAAATATTTCATCGTGTTATTGTTATTGTTTTTACAATCATCAATAGCACAAATTACATTTGATTATGATGTTGTTTTAACTCCAGTAACCGTTTCAGGTTTGCCTGGATTGCATTCCTATGCTTTTGCGCAACACAATGGTAAATGGCTTATTATTGGTGGAAGAAAAGATGGTGTTCATGCGCGTCAGCCTTTTAATGCTTTTCCAGGAGCGCAAAATAATACGGATTTATATGTAGTTGATATTGCTACCCAACAATCATGGTCGGCTTCAGTGAATTCTCTTCCAACAGGAATTAAAGAGCAGTTACAATCAACTAATATGAATTTTTATCAAGACGGAGATAACTTGTTTATCGTGGGCGGATATGCTTATGCCAATTCGGCTGCCGATCATAAAACGTTCAATAATTTGACTTCGGTTGATGTGCCTAATTTGATAAATACAATTATTGCAGGAACTTCAATAACACCTTATTTCAAACAAATTTCAAATGATGTTTTTGCGATTACGGGTGGGCAATTGGCAAAAATTGGCACTACTTTTTATTTGGTAGGTGGACATCGTTTTGACGGAAGATACAATCCAATGAACAATCCAACGTTTACCCAAACGTATTCGAATGCTATCCGAAAATTTACGATAGATAATTCGGGAGCGACTTTGAGTTATGCTAATTATGAAGAAATAGTCGATGCGGTTCATTTACACCGTCGTGATTATAATTTATTACCTCAAGTATTTCCTGATGGTGAATTAGGATATACCATTTCATCAGGCGTATTTCAAATTGCAGTAGATTTACCGTTTTTATATCCAGTTGATATAAAAGCAGGAGGTTATTTTCCGCAAACGCAATTCAATCAATATTTGAGTAATTATCACAGCGGAAAAGCTTGTTTATATGATGCTACTTTGAATCAAATGCACAATTTGTTTTTTGGAGGAATGAGTCAATATTATTATCAAGCGGGTAATTTAATTCAAGATAATACGGTTCCGTTTGTAAAAACGATTAGTAGAACAACTCGAACTTCATCAGGAGATTTATTTGAATATCAATTTCCTGTTGAAATGCCAAATTTAAAAGGAGCTGGAGCCGAATTTATTCCAAATGAATCATTACCTCATTATTCAAATGAAGTTATTCAACTGTCAAATATTACAGCGAATGAATTTGTAATCGGACATTTATTTGGAGGAATTCAAAGTTCTTCTCCTTCAGCATTTACAGATAATCAAACTAATTTAACGAGTGCCGATCCAACGGTATATGAAGTGAAATTAGTTAAGAACACCTCATTGAGTACACCTCAAATCGAGGGAAAAAATCCTTTTTCCTTTAGTGTTTCGCCTAATCCAACAACAAATGATACTGTTAGAATTCAGTTTGATATGCCGTATTTAGCAAAAGTCAACTATATTTTAACTACTATCGAAGGTAAAATTGTTGAAGAAGGTGAGATTGAAGATGTAAAGCAAGGTGTAAATGCCATGAATTTTGATTTGAATTCAATTCAATCAGAATTTGTGATTATTACTTTTATTTTTGATGATAAATTTTATAGATCTCAAAAAGTAATTAAGAAGTAATAATTGTTAAATTAATAAAATATTAAGAGTACTATTTCTAAAATTATATATATTTGTAATAGTATAATACTAACAAAAAAGAATAAATAACAATTTAAAAATAAATACAATGAAAAAATTAGTTTCTATCCTAGCTGTTGCAGCTTTTATGTTTTCAATGAATGTTAACGCTCAAGAGCCAAAGAAAAAAGCAAAAAAAGAAACCACTAAAACTGAAAAATCTTGCTCAACTGAAGAAAAAAAATCATGTGGCTCTGATACTAAAGCAGGTGGATGTTGTTCATCTAAAAAAGCTGCTGAGAAAAAAGCTGAATAGTTTTTTGCTAAACAAATTTAAAACGCCTCGATTGTATCGGGGCGTTTTTTTATTATGTAACTGTCTTGTCCTGAAATAGCGATACACAAATTTCATCGTTATGGAAAACCTTCAAGAAATTCGCTATGTAAAGCGCACTCAGAAAGACTACACAATGTCTTTTAAATTACAAGTTGTACAAGAAATAG
>Ga0255098_1000035_pt1 | contig 47154 bp, 35 predicted proteins | sample Colum_Atlam_RepC_2_FD_188440 | JGI IMG/M metagenome (GOLD analysis project Ga0255098, IMG submission 188440) | Freshwater microbial communities from Columbia River, Oregon, United States - Colum_Atlam_RepC_8d | ecosystem: Environmental > Aquatic > Freshwater > River | place: USA: Oregon... | reverse complement strand
CACTAGCTTCTTATTTCTTGATGATCGACGAGGCGGCATTCATTGAACACATTGATGACATTTGGGCAGCAGTTTATCCAATCATTTCTACAGGTGGTCGTGTATTTGTGTTATCTACCGTTAATGGCATGGGTAATTGGTATTTTAATACTTATCAGGAAGCTAGAGCAGGACGAAACGAATTCAACCTTATAGATATTGATTGGTGGGAACATCCTCAATATAAATATAATGAAAAGTATGAGTGGTTGTACGAGTTCATTCGTGAGAAGGATAAGAAGTACGATGTTAATCGTTTTGAGGAAATCACCAAGAAAAACATTGGCCTAAAGCGTTGGAGACAGGAGTATGAGAAGGAATTCCTAGGTACTGGATCTACTTACATTGACGGTGAATCTTTACAGTTCTTACACGAGAATGTTAGTTATAAATATGATACAAAATATCAAGGCCGTATGCGAATTTGGAAAGAGCCTGTTCCTTACCATGAGTATGTTATGGGTGTGGACACTGCTCTCGGACGAGAGTTAGATTATTCTTCGTTTGTTATTATTAACGCATACAATGGCGAACAAGTAGCTGAATTTTATTCTAACAAAACCCCAATCAATGAGTTTGCAGAGATAGTCGCACGCGAGGGGATTTACTACAATATGTGTAAGATTGTGCCTGAACGCAATGGCATCGGCGCAAACTTAGTGATTGAATTGTTTGAGCGGCAAGAATACGAAAACTTGTGGATGGATGATCGTGGTGATCTAGGTATTAACATTACATCCACAAATAACGAAGTTTATCTGTCTGATATGGAAGAAGCAATTAGAAACAGACGAGTTACTGTTAATTCAGATAGATTAGTAAAAGAATTACTTTCCTTTGAGATAAACGAGAAGGGAAGAATAGAGGCTGCAAAAGGTAATCATGATGATTTAATCTCTGCACTAAAGTTAGCAATTATTGGTTACAATCAAGTATCCAAAAATTCACCTAATATGTTGATGCAGAATAGAACGAATGCTCCTGAACCATTAACTATGGACACCAGAAAAGCATTTGCAGCCGATACATATAAAAATATACCCATGGAGGAAATTAAATGGATTCTAGGCAAAGAGAAATAAATGAGATGGGCGAGACAGCGTTTGGTAATCCAAACTCTTCCGCAGCAGCAACACCTTGGTTTAACCCACTAGGAGTATTCGGTAAGTGGTGGAGTCGTTATTTTGCTACTAAAGCGCAGCCTGCCATGGCGCAGCAAAGTACTAATGAACCTACGCCGATACACCCGATGGCAGGAGATACGATTGTTAACCCTGATGTTGTATATCAAAAACCGGGCGGGTCACCAACTGTAATTAGATCTCCATTTATTCCTGAACTTGAGATGAACCGTAAGAATCGGTATTCTCAATTTGAATCAATGGATGAATATCCTGAGATAGGTGCTGCGTTTGATATTTATGCTGATGATTGTACCCAGCGGGATAGCCACAATCAAAGATGGGCTGTTAAGGCTAATTCAGAAACTACTAGACGCAGAGTAGAACAACTATTTGATACTATAAAATTAGATCGTCATTATTGGGACATTACTCGCAACATGGTAAAGTATGGCGATTGTTTTATTGAACTTGTGATGGATTTAAATAATCCAAAAGCAGGTGTACAGAGAATTAAGATATTAAACCCGAACTATTTAATTCGTGTTGAAAACGAGTATGGATACTTGACAGACTTCCTGCAAGAAATCCCACAGAAGAACATGGGTTCTTGGAATTCATTTGGTTATCAATCTACGACGATGGAAAAGAGTTCTTACATCGGGTTGGATAAAAATCAAATTGTTCACTTCCGTCTCCATACATCAGACCCTAAATATTATCCATATGGTAAATCAATAGGTGCATTTGCTATTCGTGTTTTCCGTTCACTAAAACTAATGGAAGACGCAATGTTAATTTACCGCCTCTCACGCGCACCCGAACGCAGAATATTCTATGTAAATGTTGGAAACCTTCCTACTGGTAAGGCAGAGGCATTCATGGAGAAGCTCAAGCAGAAGTTTAAGAAAGAAAAATTCTTTGATTCCCAAACAGGTAACATAAACGAAAAACTTAACCCAATGTCATTGGATGAAGATTATTTCGTTCCTCACCGTGGAAATAATGAAACAAAAATTGATACCCTGCGAGGTGCTGAAAACTTAGACAAAGTTGACGATGTTAAGTACTTTAGAGATAAATTACTTGCCTGTCTAAAAATTCCAAAGGATTATGTAGTAGAAGCAGACAAATCTCCTGAGCGTAAGGCCAACCTATCTCAGTTAGATGTTAAATTTGCTAGAACTATCATGCGTGTTCAGCATGAAGTTGAAATTGGATTAGAAACCATAGCAAAACGCCATTTAGCTATTTTGGGGTATCCACAGTCTGAAATTAACTCTGTGCAGATTTTAATGCCTGACCCATCTGACATGTTTACCAAGCGTAGGTTAGATGTCGATGAGCAGAAGACCCGTGTTGTTCAAGCCGTTAAAGGTTTAATGTTATTCTCAGATGATTATATTTATAAAGAATACTTTGATATGTCTCAGAATGAAATTAAACAAATGAAGGAAGAGTTGTCTAAGCAGCAGGAGGAGGCAATGCAACAGCAAATGGTACAGCAAGCAGCCATGCAGCCATCAATGCCCGGTGGAGCACCCCCTGCTGGTGAAGCTCCTCCAATGCCCCCTGATGGATCTACACCCCCTAATGGCATAGAGGGCGAAGAGAATATACCACCAACAGCTCCACCCCAAGAAGCGTTAGATTTACTAAATAATTATAAAAAAAGTAGCTTTATAAACGAAAATGTACAAAAAGCTATGGTTTTTGATAGAATTATTAAAAAATATAACACAAAGTTAAAAAACTTGGATAAATAGTGAACTATATATAAATTGATAGATTATAATATCTTAGGAGAATCTATGTTTGATAACTTATTTGAAAACCGCAATAGAACTGTTTCTGAATTAATTAAGTTGGGCGATTATTTGGGTCGCTCACTTCGTGAAAATGTATCAATATTTAAAATTGATGTAGAAGAAAAAACTGTCTGCTTTGTTACCGAATCTAACAAGGTAGTAGCAGGAACATACGAGATAGATAAGAGACTAGCTCTACACGATATTGTGGTTGAAGATGTTAGCGAATTCACAGATGAAAATAAATTCGAGTCCTTAGTTAATTCTAAGATATCTGGATTTGTTAAGAACATCTATGAAGACTCTCACAAAAAAGCCAAGTCATCTTTCGATGACTTGCTCTATTTATGGGAATCAAGATTAAAGTTCAAGAACATTAAGAATAAGTTAGAAGAGAAGTCATTAAAATTTAATGAGTCTACTCAAATCATAGAAAGCCAAGAGTTCCAAAATTTCCTAGAGATTGCTCCTAAATTAGTAGAATATCTTAGAATGCATAAGAATAAAATCTCTAAGATATCAGAGATCAGAAGCGCGGTTCGGTTATCTCAGACAATATCAGAAGCATTTGATTTAGCAAAAGTTGATTACGATTCTCTCCAAGAAGACGGGTCTTTTGTTGTTTCTCCTACATCAGATAAGTCCGTCTATGAAATGATTTGCCGTCACGAGTTGATTAAGAAAGAACTACTAGAGCACAAAGCTAACTTTGATACGATTTGGGCATCAAATGAAAAAATACAGAATTTAGCTGGATTGATTTATTCTGATGAGAAGACTGTTGCCGTAGCACTTTCAGAAGCTATAAAGCAAGTGCCGTATCTAAGCCTTGCAAGTAAAAAACAATTAACAGAAACATTCAAAAATGCATTGAACCTAAACAAGGTTAAAGACATTAATCTAACTGATATTCAACAGTTTGCGTCTTTAGTTTTTGAAATGAAGAAACCAATAAAGATGGAACTAATTTCTTATCTAAACGAAAGATACGGAATCAATGTTCAAAATCTAAAGGACCCCGCAACATTCAAAGGATTGTTAAGCACACAATCAGTAATCTTTGAATCATTAGCAAAAATCTCACCTAAAAAATCTGTTCAGCGCGATGTCTTGCTATCCTTGGCTGAATCATTGTCAGCTAAAAACGGTGTAGAGGCTATCGACTGCAACGAAGTTATTCAAGAAGTATTTATCGCTGCTGGATATGATGATCTTGTAATCAATGAAAGTTTAAACAACTATCTTGATTTTGAAAAGATAGCATCAGATTTAGATAAAGTTGGTGGTATTTTAAGAATGATTAAGGGAACTGGCGCGGGTGCAGCAGCAGCTTCAATGCAACAAGCTCCTGCTCAATCACCTATGGCTTCGCCTGAAGAAGAGCCAGAAATGGCTCCTGATGCAGTTCCAGCAGCCTCTGGTATGGAAGATGATGATGTGGCTGCACCAGCATTAACACCTGAAGATGATGAAGAAGGTGCAGAATCCATGGGCGGCATGGAAGATGAAGAAATGGGCGAAGAAGACGCGATGGCTGGAGAAGAAGAAATGGGAGATGAAGAATCTGCCATGGCTCCAGAAGATATCGAACCTTCAGAAGAAGAAGTTCTAGCTAAGATGTCCGAACTCGAAAGTTTAATTGCATCACTTAAAAGTGAAATAGGTGGTGGCGAAGAAGAGGAAGAAATGCCCGATGAAATTGATGCCGAGCAAGAAGAGCTAGAGGCCGAAGAAGAAGACCTAGAAGATGACGAACTTCACGATGACGAAGATGAAGTAGAAGAAAAAGAATCGGAAATTAGCAAAAAGCAAAAAAAGTTAGAGAAAAAAGAAGATAGATTTAAGTGATTTAAATAAAGGTGTTTAATTTTATATGGTAGATTTTCTCCCGATAGGACTAGGTAGGGATTCAAATGGTGATGTATCCGGCCTAAAAGAAATACAGGTTGGATACAAAATTCCAGCCCAATACTTAGATGTAACGGGAGGAACTTTTACTGGTCAAGCCGATGCTAGTTCATTACAAGGTAATGATGTTTGTACTGCTACACCAAATCCGGGACAAGCATTAGTATTTAATGGAACATCTTGGTGTCCTAGCACAATATCAATTACTTTTGATGGCACTTGTTTAGAGTGTCCTCCGGGTGCAACAGGTCCTATTGGTCCTGCTGGAGCTACTGGAGCTACGGGACCAACAGGCGGTACTGGGCCTACTGGACCTACTGGAGAGCGGGGGGAAACAGGATCAACTGGTCCTACAGGTCCAACAGGAGAACCCGGGGATAATGGAACTACTGGAGCTACAGGCCCTACAGGTCCAACTGGTGATATTATATGTCCGGGATTAGTTTACGAATACGGGGTATCTTATACACTTCAGTATGGAGTATCTTTAGTTTTAGGTAATGAAGGAACAACAGGAACCTTCATACTAAATGATGTAGCTAAAGGCGGTACGGGAATAAATGTATCCTCCTTGTTAGTAGATTATAAAATTGGAGATCAAATTTGGGTAATCAGCAAAGTTAATAGCGAGGCTAAAATTTGCTATGAAGTTACTGGAACTCCCGCGCATACAACATCTCCAGATAAATATGTAAGTTTCCCCGTTGAAGTTATTGCAAGAAGCGGTACAGCTTTTAGCCTTGGTGATATTTGTGTTAATTTTGTTGTAATAGGACAAGATGGAGCTACTGGATCTACAGGAGCGACAGGATCTAGAGGTTCCACAGGAAGCACAGGCTCTACCGGATCTACAGGAAGTACTGGAAATACAGGACCAACTGGTCCAACGGGTAGAGGTTTATCTAGTGCTACAATATCTCCTACAGGAATATTGATTTTTGAATATACAGATGGGTACACAGGAATAGTTGGACCTGTAGTTGGTGGTACAGGAGCTACAGGAGGTACAGGTCCAACAGGTTCTACAGGCGAAAGAGGATCAACAGGATCTACAGGGCCAACAGGTAGAGGTTTAACTTCCGCAACAATATCTCCTACAGGAATACTGATATTTGAATACACTGATGGTGTTACACAAATAGTAGGTCGTGTTGTTGGTAATACAGGAGCCACAGGGCCAACTGGACCTACCGGATCTGCTGGTGATCGGGGATCAACAGGTAGCACAGGCAGTACAGGAGGTACAGGATCAACCGGATCTACTGGACCTACGGGTAGAGGATTAACCTCTGCCACAATATCACCAACTGGAATATTGGTATTTGAGTATACAGATGGTGTCACACAAATTATAGGTCGCGTTGTTGGTAATACAGGGGCTACCGGACCTACTGGACCAACTGGATCTGCTGGTGAACGAGGATCAACAGGTACAACCGGAAGCACAGGTTCGACTGGATCTACAGGAGCTACAGGAGCTACTGGACCTACTGGAAGAGGTATAACATCTGCTACAATCTCCCCTACAGGAGTATTAGTATTTGAGTATACCGATAGCAGCACACAAGTTGTTGGTCGTGTTGTTGGTAATACAGGAGCTACAGGATCTACAGGCGGTACAGGTCCAGCAGGTGAAAGAGGCTCTACAGGTAGCACAGGAATTACTGGGGGTACAGGTGCAACAGGACCTACAGGTAGGGATTCTGGATTAAAATATAAATATGATTCTACTACAACAGTACCTCCCGGAACTCTCGGTCAAACCGCATTACCTACAGGTTACTTTAGATACAGTGCTACAACTATAGCCACAACATTAAATGCAACGGGTAACATATATATAAACCAATCAACTTTTGACGATGCATATATTGGAGATTTTATATTAACTTGGGATGATTCTATTAATAGTCAAAGCCCTAGAGGATATTTTACCCTTGTAAATAATGATTCTTCTCCTGCAACTTATAATGTTTTTGGTATAAATGGTGGAATTAATTTTAGCATAGGAGGTTGGCTAGAAGTTCCTGTTGTAAATGTATATGGTAATGTGTTACCTTCTAATGGTGATATATTATATGGATCTTTTACTAGAAACTCAGCTAGAGGCGCAACTGGTTCAACTGGCCCAACCGGAGCTACTGGGGCTACAGGTTCTACAGGAGATACTGGACCAAGAGGAGCTACAGGAAGCACAGGATCTACAGGTGATACAGGAGCTACAGGAAGAACTGGTGCTACAGGTGCTACGGGTGAAAGAGGATCAACAGGATCTACGGGACCCACTGGAGCTACGGGAAGAGGTCTAACATCTGCCACAATATCTCCTACAGGAGTTTTAATATTTGAATATACAGATGGTGTCACTGCATCTGTAGGAAATGTTCGTGGATCAACTGGTGCAACAGGAGCTACAGGGTCCACAGGAACTACGGGTGAAAGAGGATCTACAGGTTCAACAGGAGCTACGGGAGCCACAGGACCCGGTAGAGGTTTGTCTAGTGCAACAATATCACCTACTGGTATTTTAGTATTTGAATATACTGATGCTACAACTCAAACAGTAGGACTTGTTAAAGGGTCTACAGGAAATACTGGAGCAACAGGAGCAACAGGATCTATCGGCCCTGCTGGAACAGGAGCGACAGGACCAACTGGCAGAACTGGTGCTACAGGAGCTACAGGAGCTACTGGACCTACTGGTGCAGGAGCAACAGGAGCAACAGGAGCAACAGGTGCTACAGGCCCAACTGGTCCTACAGGGGCAACTGGGGGTACTGGAACCGATGGTGGTTTTGTATACAGGTTTAACAACAGTCTTGCTACAAATACAAATGGTTATTTTGGGTATGATGCTACATCATTAGCTAATTCTACTATTCTTTATCTTAATCAAGAAGATTTCGTAAATGTTGATCAATCAACTTATTTTAATTACTTTAAGGCTGGTGATGAACTTGTAGGAAGAAATATATCTGCTGGTAAATATATAAAATTAAAAATAACAGGTACGGGCACAGATGGTGGTGATTATTTCACATTCCCAATAACACCTTTAGCTGTTAGTGAGCCAAGTACTAGTGAAAATTATACATGGGTCCATACTCCAGCAGGACCAAATGACAGAATTCATGGGTATCCAATTGAAAACCCAACATCTCAAACAATAGGCCATGTTTTAAAATGGGGAGGCCCTGCGACAGGAGCTTATTGGGCAGCAGCAGGCGCAGGTGCGGGAATTGACAATTTTGTAGATAAATCACTGTTTGCTGTATTTTCAGATGGATCAGGTGGTTTGTTTGAAGGATCAGGGATTACATCTTCTGATGGTAGTAGTTTAATTGTATCTTCAAACATTACAGTCAACAATAATCTAACTGTAGGAAATAACATAAGCATAGGTGATGGTAGCTTATCTGCACTAAACGGTGAAGTTGTTGCAGGAAATATTCAATCGTTAGGAAATCTTTATGGCGTAACATTAAGTGGAACCAATCTAACAATACAAAGCAATATTACATCTAGATCATCACTGTATGTAACATCATCTACACTTCCGTCAATTCCTCTAAACACAGTTCTGTATGTAGAAGGTAACACCTACATAGAAGATGATTTACGAGTAGTACAAACACTAACTGCAAGCAATGTATACGCAACTAATGTATCAGCCACAAATTATCTAAACCTTCCAGCATCACTTAGTTCTATATCTGTTGCGGTAAGTACCTTAACAGCATCGACAGTATCAGCCACTACTTATTTAAATGTTAGACCTTATGTATCAGCAGTTGATAGCGCAACAACTACAACTGTTAACATGGGTGGAGATTACGATCTCTACTTAGTAAATACTACAACTACCAGTGTAACACTTTATCTACCTGATGCTTCTGCTTGGACAAGTAAACAAATAACGGTATCTAAGGTTGATGATGGTGGATCTTATAGATCAGTTACATTGTCAGGTACAACATTACAAACTGCAACTCAAACAGTTCGTCTATACGATCCAACTGAATCCGTTACAGTAATATCTAACGGAACTAATTGGTACTCTTTAGATTACGACAGAGCTTATGGTGTTGTAGTAGTAGCCAAAAATAGCACTGGATCTACTCTAACTAAAGGAACTCCTGTAAGAGTGACCGGAGCTACGGGAGACAATGTTTTAATCGGAGCGGTATCGGCAGCTAATGACCATGTACCTGAAGCTCCAAACGGTAGTCTATCTAAGTGCATCGGTGTAGTAGAGCATAGCATTCCAGACGGGGAATTCGGCCATGTTCTTACTAAGGGAACACTATACAAATTTGATACAAATGCATTTAATGAAGGAGATCAACTATATTTAGCTCCAAGTGGTGGATTCACTAATGTAAAACCTTCTTCTCCATATGATGAAGTATTCTTAGGAATAGTAACTAGAAAACAAGCTATAAATGGTTCTATTCTGATAGATGTAGAAAACCCAATCCATGTTAATGATATTGCTGGATTTGATTTAACTTCAAGTTTACTTAACGGTGATTTGATTAGTTACAGCACAGCTACAAGTACATTTACAAATGTGCAAGCTGTCAATGTTTCTGGACAAGGTAAGTTTGGGTCTGTATCAGCTACGATAGTGTCTGCTGCCGAAGCTATTTATGTTGACGGTGCAACTGGATACATAATAAATCCTGCTGGAAATATTACACTTAGTTCTGTTAATGGTATTGTAGCTACTAACGGAACTATGAATGTTGCTAACGGAAGTGGTAACATATTCCTGCGTTCGGGCAGAGCAGCCATTTATACAGATACTGCTGCAAGTGCATACTACATAGCAACAAACAATTATGCTGATCCAAGAGCAAACTATATTGTCGCTCAGACAAGCGCAGGAGATAGTTATCTTGGTGCTAAGAGCGGACAAACTTTAAGTATAGTAGTCCCATCAAAAACGGTATCTTCTATTGTTACTGCGGATAAGCTAGTTGAAATAGCTTCCACAAGTGTAACAGTAAGAACTCCATTAATAAGCACTACTTCTATAGAAGCAGTTTCTGTATCCGCTACAAACTACCTAAACTTACCACAGTCGGATGCATCATCATTAAACGGATATCCTATTGATGTAGGATCAGTTCCACTTTCTGATGGTGATATATTAGCTTGGGATACAACAAATTCGTATTACACAATAATACCATCTTCTACATTTGGTGGTGGAGGTGGTGGAATAGCAGATGCATCCTCTCTAAGAGCATCCCCATTATCAGCCACATTAGTTCCTACAGCAGGACAAGCACTAATGTACAATGGTTCTGTTTGGACTGCATCTGCTGCATTGTTTGCATACACTTATGGTAGTGGTGCTCCATCAGGTGGATCAGACGGTGATATATATTTACAAACAGATGTAGTAGCTTTACAAGTTCCATCTGTATCTGCAACTAATTTGTCTGCCACTAATGGTGATCTAAGTTCTATAAAACTTACAGACTATTCGGAAAGTAAATCGTCACCAACAATATCAGCTAGTGCTCTTACGCTTAACTTAAATAACTCTCAAGTATTCACGGTGGCTTTAAACTCTAACATTAGCACCTTAACCATTAGTAATGTTGAATCAAGAGCTAACACAGCTCAAGGATTTACATTAATTCTAACCGCTGATGGCACAGCTAGAACGATTACTTGGCCTGCATCTGTAAAATGGCCTAGTGGTACAGGACCAACTTTAACTAGCACTAATAACAAAGTAGACATCTTAAGTTTCCTAACTCCCGATAATGGAACTACTTGGTACGGATTTGTTGGAGGTCAAAACTTCTAATGTTTGGTGGAATGGCAAATAAGATTGGTGTGTTAGCTAAGAAAACCTCTGGTGGAGCATCGGATGTTACTCCCAATGCTGTTAATTGGTCTAATGTTACTTATACTGATCCCGTAGGCTATTTCTTAACAGAAAAACAAATAACTGGAATTAATACAGGCATAACATTACAAGCAACCTACTCAGGATCTATTGGAACTTTATATGTTGGAGTTTTTTCAACTCAACAAAATTATGAAGGAGTTTATGTTTTAGATCTTTACGGAGCAGGATTAAATGATTTTTCTTCAGGATCAACTTTTAGTGTAGGAAACAATGAATGGGTTGTTTTTGGAGCATCCACCTTTGGAGAAGTAGGAGAAACTGATCTAGTAACGATAACAAATGTAAGTGATGGTAATGCTACTATAGATACATTTAGTATGAGTGCATGATAAAAAGGAATAAATATGGGACAAATACAAGACTTATCGGATTTAATTCACAGGTTTACGGGAGGTGCTTCGGGTGCTCCTGAAACTATATACTTTTTTAAAAATGGTAGAATTTCAGGAGCCACTGCGCCAACACTCACACAAGGAAGAATGGCAACTCTTTGGAGATATGAAGGTAACCCTACTGCGGGTACTCTTCCAAGCACAGCAGAAGTAATGTACACATCATCTACTGGTGCATTTAAAGTATCCGATGCTTCAGCAGGATTTGAAAAATATCTTATACAAGTAGGAGCAGCAGGAACCCAAGCTGGAGCAATTATCTTATATGATCGACTTTTTCAGATGGGTAATTTTAACGCTACAGCTACAACAATAACTACGGTTCAAGGAGATCCAGCAAGTCCCGCAATAACTAGAAATGTTAGTGGTGCAGGTAATTTTGCATTTTATGAAATTGAAACTCAGATAGGTACTACGGCTAGAACAATTACCATACAGTATGTAAATGAGGACGGAAATCTTGCTAGTGGTACAGCATCAATGGGGGGAACTAACTTTAGAGAAGCTAGTAGAGCACAATTCTTTTCATTATCTGGATCGGATCATGGAGTACGATCTATTGTAAAATTTCAATTCGATGGAACAACTGGAACTGCTGGAGCATTTAATTTAGTTATAGGAAAACCTGTAGCATATATTCCTATTGGTAATGCAGGAGGAATGGGTTGGAGAGACTTTACAACAGGGTTACCATCTCTGCCTAATATCCCAACAGGAGCTTGTTTAGGTATTTTATTCTGGCCTTTCTCAACTACAGCCCCGGAACTTTTTGGAGCAATTTCTACGGTGCAAGCATGATCATATCATCATTAGAAATTTATAAAGAAAAATTACTAGAGGATAAGTTCTCAGCAATACTAATAACCGCAGGTAGAGGTGCTGTAACTAGACTAAGCTCTTATTACAGTGCTTTAGCTCCTAGTGCTTATCCTACTCCAACAACAGCAGTAGCACTTTCAGCTAGTAGTTATCCAGAAAATATTTCTAACATAGAGTACCCATTTGATGTTTTCCAATCTAATGCTAATGTAGGTACTTATTCTGTCATAGGTGCAAGAATGAATCCTACTACTGGTGGATTTATGCATGGAGCTTATATTTTCGTAGATAGATTAAGTCACCAAGGAGGTTTAAACGCCACAGGTACTGGAGCACAGACAACAAATTTACCAACAGCAGCATTACCTAGATACACAGATGGCCGCGATGTAATGTTAGGGTTAGAAATATATACTCAAATAGGATCTACAGCCACTACAGTAACTGTTAGTTATACTAACGAATCAGGAACATCAGGTAGAACTACTCCTGCGGTTGTTTTTGGTGGAACAGGAACGAGAGAAGTCGGAAGGTTTATGGTATTTCCATTACAGGCTGGAGATTCAGGAGTTAGAAGTGTTCAGTCTGTAACTGTAGCGGCTACTACAGGTACTGCTGGAAATTTCGGGGTAGTATTATTTAAACCTTTATTTATGGTTCCTATTAATAACACAGATGGTCCACACATATGTGATTTGATTTCTGGGAATTTTATAGGTTACCCCGGAGAACTTCCAAGACAAACAAATTTATCAATTATAGCAACTGGAACTAACACCACAGGAACAGGTGTCGGATCCATAATCTTTGCTTTCGCAGATTTACCCTAATTAAACTATGGCAACTAGTAGAAGATTTTTCGATGGAGCGCAGGAAGAATTAGGTTCTTTACCTATTGAAGCTACTGCACAACCTCAACCTACTCCTGAACTAGTAGGCACGACACTTCTTTGGATAAAAGATAATGGAACTTGGAGAATAACTACCGTCTATCGCAGGGAAAGTGGTATATATAAATATACCAAACCTAGTACAAAAGTAGATGGTGAATGGAGTTAATTTATGGTTACAGCAAATTCAGTTACAAGAGATATGGTTAAATGGACAATAGCGGTAATAGCCTGTGTCGGATCTGTTGCAGGGTATATTGAATTTAGATCAGTTGAGAACGCTCATGTAGTTAAAGCTGAACTAGAAACCAAACTAAGCTGGATGAAAACTGAATTTAACAGTGATCTAAAAACTAAGTACGATCTTCAATCAGGAATAAAGCTAGAACAAGTACTAGAAAACCAAAAAGAACTACTTAAGATAGCATTAGAAAATCAAAAAGATATTCAAGAAACTGCCAAAGAGGTTCTTAAATTAACTCAAAAATTAGAAGCTGATATTAATATCATGAAAGCTACTAAACAATAGTTCCTAGTTTAAGTACATTAATATATTTCCAGATAACCTTATTTCTAATAACTGAGATATCTCTCTCAGCATTATCTAAAGACCTTACCATATCATCGGTAAGGTTTTTCTTTTTAGCTATGTCTTGTAGAGCATTAGCAATTGTTTCTAGTGTTCTTTGTTCTTCCTCAGACAAAAAAGCAAAACTTTTTTCTTGTTCTTGTTTATTAATCATTAGTATTCTATTCTAGGTAATACTTCTATTACATGTCCTTGATTCTTATAAGTACTTTTTCTTTTTCTTGAATGAGTATTTAAATATTTTACCTCATCATAGAAGTCGTACACATAAACTTTTTCGGAAAAATCGTTAAGTCTAAGCGCACGGCCAAGTGCCTGTATTGTGGCGATCTCGGAGAACAAACCTCTAGCATTTATGAAGTGAGTGATTTCTGGAATGTTAACACCCGTCTCCAGAATCTTAGTTCCAATCAATACTTTAAATTCGTTCTTAATTTTAAAGTCTTTGATAATCTTGTTTCGTTCACGCAGATCGTCAGAGCCTTGCAGGTACTTCGCCTCTGGAATCTTTTGCATTAAGTTTTGACCGTGTTCCAAACTGTTTACTAAAATTAATACTTTAGCTGCTGGAGTTTTTGCTTTAACAGTCTCCACAATAGATGTGATCGCTTGGTTTCTGGTTCCGTTGTTAACAATGTAATTATCGTAAACTGTACGATAGTCCATATCAAGATGGTCATCAGCAGAAGTGTGTAGCGGTAGTATTTGAACATATGGCCTTGCCAGCATTCCCCTTTCGATTAAGGAAGATGTGTCTACTTCGGTTATAACAGGCCCCAACCCACCATGCAAGGTATATTTCGGAATTGCTTCGGTAGGTGGCGTTGCAGTAAATCCAATACGATATTTAGCTGTGGGGAAAGAACTGATTGCTTCAGATGTAAGTTTACCTTTAGAGAACTCATGGCATTCATCTACAATTAAAACATCTGGACGCTCGTGCGGAGTGCCAATTAAACGCTCTAGGCTGTAAACAGAACATAACATTATGTTACCGTATTCAAAGCCTTCCGAAAACGAAACTCCTACGGAAAATTCCTTTGTCTTGGTTAGTTCTACGCCTGCGGGGGACTTCTTGACCAAGAACTCGTAGGTCTGGTTGATCAACTGTTTCTTGGTGAACAGACAGAGGATTTTTGCCTGTGGGCCGAACGCCTTGATGACCGAAGCCATGATCAATGTCTTACCAGAGCCTGTCGGAGATTTTATTACACAACGCTTATTATCTAGAGCCTGACCAACAAGAGCCTCTTGGTAATCGTGAAGATCCCATCCGTCAAAGGTATGATCCTGAAGTTTAATGTTTGATTCTATTGGTTCTTCGTAAATAAGTTCTGGCTCGCACTCTATTAGTTTTAGATCTGCTAAAACTAGATCCAATAATCCTGTTTTAAACTCTCCCGTGCGCGGGTGAATGAAATATTTTTTACCGTCCCAATGCCCACGCTTGTATGCATTTGAGTAATTAGCTCCCGGAATCGAATGAGTATATCTATCTACAAGAGCTTTAAGTAGCCGTGGATTATCTGTTTCGATTCGAGAGGTTATATTTTTTATAAATATTTTCATTTTTTTGTCTATAATATATTTAAAGTATTAAAATACTATATATTATAGAAAAGAAAGACTAAAATAATGGATAATAATATACCTTTAGGTAAGCAGTTTAATTTAGATGATATTTTTGCCAATCTCCCAACGGAAGTAGAAACCGTTATAGAACTTCCATCTAAGTGCAAGTTTTATAATTCAAAAAGTGTGACCATCAGACCAATGACCTTTGAAGATGAAAAGGCAATGGTTTTAGCTAGAAAAGATAAACAAGACACCATAAATGTTATACTTGCTAGATGCATCTCTGGGGTTGATGTTGGTGACTTGATTCTAATAGATAAACTTTATTTGATTTTAAAGCTAAGAGAGATTTCATATGGTGATAATTACAGTGTATCTGTAAACTGTGGTAAATGCACCTTTGAGAACAAATTAAACTTTAAACTGTCTGATTTGCCGATATCTTATTTTGATGATGCTATTCAGGAAATTCAAGAAATAACCTTACCAGTAACCAAAGTTAAAGTAAAGATACGCTACCCCAGAGTTAGTGATGAAAAGTACATAAATGACGATATTCGAGTTTTTGATAATCTATGGCGATTCGTAGTTGAAATCCAAGATTCAGACGATCCTGTGCTAATATCTAAGTTTTTAAAGGATCCTAGAGTTCCCTTGAAAGATATGCACACAATCACTAATGCAATTGGATTGTCAGAATACGGTGTTCAGACTAAGGTTAGGTACGATTGTGAGTCTTGTGGGCATGCTAATGTAATTAACCTACCTCTAGGTGCTGATTTTTTTACCGTGAGTTGATAGAAAATTTAGATCTAGAAACTCTAATTAATCATGCCTATATACTTATAAATAAAGTCGGTATGTCTTATTCGGATGTTAAGACTACGACTTTAAGAGAACGAATATTGTTCCTTCAAACTTATAATAATGAGATGGAGGAAATACAAAGAAGATCTAAGGTATAGTTATGCAAATAAATAATATTTCCGTGGTAGAAAGACATAACCGTCCGGGAGTTCTACAAAAAGTAGCCCTTAGATCTTTTTTTATTAACGATGGGCAGTATCAAGACCCTTACGAAATTAGCTCTGTTAGTATATTTAAACTAACGAGTAACACAAGCCCAAGCACGATATTAAACTCTGATAATCTCATAAGTAATACTTTAGCTAGTTCTGTAATTTTAATGAACTTTGCTAATTCCGCTACTCTAACAACAAACTCTGCATTTAATGCATCTAATTATAATCCACCTGCTGGAAACCTAAATGCTAGCGGTATTTATAAAGTAGCGGCAGGACAGTATGCCGTTGTTCTTGATGGAACTATCAATTTATCTGGAGTTTATGATGGTTCAGTAATAGCTAACCAAGCCAGTACCGTAACTAACTACATTGATGTGTGGACAGTAAAGATGGTGGCTGGCTCTGAGTACGCTGTATACATCAACGAATTCAAACTATATGATGATACATTCTACACAATTACAGAACCTTTACTTTTAGAAACAACAAACAAACTAAGAAACAAATATGTAAAACTAGGTTCTAAAGTAGATCTAACGATTTCTACAGAGTTCATGTTAGGCAATAAGACGATTGATTCCGCAGTAAAAAATATATTCAGAGACTCAGTTTTAGTCAATCCATCAATTCAGATTGTAAAACTAAACGACGATTACACTCTCCCTGCGCGGGTAACAGTTAGTTCATTCGCAAACACATCGGCAACAACAGAGGTTACCTCAGATAACACCATACTATTTAACTGGGACACAAACTCACTATACACACTACCCGCAGTACTAAACGGTACATTCGGTCCGTTAACAGGTGCTTATCAAATACAGGTTAAATACAATGTTCTAAATCAAACAATTCTTAGTGATTATTTAAACTTGATAGTGAATTGATGTTATAAATTTCGTTCTGGATTTTGAACACCCGTGGGTCATACTCGTGGGTGTTCTCTTTTACATACTGTCTGAGGTTAATATTATCTACATGCATATCGTTCCAATCCTTGTATTGCTTGTCTGGGAAACAATAGCTAATATCAAGGACTCTCTGACAGTTGATGGTTTGATGCAACCTGTTCAATCCACTGATCCCTGCTTCATCATTGTCGTACCCTACAATAATACGACCTTGGAAGCCTGCAAGCATTCTGGATTGAGTAGGACTGATTGAGCATCCTAGTGTTGCAGTTGCGTTTACGCCCTGTAGTTGTAGAGAAATTGCGTCAGTTGGACCCTCACAAATCACTACATAATTCTCCGATAGATCGAATGGGAAAAGGTAACTCTTGCTCTTGAGGCCAAACTCTGATCCGGGATTTAGGTACTTAGGCTTTTGCCCGATGAGAGAACGAGCTTGGAAATAAACCAAATCATCGTTTCTCCAGAATGGGATGATCACGCGCCCGTGAAACCGTCCAGCAGTTGCAACAAAGAAAGGATACTTATCGTTAAGAATCTTTCTATCACTTAGGTACAAGTAAGCAGCAATCTCTAGTTCCGACTCTGGTTGCTTATCTTCTTTAATAGGTACAAAGTTCTTGATCTCTTCCTGTATAGAACTTGAGGGGGCTTCAATAGTTGATACTTGAACTGGCTGCTTGTACAGGCTACGGATCTGAATTTGATGAATAGCCTGCTTGTATGTGATCCCCTCTAGATAACTATAGAGGAAGTAGAAGTTACCCTTCTCGCCCTTACGGAAATCCTGCCATAATCCCGTTTCCAGATTGATAGAAAAGTGCTGCTTTCTATCTGTTGGGTCTACAGGGGAATTCATCATCAATTCCCTACCATTACTAGATAATTTAAATTTCCCCGAGAATTTGGTTGTCAGGTAGTCTTTAATAAAGCAGGAGATATCAATGTTCATAAGCGAGATTTCACACTCAAAGAGGGATACTTACAAGCAGTGCGGTTGGAAGTTTTACTTGAAGTACTATGAACGAATCCCTGAAAGCGGTGTCAATGCTGATGCCATGCAGTTCGGGTCTTACATCCATAAGATCTTCGAGTTGGGTGTTGCAGCTAAAACTCACGATGAGTTGGCTAAGATAGCTGAGGAACAACGCCCCAACTACACCTTTAATGATAGCTATGAGAAGAAGATTTCTGTGTGCCTTAAAAATTTTCTAAGGTTTAATGCTACCCTAGAAGAGACAGTAGGAACTGAATCAGATTTTAAGGTGGCCTTGCTAGAAGGTACAGAGCAGAGGGTAGTTATCGACCGTATAATTAAATCTAAACAGGGTAACTACCTAATTATTGACTACAAGACAGGCGCGGACGAGAAATCTAAGTTAGAGTTATTTAATAACGATCAATTAAAAGCGTATACCTATGCTATACACAAGCATTACAACATCCCTGTCCAAAAGATTACTGCTGCTCACTACTACCCACTAACCAATAACTTTGTCCATGTTAACTATCTTCCGGGGCAGATTCACAAATATGTAAACGATGTCCAAAAAGATGTTTGGGATATTAGAAAGCGGAAGAAGTCCGACTTTGCTCCTAGCAGGAATCAATTCTGCAATTGGTGTGGGTACAAAGATAAGTGCCCAGAGTTCTACAGTGCAGAAGATGTTAAGTGTCGTATAGACGAAGCTAAGAAAAAGACTAAGACTTAATCAGGGGATCGTATATTTCGATCTCTATTGCTTTAAAAAAATTATCTACTTGATCAGGGGAATATTTACATCTCTTGGTAAGATAGGTATATAAAGTAGTCCTCTTTATTGGTTTTTGGCAGTCCATACTTTCTAAAATTTTAAGTTGGAATAATTTTATAAAGGCAGAACTAAATCTATGTCTCCACTTTTCTTCAAATTTAGGAGATAGAGTAAAATTAATCAAATCTAAAAAGTCTACTATATTTTCGTCTATATTATCATTCATGAACTCATCATATGAATAAAAATTCTAATTTTAGGTATGAATCCGATAATTTTTTAAAAAAAATTAATCATGAGTCTCCTCAATTTGTTAGTTTAATCCCAAAGAGCACAGGATTCATTTCCCCGGGGGATATTCTTAGGTTTACCTATAATTCAGAATTAGTTAATGTTTTAGTGGTTAGAACAAAAAATGGGAATGGTATGTTTTTTAGCTCTAGGAATAATCCTTTGCTAACCTGTTTTAAACTAGATGACAGTCCTGAGTCAATTTTAAGAATTATATTAAGAAGTATATATAAAGATAAGGGCATAGCTAGTTACGGAGTAATACAAAAAGGTTTAAAAGCTATTTTGGGTTCAAACAGCTATAGAACTTATAATATATATTTAATGTCTGGATTAGAAAAAGTAACTATAGATAAAAGTAAACTAGTTACTGAAGAGGAAAAAGATGGCAAGAACAGCGGAAGAAATACTATCTGATATATTAGAATCCATTCAGGATGGTAATGAGGCTTCTTTAGAAAGTAATAGACTTTCTGTTAGATTTATTGATCAATTAAATAAAATAGCACAGATTCCCGGAAATGTACAGCAGCCATTTGCCTTCATGGGTATTCTATATGATAACATAAACCAGCAAAAACAAATATATAATCAAGTTCAAAAAGCTGCACTAGCACTTGGATCATCAGAAAAGGCTTTAAGAGCTAATTCTATGGTTGAAAGAGCTAGACAAGATTTCGGCCCAACTATAGCTTTAAATACTGCCATAGATGCATTGTCCACAGGAACTTTAGGATTATCCAGAGAGACATTCCAATTAGCACTGGAAATGCGAGCAACAGGTGAGAGTAGTAGATCTTTGCTACAACTTCAAAAAGATCTATTGTCTCAAGGTGGATTAAGTGTTTCGCAAATGGACAGCTTAAGTTTAGAGCTTAAAAACGCACGAGATCAATACGGAATATCCACAGATTACTTAGTTGATTCCATTAATATTTTGGCCGATAAAATGACTCAGTTTAATATGATGGGAGTAACAAAAGAACTAGCATCATTAACAACTGAATTTACTGCAAAATATGGAATGGGAAATCAAAAGCTCTTAGAAAGCGTAATCAATTCTTTATTCACAGGAGATAAGCTAAGACAGTTTGCTCAATTTGGAGTTACTGGAGAAATGGCAGGATTACAAGCTGCTCCATCTTTAGGAGGCTTGGAACAAGTCATAGCCAGAATGGCTATGACCTCAGAAAATTTATTTCAACAGTTTATTCGCCAAGGGGATCTTCCATCTGTAGCGTATGCTAGAGTTGAAAAAGTTCTAGGTATGAATATTGGCGTATTAAAGGCTTTTAGTGAGTTAAAAGCACAAGCACCTCAAAGTATAAATGCAGATAAAACAGCGGAAGAGATTAAAAAACAAGAAGCCATTCAAAAAGAGATTGGCCTACACATGTTTGAAATGAATGGTAAATTAGCTGAAATGTTAGCTAAAATGGAAGGCCAAGTTTACTATTTTACAACCTCAATTGGTCTTGCTATAAACGCAGGGGTTACTCTAGCTGCAATAAATACTAGAATTTTTAATTTAACAAACGCACTTACAAACCCCAAAGCTGACCCGGCAAAAACACTGAAGGAGAAGGCTTTAGTGTTAAATGCTAAACTAGCCGGATCAGATTCTATGAGAATTGTTGCATCCCTTGCAGGTATTGGCACAGCTCTTACAGCGGGATTTTTTGCATTTGATGAATTTAAAAAAATCCTTGACGATGATGCTACAACTCAAGCTGATGCCTTAAAACTAATACTATCTTCAAGTTTAAGTCTTTTGGGTGCATTAGCTCCATTAGCTAGTTACATAGGTCCTATAGCGAAAATGGCCCCTCTTCTAACTGGATTATCTACATTTCTTTTTGCTAATCCGATTGGATTAGGTCTTTTGGCTGTTGCTGCTGGTATAACCTATCTAGCAACTGCAACAGAGGATAATACTAAAAAATCCGCACAAGTTCAATCAGTAAGAGTTGTACAAGCACCGAATCCGACAGTTACTACAAATACATTCCTTTCTACAAATTCAGATCTTACTAAAGCATTATTAGCTAATGTTTTTGATTCTAGCACTAAGCAACGAGATTTAGATCAACAGCAACTTAAAGCATTGAAACAACAAAATGCGCTTCAGCAGCAAACTTTAGATTTTATGAGAAGATTAGTAACCAATACGAAGGGCTACTCATTTAGTCCAGTCAATAATATAGGACCATAATATGGTACAAAATACTACTAACAATTATAATCCTCTACAAGTAAATTTTGTCCAAATAGGTAGGGATATTCAATCTATTGGTGGGGATCCATCAAATTCTGAATTAACACAAGCTATAAAACTTTCATATTTGGAATTTAGGTTTTATAAAGATGCAAATGGCGGATATCATCGTCGATATTTACCTTTCGTATGTGGTGATGTGCAAATAACAGAATCTAGAAAAGCAAACTATATTAACTATACTCCCATATCTAGAAACACACAAATACCTTTTTATATTGGATCAGAGTCAAGAGTATTTAAAGTAACATATGAAATTGTTCCACAATTTCTAGATGCTGATCAGAAGAATAGTAATAGACGACAGATAATGAAAGACTCTTTAAAATATAATCTTACTGTTGATGATATAAATGATACAAAAGATTTATTTTTACTAGACCTAGCACCTCAACCAACATCACCAACAAATATAAGGAGTGTTGGAGGTGCAAACGCAATTTTTAACAAATTAAAACTTGGTAAAGATCCGAATACTCCTTATGATGAAAATGACCTTTTTCATCACGAGTTTATTAATCACCAAATTGATTTAATTAGGTCATCCGTTATCAACAACGCCGAGCAACCAACTTATGGTCCTCCAATAATAAGATTAAATAATGGTTTATTACATCAAAATATCCCATGTATTTGTTTAGACTATAATTTAGATCAACAGTATCAAGACTCAAATAAAAAATCATATCATCCTATACTTAAAATGTCAAGATATAAAATAGTTTTAACTTTTACTTTACAAGAAGTTAGAAATGGTAATTTCTTACAAACACCCTTTGACACTGGTAATTCTATATCTCAAGATAACATTGTTGGTTGGGAACAAATCATAAATGGTAAGTCGTTAGATCCCATAACACCTATATTAAAATAACATCATGGCATTTTCTAGATATCAACAAGGTCAGGTTAAATACTTTCACAAAGGGAAAGTTGTCAATTCTAGTGTAGGTAGCAATAATCAAGACAATAAAATAGCTAAAATGGAAGGATTATTTTCCTACACTCCTGCGGTAGTTCCTGTTGGGTACGAACACCGTCCAGATTTAATTTCTAATGTTTTTTATGGAACTCCTTTATTTTGGTTCTTGATTTTAGAGTATAATAATATAGCAGATCCCTTCCAAGGTTTAAATGTAGGGGACATAATTAAAATTCCTAATATACAATGAGTAATCCACAAAAAGTTCCGAATATAGTAGTGTCCTTGTTAAATAGACCAAAAGAGCAAGCTATTGCTTATGTTAATGCTGGGGATAAAAATTCTTCTGAATACATGTTTAGATTAGCTAATGACAATATTGTTAGCTTTTCTCATTCGTATAATTTTGATAAGGGTGACGGAGACAATATTGGTAATCTAATTACTTTAGAATTGGTAGATCCTGAAAATGTTTTTGAATATAGCATATTTAGTAATTATGATTTATTGACAAAAAATCAAAAACAAATTGCTGAGATGCGAAAAGATTCGATCTCGGAATTGAATAGGTTAATACGGATTAGAGATGCATTAAAAGGTTTGATTACCCCGAGCAATATAGATAAGCAGTTTAACACATATAATTTAAGGCAAGTTACACCTCCCGGAACAAACAAATTATTTCCTAAGTATGAAAAAGTAGAAAATATTCAAGAAGTTGCGGAAACAACATTTTTTAATGAATTAGAAAATAAAATAGAGACTGCTATTTTAAATTCTGCTGACACGCAGTTAAACTCTAAAGAATATGCTAAGGTAATAGTAGAAACAATAAGAAAACAAAATACAGTTAAATTTGTTTTTGATCAGAAAGAGTTTACTGGTAATCCGCAAAATAATTATCTGTCTACGAGCGCAAGCGTAACCAGTGGTACTATTGATACCTTACTCACGGATCTAAATTTAGATAATTTAGAACAAAAATTACAAATAACACCTACTCCTTATTTTTACTTTTATTATGGATTAAATGATAATCCTAATGAATGGACAGGTCCAGTAGCAGCTCAGTTTACTGATGCCAAATATAATTATTCATATGAAAGTGGTAGAAAATCAATTACAATGAGTTTTACTACAACTTTTGATTGGCCTGCTTTTTCTAAATTAGCTTTGGATGTTCGAGGGTTTACCACGACAGTACCTCCCGTGTATAGATCTTTAGGAACTGCTAGTATAAACACTGGGTTTACAGCAAATTATGGTTCTTTAACTTCTAGTTTAAATTTCGATAAATTAAATACTGTATTAATAGAAACAATATCTGATTATATAAAAAAAATAACTTCTAATAACACTCAGGTTTTAGTAATACTTCCAGATTTAGATAAAATAATACAAAGTAGTTTTAAAAATTATATTGATGCTTTAAAATTAGATGGCACACCGTTTACTAACTTTGCTTATAAAGCAGATGCTTACGCTAGATTATTAGAAGATTTAGGTTTTTCCGCTAATTATTTTGAGAACATACATAATATTAAAACGGGAGCTATAATAGACACTAATCCAAAAATAAATAAAAATTACAGAGGGTATGCTCAAGGAAATTTAATAGATGCCGGAAGTTATAGTAAATCTGAAGATTTAATTTTAGGTGTAGGTATAGTAAAAGATATTACTCAATCGTTTAGAGATCCTTTGCAAAAAATTATGGTAGGTATTAAAAATAAAACATCCATAATTGACCCGGCATTTGAGGTTATTGATGACTTACAATTTGTTGATGCATTTGTTAAACATTTGAATGGAGTTAACTCAACATATAAAAATGTATTCCAATCAGATAAACCAATAGTTATTTTTGGTGATAGATATTTAATAGAAAAGTATTTGTATGGAAAAAAGTTTTACATTCTAAACGGGATAGTTCAAGAGGGGAGGACTACAACAGAAGCAAAAGATCCTAATCAACCTTTAGCAGATTTTAATTCTTATGTCGCTAGGGCTGTTGCAGAAAATTCAGGAGATGATCTACTATCTCAAGATATGAAAAGTATATTTAATGATGATTATATAAAGAATATAGCAAGTAAATATTTTTTAAAAGTAGAAACCTGTCAAAAAGTTAATAGTAGTTTATATACTTCACCTACAGATGTGTTAGCTTTGCCTAATGTTACTGAAAGTTTAAAAGTAGCTAGAATTCCTATATTTAAATCTGGCGTAAAAGAATCTAATGTTTTAAATATTGATTTAAATTTTAATGATTTTTATTTTGTTGCTTTAAAATCAGTCTGGAGTCAATCAGAGATTTTAAATTTAGTTTCAAATGACAGCCCTAACACACCTTCTGTAAATAAAAACGATTTAGATTCTTTTACGGAAGCCGAATTAAATAAGATAAGGGAACAAGCTAAACTAATTAGCATTGCAAAAAATAAAGATTTAGATATCGTAGAACTATTTCAGTTCATAGATACAGACAGTGAGTTTAGTACTTTTAAAAAGCAAACTGATGTAGAAAAAGGAGAGCAACTACAATTATTGCTTAAAATTATTCAACAAGAAAATCAAAGTTTAAAAATTATTGTTGGATCACATGAAAATATAAATTCATATTTAACAATGTTGTCTTTGTTCTCTACATTAGTTAACAGGGCGTATCAGGGAGTAGTTAAAACTTTACCATTCTTTCATATAAGCGGAACTGCACTATCCACACCCCCCATCTTACTATTATTAGAAGAGGTAAATACTCCTCCGTATACATCTAAAGGTTTTATTACTAGAGCTTTAAACGGATTATATCAAATAAGAGGATTTAAACATACAATTTCAACTGAGGATATTTGCTCTGAATTTTACATAGTTAAGTCTATACAGTTAGATATGCCGATATCATTTGGAGGAAAAGGTCAATGAAAATAAAAAGAGCTACAGTATTACAACACATTCCAAATAAAGACGACTTTGCAAAAAGAAATGCGGGGTTTTATAGAGTTTCTTTTGCTGATGGTCAACAAGCGGTGGTTGAGCATACTTCGCCATACTATGACCGAACATCTGGATTTATTGCATTACCTCCAGAGAACGCTCAAATTCTAGTATGCCAGACTGACGATCCTATACAAAAAAATACTTGGTTCTATTTGTCTACTGTTGTAACTCCACAACACGGGGAAAGATTTGGATCTGGCCCAAAGGATCCTCGTCCAATTTCAGATGCACTTGGAAAATTAGGAGTACCACAAAGAGTTTCTCTAAAAGGTCCCGGGGATCATTACATAGAATTAAAACATGATTACGATGAGAATAAAATGGAGTCTGGGGTTTATTTAAAAACTTCTGGTGGTAAAATGGTTCGATTGGAAGACGGTCCTGACAAGAATAACATCATTATAAAAACTGCGGATAGCTTACTAGGTAGCGTTGCTTCTTTAGAATTGCAAGAATCAACACCTGAAGGCTCGTCTAGACCATCCTATTCAATTACTTTATATGCAACTGGATCTGTTAACTTAATATCTAAGGATTCAAATATAGCAATGGAAATTATAGACGGGGGTAGGATTGATATTGTAAACCGCTCGTCTGGACTCATGAGAACTAGTCCTCTTGACCCCACTTGTGGATCAATTAATATTAAATCCACAAATGGAGATATAAATATAGTTGCAGGGCCTGAAATAGATCCCGCTACGGGAGCACCTTTGGTGGTTAGTCCCGCAGCAGCCATATCATCTGTAAATATAAGATCTGTAGGATCTCCAACAACTAGTCTAAATATACATACAGATGGAGTATTAAATTTGAGCGGAAAAGCTGGTGTTCATATCAGTGGTGGAGATTTAAGATTCGGTCTAACCGGAGTATCTCCAGTTCGCGTAGATGGCCTCCCAATAGATTTAAACCCCCCGGTATAAAAAATGTCGTTAGATTTAGGCGTAGCATCAAATATTTTAGGATCAGCGGATGGAGATGTCTTAGGTAACTTAGGCTCTGCGTTCGGAGTTCCTAATTGTTTTTTAGAAATCGCAGGAGGGATAGGAGCACAGTTGTTACCTTCTACGATGTTAAATTTAATATCGTTATCTATAAAAGAAGGTCGAGATGCTGCTTTAAGAATGATAGCTGATATCAAGTCTATGATTTTTAGAGCTTTAGGTATTAGAGAAGACGGCGATTTTAAATTAGTTTCTATTTTTGGTCAACTAAATATAACTTCTTTAGGTGATATAGGGGAACTTATTGCGTTCGCAGCAGGCGCGGGAGCAGTAATCACAGAAAACTTAGCGGCTATAGAAGGTGAGCTACAAGCTATTAAAGATTGCTTACGCCAATTATCTGCATTTGAAAAACTAAAAAAGGGTGGGGTAAGTGTTCAGGCAAATGCCGACCCTGATTATTCAAATAGATTATATGCTGCTGAAATTCAGCAACTTGATGATGCTAAAGATTTTATAGCAGACGCAGACGCTGCTATAAACAACATAAATAGAATTTTGTATGAAAGATCTATAAATCCAGAGTTAGAGCCTGTATATTTAGATCCTGCCCTGTCCGCTTATGGAAGACAGCCTACACCAGTACCAAAAGAGCCTGTATTCAGACTTGTATACGGACCTCCAAAAAGCAAAAAAGGACAGTTCCTCTTGTCCGTAGATGGCTTGTATTATGATTCCCAAAAGGGAGGAATTCCTTCTGTGCCGGGTTTTATTCCTAACAAAGATAAGTACAAGTTTAATTATCCGGCAAACTTAGGCGGCAAGGGGGAGATGATTTCCTTAAAGCAACTAAGCAATTATTATGATACTATTTTTGATTTAGCCAAAGTAGACAATAGTCCATCTATTCAGGAGCATTATACCGCTGATACCATGATTCAAACTTTGGAAGGCCAAAGAGATAAACATATTTATGATGTTTCCGCAACGATAGGACAACTGTTGCAAAGTGGTGATCCTGATTATACTGATGATTCCGCAATTATAATTAATATGCGGGAGAGTTTAAACTCCATTGCTGCTCAGTATCAAAGCAAAATAAATAGAAGAAAAAAGCAAATAGAAGTAGCTATTAAATCTCCATACATAGTGGGAAAAGCACCATCATTTGGTTTAGGACAAGTTCCAATAAACGATTTCTCACACCTCAAAGATTTGAATGTTTCTGTCGCGTTTGAAAAACAAAACAAACTAATGTTCTCACAGGGGGAAGTATCCGGTGTAGTTCTTCCTATAGTTCCAAAGTATGTAAAGGCAAATGAAGCAGGAAACTCAACTTCTGTAGATCATTTAATTGTGCCTGCCGTTGGAAAAGGTGCAATAGTCTATGATAATGATCTTTCCGGCACACAAGGAACTATAGTCTCTCTTACAGATACGATAGTAACAAAAGATCTGATAGCAGTATACAATTTCTTGCAAGGTGAAACAGTACTTCCCGGTTCAACAGACTACAAAGTATTAAACCATAATTCATCCGGGGATAATGTAGACAATGCTCAACTAGTCGGATTAAGCCCTAGCTCTGTTTTCACTAGAGGACTATCTATTCCATATCTAACAGGAATAACAAAGATAACAAATACGGGTGCGATATCAACTTTTGGAAATTATGTTAGACTGCCGAACACATCTAGATTCCAAAATTTAACCTACAAGAAATCAGGGTTTACTTTTGAAACTTGGGTTAATTTACCATTCGCAGGATCTGCATCTCCAGATGTATCCTCAACAGTTGGCTATGGCGCATCATCATATCACAGACTATTGTTAGCTTGTGAAAATACTGGTGGTGATAATTTACAATCTAATGAGTACAAGACTCCATACGATAATTCTGTTCAATTTGTTAGAGGTTTAACTTTAGGATTTACAAGAGACAGACAAATAACTAAGGGATTAGAACCCTCTAATAATACCGCAGATAACCCTGCTAGCGGATCAGTATTCTACATTGCACCCACAAGATCAGTAAACACATCAAGTGTTGGCTTTATAAACAAAGCAAGTAAAACTGCTTGTATATCTGAATTTGAAGTATTCAAGTTTTCGGTTCCATTGTCTGCAACAATAACAGGAACTTCTAAGAGCCTATTTAATGTATCATCAGAGTTCATGCATGTCGCAGTTTCTTTAAATCCCGAAAAAGATCAGATAACAGCATATTTTGATGGCGTTACAATTGCGACATCCTCAATCTCAGCATCACTAGGAACTACTTACTTGGATACACTAAAAGTTCCAAGTTTTGCTAAAACAAATACTTTTAGTTATTCTTTGGCTTCAACATCATCTGCTCACTTTAATTACGGGCCTACCGTACCTGTGGGATCGTTTACTCCTTGGATAATCGGGGGTGGATTTACTGATGGTATTAGATCAAATAACTCCGATGGATATAACGGCTTCATGGGCAGGGGACATGGATTAAATTCTGGATTAAACGGATATGTAGGAAGTGTAAAATTTTATTCTAGAGCACTAACTAATACAGAGGTATTAGAGAATTATAATGGGCAAAAAGCCTTCTTCAAAAATATAGATTTAACATAATATGGCAACGATATACGGAAATTCATTACCCTTACAACAAAAAAGGCAAATTAGGTCCGAGCAACCTAAGATTTATGGATTGAATTTTCCTATTGGTATCAATATTAGAGAATCAAAGTTTCAGAGAGGTTACTTCTGTAAAGAGGCTGGCATAAATTTAATAAAAGGAAATATTAAACAACTTCTAGGTACATTTCCCGGCGAAAGATTAATGCTCCCTAACTACGGCTTAGATCTGCGCCAGTTCTTATTTGAGCCTCTTGATGCAGATCTATTCTCTGAAATAAGAGAAAGAATCCGAGAATCAATCAGTGTAAATATTCCATCAATTATAATAACTAAACTTTCTGTAGTATCTTTAGATAGTATAGGCTACACGGGTGTTCCGGGATTAAAGATTTCTTTATCTTTTAAACTAAAAGAGGATGCAACTCAAGTTGGTGATGTTTCCATAAAGGTAGGTGCATAATGACATTTAACGGAAGAGTAAACTCGGATTTTCTTAAATTTTCTGAATACCCTGATAGCAATAAGCCTAATTTAATAAATTTTGCAGCTACGGACTTTGAATCATTGCGGGATTCTTTGATTGAATATATCAAAGCTGTATATCCATTAGACTATCAAAATTTTACAGAATCTGACTTAGGTGTAATGCTAATAGAATTAGTAGCTTACATGGGTGCTGTCATGTCATTAAAAGCTGATATGTTAGCTCATGAAAACTATATTTCTACCGCAAGAAATAGAAACAATGTTCGTAAGCTATTAGAATTAATTGGTGTAAAATTAAAAGGTCCTGTATCTGCTGCTGCTAATGCATCACTTACATTACCAACACAATCACTATTTAACCCAGTAGTTATTTCTCCTCAATCTAGAGTAGTTACCATAAACTCACCAGAAGATGGAGCACAAGTATCGTATACTTTGTACAAAACTGTTAATGGTACAATCGAATCATTAAATTCTGATGCCAGTATAGAGCTTTATGGATCTGAATCTGATTCTCAGACTAGCACAGTTTGGACTAATCTAGCATTGTTAGAAGGCACTCTAGTTTCACAACAAGGTGTGTTCTCAGACACAAATGCTAACAAATTCATAACATTAACAGAGTCTCCTATAGTAGAAAAGAGTGTTAATGTTTTTATTGATACTACAGACTTAACAGCATCGGGCGCGTGGACTCAAGTAGACAACATATTCTCGACTTCTGGTGGAGGAGATCGTGTTTTTGAAGTAGTGTATTCAGACGATTTCTCAGCTACAGTAATTTTTGGTGATGGGGTTACTGGTAAGGCTGTTCCAACAAACGCTACTTATTTAGTTACTTACAGAGTTGGTGGTGGTACTAGAGGAAATATATCGAATGAAGTTATAAATGTATCTATCACTGATGAAAATAGCCAACAAGCAACTGTACAAAACACTTCAGTAGCTTCTGGTGGAAGAGATGCTGAGAGTGTGGATCAAGCTAAACGGTACGCTCCTCTAATATTTAAGACTCAAGATAGATTAGTAACTGCTCAAGACTACGCCACATTTGCGAACTCTTTTGCCACTACTACAGGAGCATCAGGAAAAGCAAAAGCAGTAGTTAGAGATGCCTATAGTTCTGCCAATATAATTGACATCTACCTCTTGCAGGTAGCATCTAACATACAACTACAACAGGCTAGTATTCAGTTTAAGAAAGATCTTTTAGAAGCAATGGAGCCTAAAAAAATGTTAACTGATGAGATTGTTCTAGTTGATGGAGTGATTAGAACTTTAGATTTAGTTATAACACTTAGAATTGATAAGTACCAGCAGCAAAATGAAGAATCAATAAAAGCTAAGGTAAGAAATAGACTCTTATCATTCTTCAATGTCGGGAACACCGATTTTGGTAAACCATTAATTCGTGCAGAACTAATTAGAGATATTTTAAAAGTTCAAGAAGTTAGATTTGCTACCGTGGATAATTTAGACATGGATATTTATGTGGATTTCAATGAAATCATACAGCTAAACAACTTTGTTATTAATGTGGTAGGCATTTAATGAATATAAAGCTAAATCAAGGTGGGAGTGATCCAAATTTCTACAAGAGAAATTATGTAGATGTATTAAACATTATAACTCCAAAAATATACCAAACTGAGGATTTAGCTTTATCTGGGTTACAGTTCTCTCCGTTAGATACATTATTAGAATCACATATAAATTTAGCAAAAAATATAAATACTGTATTTAATATATCTGGGGTTGGTAAGGGCGCAGAGTTCATATCATTATCTGGTGCTTCACAGTTTTTTATAAAACAAAATAATTTAACAAATATTACAACTCAAGAGTTTGAAGAAAAAATACTTTCTCCATTAGGAAAAAGTTTAAAAGATTTTAATAAGGAATCGGATTTTAGATCTTATGTAGAAGATACTTTAATTCCTAACATAAGGTTAAACAAACCAAATTATTTATTTGGGTTATCTACTCAAGCATCGGCTCATGATTACCTTATCAATAATCTATCTTGGTTATACTTGTTAAATACATCTGCTAACGGCAATTTAGCTTTTCAACCATCAACTTTAGTTGTAGACAGAATTGTAGATAATTTCTTTTATTACAATCCAATAACTTTAAACGAAGCGTTAAAAGATGTAGCCACTTATATTTGGAAAAACTATACAACCTGTTCTTTATTTTCCACATACGAATTAATACCATCAATGTTCCTTAGTGGGACTGGTAGATATGTTAGTGGAACGCAACAATTAGATAAGCTACACACTCTGATAGATGTACTATATTCTCCGTTATACTTAGATGCTAAAGATACTCGCGTTCGTGATGTGTTTGAATTGTATAATTCAACATCCAAGTTTAATAAAGATACTACACAAGCAGGCCCATACAGTAAGTTTTTACAAGCAATATCTTACTCAATGTATGATGTTGACGATCAGATTAGTAAATTAAATTTACTCTATGACATAGACAGATGCCCAGATGAGTATTTGCCTAGGATTGCTGATCTTATAGGTTGGGAACTTTTAGGAGCAGATTCAAACAAATGGCGTGGTCAACTAAAAAACGCCATGATTGTTTACAAGTCTAAAGGAACGAAGAAAGCTCTTAAATTAACATTAGAATCAGTATTCGGAGATACTTCATTTAATGTTAGCTCTGAAATAACTGAGTTGTATGAATCTTACATCCCTAATCTAATTTACTATTGTTTAGCTACAGAGTGTTCAGCATTAAGTAGCCATGAGTCTTGGACTCTATCAAAAGCATTAGAGGCAGGAGTTCCTGTGACTAGTTACTCTTACACTGATATGGATCACAACATCCGTACAGTCGTGGACGCTATTCTTCGTGAATGTTTTTCGTTATATCCACAAAATTTTACAATAGGTGGAGTTCCTTTCTCTGTTAATTCTGAATATGATTATCGAGGTGTTGTAAACAATATACCTCCTTGGGAATTAATTAAATATTACAGATATTGTGATATAGATCCAAGAATGATGAACTTCTTAGAGGAAAGACTTACATCTCTAGGAGTTCCACGCTATGTTGTTAATGGGTTTAAAACATATGTAAACCAAAATATTTTAACAGGTACTTCTATTTTGTCTGTTAAAAATGGTTGGCTATTTTTTACATCTGGTGTAAATTATCCACCCAACAGAGAGTCTATTTTAAGAAACTTTGAGAAGGATAAAGTAAAGTATTTACCTTTATGGAATTCTAAGTCATCTTCATTCAACTTATCTTTAGAAGCATCATCATTTGAATTTAGTACTTATGCTAAATCATTATTTACATCTAATGGTTTAAAGAGTATCCTAAAGGCAATTTATGAATACACTCCTGCTCACTCTATCCCGTTAGTAGATTTAAATATTACTGATGAAGATACTGCGGGTTATGATGAGTATGTATGTAACAATGTAACATACTCTCCATCATCGGATGTGTTTACAGCATCTTCAGTTTTCGCAGGATTCTCTAGAGTTGGTATGAATATGAGTTCTCTTAATAGAGACTTCTCTAGACGAGAAGTTGATTCTTTAGGGGATGGTGTATTCTTATCAGGAATCGGACTGTCTGGATTAGATAGAACATCTGTTAGAAGAAGAAACTACCAAAATTTAATAAATAAAGGTGGGTGGTACGATAGAACTGGATTTAATATGCCGGGATACTATGCTGGATCTGATGTACAGAATTTTAACTCGTACATACCATTGGGTTACATCCCATCAGCAGGTAAGTTTGCACCCGTAGCAACATATCAATCATTCTTGTATGATCGACTAAGCTCCATTACGATTCCAGAAGTGTATGCAAGATGCGAGGGGTTAAATTCCCAAAATCAATTTTACGGAGTATATTCTAGTGCCACATTCCCTGTTAGAGGAACTAGTAGCATTGATGGAAACTATTGTGTTCGATATTCAACCAGAGGAGAATGTGATCCAATTATACCCGTGATGCATAGAAAAATGCAAAGTAATGCATACACTCTGGCAGAAGAATTTGTGTCTAATTTTGGATATCAAGGATTAGATCCTTCCGTATACAATGTAATCCAATGCATATCAAATTCTAGTTTAACTACTCAACCATTAAAAACTGAAGATTTCTATAGATTTGAGTTTGGAAGAGATTTGCACAAATTGTATTTAAACTTAATAAAAGTCTTTGGCTTCCATAGTTTAACAAGAGGAGAATCTAGAGATAACGGCGGGTTTAATTTATTCTCACACATTAATGGCCCCCTGTTGTACAATGGTACTTTTAATGTTTATGGGTCTGCACTCAATACTTACCCAGAGTTAGTTACTAGCTCTTACACATCGGAAGTTCGATTAGGAAATTCATATAAAAATATATTCTCTACAAGTGCGCTAGCATCTGGAACATATGTAGCAAGTTCTACATCAGATCTTTATGTTCAAAAATATGAATTTAGAAATCCACATATCCTTAGTGGAGTAGAACTAGTTGTGCCTTCTGGTGTTGGTCCAAATGACTACTTCTCCGTTTATAAAATTGATACTAGTTTTGAAACAGAAGACGGTGAAGATTTTGCAATAGATAATACTGTTCTAAAGATAAGATCAAAGCCATCTGATGGATTAACTAGAGTTAAATTTAATTTAGGAACTTATGGACTCACAGCGAATAAATTAACTCCAGAGCATAATTTTAAAGTAGAAGTTCCTTATTTCATAGGAAAAGATACTACCAATTTATATGGTGGTGGCGGTGTGGGGGTATGGATTCATACTGAACCTGAAAATGGATATGTATGGTCTTGGTCGAACAAGGGCGTTTGGGAAATTGATTCTGTTGAATCTTTAACTAAAAAAAGGATTTTAGAAAATCTATCTCATTATGATACGATGCCATTAAATCAAATTAATGTAGACGATATATCCAGCCCGTCGCTGTTAATTGGTCAATCGTTACTAGATATTCGTAATGTTAACTCAACTTTATTTAAAAAGAATATTGTTGAATTTCATACAAATAATAACTTAAATAAAATTCCAAACTACTATAATAATCAAGTACATAGACTTAATCAAGTTTATTCTGTGGAGGTATTTATGATACCGGATCCTGTTGGAGATTCGTATGCTTTAATAGATAGAGTTAATATGTTGGACTCTACTTTAAATGAAATGTCTTCAGGATACACAGAAGATGAACTACAAAAAGTAATGATTTTCTTTAGAGAAAATGCACTTGGATTAGGTTCTCGCGTCGCACAAACTACAAGTTCTGTTTTCGGTGTTAGTGGAGGCAGTAGAATTAATTATAGATACCATCCTGCGTTTGGAATATTTACTCAAAATGCAGCAGATGCTTACACGATTATAGATATAAGCCAATGATTAGAGGATCCGTAGAAATCATAAATAACTTAGGGGAGCCAAACGAAGAAATATTATTTATAGAAAATAATATGATCGTGGATGGTGCGGCTGAAACTATAGCTACAATGATGACAATCCCTCCTGATGCGAGTGCATACGGATTTGGATCATCTATCTATGATACATCTAATTTTACCATTCAAGCAATTTCGTTCGGTAAAGCTCCTATTCAGTATTATTTGAACGCACACAAACTAGATGGTATTTCTAAATATGGTAGGGAAGCATCTGGACAAATTTGGGTTTCTGGTATGGGTGCTTCTGGCACTTCTTCTTATGTCCCTTTACCATTCTTACCTACATCTCCCAGTCCATATGATAATTATCTTGTTGATTTAACAGACAGTGAGTTTTTATCATACATATCAACAAACATTACAAATGTAGAAGTCTCTGCTTTAGGTTACACAAATATAGATGGACTTCTTGCAACTTGGGGTGGATTTGATATTTATACACCCTTATATGAAACTCCACAGAATCTATATTCAGTATCCACTATTTCTGATAGTCGAAATCACTTTATTACTTTAGGAACTAATGGGCAAGTATCTTGTTGGGGTGGAAATAACGCATACGGCGAATTAAATGTTCCTTCTGATTTAGGTAGTTGTATAAGCGTTGCAGCAGGATTATTTACTTCTTACGCTGTTAATAATAGTAATACCCTGCGATCTTGGGGGAGAAATGCATATTTTCCTCCTGAACAAAGGACCAATGTATCTTCCGTAGTTGCGGCATATGATCATAATATTATACTAAAAACAAATGGAACTGTATCATCCTTTTTTAGTCTTCTCATGCCTACTAGACCTATACCACAGGCTATTCAGGGAAATGTAAAAAAAATTAAATCACATTGGGGAGCACATCACACATTAGCAATATTAAACGATAATTCTGTTTCTGGTTGGATGAGTACATGGAGAACAGATCCAACTTTAAATAAAGGACAAATAACCTTTCCAGCATTACCAAACACTGTAGTTGATGTTGCTGCTGGGGAATATCATTCTTTAATATGTTTTTCTGATGGTACTGTATCCGCATTTGGTGACAATGATAAAGGGCAATGTAATATTCCTAGCTCAATACAAGGATATACTATACAGGGAAATGTTGTAGGTGTCGCTGCTGGTTTGAGTCAAAGTTTTGTAATATTATCTAATGGTAAGGCTTTTGGTTGGGGACTTGATTCAGGTGATTTTGATTTAACATTAGATGTTCCCAATGAGGATAATAAAAAAATAAAAAATTTATCTGTCGGATTAGATGGTAAATATGCACATGCAGTTTACACATCTACATTAGAATACACGACTATAGGCACATCATCAGTTACTATATCTTCCGTAGATGGTGGATTCTACAATAGTGAAAATTATAAACAAAATGTTAATTTACTGCCATTCCCTAATAATGTTATAAACAAAATGGTAATAAATGACGAAGTTGTAGATATAATCCCATCTGCTATTGGAACTTTATTAGATGGGGCCTATGCGCCTTCCGGTGGGGTTACTGTTGTTGTTGCGAGCGGTGTAGCACCATATACGGTTGTAGCTTCTGCGAGTGTAAGTGGTACTTTAAATACACAAGGTAACATAGATTTTAGGGGGTATATTAAAAATATTGCTCCTGCAACTAATCCAGCAAACGGGCTGGTTGTAAGTTCTCTAAATGTATCGTCTAATGGGGAAATAACATACTCCCTTACCTTGGGAACAGCAGATTGTACTGTAGCAAACTTATATGGTGGAATAACCTCGATGGGTCTTTGGACATACGATTTACAAAAAAATCTAGCTAAGGGAGATAAGCCCCCTTATGTTTTTAAAAGGTTGCCTGAAGAATCAGGTACATACAAGGCTCCATTAGATTATAAATTATTTGCTAAAAAAACATTTAACGATAATATAGTTAAAATAAAAGATTATACTACCTTTGCAGCCATAGACAGGCGATCTAGTTTACAACTTAGATGGAGATTGTATTTCTTATAATTTTAAATAATGTAAGTATATATTAATAGTATGAAAAACCAAGACATCATATCCCCAAGAGGACATTTAGAAATAGTTAAAATCTGGAACACAGGTCAAGAAGAAATCGTGTTTTCAGAAAAGAATACTATCGTATCTGGTATGGGTGTGGGGTTAGCTTTAATGTTTGCTGGTTCTGGTTCTGATACAATCAAAGACTATCAAATTGGTAGATTTCAAGTAGGCACTAGTTCCCATACTACATATGGAGCATCAACATACGAGTTAGCTTCCGCTCTTACATTAGGTAATTACGGTGCGGCTCCTGACATACGAGTATCTTCATTATCTCAAATGGTTAATGGAAATGTAGTAACTGAAAAGGCTTTTGGTGTCATACCTTTTAATTTAACCAGAAAAGTAGATAAAACATCGGTCCAATTTGGAATATTTTTAGGACCTAACACAGCTAATGTGGCTTCTCAATTAAAAGAAATCGGATTGTTCATGAATAATCCTTTTAAATATTCACCGGAAACACCAATTCTCGTAGCATACAAACCATTTAGCCCAATAGCTAAAACTGATCAATTTAGCTTATTATTTAAGTGGACTATCATTTTCTAAGGAATAGCACATGGCATTTATCCCAACAGACTTATACTTATCTAGCGGAACAGCAGGAATATTTAACTACTGGACTCCCTCAGTAACTAAATTTGATAGTTCAACTTTCTACAACTGGGAACAAGATAATGAACCCTTGTACGACTTAGATGAGCGTACATCTTTATTATGGGATAGAGCCGGAAATCCTATACAGGATGGATTCTCTGGAATTGCAGGTAAGGTATTTGTTGTTTCCGCTAATGCAACCTTTGCGGTAAACTCTAATTCTAACGGGATGGTATTCCGTAATTTAAGTTCAGTATTAAATGTACTTCCTAGCAGAATTACATACCCAATAATAATTGAGGTTGCATCATACGGTGATTTGGGTGATCTAGTTTTAAAAAATATAAAGATTGACGAATCTGTTCCCGGCGCAGGACTAGAGATAGTAAACAGAGCATTCGGAAGAAGCACTCATGCTAGTGGAGCTTTATTTAATGGAACTACAGTATCTGCGGTTAGCTCAACAGATCTGTATAACTCAATTATAAATTCGAGTTCAATTTACCTATCAACAGTAGTTACTAGTTCTGTTACTGATCCTCGGTGGGCAACAAATCGTGGGTGGATATCCCCAATACCATTAGGATATACTAACTATGGATTTGGTTCTGGATACATTAATTTTAATGCTGGGCTAATCGTAGATACTTTAGACAAGATTAAATTTGCTCCATACACCGCTACACAAGATGCAACTGTGCCATCTGATTATTTTAGAGTTTCTGGGGCTGATGGAAATACTTATTACTCTAGTAATGGTATAGCTGCGAATAATGTAAATTGTTTTGCCGCAATATATGGCAATTATTTAAATAAAGTAAAAATAGAAAACTGTGCAGGCCCAATCTACATTAGAAACTTCTGTGTAGATGGTGGTGGATCCACATCAGGAGTATCTCTTGCACATACGACTCAAACAGGATTTGACATTACTAACTCAAAGGTAACTCTAGAAAATTCATTTGCATTACGCTGCAAAGAAAACGGGTTTAAATTTGTAAATTCAGATATTACCGTGAGAAGAGGTTTGTTTGCAGTAAGAAACTATGCACTAAGCACTACGAGCGCACGCGACACGAGCGTTACTGGAATTGGTTTAAATAGTATTAATTCTGTAATAACTATTGAAGATCAAACTACACCAATTACAGTATCAGGCTTGGATATTCCTATTCATACCATGTTTAATAACATAGGTATAAAATTAGTAAACTCACATTTACTTGGTAAAGGATCTCTTCCTGCTAGTAGCACTTTAACAGCGTCTGAGGCTCCCATACTAATTCAAACTTTGTGCAACACCGAATGTGGTATGCATTTAGAAAATTCAGTTTATAAGCACAAGGGAATTACTCAAGCATCTCAAAATTATAATGGCATTCGTGCGTACAACTCAATGCTAGAGTTGCCTATGGTTGTAGCAAGTTATAACCAAGGAATTGGTTTTGAAGCTGTTAATTCAATAATTATAAAAAACCCCAACACCGTAAAAGTAGATCAATCCAACAAGTTCAAAGATATTAGTTGGAACATTGAGCAGTTTACTTACGGGTATAATGGGCAGCATTTAGTTTTAAATAATTCACAGTTGCTTTATAAGAAGACAGATTCTACTCCTGACAAGATGGGAACCACTCTTTTCTACGGAGTGCTAGGCGTAAATGATGTCAACGGAACAATAACTCATAAATCCGGCATAATAGTAAAAAACAACTCGTATGCTGATTTCGTTCAGACAAAAATACAAACTTTAAATATAAACACAGATACCTACTACAATAGCGCAGCGGTATTTGGTACATGTATTAATGTTGCAAAGAATTCAAAAGCTAGATTCTTGGGATCAAAATCAGGGCCTACGGTATTACTTGGTGCAAACGAGTATGGAACAAATACTGCTGCTGCGGTTGCAACAGAAAACTCTGAGTTAGAATTCGCTGGTGTTACATTTATAGGACAAGCAGGGGTAGATGCTCTTGTTGAGAAAAACTCTGTAGTTAAATTTAATCCACAAAGAACTGATGAAGGTAATCTTGATGTTTCTGGTTGGAACTTATCTGATGGAACCAATCATACTAAAGTAGAATTGCACTCATTGCGTGCGTGCTTAGTTGCGGATGATAACTCAACTATAGTGATGGAAGACCTAGGGGATATACATTCTTTCTGGCCTGCATCACAAACTAGTAGCATGGATTATAATCAAGATAATTCATTAAATACATCTGCCTACACTGCTAGTGGGTATCTACAGTTTTATCCAAATGGGCAGGATGAAGATATTGTAGACAACCAAGGAACTAGATTTAATCTATCTTCAACAACTATTAATACCCCAAATGATAGATTGTTTACTGCTGGATCTAGAGAATTCTTCTTGGTTAATTACAAGAGCGCAACAGCAAGCTCTGATATATTAGCTTTCTCTACTGGAGGCATGTGTGTTCGTGCAGTAAATAACAGTAATGTTAAGGTAAATAATGTTCACTTCCCTGCCGGATGGGAAAACTGTAGGGGTATTTATTACGATACATCTGCGACATTCTGTGAAAGACTTAGAATTTGGAATATCTGCGATAGTTCTAAACTACATGCTGCATATTGTTCAGTCAGTGGGTTGTATCCATCTTTAGCTGGATACAGAGGTCCAAGTTCTGTGTATGTGTCCGGTGCAAGCATAACTGCTTCGGGCGCACCCGCAGGAACGCCAGATACAGGAATACTAAGTGTTCTTGATTATTACGGAGCTTCTGGAGCAAACCTAGGTACAAATTATGGCCCATTTAGATTGTACATGTCTCCTAATGGAAGAGCTAAGTTCTTAACAACTAATGCATCAGATTCTGGTATTGTGTACCAAGTGCTTTCACAAGGATATAATCCATCAGCAACTTGTAGTACTATATCAACAGAATTGTCTTCAATTTATTCAGACATAACTACGGCAAAGTTCTATTATGTGTCTTCTATGTTAGATGATAGTTATGCAAATAGAATTCGATTAGATGAGTCAGCAGCAGATACTTTTGCTAATGCTAGACACAATGCAATACAAAAATCTGGGCGCGTTCCGTTGGTAACTATTTATAGATCTAGAAATAGTACATCTACAGGATCTCAAGCGTTTGATGCTGGCTATGATAAATTTGGAAATGGTTTTAAATCATCTGAAATATTTGATTTAAGGAGAGATAACTAATGGTTAATTTTAAAGACAGTCAATATAAGTTTACAGATCCAATTCGGTATTTTAAAGAAAATGATCCTTACTATTGGGAAATAGATAACATTCCACTAAAACAATTGCAAGAGAATGTTTTGTGGTTAAAAGACCAAATAGATGTAATCCCAACAACGGAAGATACAACAACGGCTACAGGCATCAACCGCGCTGATTTTAATGAATTGCGTCCAGTAGCAGACGGAACAAATAACATAGTCACTGTTAATTCTGGTAGATATATTGCTAGAATTAATGATGCGTATGATTTAACCCCGTTACAAAAAATAATTAAATTAGTAACACCAATTGGAGAGACAGAAAAATTCAAAACTCAATTTGAAGTAAGTTCTATAAATCCTAACAGTGCTCAATATAATTATGTTGCAACACTAAACTCTGTACTAATAGATATAAATACAAATTCATTAAATTTAAACGGTTTGATTGAACGAGTAACTACTTGGAATAATGAGATAAGTAATTTAACTACGATACAGTATGTAAACGGAAAACCAGCTAATTATAACTGGCCCTTATTAGACCCAGCAGACAATGTTAAATTATTTAATATTCCTGAGGGCATACAAAGAAGTTCTCAAGTATTAGCAAATGAGTTTATAAAACAATTTAGAGGTGTAGCTAGAACCGCAGTAGTTGATGTTCCTGAACAACTAAGTATAGAAATTCCATCATTTGATGAAAATGATTTTTTCGTACAAACAGTGGATGCTAATGGAAATGTTACTGGCCGTCAATTACTTAGCGGAGCCAGTAAAAGAATAGACCTATTGTTCATATACAGTAAACCAGTGGATTCAAGGCAGACTACAATTCAAAAATGGAGCGGTGGTAGTCTTGCAACTGCTGGAACTCCAGTTAAAATAACCAAACCTATTTTAGGCTTAATTAAAGGTGCAGGTATTGGCGGTAGTAATATGTCAGTAGGACAATCTACAACTCCGTTTGTTGATACTAGTATAGATCACACATCTATACTACCAAACATTTCGGATGAGTTAGATCCTAACAATGGATTCCAATCTGCCGCATTAAACACACATGGATCATTCCCAAGTCCTGATGATTTAATGAATTTAGCTCCATTAATACAAGAAAAATTTGAGGCTAATGACCCTAGATTGATCGGCCAAACAATTTTGCCAATAGCTTACATTGTTGTAAGAAGAGATGCAAGCATAGGAAGCACGGGAGCAGGAATAGTTCAATCATCAGATATTATTGATATTCGACCTTTCTTTAGAACAACAGAATTAACATATGGAGAAAGATCAGGAATTTGTGCGGCTACTCCAAGTATCTCGCTTGCTAATCCAGTAGCAACAAAATATAATTTAGAAAAAGAAATTAGTGACCTAAAACAATACGCAGATTCTACATACGAACCACGACAGGCAGTTACGAATAATCCTAAAGTTGCAGCAGCAGGCTATATTTTTGGAGGCACTAATTACGGCCCAGAAAGATTTATGGATAGCCTTAATACTGTACCCCCGGGTTGGGATCTTTCTTATAGAATTAGAGAGGGTAGAACCCAATTTCATCCATCAATGCATTATGTTGATATGGGAGCAATTAAATCTGGCAACATGTCTGATAATAGATCACCAGCAGGTAATGAAAACGAATTTCAAGGTGCTGGAAATCTTAACGGAGCTTTTGGTATTCCTTTAGTTTGGAATAAAACAATTGAAGTTACAGGAATACAAACTACTTTTTCTGATTTTTTTGTAGAAGCATCATTCCATAATTGTTTTCCTCAAACAGGAAATGGTGTACAAGGGGAAGGTGATGATAATGATAGCGTAGACTCAAAATATACTGGAATTTATGTTATAAAAAGAGGACAGACGAGCAATTCTGTAAAATTCACAATTATTGCAACCGCTAGTCTTGGTTATGTGCGTTTCTTTGATGGATATAATTTTTCTATATACGACGGTAGAAAACCTTTTAATTTATTTCAAGTAAAAAATATAGGAACTGGAGGAAATATAGAAGCTAATTCAAATAGATTATCGCCATTTTCATCATGTTTCTATCCTTCAGTAAAATATACGGTAACTTTAACTCCACAACAGCAATCTACCTATAGCAGTGATTCTGGAATTAGTCAAATACAATCATTCATATAATATATGCCAATAATTGTTGATCCGTGTTTAGATTTTACACCGGGAATTCCACCTAGCGGAGTTGACGGTGTTACACGGGTTAGACCTGAGATAATTAGACCAGAAGAACCACCTTTAATTATTAATGGAGGTTGCTTATTAATCTCTGAACCAGATGGAAATCCTATAATATTAGATCAAATATTATTTAATGAATATAATCTAAGACCATCATTATCAGGAGTATCCGATAACTATCAATACAATTTAGGATCTACTGATTTAGGAAATAACTTTTTTAATCAATCTTATTATTTGGTGACGAGTGGAAATGAAACTGTCACATCCGCTACAAATAATTCAGTAGCATTATTTGGTAATGTTACAGATCAAGATATTCAAAGTTTAATATCTAGGGAATTATCTAGTATTCCTTTGATAAACAAAGCACTCATAAAAGTAAACTCTAACATAATTCGTCAGGTAGTAAAAAAAGAAATTGGTGATATTTTATATAACTTATATACACCAGACGGGTTGATTTATCCAAGCGTAACTATAAACAAATCATTACAGACAAGGATATTAAATAACACTTTAGGAGAAATTGACTACGGATACATTATTGCGTTAGCAGTTAGATCTGCGTTAAATAGAGCTACAATTCAGTTTCAAACTGCAACTAGAATTTTAACATCTGTATATGGTAACACATATCAACAAATTTTAAATTCTAGATTAGTTAATTTATTAACAACTAGTTCTAATGCTAATACTAATTCAACATCTGTAGTTGTGCCCATACCTGCGCGGGGAGTGTCAAGAGCAGATATAAATAAAATTGCATTAGATCCACAAGCATATACAGCCGCTGCTGCGTCTTCTTCGGATGTCTATTTACCAGCTAAGTTAGAGTTACTTAGATTATGGTATATTCTTCCAGAAGATTTTTATGCTAGAATACCTGTAGAAACTTCATCCGGTAGATTTTTACATGTAAATATAAATAACTCAGAAAATATAGATCTTCAATTATCCACAGGCCAGTTTAGTGCTGTGCCTGTACAAGATTACACTTATGACCTAGAAGTAGCAACTGCTACAGGGACAGAACTTATTCAATGTGAAAATGAACTAGAAAGATCATATACACTTAATAATGATGTTCAAGCTGCTTGCCTATATGATGTTCAAAGTAAATTCCAAATAAATTTAACTGTATCATCTCAACCATCTGCAAACTTAGAGTACAATTATGATTTAACTACAAGTAATACTTATGCGTACATGCTCTTGTTAGATGTGAATACTATAGAAGAAGTACCAACACTAGAGTCGCCATTGGTTAGAAAGACAAAAGCTAAATACACATTAAGCACTGATCCCGTAGAAGTTTCCGCAGCAATTAAATTTAGAGCATTCCCATGGTATACATTATCTTTACAATACAATGATCCATTGTTTGGGCACATAGCACCTGAGTCTGTTTTTGAGTTAGAAACTACCGATTTTAGTTTGCATCAGTTTGGAGATGATTTAAACGGCCCTATATTTGTTAGACGCTTACCTAGGTCTGTTTTAGTAATCCCCACAAACAAATACGAATATTCTGTTTTTAATGGTAACTCTACATTGATTGATTGGAATGTTCGTAGAGCATCTTTTGTTTATCATCCTGACGAGAAGTATTTTAATAATGATTTAGGTGCTGGTCATTTTTATATGTCGTTTAGAAAAACATCTAGCTATAATTTAACAGACATTGATGGACGAGTAAACGATTCCGCATACTTTGCTTGGGATAAAGCTACTAACTTAAACGAAGCAAATAACTTTACTTACGCTAATGAAAATACAGAGTTTTACTTATCGCCAAGTTCAACTAAGTCGGCGCACGGATTTAGAACTGCAATTAACCTAATATCATCTTTAAATACAATATACGAATTACCTGATGGTTTATTATGGCCTGATGTCTATGTTCGTATGAATTTAACTGAATATTGCAATCAAAAAATAGGAATCCCAACTTACATGTTTAATAAACTACGACAAGGAGAAAAAACTGGAGTTAAGATTTATCATGATAAGGATGGTGATTACGAAGTGGGAAGCAGAATTGGAGCTTTACGAGATGGGCAAACAGATAATTTGCCTATATACTTAGAGTATTAAAATGCCTACAATCTTAACTATTAATCCAGCCGAAATATCTTTAGGCCATTGCCACCCCGGAACTCCTCCTGCGGGACCCGGAGCATTAATAACTCGTGTTAATGGATTTAATGTAATGCGGGTTACAGATCTTTATTTCCCCGCAACTTGTGGGGATACCAATCACCCTAGATTGTGTGTTACAGGATCGACAAATGTTTTTGTAGAAGGTCTTCCTGTCTTTAGAACAGGGGATCCTATATCATGTGGGGATTTTGGTGGCGCAGGGCTTAATTTTGTTTTTGTAAATTAAAAAAATAAAAAATTTGCAAAATAACTGTTTTTAGGTATAAATAACAATAGGGATAGATTCCCACAAAGGATTTAAAATTATGAAGCACTTAAATATATCAGATGACGCAATGAAAATTATTCTCGAAAACTCAGCTTGGGCTGATTTTGGTCTAAAGGTTGGAAAAACACAAGACCAGAAAATAGACGAATCAACCGAAGAAGAAGTAGAGGAGTTAGAAGAGGAAGCTCATGTATGCCCCCTCTGTGCCTCACACCTAGACGAGGCTATTAGCGATGAGGCCCTAATGGAGCACACAGCTAATGTTCTCGAAGCCGTCAACGCTGCTACCCTCAATGAAGAAGAGGAAGAAGAAGACGATGAGGAACTCTACGAAGAAGACGAGTCAGAAGAGGAAGACGAAGATGAAGAAGATGAAATGCCTATAAAAAAATCAATGAAGAAGAAGTGAGTCTAAACTCACATCTATTAAACTTGCCGTTAGCAAGAAAGGTATAACTATGAATTCACTAAATCGTATATTTGGATTAATTAACGAAGCTAAAAAAGCTAAGAAGAAAAAGAAAGGAATGGTAGGCCCAACACCAAAAGGTAAAGCCAACCGCTACGATCATGATTCTTTTGGAATGCAGGCTGAATCTTCACACATGAAGAAAAAGAAGCTAATTGGTAAGCAGCATAGATTAGACATAAACAAAAACGGAAGATTGGATAAGAAGGATTTTAAAATGTTGCGTGGAGAGTCCTCCGAAATCGTAACTGTTCTATCTATTCTAAAAGAAGCCTATCAAGATGAGCTTATTTCAGAAGAAGCATTCTTAGCTATAGCTGATCCAATCATGCGTTCATTGATGAATGAAGTCACTTTCCCAGATACTTATGAAAAAGAGGACTTAGATGATGCTGAAGCTGAGGGTCCAAAAAAAGTAGTTAAGGGTATAAAAAAACCCAAAGTATCAGGCACTGCTGAAGAACGCAGAAAAAGAAGACACGCAGAAGCCTCCGATAAAAGATCAATGAACCCCGGTAAATGAGGATAATTAAATGACGAAACAAGTTTCTATTGGTGATTTTGCAATGTCACTCATCGAACAAAATAAAGATGAGTACAAGAGAAGTACAGCTAATGGATTGCCTGTTTCAATTCCAACTCCTGACGGCCCTGATCTTTCTAAGATTCAAGTAGATGAAGCTACGGTCACAGATATATTTGCTAGATCCTTTGGAATAAAAAAGAAGGCTGTAGCTAGACCTGTACAAGAATCTAAGAGAGTGGAGGAACGAATTAAGCCCAAGACGAAATCTCCTGAACAACTAATAGCTGAATTTGAACAAGTTTTAGTTCAAGCTAGAGGGTTGATTCAGGAGATGACTACCTGTGGAATGATTGGCGTTAATATGGCAGGCCCCGGGAAAAAGAAGAAAAAGAAATTGAGATTAAAATGAGAATTATAAAACTTTTGCAAGAATCTAGATTTGGTGGTGGAAGAGGTTCTGATGCAGGTAGATCTGTATTTGCATCAAAAGAAGGAACAACTCGTCAAAAAGTAAAATCGGCAAAAGGAAGAGTTAAAGTTTTTAAATCCATATCAAAAGCACTAGCTGCCTCTGACTATGGGTCAATATTTTCAACAGTTGCAAGTGATAGAATTTATGTTGTAACTCGCCCAACATGGGGTGAAAAAAGTACAGAAGCTGGTAATAAGGTTGCAAAGGGGTTTGCCGCAGGAACGCCCTTTAGCGAGATAAAAGGATATTCAGTCCGCACACGCAAGAAACACGGTAAAGAGCGGTCAGAAAAAGTATTAAAATACAAGGAACACAGATGAAACAAAAAAAGAAAAAAGGCCCATGTTGGAAGGGTTACGAAGCTATTGGGATGAAAATGAAGGGTGGTCGTAAAGTCCCTAATTGTGTTCCCGTTAGTGAAT
>Ga0255098_1000034_pt1 | contig 48220 bp, 53 predicted proteins | sample Colum_Atlam_RepC_2_FD_188440 | JGI IMG/M metagenome (GOLD analysis project Ga0255098, IMG submission 188440) | Freshwater microbial communities from Columbia River, Oregon, United States - Colum_Atlam_RepC_8d | ecosystem: Environmental > Aquatic > Freshwater > River | place: USA: Oregon... | reverse complement strand
ATTTCTTATCATCAGCGTGTTCTTCAATAATACCATTTACAAGTTTAATATCGTCCTGGGTTTTTAGTTGTCTTCGTTTTAATTCACGCAATGAAGTTACATAGAAATTTGGATCGGTTCCTGAAAGTGTCATTAGAACACGATTAAAGAATGAATTAGGTGCGTTATTTTGAAGTTTTCGAATTTCTAACTGAATAGTTTTTAATCTCTTTTGTAATCGTTTACTAGCTTTAGCAAACTTAGGACTGGTAATTTCATCCAGTTCTTTTAATAACTTAGTAATCTGTGACTGAAGTTCTAAAGCTTTAGCTTCCTTTTCTTTATCACTAAGAGTTGTATCTTTACTAAGATTGACTAGTTGTGTCTTAAGGTCAATAATTTTAAAAGAAAGATCTTTTCTTTTCTTTGCAGTATCGCGGTCGCCAATGTCTAAGATAGATTTAATTGCTGCCCATTCGGCAGAAAGTTTTTCAATAGACTTATTTGTTTTTGCTATAGCATTCCAGTCAATCTTTAAACGAGAAGAAAGATCAGTCATTGCCATGAGTTTATCTTTTAGATCACGGAGTTCGGCAACTCGACGTTGATTATTATTTTGCTGGGCTCTTTTAATAGAGTCATCTAACATATCCAGTAACTTAACAGTCTCGGTAGGTTTAACTTCATTAGCAGCCTCAACTACCTCTAGTAATCTTTTTTGATCAATTCTTCCAGTAGTTGACATTCCAACAGAGTTTCTAGCCTTATCAGAAAGTTCAACTAAACGTTTAACTTCGTCTGTAGTTAGTGCTTCAAACAAAGGTTTGGTAGTGGTTGTAGCCTTATCGTATAGGTTCTCTAACTCAGACCACTCTTTATCCGTAATTAATAATTCCTTTTGACCAGTAGTTGCGACAATCTGTGCCTTTGATACTAATCCCTTTCGATATGCAGCTTTTAATTTTCCACGAATTTGAACATCTGTAAATTTTCGTGTTCCATCTGGGTTCTTGGCATCTAGTAAATTCTGAATAAAATCTGTAATATCGCAACCTTTGCTCATTATGGATTGTCCTTTCTGTAGCAAACTCTATTTGTTAAATCAGCTATTTCATCAGCTGTTAAGTCAGTGTCTTCTTCGATATTGTCTAATGAATCTAATATTCCTTTTGTAAGTTCGGAAACATTAGTTGGCTCAGCTATTACTGTAGGTTTAGTTTCAATTGGTTCAGTTATTACTGACTCTACAGTTTCTTTTTCCCTTCCTGTAATACTAGATGGAATTGTACCTTCTAGTGGAAGGTTATCTATTTCAATATTTATTTGTTTTTTTGGCTCTAAAAGTTCTTCTGTTTCGGTAATAACTTCATTCATTAATTGAATTTGTGCTGGTCCAATACTATTAGTCATTACAGTTTCAACTTCTTCAGAACTTGTGGCTCCAAGTTTAATCGCTAACCCTTGAATTTTAGTATCAATATCTTCTGAAATTATTTTAATATCTTCTTCAGTCATATCAATAGCACTTAGTGGCTTACCATTTTTATTGGTCTTGTGTCCACTCTTTAGTTCCCTAGATAACCAAAGGTTTTCTATAAGTTTTGTTTTTGCGCCTTGGTTTCCTTTACTACTGTCAATTCCAGTTAAAAATACTAGAGCTTCTACATCATCACCAGATAATGTAGATTTACCTGTTTTAGAATCAGTTGTTTTATCAATAGCTGAATCAATTCTTCTAAGCATTTCAACCCGTGATTTAAAATTATTACCCGCATTTCCTTCACTTAGAATATCTAAAACATTAGTTAATAAAGGATCTTCAGTATCTTTTGGAGTAAGTATATCTCCAAATCCAGTTGTTTTATTAATACGATCTACTATTGCAGATAGACGGAGTTCAGTTTCAATAGCATTTTGATAGGTATTAAAGTCTACTCCTTCTGGAATACCTAATATCGTATTAGCCGCTAATCTAAGATTTCGTTTATTTGTGTCTGAAATTTTAATATCAACTGTTGATATTGCTGCGGCTTTAACTTCACCAAGTTTTTTAGTCACAAACTGACCAGCTTTTGTTGTTGTAAAAGCTTCTGCTCTATTACCAACTAATCTAATTGGACCACCAAGAGCAAGTCCTCCAATTCCTTCTTCTAAAGCATTATATGCTACATCGGTTAGACTAAATCTCTGTTGAAATCCATTTTCAATAGCTTCAGATTGATTAATAACTGACTCTATAACACCTTGAGTACCTTCACCAATAAATTGTTTTAATCCGTAAGTAAGAACTTGTCTTGTTCTAGTTGCCTTTTCGGGTGCAGTAAAGAATTTTTTAGTAATACCTGTAGCATCAAACACAGTATCAGTTATATTACTAGGTAAAATTTTCTTAGCTTGCCAAATATATTTATTAGTCTGTCCTACTCTTGCTGTAAGTTTTGCCATTGTTTCATATTTATCAACTGTTTCCATACCCTTTTTAACTATTCGTAATGGTTTTAGAACCATAGAAGTTACACCAGATATAAATGCTGGAATACCTACAGCAGCCCCTACTCCAGTACTTGTTAGTAAAAAACCACCTGCTGTTGCAAGTAGTTCTGAAAAATTATCATTACTATTGAATGAGTCTCTAATTAAAGGAAACGCTGTCGTAGCGTAGAAACTTTCAAAACCCCCAGCAGATTTAGAATATTCTCCCAAAAATCTACTAAAAGCATGTTGATCTAAAGCATCAGCAATAAAGTATTTGAACTGTAGTGGAGTCTGTCCTAACTCAATTAATCGACTTTCTTCAACACCAAGTTCATTAAATAGAATATCTGATAATCCTGGATCTGCTATTTTTAATTCTTCAATCGCTTTCTTTGTATCCCAATCTTGTGGCTTTGGAGCATTAGCTAGAACATCCAACATAGTATCACCAAAGTAAGCACTAAGAGGAATAGAACCTTTTATATTCCATGCATAAGGTGAAGAGTCAATCCAAGAATTTAGTTCTTGTTTGACTGTTTCGTCTTCTTTTAACATACCAGCAAGCCAAGAACTATTAGCCATTGTTGTTTGCCAGAGTTCTCCTTTACGTCCACCTCTAGCTCTTACTGCCATAAAGTGATTTGTCTGTGCATTTCGTCCTAATAGTTCCGCAGACTGTGGAGCAGTGGCTTCTCTATTTAGTAAGGCTCCCCACGTTGATCCACCTGAAAAGGTAAATTCATCTACGTTTTGCCAAGACTCCTTAGACAAATCTTTAGGTAAGAAAAGGCCATATCCTTGTGGAGCAACACTAACACTAATAACTGGGGTTTCTGTTTTATCTAATCTCCAAGAGCTTAGTGCTCTATCTGTATTTTTATTTGGGTTTGTCTTAGCAACTTGATTGTAGAAATCTGATTTTAATTCGTGATACTTACCCATAGATTTCTGAAGTTGATGATCTAGTAAGGATCTCTGTGTAAATTCATTCCCTTCAATAGTATCGCTAATGAATTTATAAAATCGTTGATTCTCTTCAAATTGTTCTTCTGGAGAAAAATTTAAAGTAGGAAAGTAAGGTTCAGCTTGTTTAGTTTTAGTGGAATCTACTAAAGGATCTCTAATAAACGGAGAGTTTGTTATATTAAATGGGAATTGAGACATAGTATTTCCTTATAGAGCAAATGGAATATTTTGTAATTCCTGTTCTACTCTTTTAATTCGTGCTTCTTCTTCGGGTGTTGGTTTAATTTTTTCCTGCATATAAGATGCAAATGATGGACGTATTTTGTTTTCTTCATTATAGAAGTAAGCATCTGTTACTGTGATATAAGGAATACCATTTACGCCCGTGCGAGAAAATAGATATGTTGGTAAGGCTGTACTACTAACACTTGAGGGTGGATTCTGAACAAGTGTTGAGAATCCCTCTCTCTTTCTCCGTAATTCTTCTCTGTTTATTAATCCATTTGCGCCACCTGAGGCTACATACTTAGCGTCTAACTTTGATAACCAATCAAGGGTTGAAGTTGAATCCTTATCGTTTAGTGCTTCTTGAATAGCCGTTCGTGCAGACTCGCGCTGTAAAGATTGGTAAGACCTATCGACTGTAAGATTTAAACTGGATCCACTGGTATATACCTCTTCAACCGACTTAATTCCATGAGCCGCAGCCCATGCTTGGATAAGAGAAAACCTAGCTCGCTGATCATCTATAGGAGGAGCATCTAATACAACAGTTCCAGTAAACCAGTTAGAACCATTAGCTTTACCCTTTTGATTGATATTTCTTCCAGTAATATCTGCTGGAGGATACGCAGTATTTAATCTTTCCATTAAAACAGAATTCTTACCTGTATTTACTGCATCAAAATTAAGTTGACCAACAACCGAATTAGTCCAAGATTGATTTAAACTTCGTCCTTGAACAATGGTTACAGGACTAAACTGAGGAATTATAGTTTCACCTTCTGCTGTAGTTCCAGTAAAGACAATACTTTTATCTAAGGTTGTAACTCCAATACGATTACCGCCTTGGTGGATACCACTATCAATATCCATTGATACATCCATAAAATCAAGGAATAGATTTAATTTGTCTGCTTTTCCTTGGTTATTCATTCGTGGATCATTAATACCCCGATCACCAAAGGCAAGATCTAGAGCATCCATGAATAACGCATTATTACCTCTTGCAGAAGATTCTAAAGCAATAACTCCGGTTCTAATAATATCTGCGTCTGTCATTTGATCTAAAGTTGCTGAGGGCATAGATGACAAAAACTTTTGTCTAAAGGCTTGAGCTAATGTTGTAGCATCAACAGTAACTCCAGCTTCATTAAGTGCAGTAATAAGTCTTCCTGCATTCCATCTTGGATCATTAGGAGAAATAGTGTTTGAAATAAACTGCCGTCCTGACTCTGCAATCGTAGCAACTTCTGGTTGAGCTCCTAATGCCGAAGCAACCTGTAACGCTTTATTGTTTCTATATAAGTAAAGTTGACCTGTTACTCCTCTTTCAGTTGCAATAATAGATCTTTCTCTATTGTTTCTAGCACCTAAAGAAGATACAACAGACATGATGTGATTTGTTGTATTTCTAGTTTCTGGGCTATTTAGTGTTTCTAACATAGTAGGGATATCTACTTCTTCAGCCCAGTTTCCAGCAATAGTAGCTCTTACTCTAAAGGCATTAACTCCATGGATTGCAGGAAGTCCTTGTCCTGGTGTTTCTGAAGCTTTCTTATATTCCCGAGAAATTAACGCAAGCATTGTTAAATCATATTTTGCTTGATCTGAAGATAAAGCTTCTGGAGAATCATAAGTACCAATTCTAGACATAAGAGTATCTAAGTGTTGGGCTAAATCACGTTGCATTGATTCATTTGAACCAGGAGCCAAAGCTCTTGTTGCTGTTAATTGAGCAACCATAAAATTACCTCTAGCTTCAGCAGACCATGATCCATCAGGGTCAATTATAGTTTGTGGAAATGTTTCAGGCTTCCATGAAAGTTTTCCGGTAGTAACATCTTGCCAGTAAGAATTAAATTCTTCTATACTTTCTTTAGCAGATTTTTCTTCACTTATTGGAGCACTGGTGGCTCTAGGAACTTGTCTATTAAAAGACGGTAGTTTTGAAGCTAAATCCAAATAAGTTCTATTATAACTTTCTTCAAAGTTTCGTATTATTGGTAATTCTGATTGTACTTGTAAAATATAATTTACAGCATTTCGTTCTTCTGCTGTATAGGTTTCTGGAGTACGTCCAGCAGCTATTGCTTTATCTTGAATTGATCTACTTTGCATATACCTAGTAAATACGGATGATGCTGCTTTTAAACCCTCCTCAGTAGAAAACTTTCCACTAAGCAACAGAGATTCAAATGTTCCTAGACTTGATGGAATAGCACTATTAGAGGTTGGGTTTATCTTGGCAAATTGCTTTGTTAGTTGATCTACATCTAACATTGTATTTTGGTTTGCTTTATCTGCTTGGGTTCTTAAGTAATTAATTCTTTGTTCTGCTGCATTCTGTGTATTCAAAGCCAACGAAGCAGCAAACATTAATCTATTGTATCCAGCTACACCTAAAGTATAACCTCGTTTTTGTAGATTGTCTCGTTCCTCTGGTGATAAAGTACCTAACCAAGCATCAAAAGATTTAGGCAATGCACGAACACCATTTTCTACAGTATACATTGTTTCAATCTTATCCACACCAATTCCTAAATCTTCGGCAATAGATTCAAAAGAATACTTTGCATGATCTAGAATTGCTTGTTCAGAAATCATAGATCCTAAACTCTGTGTTGTTGTTTGGATTCTTGTTTCTAGTTCCTTATCATCAAGTTTAATTCTATCAGCAATAGGTTTAGAATTTAGTGCGGCTAGTCGTGCATTCTTTACTAATAGAATTTCTGCCGCTTGTTCTGGACTCTGGGCTCCAATACCTTTTAATTCCTCAGAAGTAAATGCCAGTGATTCAACCATTCTTTTGGCATTTTCTGGATTGTTTTTAATCCATTCTCCAAATTCTTTTTCTGCAATATCAATCCGCTCAGTTGCAGACATTTCACCCCATGCTGGATATTTAGAACTTAATTCAGCATCTGATCCTGTCGTAATTGCATTGTCAAATACGTCAACTATAGTTGGGATTATCTGTTCCATTGCATTACGTTTTTCACGAACAGGAGCATTCAAAGAAGGTATATTATTTGATACTGTAGTTAAATAATACCCTAAAGCCATAGACTTTTGATTAGAAGTTTTAAATGTTTGTTCGGCTGTCTTAAGTGAAGTTGCTGCTTGTTCCTGAACTTTAGCTTCTCTGAAGTTCCATGCAACATCCCAAATCTCATTTGCTTTTGTTTTGGCAATAGCTGGTAATCTTCTAGCCAGTTCTTCGTAGACTTCGGGAGGCGTAGATCTAGGATCTAGTGTATCAATGACATTCTTCTTAATCTCTTCTTGAAGCATTTTACGGAAAGATTCTCTAGACTCAGCTACTCTAGCCTTATCAGCTAATCCAATAAATGGTTGAAACATTTGCATTGTTTCTTGGTTTCCATTAATAATTGCAGATTGTTGTTCCTGATTTGGAACGGCAAAAGCTAGATCAATACTTGGTCCAAAACTATTTAAGGCATCTTCAACTTGTTTTTGAATTACTGCTGAATCGGTTTCAAATGCTTTAACACGATACCAATTATTAAACTCGGAAGTTGGATACCTATCTCGGTATTCTAAATTAAACCGTTGCATTAACTCTGGACTAGCTGCTTTGTTTCTGTTTTCTGGTTTATTTAAAAATTTAGTAAATTCTTTATTATAGCGTTGTTGCTCAAACTGATCTCTAGCTTCATCTGTCATCCAACTTCTTTGACCCTGTAAAGCCATTCGTTCTTTCCACGAAGATCCAATTAGGGGTGTTTCGGCATTACGAAGAACTTCTTCTAATCTTTCAAACTTAACTTCAGGAGTATCTTCACTAAGGTTAATCTTTTCATATTCAATCTCAGCCTGATTAGCAACTTCTTTATCAATACGGGATCCAATATCTCCAAAGATATCTAGACTTTTTTGTACGCCTCCAGCTATTTCAGCTAAAGATTGATACATAGCAACTTCACTAGATGGACCAACGGTTTGAGCTGGTTGTCCAATTTGCATACCACCGCCTACAAACTGACTTTGATTGTATTGGGGTTGAAGTGGAATAGGAGATACGTTTGGTTGAATAGATGGGGTATTTAAAAAACTTTGAGTATTGATTCTTGACATTAGTTACTCCTTAGGCTAATCCATATCCACCAGAAACACTACCAAATGTTTGTGGAGTATTGCTAAAGTTTCCAGCGTTACTTGATGAACCATATCCACCTGTACTGTACTGAGGTGTTGAACTAGATCCACTGCTACCACCAAAGGCTCCTGCTGTAGCTCCAGCCACGGCTCCACCAATTTGTAAAAGTCCTGAAATCATACCACCAGTTTCCGCAGCCGAAGCATCTCCAAAGATAGGAGCTTCACTATAGCCTTGAATATTTGGCATAAAGACATTTTCTGTCTGTTGGCTAAGCATGTTTTGAGTTTGTTTATCAATATTACGGGCTTGCATAAGTCTATTCTTTTCTAACTGAACAGCACTCTTTAAACCATTTAAAGCTTGCATTGTTGCCAAAGCACCTAAAGTTCCACTTGCTGAAGAGATTCCTTTTGTTTGCATAGCATTAAGTAAAGAACTCTTTTGGCTAGTAAGTTGCTTGCTAAGTTCGGCTTGTTCAAAAGAAGACTGGGCGGCTAATGCATCTTTGGCTTCATATTGATATTGATAAGCTGCTTGTGCTATTGCAGAATTTCTTTTTAGTTGTTGTTCAAACTGATTCATAGCTTGAAATTGTTGTCTAGCGTTATTGATTGAAACTTGAGTATTATTTGCTACCCAGTTTCGAACAGCTTGTTCATTTTGTTGTCTAATAGCAGCTGCTTGTGCTTTGCCCCCAAAGATTGAACTAAGTCCACCAGCAACGGCTCCACCAATAGCCAACATTGTCATTGGTTCCATGTGTTATCTCCTTACCAACCCCATTGTTTATTAGAGTTTGTTGTTTTCTTTTTTTGGTTTGTTGCAACCACTCGGGTTGCTCCAGAGCAAGGAACATAATCACTGGCTCTAAAATTATTAGCCCAGTCTTTAACTCTTTTTTCCCATTCTTTTTGTTTGATATCTTCAGATGCCTTGCCTGTATCCAAAGACATATGGGATTTGTAGAACTCTACGGCAGCAGATAACACATCCACCCGGTCATCATGCTTAAGGGCTCCCCGTCCCCTGTGTAATCTTGTAATCTGCATTTGATTTTCTTGGTCTTTAATTGCTTTCCGAGAAATAACCAATCTATGCATTGCCATTACAGGTTCAAGAGTAGAAATAATTCTTAGTTCCTTTTGACCTGTAACTCTATACTCTTCTATACCTATCTTACCACAGTTCTGAACTAAGAAAGGTGTAAGTACTTTAGTAAACAATCCATCGCCAAAGTTAGACTCTACCCTAACTAGGGGAATCTGGTATTCATTAACTAACTTAGCAATCTTCATCAAAGTTCCATCATCGTATCCACCATTTATACCAAGTAGTTCATGGATAAAAATAGTTCCACTTAGGACGGATGCAATACAGATACCTGTTTCATCTGTACCTCGTCCACTTGGATCAATACAAAGATGCATATGTTGATACTTAAGATAGTTATTAGACACATGCATAGGAACTGGAACGATGTCTCCTGCAATTCCAAACATGGGAACTCCTGGCATTGGGTTCTGACCCTGCCATACAATCTTATCTGGACCTACTTCTGGATCTACATCCAATACTACTAGGTCCCGTAACTTAAGAGGATATCTATCTTGGTCCGCTAAGCTAGTAATAAGTTTGTATTGTAGGGCATAGTGACTAGGGCCGATTTTAGCCGCTCTGGAGGCAAGCTCTTCTCGGTCGAATCTCTCTGGCTGTGTAGCGTCCCCTGGCTTTATATCCAATCCTAGGACCCAAGGAGCCACATCCTCGACTTCATGGGGTACCGAAGTATCTGGCATTTCGGCTGGATACTTAATCATGGGGTACGATTCTTTAAGAACATTATAAACAGAGTCCTGATAATGGGGAGTACCTAAGAAGATAACTCTTGATCCTTTGTTTCTAATAGACTCTAGTTCTGCTAACTTCTTAAGTAATGTTTCTTTACCTACTGGAGTTTCATTCTTACCCGAAACCTCAATATCATCAAGTACTACACGGTCTGCGTGTAGACCTGTGATCTGTCCTGTGATACCTCTGGCAGCACAGTTTAGATCTTGTGTAAACTTGGTTCTAACCGCTAGGTTAAAACCAAGTGCGTTATCTTTATCCTGATCCCTGGGGATCATAAACTGGCAATACGGAACTACCGATAAGATCTTTCTAGCCTGTGAAACAAAGTCTATAGCTTTGCCTTGAGTATTAGAAAGAACCAAGAAGGTGAGGTTTGGATCCTTAAGCCACTCCCAACTTGCTAAACAAGCTGTAATAGTAGACTTACCAGTACCACGTCCTGCCGTCAGAATACAGTCATTGGCACCTTCTTGGATCTCTCGTGCAATTTCGTATTGGATTTTGGTAGGTTCTCCAAGACCAAGATGCTTAAAACAAAAATACAAATGGTTTCTAAAATCATCTAATACTTCTTGGGGAATCTTCATCCAATCTCCTTATCGTCTACGACGACTAATTAAACCAGCCATACCAACCAAAGCAATGGCTCCTGGTGTTGGAGCATTCAATTGAAATGCGCCACCAGCAGTATTACCAATAAAGGTTGGAAGAGGACGCCAATCGCCCCATTTATACTGACCATTTATATCCGTAAACCAGAACTGATTTACATTTTGACCCTGTGACCAAACAAACTGATCGCCAGTAGTATCATTAAGTTGAGCACCAATATTCATAAAGTAACTTCCTGCTGCAACTTGAAATGTAAATGGAACATAAAACTCATAGACTGGTTGACCAAAGAAATTATAATCACCAGTTGCCGTAACAGTAATACCTGAAAGATCAATCTTTTGGTTTGTTACTTGAGTTTCAAAATCTGTATTCCACACAATGATTTGGAAACAATCAATATTAGTTAAACCTTGATCATTAAAACCATTCATGGAACCCCACCAACGAATAGATGAAGTTGAATATGAATCTTCTAAGTCAAAACCTTGTGCTCCACTTTGAGCATAGGTATATGATCCCTTGGAATCATAGGCATCTGAGTAAAACCCAACTGTATCTACAACTGGATTATTAGCAACAATAACTTCAGCACATGCGGCTGATGAAATAAACAATACACTAGCAATAGTCATCTTCATATTAATAGGCTGCTTTCTTAATTTTAAATGGAGCAGCATCCTTAATGGCTTGCTCCACGGCTTCAATAGACTCACTTGGAATCTTATTTACTTGATCCTTATGATCACTAAGGATACCTCTAATAACCGTATACAGCCCCGGTGTCCGACGATCTGGATCCTTTAGGTCGTTTACTAAACAATCTAAAAGCAGATCTTGTAGTTCATTTAGCTTTTCTTTCATGGCTTCTTACCAAATAACTCAGCAATCTTTGAGATTGGAAAGATATGGCCCACAATATAACCAACTACTGCAAGCATACCAGCAAACCAAACACTACCGAGGAACGATTCAAAACTAGCTAATACTGTTGTCATTTGTTTTCTCCTTTGTTTTCTTGAACGCAGCATCAAAGGCAGGATCAGATGCCCTTAGTGCAGCTACCATTTCCCGTGCTGTAACAGGATTATCCTGTGCTAGAGCCTTTCGTGCTATATCAGCTTGCTCTAGTTTAGCCTTAGGAATAAATAAACCTAGTGAGTAAAATATACCTTTTAATAAATTACCTAAACCTGTGTACCATAGTAGGAATACTATGGATATGAGACTAAGGGTAATCATTATATAGGTTAATAAACTAGCCCACCAAGGTACTTCGTCTTCTACCTTAGTTAACGCAACTAAAGTAGACTTAGTTAGATTAATAATTACTTCTTGTTCTTGAACTCCAGCTTGAGATTCAGACTGGATTGACTCTACATCAATAAGCTCGGTTTTAGTGGCTTCTTCAATTTTTTGAAAGCGTTCCTTACTTGATTGTGCAGATTCTTGGACTACTGTTGCATTTTCTGCAATAGTCTTAGTTGGAGATTTACAACTTGCTAGGGTAAATAATACTAATAGTAATATATACTTCATTTACGTTTCTCCAGTTCTATAACTCTTTGTCTTAAATCTTCTAAAATAGCATTGTGTCGTGCATCATTAGATGAAACTTGAATCTGAGCTTTAACTAAATCTTGAACGATAACTCTTAACTCAGCTAAATCTTTATCTGTTTTATCAATGAGTTGACTTCTTTTACCTATGTCAATAAAAAACCCACCAACCCCGATAGCTAATACAATAAGTTGAAACCACTGAAGGGCAACTGTTGGATTATTACGACTTTTTTCTTCCATAGGTTTCTCCTTATTATGTAGTAAATCCAAAATTGGTATTGGTACCATTTAACAAAGCAGTGGTACCATCTGTATTTAAAACTGATAAACGAATCCAAAGATTACTAGGTAATCCAAGACTTGTAAACTTTACAGCCGATTCAATTCTACCACTTGTTGGTAAATTATAAATTGGACTATTTACAGTTCCCCAAGCACCAGCAACATACTGTGAACTAGCAAGAAGCAAAGCTGTAGTAAAGTTTGTAGGTCGATAAAGCTGTACACCGTTAACACCTGTACCCGTCAAATCAAAATATGAACCTATAGTAGCTCCAACACTTGCTGGTGTATAAGGCGAATTAAAATCAAGCCAAGGACCTAGTTCTGGATCAGTATCTACTGCTGCGGGCCAGTGTTTAGGAGCTGCTGTATTGTTTAAAAATCTTCTATAAAAGGGTGAATATCCAATAGACTTTAGTCTTGGTACCCTAATAACTAAAGAAATAACATAATAGTCAATTCCATTTGCACGCTCAACCTTTTCATCTTTTACATAAACTTTTAATTTACTTTCAAATAAACGTGACCAAGCACGTTTAGTTGTTGGTTCAAATCTAGGATTATCGTATTGACTTTCTAAAGTTGTAAGTGTAATTGAATTACCATCACTTTGGGAAAGATCACTAAAACCGTGTTCTAAAATTATACTAGATTTTAAGTTTTTAATCCCTGTTTGTTTGAGGTAATTAAGTACACTAGATTGAGCTACAATTCTGTAAACGTATTCATCAGCGGGATCTTCGATAAATTGATCGGCCTCTGAAAATAGTTTACACCAATCAGACTCTATAATACTATGTACACCAATTCCACCAAAGTCATCTTCAGTTTGGCTTGTATTAGTTCCTGCTTTTACATCGTTAGCACGCCAAGGCCATTTATAAAAATGTGCCGCTGGAATATTAGCTGCTGAACCATTACTTTGAGCAGTAACTACCTGAGGATTATCATAAAAATTTCTATATATCTTTGGAACTGAACCATTATCTGGAGCATTAATCTTTCCTAAAGCCCATTCAATATCAGCTTCATTAAACTTATAATTAAAAGTATTTGATGTTTGATCAGACCACCTTTGTTGCCATGCATCCCAAAATCCGTTAGCTTTATGATACAAACCATCATGGGTTGAGGTTGTAGATGAATTACCATTAGCTACTGATTGCAACCTATGGAATCCAGAAAAACGTATCTTATCTCGTGTTGATCTATTAGTACCTTCACCCATTCCATCATCTGTAATTAAATACTCAGTTCCATTTAAATGATCTAAAGAATTAGCCAAAGCTACACGATTAAAATAAATAATTTGATCTGGAATTTTCCAAAGGACTGGTAAAGCTGTTTCAGTAGTTTCAAATCGTTTATAAGAAATATTTCTCCAGCCTTCTGGATTAGATGTATTAGTTGCACGGCTTGCATACCATGCACCGATTACTTTTCCTTTATTCCACCTAGCAATATCATTAGAAACACGGCCTCTATTGTTCTTAGCAAGATCTGTACTACCATTACCAAACAAGTTAATACTAGTGCCATCATATCTAAACCGTGCTCCAGCAACAGCCATATCGCGTAGGCCCATTAGATAATAGTCTTTAATTCCCCTACCAGCAGTAATAGGTAAAGCTCCATCAATTGCGGTGTTTTCATTAAACTCATTTCCTGGGGTTTGTAAGGCTCGACCCAATTGTAGACCAGTTGCACTTACATTATCTAAATTACTTAAAGCAGTAAATACATAAGTACCACCATTATTAAATACAACAGGTAGATAAATACTAGTTACTCTACACTCTGGAACACTAAGATAAAAAGCCTTAACGCCATAGGATTCTACTTTAGATTTAAAAGTTGTAACTGGATTATTACTATTATAAGTAAAATATGGACCACTAGAATAGGTAATACCTGTATTTACAACTCCGTGTTTAAGGAGAGAAGAGGGTGCATTAATATCATACCCAGCTGTATTGTACAACTCTTCTGGCTTATGCCAGAAAGCGGTTTTAAAGTTGCCAAGATTATCTTTATATGTAGAACCATTAGATGCAATATAGGATAGATTAATACTAGCATCATCTAGGTTTTGTCTATCATGATTTAAATTCCAGTATAACTTAAGTTTAACTGGATTAGTTAGATTTTGATTAGCCAGATCTAATTCACTTCTAACTGTGGAGAAGAAAGTTACTGGATCTACTTCAGATGGTAGTGTCTTCTTAATAATATGATAAACAGTAGGAGCATCTGTTAAAACCCAACGATTACTGTTATCTTTAAATCCAGACATTGCCGTTAAGGCAGTACCACTAAGAATAATGTTTTGATTACTTGGGTTAAAGTAAGAAGTACTTCTAGATGGGGTGTAGAAAGTATAATCAGCAAATTTAAGATTTGTTTCAATTATACTAAAAGATGGACTCTTAGCTGTCCACTTGCTACCATTACTAGTATCGTAGATTAAGACATCATTATTGCTTACTGGTGATATATCAACATCAGTAAGACTAGAGATTGTAGATACTACTGGTCCTGCTACAAACTTACTACCATTCCAAACAAGAGTATAGTTTAGTGAAAGATTTAATAGATCAAACTCAACTGTATTTTGATTTCCAGTAATAACAAATGAATTGAGTTGAGGATTTATAACAGACCAAAATGCCGTATTTGTCGGAGTATTATTTGTATTACTAGCTACAATTGATTTATAGATTTTATTATTGAAAGAAACAATATCACCAACACCATAAGTTGTTCCACTATTCCAAGCAGAAACCGCAACTGAAACTGGATAATTAACATTTACTGTAGAAGTTAAGTACCCTTTTTCTTGCGTTACAAATAACAATTGATGGAAACAATCATTTAATTGTTTTGCAGTTAACTTAGCTCCATCAGTAAAACGATAGATCATTTTATCACTAAGTGTTACTCGTTTAATAACAACTTGATCATATCCAGTTAAGGACGCAGAAATAGTAATTGTTTCATTTGTAGTGTTAATAGTAAAGTCTGTAGTATAGACTAACTGTACTTCAGCATTAGTTGTAGAGTTTTTCTTAAATACTTGAAGTTGATCGTCTACTGGAAACTCACAAATTAAAGCCAAGGTTGAATATGAATAGGTAGCTCCAGATACTGTCTGTGTGCTTATAACATTAGTAAATAATACTGGATTTGCATTTGTATAACTGTAACAGGGCATAGAAACTCCTTATTCAACGCTGGTATTATATGATCTAAAGTTACCAACGATTTCGATATTTGAAATATTACATGGTGTAGGATATGATGATTTAATAAAAATCTTACAACCTTCTGAGTAACTAAGTACTTTTACTAAATGCTCACCAACTGTATCTATCTTTAAACTTCCTAGATTATCAACAATACTATTAATATCCAGAGGATAGAAAGTAACTGGAGAATCTACACGACCACGGCGTTCAATTACAATATCGTATGAACCGGAATTTAAATGCTTAAAGGTTACTCTCTTTAAGTTTAATACACCTTCATACGAAGTATTGGGGTCTTGTGAACTACGGAATGTTTGTTGAGAAAGTTCTACATTCATTTCGTATGGCCTACCTACAGCTACAGTACTGGCTCTATAATCTCCGTTAACTAAAACTTCAGTTACACCTAAACCAGCATTATAGGATATATCGCCAGAAGCAATAGTAAGATCTGTGTATCTGATATTATTTGGAAAACTAGAACCTGTCAATATAACTTTAGTTACTTGAGGATCATAAGTAGGTAACACAATTCGTGTCTTAGTTCCGTTGATTAGGGTTGAATCTGGAGTTACATACATCAGTCCATCAACCATAGGGGTGGTAACTGGCACACTCTCCAATGAAATAAAGTAAGGATATAGTTTATAATTAGGTGTTTGTCCGGGTTGCGATGGACGTTTAGAAATAAAGTACATATCCTTTTCATAAGATTGCATAGCACAAATCTTATCTAGAGAAGAAAAGATCCACCTATGGAAAGCATTTTGAACAATTCTATCACCATTGGTTCTAAATGTAAACAGATAAACATAATTCTGATTCTGTTCATCAGTCATAAACAAAGTATTTGTTGCAGAGCTTACAGTAACTGCATCAATGTTCTGAGGAATATAATCTCTACAGTGATGACTAATATCCATAGAAGTTGAATATTCATCATTAAAGGAACTTCCGCTTAAATACATATACAACTTACCAGCATTAGCAAAGAAAATGTTATTACTCATTTTCATTGGTTTGACTAACTTTGAAGTTGAAAAGAATGATGTAGGTCTAAACTCAACATTGAATGGAGAAATGCCTACGTCAACTGAACCACCTCGGACTTCAAACTGAACAGAACCAGAACTCAAAGCAAATAAGATATTCTGGAATGGAACAATATGACTTAATCTATTGTATGCACCAACACTTGCTTGAATATCAATTGGATCTGATTCAGTAATATTGTTAATATCGTCAATCCAATAGTTATAGAAAGAGTTTGTACGACTAGCTAATAAAGTATTATCAGTAGCAATCCATAATCTATTCTTCCAAACAGCCATTGATCTGACGGTTTCTTTACGCTCTAAAGCCTTTGGACCTGGGTTTGTCAGGCTTGTTCCTGAGCGACGTGGAAACAATGGCATAGCTTTTACTTTCCATTTACCAGCATCATTAAAATCTTTGTAGATAATAATAGGAAATCTACGATGGTCGAACACTGAGTTTGGACCTTCGGATCTCATCCGTTCAAAGTATGGATTCTTTGTATATCTAGTTGCTCTATAGAATCCAGTTGGAAATGTAAGATATGGGTTTCGTGCAAAGTAAACTTTACCAAAACCATAATATGTGGTTTGACCATCTCTATCTTCTGCACTAAGTGATGAAGTTAAATAGTAATGATCCTTTGTCCAGTCAATTAAATTAGATCCAGGAAGAGGAATTAACCTAGGATTATCATAGTAATGATGGATCATGCGTAATGATTTATAACCATTAGCATCTCTTACATCATTATAAATTTCAGTTGCTGAGTCTTGCGGAATAACACTAAAGTTTTCTAAGTTTTGTCCTTCTTCCTCTTCTTCTAAAGTATCAGGATCAATTCTAAAATCAATGTTATCGCGGACATTAATCCAATAGTTACTTACATTTAATGGATCTAAAGAGTCTTCTAAACTTGGAACAGGTGTTGAAGGAAGTGTAGATATCTTATAGTTAATTACATCCCCTGAGTGAATGTATTCATTAGTGGGGATGCTAGAAAACCAGTTAGTGGCATTTGGAGAATTTTCTAAAAGACTATTATCTGGTAAGTAACCTAAGGGAACTCTCTTATTCCAGAGGATTAGACCTACATCAAAGTCAATAGAACCAAAAGTATCTTTAATAGAACTAGCAGTTATACTGGAAACATTTGTACCAGCAATCTTATAGTTTGTTGTAGATGCTTTGTTTCCATAGGTAAGATACTCAAAAATACCACGATTAAACCCAGAAGTATTATTTAAATAGCCAGCTGAATTATCTACAGTTTCTTTTACCCACTGTGTTGGTTCAATTCTATATACCGTAATAAAGTTAGATAGATTAATTGTATTTCCATTGCTTGTAAAACTATTAATAGCTACTGGATCAAAAGTGTACCCTGCTCTGTTAATAATAATACAGTAACGATTGTATCCATCAATATCTAGAAAGTGAAAATAAAGATTGTCAGTATTAAAATCTAGTCCAGCTGGTACCTCAACATTGGCAACATCTAGATAACTATTTCCAGTACTGGTGGATACTTGGGTTAGTGGTGGTCTTTTTTCAACAGACTTCTCAAGAGTAACAAGGCAGTTATCTATGTTTTCAGCCTCACTGGTTAGTCTCTTAGTGGGAGCTTGTCGCCCCACGCCGCCACTTAGTGTATTAATTGGAAGTCTTGCAAAAGCCATTAGAACCTCGTTCTTGTAAAGTATGGATCATTAGAGAGAATGCCACGTCTATCGACAGCTGCTCTAGTTCCATGATCACCTAGTAATATAGATCTATTTTTCTTAAAGACATCAGAAGCTCGACCGCGAGAAACGTGGTATTGTTCCCGCATAGCCATCCGCTTATCAACGTCTAGATCACCTTGGGTTATAACCTGATATTCTCTAGCAGCGGTTTCCATGATTCCTCTTTGTATAGCGGAATCAATATCATTCCAACCATAGTTATTTGCTGCATTATCAAGTGTTACGATGATTTCAATTTTTAATGCCTTATCAAATATATCAGTCTGCTTGGTGATGTTGAACAACCTCGTTGGATTGGACTTAATAGTAGTTTGGATCACCTCCCCCGTCGTAGGATCGAACAGAGGTTCAACAACTTGAGCATAACAAGCAGTATCAGGTAAGAGAATTTTACCAAGATTGACACCAGTGGTTTCAGGAGTAAAGGTAGCAACATATCTATTGTTTGCTATACCCCTCATTACAGCTGCCTTTATAGTTTGATTAAGTATGAACTGAGCAACACTTGTATCGACACCCGCATCTGTACTAAGATCGTTTACTATGTGTTCACCCGAGGACAATAGCATGTGATTAACTGCATCTACATAGCTGTATAGTCCCATTACTTACCTCCCTTCTGCTTATAAGGCACAAGTTTGTTTAACATTTCTTGACGTTTTTCGCAGCCACATCCTGGGGTTTTTTTAAATCCTAGTTTGTTTGCCACCTTAGCTACGGTATCGCCAAGACCTCTAGAAGACATTTGAATTGGATTATATGATTTTAAAGACATAAGTACTCCTGAGAAAAAAATACCTAGGGGGCCTTTCGACCCCCTAGGTACAAATAACAAAATGTAATTAATTATTAGATGTCATACGAACCTTGGATTGCAGCGCAAAGTTCTGGACGAAGAACACCAGCGCCACCCATAATTGAACTAACAGTAAAGTATGTACCACGACGGACATCCTTAACTGTTTCAACCTTCATACCTTGTAAGCGTAACGAGCAAACAGCATTACGTTGCCAAATCAAAGCTTTAATTGGTCTAATAGTACCAGAACCAGCTGCAACAGCAGAAGATGGAACGTTATTAGTTACGGTTGGGCCTTGTGGATTAGTAAGACTGTATTCAGCACCAGCTGCAACACTACCAAGCCAGTTAAAATCATACTTAGCATCGCCAAGATCCCAAATATAACCTGGAGTAGTTACTAAACCAGTTGATGCACTGACTACACGGTTAACAGTAGTACTTGAGTTACCTTTAGATTTAACAACAGTACCATCAAGTTGAGCAAGGTGGTTGCTCTTGATGATCTTGACACCCATGTATTCAAGAACATCACCAAGACCAAACATACCCTGATTAAGACCAGCACCTAAACCACCAGCTTCAGATACACCACCGAAGAATGGACGGCCAGCACCACCAAGAAGACCAGTATTATCACGAGCAATACCAAGAGCACGGATATCGTGGAAAGCAGCTGGAGTTACAGCGCAATAAACTTCACCAGCTGGAACATCTTGTTCTTGGAGATTTACCATGTAATATTCAAGGTGTTGAAGAAGTGCAAGAGCAGCATCGGTTCGTTGTGTATCGTTTACACCAGTACCACGATTACCGAGATTATTAAATACTGCATTACCACTAAACTTAAAACCACCAGTGTAGCTGTCATTATTCATACCAGCAAGACCAGTACCAAATGGATTACGATTTGGAAGGAATGCACCTTGAGCAATCATGCAAGCAATCTGCTTATCACGAACATTAGCAAGAGCAAGACCAGCCTGACGTGCTAATTCAGCACGATAATCCCATTGGGTAAGCATAAGGTGGATATCGTCAAGCTCAAAGAATGCAGCCATTGGGCGTTGATCGAGTGAGATATCGAACCAACCTGGAGTAGAAATACCTGAATCTCCAACTAGTTCTTCACCAGCTTCCCAAATACCCTTGTGTCCAACGACACCAGTAATTGGGAAACGCTTGGTTGTACCTGATTCAATAGTCTCAGTAACAACCATTGGTTCAAAAATATTGTATTGGTCATAGGCATTAATTACTTCACCTGACCAAATAGGAAGCCAATAATCTGGATTCGCAGTACCAGAAACAGCTGGAATACTTGTATTACCAGCAACTTGACCACCCCTTGGCCAGTTAGCTAAAGCACCGTCTAATGCACCACCTGTTGGTACAACACCTACACCCGAATCAATAGGGAAAATTGATGTTAATGGATCACCTGGCATATTTGTTTCTCCTTATATAGAAACTCTCTTTTAAATTAAATAAATATTAACGAAGGAGAAATTATTAATTAGTCCGTGTCCTAGTAAGAAATATAAATAAAATTTCCTTACAGGATTATACAGAGTTAACGATTTCTAAAACCATACTTAGATGTATTAACAACCATTGCTTCTACTGCCTGTCTATATTTTGAATCTACACGAAATCTTGGATCGCGTAGGGCAGCTTGTTGTTCAGCAAGATTTTTAAACACCTGTACAGATTGTGGAACTTGAGTGGGATTAACCCGATTCTGCATAGCCTGGGGTTCCTGAGCCTTGGGCTTTGCCTGTGGTTGTGTTTGCTCATATTCAGCCTTAAGACCTAGGAGGACATTCTTATAGGCGTTTGTTTGAAGAGAGCGATTAATGGCTGCAATCTCATCAGCTGGCTTGGACTCTTGAGCCCACTTGAATAGACGCTTAAGGTTGTCACTTCCGCCCACGACAACTGAAGCATCTTCCCAAGATTGCTTTGCTAATGCTTTACGACCCTTAATCATTTGCTCAATGATTACTTCATCAGCACCCATCTTAGCCTGAATTTCTTTACGAGTAGCTGCACTTACGGCACCCGTTGAGTCAATTTCTTTGCCCCAACGAAGCCAATCTTCTGCACTAACCCGAGCCGTAGATCCAGGCTGAGGAGTAGGTGGTGGTGTAATCTTTAGATCTTCTGGAACGCCAGAAAGATCCTCGACTGGTTCTGGTTGAACCTGAGCTTGAGGTGAGTCCCCCACATAGTTAGGATTAGTCACCCCATTTTGATTATACTGCTTCTTTAGAGAAGCTATTTCCTGTCTGGCTTGAGTGAATCCCTTACGGGCTTCGATTAAACTGTTAAACCAATCATCAGCAGATTTAAAATTACTGGGGATCTTTTGTCCCTGATCTTGAACATACTTCATAAACATAGCACGTTCATGGCTGGTTTGTGGATCTTCTGATTGGATTGGTGTAGCAATAATTGGCTGAGTCTCGACAGGTTGAGATTGTTCAGCATTGTTTGTATCTAACATTTAACTCTCCTTTAAGATTGTTCGGATTACCGAGTCTTAGTTTTTTTCTTTGTTATTGGTTTTTTAGAATCTGGCTTTGGACCAGTACGTTCCTTGACATAGTTCATATCATATTTCTTTTTCATTTCTTCTTTACTTTCTTACTGGATTTTTTCTTAGTTGGTTTCTTCTTCTTTGGCATTGGGGTTTGTTCTTCTTGTGGAACCATAGGCATCCCCATGCCCATTTGAGACTCAACCATACCAGGACCCATACCAGTTGGCATTCCCATACCTATACCCATCATTGGCATTCTACTCATTGCAACCTCATTTCTTTATCTTGTTAAAAATTACTTTACCTGTTTTATGGATATTGGCTTCAACGGTTGAAAGAGTACCTGACGTAGAATCAATTTGACCGCCTTCAAGGTAATCCAACAAACCACCATTTATATTTGTTGAGGTAGTAACTAAAGTATAAGTGGTATTGCTAGGGGTATTGGCTGCTGCAATTAATGTAGTAGTTGTACCGGTTTTATTTGTTACAGCAATAGTGCCTAAGTCTTTTTGATTATTATCTAATAGTTGTGCAAGTCTTGATTTATTTGTTGCAGTAAGACCCGTACTACAAGTAAGTTTACCAGTTAAAGTAGGATTAGTAAGATCAATATAACCTTGATAATGAATTGCATATGCTTGTTGAATAGTAATGGCTGGCATTATAGTTTCCTTTATTGAACGATTTTATGAATATACCTAGCTAAAGTTCTTTTAGCTTGAACATTTCCTTGGTCACATAGAGCATCATACTCAACATAATAAGGAGTAAGATCAACTCCTTCAGTAGATATAGTAAGAAGTTCTAAAGATGCACCTGATACTGGATCGGTGTTATAATTAAGTATTTTAGAAAATAAAGGAATCCAAGGAGGAACAAAGTTAACTGTTGCAACATTAGCTCTTATATGTTCAACTAACAACTCACCAACTGCTAAAGCTCCTTTTTCTGATAACAAAGTAAATTCAGGAGGATCTTCACTTGAATTTGTTGCATACCAATCATCATTGACTGCCATAGCATTTAATGCAACTGAAATTGAAGGTATTTGTCCTAAATTTATATAACAAGAGTTTTTTGCTGCTGGATTTGTTAATGCATCAAATGTACTTGGAGGAGATGGATTATAGTAACCTGACTCACTAAGTATATTGTTTATAAAAATTTCAGAAGCACGAATGTAAGATTGTCTTGAAGTTATAGTTTGAAAGAATAATTCAGTAGATGCAGTTGAATTAAAGTTAGTTCCATGTGCTGTTCCATAACCAGGCAAATCTGATCTACTAACAAACCCTGGTGTATAAAAAACAAATACAACTTCATCTCTGCTTATTCCTAAGTTTATAGCTGACTGTGCTATAGTAAATATTATACTATTTCTATCAAACGGTGCTCTTTTTGAATCATCTAAACTGTCTGTTAAATAATCCCATGCACCTACGCCATTATATGTTGCAGCTAGGTCAGCTAATTCCCAAATACCAATTTCTACAAAAACTACAACTTTACATTTAGATTGAACTGAACTAAAAGCAAGTTGCCGCCTTCTAATTTGTCTGAAAATTTCTGCTATACCAGCTTGCATAGTGATGTCATTATCTGAACACCTATACGCATTATCTCCTGTGCGAGAAAGATAGGTTTTATCATAAATTGTAAAAGCAATGCCATGTAGATTATTAGTATCTATTCCATAGTGTGAAGTAACTACTAAATTACCTTTAACAGTATCATTTGTACCTTTACCAACAAAACCAAATTGTAATTCTCTTGTGGTATGTGTTGGATTAAGGGCAGCTAAGTTATAAGTCTTAGTAATTTCATGAACATTAAAACCACGTCTTGATTCTAAATTAGAAACTAAAGTTCCAACAGGTAAGTTTCTAACATCTCCAGCAGCAATTGTTGTTAGTGGTTGATTTTTGCTTTCTGGTAAATAATGTCCAGTTAATACAACATTTGATGTTGGATTAAAAATACCAGGTTCATTTAAATATTGTTTTGGTGTAACTGCATTTACTACATAATTAAAACCAGTACTTGCAAAGATTCCTAATTTAGCAAGTCTTTCTTGTTCAGTTAAAGTCCTTACAATCGGTGTATGCAAACCATTGACAACACTAATTGAATCAAGAAATAAACCTAATTGCGGTTTTATAATTATACCACGGTCCTTATCTATTGTAGTAGTAGGATCTATTAGGGCTGGTGTATCAAGTTGATTTAAATAAAAAAAACCATGAGCACCCATTGTATTTAAAGTTAAAGCTAAACCATTAACTTTATTTCCTACAATTGCAATGGGTGTTCCAGCAGATCTAAAGGTATTGTATGAGTTATAAGGAGTAAAACTATTAAAACATGGCATAGGATTACGGATGCCATAAGTAATTAAAAACGGAACTCCAGCTTGTCCAGTTGCTACTGCTGGATTTGACGCAGTAGCAAGGCCGTATACCTTGTACCAGTTTTGATCAATAAAGTTTTTTTGTGCTTCTACTGAGTTGGAAGGCATAGTTCTATAGTTTGCTGTTGGAAATATTTTTTTAACTAAATATGTATTATTTTCTAAGTTAATAGCATCAAAACTATTCCATGCTGTTTCATTAGTAATTGCGGCTTTATTAGGTGCAATATTAAAATTTAAAAGAGTAAACAAGTCTGTTGTTGTTATTTTTTTTACAACAATTTGTTTTCCTGAATGAGTACTTAGTATATAGGATGCTGCTTCTGGTTTTAACTGTTGTGGACTAATAGTTCCCCAATATAAAGAAGCACTTGTTGTTAGTACAGTCTCTTCAGTTAAAGGAGAAGTAATAATAAAAGGTCCACAGCATTGCGATAGAGTTGTCATTGTCTGTGTTAAAGTTAGTTGAGAAGCAAAACTAGTTTCTATTGTTTGTCTAGATGTTCCAACAGTTATGCCATTTGGTACATATCCATGTGTTTGAGCATCTGGAAAAATTTCAGTTATTAGATTAGTAGTTGGATCTAAAAAACCAATTCCTATATACCAAACATCTGCTGCTTGAATTGTATAAAGAGCTTCTGCTTTCCAATAACGAGTTGGTTGATTTGGAGTAAAAGAAATCAAAGAAGTATGCAAGAGATTAACTTGGTTTGGATTTATAAAAGTAGATTTATTTGGTTCTATACCACCAGTTAAAAAAGACCTAAGAATTGAGGTTTCATAAGATCTTAGATTACTACTATATGGATTTGTAGGAAATGCATTTGTGTGCCATAAGGATGGAAAACTTGAGTTTAAATTAACTTCTTCTGCTATATTATCAAAAGAATATAAACCCGATACTACTGGACTGTCTGTTGTAACTTCAGCATGAATAAAACCAGTAGATTTTTTACCTAAAGTTGTATTATTATAAAAAAGAATATTATTATAAAAGGTACTACAACCAGATAAATAATTTCCAACTCCTGTTGTATTTGGATTATTCCATGTAGCAGAATTAAATCTATCAAAACCAGGAACAACATGTGTTTGCCAACCAAGAAAAATTGGAGTAGCGTATAAAGATCGTCCATTCCAGTTTGCATTTCCTTTAATTAATGCTTTACTAATTCCATCTATTAAACCACCTGTATAGTGATATGTATCAGGATCTTCGTCGTACTTCCATTGATTAGGCTCTAAACCAGAAGCTGCGCCACATACAAAAATAACATCTGTTCTTCCGGTATCAGTTTCAAATAAAAATTGTTTTAATTTTCCCCATACATTGCTTTTATCACTATAAACAAAGTTATTACAAATAACGCCTACTGGTCTAACTGATACTGGCATAGGTACTCTCCTTTTTAACTATTACCAAATGGATTAAGCGTACAGTATGCAAGTTTTGTAACATCTGTTGCTGCTCCACCATTTGCTATAATATAAGTTCCGGCCTTGAGATTTTTAAAAGATAAAAGATTAAGGCATGGTATAGTTACAGTACCCACACCATCCATAATAATATCAGCAAGAGCATTAGTTGCTGTAACGGCTGTAGCAAATACATGTGTAGTTCCAGCAGGAAGTTGAACAGGAGTCCAACATGGGTTTGCAATATTTGTTTGTGTAGCAGCTGCTGTAGTATTCATATTAATAGTATAGTATCCTCTACCAGCAGTGGTGCTTGATCCATCAATTGTTGTATCTACAATACCTGGCTTAAGTAAACCTGTAACACCTGTTAATGTACCGGGATTTGAGGCTAAAGCTACAGTAATTGCAGAAGCACTTGCATTTGTAGCAGTAAATGTTCCATTTAAAGCAGCAATACTAGCACCACTAATTGTTACTTTTTGTCCAATTACAGTTGCTACAGGAATAGTGGTATTAATTGTTAATGTACCTGAACCCCAGTCAAAACTAGTAATAGTATAGGTTGTTGGACTTTCAGTTGCTACGATTCTAGCTCCTGTTGGGATTCCTGTACCCTTTAAAAATAAATAAGGACTTATTCGTAAAGATGCTAAAGCAGCAGCAATAGCTCCACCAATACTGGCTCCACCTTGAATAATTACTTCTCGTTCACGTCCAGTAACATTATTAGCAGTAGTATAAGTAAGATTACCAGTTAAAGCAGTAGTTCCTAAAGTTTGAACACTTAATACATTAATACTTCCATTTATTGGAATCATTTCTTACCTCCACATCCGCAGGACATCTTGGGTTTCTTCTTAGAAGACATTTTCTTTTTCTTTGCCATTATTTTTTTCCTTTCTTCTTGGATTCCCAAGACACTGGTTTAGAACTTTTCTTTGCTTTTACACCTTTACTTGTACATTGTGCTTTGGTTGGTCGGCAAGCGGGATAAGAGCCACCGGACTTGGCAGACTTACGACCACATGGCCCACCCGTCTTACAGTTTATCCAACCCTTACCATTGTTCCGCTTGAACCAACCATGCAGACCTTCCTTTTTTTCTAAGGAAAAGTCAGCCATTACTTCATACCCTTCTTTGTTGACATCTTCTTACCAGTTTTCTTGGCTTCGGCCTTTGCATCGGCTTTGCCCTTAGCTGTGTAAGGGAATGATTTCTTACCTACTTTTGGCATCTTAACGCCCTCCTTTCTTGGTCTTATTACCCCAGTTCTTAGCTCCTACCTTACGGCATTTGACCATAGAACCCGAGGCGTAAGCACTGTGCTTACCTTTATATGCCTTCATAACTTTCTTGTAACATGCATCCTTAGGCATAGATTCTAACTCCTAGGTTATTTGTTGAAACCCTTGAGGGTCTTGGCTAGATTGCATTGACGCTTGGTCTGGGTAGTTAGTTTACCACCCTTGCAATAAGAAGAGATAGATTTGCCAGCTGCCTTGGCTTTCTTAGTTAAAGCACCAGGTCGCTTAATAGCACCTTTAATCCAATTTTTTTTACTTGCCATATAAGTTCCTTATCTAGTCATGCTTGAAAGTTTAAACGACCAAAAATCTAAATCTACATTTCGTGTTAAACTTGCAGTAGTTGAAGAAAATAAAACAGAAAGAGTTAATGCTCCAGGCATATTCCCTGCTGGTGGTGAAACTGTTACAGGACTGTTTCCATTTACACGAAATTCATAATTAGATCCAACTTTTGTAATTTTAATATTTTTCCATGCTGTATCTTGGGTAAATAATAAAGCTGTATTTTCAGCAAGTGAATTTCTAACAACAGCATAGTAATCAGGACTACCAGAAGCTTTTCTAATATATATCCCATTTGGAACAGTATTAGCCATAGAATCAAGACAACCAAAAATTCTAGTTGTATCAGTATCTGTTTGTACTTGTTTAAAAATAAAATTAGTCATATTAAGTTGCGAAGTAGCAAAAGAATTAATACCAGAAGCAATGCTTAAGGAAAAATAAGCAACTTGATTAGCAGTTGTTGAGCCTCTAAACCTTACTATACCAGGATGATTTAATTCTGATGTTATTTGAGCAACAATACCATTTAAAACAGTCCAACCGTGTGTACCTGTTTCGCCAGATTCCGTAGAATTGCCAAAGAAATCTTCATAAAAGTTAATAGATGTTGTTGGATTTGTTGCGTCACCGTCTACAATATTAGATAAATAAACATTATTAGGAATTGCATTTGTTCTGCCAGCTCCTGTAACTAATATTTCTCCAGTATTTGCTTGGGATCTACCAACTCTTCCAATATTCTGCACTAACTGATCAACACCTGTAGGACGAGTTTGTGTTAGTCCTATTGCATTTCCCCCAATAGTTTGATCAACGTATAAAGTTGAACCTAAAGTAAAGATATCTGTAGATACGTTTGATAAACTACCAAGTAAAACAACATGCCCAAATTCATTATTTAAAATTTCAGTGTATAACAAACCAATAGCTGGCATTGTAGCAGGATTATCATTAAAAGATTGTTGAACTTCAATAACACCTGAACCACCTACAGTACCTGAAATGTAAACAGGTGTTCCTTTAGGTAAAGTATTTCCAGATGTGTTTTTACAATCAACAACAGTTGGACCTGAAATCTTTGATAAAATATCATCAGCAGTTAAAGTTCCAGTTATAGTTACATTATCAGGTAATCCTATAGTATAAACCGAACCAACACTTGTGACTTCTACTTCATTAGTAGTACCTTCTACAGTAGTACCTGTAGGTAATACTGGAGTTACATCTCCTAATTTAAGACTAAAAAAGTCAAGTTTAAAAGAAATATCTTCACTAGGTGAACCTGTTGTATTTTGAAAATAAACACCACAAGTTAAAAAACCTGTTGGAATATTGGTAGATAAGACTACTTCAGTTCCTGTATTAACTGTAAATCCAACACTCGTTGCTGATTTCTTTTGAATCTTTAAAGTATACCATGTAGAAGATGCCAATGCTGTTGTTGTTCCTGTAGAGGCTGTTCCATCATCTGTAGTTGGAACCCAATTAGCTCCACTTGTACCTTCAAAATAAATACCTTGAGTTGGATTAGCAATATCTGCAAACAATCCAAGTTTAATTTTATATGAATCAGTTGGGTTCTCTGTTTTGATAATAAAGTAAATGGTATTTAAATCATCAAATACAAAAGAATCAAGGGTTGGAGCATTGACTAAATTTAAATACCCACTACCTACAAGTTGTTCTAAGGTAACTTGAACAATTCCAATATGATCTGTTTCAGAGTTAGCTTCATAGATAATTAATCCAGTAGGAGTTAGGGTTTTGCTGCTTGTAGGCCGAGGTGGTCCTGCAAAAGAATATGGAAGTACAGTTCCAGATTCATCACCATTACTCTGTTGAATAAAATTATCCCATATAAGAATTGGTTGGGTTGGATCTGTTGGATCAATACCTCCACCACCAGATGGATTGTTTTCTAAATCTAAAATACGAGCTTCCCATCCACCTAAGTTTGTGGGATCAGAATGAAAAGACACGTTAGCCTGAGCATAACTTGCATTATCTTTAATGGTAGGTAGTTCAGAAGTTAAGTAATTAGATTGTGTCTCTAAGTCGCTAATGGCATTATTAAGGTTTTGATCCCCAATAATAGATGTTTCAGTTGAAAGTGTACTTAGTTTCTGAGAAAGTCTACGAGCAACCGCTGATTGTTTCTTATCAGTCATCCCTTACACTTTCTACCCTTGGGACAAGATGCCTTAGAACCACCAGGTCCTGCCCAAAGATTCTTACAGGCCCAGTATTTAGCGGTTAATTTATTATCAGCAGCGTCGCAGTTATGCCGTGCTTTGAAAGACTTACGAGCTTCCGAACTATAGTTGTGACCATAACCTTTTGCTCCAAAGTGAATGATTTTTTCTTGTCCATTGGCACATGCTTTAACCATTTTCTTTTTACCAGCAGAGGTAGATGCTCTAGGTTTATTACAAGGCATTGATTTTTTATCTGGTCGTTTAGCCATTGGGTTGTCCTCCTAGCATTTGCATTGCTTGTTGAGCCATTTCAGGTGGGATATTCTCACCGCCTGTATTAATGAGATCTTGTTGAGCAGCACCACCCATAGCATTTGCAGCGGCTCCTGCAAACATCTTTTGCATTTCCATTTGCTGCTGAGCCTTAGCCATTTCCATCTTCTCTCGTTTGATTTCTTCAGCACTGCGTACCCAGTTGTTGGCATCAAAACCCATTGAAGTAATTAAAGCACGGGCATATGATTCCCATTTAAAAGAAGCGGCTGCTTCAGGTGGAAGATTACGAATCATTTCACCCATTTGTAATAGTTTAGTAATATCAGACTCTCGACTAAGTGATTGTAAACCAGTTAGGATTTCGATATTAAGAATACCATTATCTTCATCAAACTGCTGAGCCATGCGTTGATCTATCTCGTTGTTTTCTAACATCAAGTAGATGGTTCTTTTGATAATTGGAATCATAAAGTCTCTAGCAATAGCCGAGAATGTACCACCTAGGATGGTTTCTAGCTCGTTACCTACGGCTCTAATAGCCGTTGCTGTGACACGATCTCCTGTAGGCATGGCTGCGGTCTGTAACAGGAAGCCTTGGCCTACCTCTTTACGCATAGCTTCTACAGCTGCACTAGATGATTGAAGCTGAGGATTCATTGTTTCACTTGGAGAGATTACAAAGACATCGTTCTTTCTAGCTGCAACCCATTGTCCATTCTGAGCACCAGCTAAGTCATCAATTTCAGTAACGCCAGCGGGATCAATACCCATAAAGAAGGTTGAACCAGCAGCCATTCCTTGGATAAGAGCACGGCTATAGGACTCAAGTGTACGAATGTCAGAGTAAATATCCTCGACATGTGAACGACCATAATCTTCGCCAGCAATACTAGACCAACGTAAAAGAATATAAGGAAGAATATCATAATAGCCAGTATCAAAGAGTTCTCCATCCATTTCTTTTTCAACTTTCCATTGCTTGTTGTCTTCGTCTTGGGAGACTCTAATGTAAACTGTCTTATAACCTGTTTGTTTTTCCTCCCCCGAAATGAAATCATAGGCACTTGCTGGTTCCTCATTGCTTGGTGAAATGAACTCTAAGTAGATAAACTCTTTAACTGAACCATTTACATCTCGACGGATAACAAATTGATCTAGTCGAATGACACGGAAACTATAGTCATTTTCCATTACTATAAGAATATCACCAACAACAATCAAGTGTTGAATAGCCAGATAAGCCATTTCTCTTAGGTTATTAGAGATTAGCTTTCTATAAACTTGAAAGGATAGCTTATCCAAGTATTCCTTAATATCTGGAGTAGGCTCTCGGCCATTCTTTAAACCAAACGAAAAGAATGGTGTATCATTTAATGGAATTAATACGCTTAGGATCTTGCTGGCAAGAGAAGTAACACCCCGTGATTGAACCGAAGAATAAGTCTGAAAGAGGTTATCCTCTCCAGTCATTGATTGATAGGGCAATAGGGTGGGTACAGTAACAGCTGCACATGCTCTAGCCTTATCTAGTTTTGTAGTACGTTTATTATGGAGGGTTAACCACCTATCTTTAATTGTCTTTTCTTGGTTCATTGTCTCTCCTTATAGGGGTCTATCTTCTTGTTCGTAACCCGGTCTTTCTATTGTTGGCATATCAAGATTAAAGCCACCACCGAAATCACTGGTATCTTCTTGATTAACTTGACCAGTCATTTCTCTAAATGTTGCAGCTTCTTGTTTCTCTTCTTTAATACGAGTACCTTCCTTGGCTTGTGCTGCTTCAACCCTTCGGACGTATTCTTGCTGCTTTTCGCGTTCACGTTCTAAACGTAGACGATTTTCAGCTTCAACTTGGTACTGCTGCTGCAAGGCCATTTGTCTATTAAACATTTCTTCTTGCTGCCGCATTTGAGCTTCCATTTGTTTTTGTGATATTCCACCACTACCACCGCCCTTACCCATAGTTACCTCCTTTCCTGGGATTCCAGTAAAGCACGAAGTTTATTTAAAACTTCTAATTGACCAGCTTTAAAACCACGATCAAAGTCTTTTAGCTTTAGATCGTTTGGAACTAGTATTATTATCTTCTCTAGATACTGTATCAGTTCCTTCGGTATGTGACACTCTGGTTTCATTTCTAACCTTTTCTAACTGCATTTGATTTATATAGTGCAAACAAAGGGCGAGGTCCTGGTTTTGGACCCCGCCCTCACGGTATTTCTTTAATAGGATTTCAAGTTTGTTCATTATTCTTAACCAATATATTAAGGTGAAATCTCTTATCTTCTGGAGTAATCTTGTTTTCCTGTAGTGAGGAATGTAGATTATCCAGAAATATATTTACCATTCGCATGTTGTTAAAACCAACATCAAGGGTGGCATCTTTAAGCTTGACTAGTTTAATAGTTTCGGCTAGCGCCTGATCCATATCATATTCGGTTTCAATAAACATCGTTGGCATAGGAACTCCTTAGGTTAATTCACATCCCGCTGCTGTACAAACCATAGCATGAGATGACTTAGTTGTATCTTCTTGTTCATACTGTGAAAGAAGACTCCAATCAATAGACTTTGGCATCTTGGCATTTAACTCATTATACTGTTCTTCAGTAATGGTTTCAAATGGGGTATGCTCATAAGTGTTGTCATCCTTTGGTAAGAACGATACACCAGATACATAATCCCAATAGGTCCATAACCAACTACCAATTACCAAGAAATCCTTATCTGTATAGTTAACAGTTACACTTGGCTTGTGATCACAATACCAAAGTTGATATGATAACCAAAGATTAAGATGACCAATTGAACTCATTTCTTCTTCTGTAACTCCAAAGTCTGCCTTTACAGGAAACTCAAACACAACCATGTTATCTGGGTTGTAGAAGAAAGGTTGCCATGGAACTCCAGCATCCTTTAGGAATTGAGTCATAGGTGATCCTACAGGCATCTGACTACGACGAATGTAGAACTTACTGAATCTTGGATGTAGACCAGATGCAGTACCAGCCACACAACTTGTAGTTCCTTCGGGTTTAATGCAAGTAATGGACTTACTTACAGGAATATTAATTAGTTCTGCCCACTTGCGGTTTGTAGCATGAGCTACATAGTGCAATGCTTCTAGTAACTTTTGTAATTCTTGAGGACCATGACCACCATTGGTAAGATTATTATCAAAGATACCAGTCATAGATACTCCAAGTAGTCGCTCTTCTTCGCAGTTCTTCTTGAAGTTGATTTGTCTTCTGGATTCAAAATACTTGAAATCAGTAAGAGCTGACTGAAGAGTACCAAGAATGGTTGCATATCTAATCTTATCAATAAGTTGTGGAGCTTGGTCGTCTGGACGAACAGCAATGGTTGAGAGGTTACAGAATTGATCTGGTCTTAGGATAATCTCCGAACATGGATTGGTTCCAAAGGCGTACTTAGGATCCCGTCCTGCCCGTTCTGCAAGCTTACGCATTGCTTCTCGGTTACAGATACCACGTTCACCAGATCGACTGTTGTACAGAGCTGACCATTCGTGTAGGAACATACCCATATCTGGCTTTGTTTCATACACGGCTGAGTTATTAGCAAGTGATCTACGACCATGGGTTTCCCACCAAGGTCCAGACTTTGCATGTGCCATTTCATTATCTGAAAGATCAGACAAGGAAATCAGAGCAGAACGGCGTACACCACCTGAAATGATTGACTCGGCAATCTGACAAACAAGATCATGTACCTCTAGTGACTTAAGCTTACGGCCCTTGGCATTATGAAATACCTTGGCAGTAAACTTAATTAACTTAATATATGGTTCTGGACCAGAAGCTCGACCACCAAAGGTCTTAAGTCTTGCTCCAGCAGGACGAATCTCACTAAAGTCTACTTCATAATGCTTGCCATTATACAAGCCCTTAATAAAGGAAACATAGGTATCAGCCCAGCCTTCTCGTGAATCTGGGACAACTAGTTTTTCATCTACCTTAGTGATTGTATCAGCAATTATAGGTAGGTTATTAATGTTTTCTCGTTCAACTGAGAACCCAACTCCAGTACCACAGGCTAGTGTATACAGGATATTACCAAAGTCTTGGGTATCGTTAATGGCAATATAACAACAATTATAAGCTGCAACATCATCCTTATCCAAGGCAGGACCAGCGGTCATAAGAGCCCGCATGGATCCAAAGACCTGATAGTCCTTCATCATATCCTTAGCTTTGTGCAACTCTACCCAATCCTCATTACTAAGACGATCCTTAAGGTCTAGTCTAGCAATAAGGTAATTAAAGTAACGGTCAACAGCCTCGGTCCAAGTCTCTCTTCGATTCTTTTCTGGCATCCATCGACAGTACTTGTCAATGGCAGTAAACTCTTGTAGTAACTTACTCATGTTCTTTTAAAACTCCCTTCTCTAAATCCAAAATGTTTCTAACTGCAAGGTTATTTGGGCCCCACAGGTAGATAGAATGTGCTTCTTTGTTATAATCTCCAGCCCTAAGGATACGAACACAACGGGCTTGGGATAGGGCAAACTCTTCCCGATACATCTCAACAGGTCGTTTATTTTCAGGACGCTTAGCCCAATCCTCTTCCTTATACATAGTCATAATAACCTCATCCCATTGTTCCTTAGGGGTTTGTTCTAGTACTTTCTTGGCCTTAGCTGGTCCAACTTTCCATAAACCCCAGATATTATCTGTGGTATCTCCAGTCATCCATTGTTGATAGAAGTACTTATCGGCCTCTTCGCCAGATACCTGGACTGGCTCTGGCTCTTTGTCTGGATTCCAATGCCAACCCGGAACCTGACGAAGATCCTTGTCTACCGTCACTCCAATTGCCCTGCCTTCGGACACCAGCATTCCAATAAGATCGTCTGCTTCTAGATTGTTTACACATCGTACTGTGGTATTTGGTATAGCGTAAATACATTCTAAGGCTACCTTCATTGAATCAGGTGACTTGAAATCATCACGGTGCTGCTTATAAACAGGCCACAACATGCGACGAAAGTTGTGAGTCCTTGGACACGACATTGCAATGTAGATTGTATCAACACCAGATGGGGTCCAGTTTTGAATATCTTTTGCAATACGACCCGGTAGTTCATCAATGCCTTCAGAGTCTGCCCAGAAGGCAGCTCTATAAGCAATAATATCTCCGTCAAGAATAGCTTCATTCGGCTTCATCATATGCCTCTAGTTCAATGTATCCAAGGTCTAACCATTCCTTGATATTTTCCTTAACTTCTTTTTCCAGTTCCACGGGAGTACCGTCGTTCTGAATAATCACATCAAACAATTCTTCATACTCACTATTTGGAGAACCAAAAGATTCTTCTACTAGATTTGCTAATACTTCGCTTTCATGCTGTCTCCACTCAGCATTGTTTTCAGAAAGTTCTCGGATACCAGAATCAATAAAGATCTGAGTAGCAACAAGGTCACGACCAAGAGCAAGTTCATTCATATAGCGTACATCATCTTGAATGATGACGTATTCGTAATGAGTTTTTCCCGCTTTCTTATTATCAATTTCCTTAATCATATACTCTTGAATCTTTTCGTAGGTTCTTGTAACCCAATAGTCTTCATCTTCAATTCGTTTTGTAGCTCCTAGATTCTGACAAAACTCCCGATACTTGGTTGAATCAGATTCTTTTGTTAAGCCCTTTGCTTCTGCCATTTCCTTAATGACTAAAGCAAAAGGAATAATAACTGGATTATATCCAAGTTCAAAAGAATGTTTTGCAATTAAATTGGCAAGAGTAGTTTTACCTACTCTTCCCTTCCCACTAATCTGAATAATTCTCATTATGAATCTCCTGCCAATGTCGAATAATATAACCTAATCCAATCTCTCCACGGTTGTATTCAACCACAATAGGATGGGTTGGATTGTTTGCTATAAACTCGTTTACTTGGCGCATAAAGGATACTGGATCTGTCATTCGTCGTTTCCTAAAACAATTTGTAACATCTGATAAAAGGCATAAACTAGAACACATAAACCAATAAATGAAATTACTTGTTTAAATTCCATTAATGTGTCTCCGACCAGTTGTTTCCAATTTTGTATTCTGCTTCAATCTTACAGTTGCTACGAAGTAATTCACCCGCAGTAGTTGAAGATTCACACAGAATATTACCAACCTTATGAGCTACATCTGGATGACATTCTACTTGAAGTTCGTCATGTACAGAAGCAACCCAATTAAACTTATCTTGACCTACTTCCATTCTTAGGCGTTGATCAGCTACACAAGCCCAAGCCTTGGCAATGTGAGCACCCGAGGATTGAAGCAAGGTATTGAGAGCAGCGTGTTCCTTACGAACAAAGACAGGTCGCCAATTAAATGGCTTGACATATCCCTTGTCTAGTGTATCAAAGCGACAATTTTCAATTAGTTTCTTAAGTCCAGGAATATTACTAAGTAGTTTATTCTTGGTTTGTTCGGCTTTGTAAGTAGAAGAGCCAATAGTCTTGGCAAACTTCTCATCACCACCACCATATAAGAAGCAATAGATTGCAGTCTTAGCTGTATTTCTAGACTCTAGTTCCATAGCCTTTTGGTTGTGAGTATGGATGTCTCCTTCACAAACTTCCTTGGCATATGACCCATTATCAAATGGATGTAGATAGTGGGCAAGCATTCTTAGTTCTAGACCTTTAAGGTCAGAGCCAACAAGAACCCAATCTTTCTTAGGAATAAACAAAGCTCTTGCTCTAGGATCAGAATGAACTTGTTGAATATTTGGTTCTTTGCTGGACATACGTCCAGTCACAGCACCAAGAGTATTAATATAACCATGAATACGACCATCTCTAGACTTACGAGCACGGCCTACCCAATCAGATACTTGCCCCATAAGTTTAATAAGATTGAAGTACTTGCATAGGGTTTTAGCCTCAGGATAGTTTAGGTTAGATAGAACTTCATGGTCCACTTTGGGATTTCCCTTGTCAGTGGTACTTGGCTCCCAACCGTACTTTTCTTGGAGGCGTTCTGCAATTTGTTGTCTAGAACCTGGATTGAATACTTCAACTTTGTCTTTGAGCCGCTTTCCTGTTTTCTTAGAATGTCTAACAATGATTTTGTCTGGGAAGATCCGTCGCATCTCGTCTTCGATCTGTGACTTTTCAATTAGCAACTCCATTTCTAAGGCTTCTGCCTTATCAATATCAAACCCAAAACCAGCTTCTACTTGACGCTTGATCATATCTGCTACGACATGTTCCATTCTGACAGCACGACTATACTGAACCATATAGTTTTGCTGGGCAAAATGATTCCATATCTTTGCAGTTACGACTGAATCCTGTAGACAATACTTACCCATCTCTGTTGTATAGCAATCCCAACCACCTTGATAATCAATCTTGGATTCGCCAAGATACTCACCCCATGCCATTAGGGAATGGGATTGATCTTTGGTTGGTGGGTTGTCACCATACATCATTCGACTTAGGATCAAAGTATCCAGTACTTCTGTGTATGGTTGTTTGTTTAGTGGACCATACAATCTCTCAATAAGTGGGATATCAAATCCATAGATGTTGTGTCCAATGATTAGTTCTGCATCACGAAGTATTTGGATACCATCAACAAGGTTATCCTGTTCAAACAACAGGGATTCACCAGTCTCAATATCCCTGATTGACATACACCAAATCTTTGTAGCTTCTGTAAGATAAGTATCTTTCTTACCAGCAACTACTTCATTAAGACCGTTGGCTTCAATATCAAACACTAATTTGGTCATAGCGATAAAGCACCTCTCCTTCTGGGGTAATTACGAATGGTACATCCATAAGCTTGGATGTCTGGTCATTGTAGAACAGTGCTGTAGCAACGCCTCTACGACCACCCTTACGATTCTTAAGAACTCGTACATTTGTAGTGTTGCAAGTCAAAGGATCTGGGTGTTGAGCATTACGCTCTAGGGCAAAGACATTATCCGCAATCTGAGCAAGAGAACCTGAGCCACGAAGATCATTAAGATTGATTCGATCACCTTCGTCTACGTTCTTGTCAGTCTTCTTGATATGAGCAATGACATGGAGTGTAACACCAGTGCGCTCGACTAGCTCACGAAGCTTTTTCATTACTGAGTCAAGTACTAGTCTTTCATCATTTCCAAAATCACTACCAGAAGATAAGAGCATATTACCAAGAAGAGTAATGTGGTCAAGAAAGATGACTTTACAATCAAGACCAACAGCCATATACTCAAGACGATTGATGATATTATTAATGTTAGCGTTGCCAATGTGATCATAAAGATACAAAGGCTTGCTGGAAATATATGTCTTTGCTTCGGCATATTCTTCCTCGGTTAGATTGTCTTCTACCATATCAACAATAGACTTGTTGTTGGCCTTTCGTAGTTCATTGAGTTGACGTTGTGACATAATCTTACGGACTGGTTTACCAATCTTAAGAGAGATAAGGTCATCAACAGTTTGCTCAGGTGATTCTTCTAGGAAGACAGCACCTACCGCACGACCATGATTGAGATGATCAACTACTAGTTCTCTGATGATAGTAGACTTGCCATGACCCGTGGCGCTTGTCCACAGGTTAAGACGACCAGAGTCCTGACCAATCATAAAGGTTGTTAGAGAATCCCAAGGATACTCATAGACCTGAACAGACGAGTTCTCATTCTCTGAAACAACTTGACTGACATGCAGAATTGAATCGGGAGAATAAGTTTTTGCATTCCAATAAGCTTGAAGAAGCTGAGCAGACTCAGCATTAATCAGCATTTCATTGGGATCCTTACGAGGTAGGGACATGATCTTTGCCTTACCGGGCGGAAGAATCTCAGCAACTTCTCGTGCAGCCCGTTGACCAGGCTCATCCATATCAAAACAAATTACAATTGTTTCAAAGGAAGCAAGATAATCATAGTTATCCTTGACACACCTTACAGCTGAATTAACTCCATTTGGGATGGACACAACTGGGTACTTGTTGTCAAAGAGTTGGGCCATAGTAAGACAGTCAATGGCTCCTTCTGTAATGAGAATCCTTTTGCCACCACTAGGAAACAGTTGTTGACCATAGAATTGTAGATTAGAGGTGTCGCCAAGCCAAGCAAACTTCTTTCCGTCATATCGGATATGTTGAGCCTGTAGTGTACCATCCGAACGGTAGAAATACTCAACCTCTGCCCCGGTATTTGTAGTTTCATAGCCGTATTGTCTAGTAGTCTTGTCGTTAATTCGTCGGTGTGGTAAAGCCTTGATCTCACCTGTTCGGAACTTTTCTGTAGCATATGTTGGTGTCTCTTCTACAATTGTTTCCATTGGTTTGTTTCCTTTGATATAAAATTCACAAGCGTAACAATAACTATGACCGTCATCATAGACGGCTAGGTTGTTACCAGATGTATCATTACCCTGTGCTGCACACTTAGGGCAGCGTTTACGCGATACTACCTTTGATTCAGTTTCCATGTATACTCCTTAAAAAGATTGACAATGCCCCCAGCAGGGATCGAACCTGCGACCAACCGATTAAAAGTCGGTTGCTCTACCAGCTGAGCTATAAGGGCTAGTAGCTTCGGGGGGACTTGAACCCCCACGCCTTGCGGCTACGGATTTTAAGTCCGCTGCGTATGCCTATTCCGCCACGAAGCCAAAATGGTCCCCGTTAGGGGACGCTAGTTATGTATGATGTGTTCTAAAGTAATTGTTCCAGTAGTCTGCTTCAGTCCGCATATTGCGCTGTTGCACAGATACTACAATCGTTGTGATGATTGACAGGATAATCCCAACAACCACATAAACTACACTTACGATAGCCTTTGTCATAAAGGGCTTGATCACTTTCTGCCATATCCATGACTACTCGTCCTTTCCTTTACCCCAGCCTAGATAGAAAGTCTTAGAATCTTTACAGTTCTCAAGCATTTCTCTTAGCGTTCGGTTCTCTTGATCCAGTAATCTAATGTGTGAAAGACACTTACGGTGAATTTCTCTGGCGGTATAGCCAGAGTGGTAATCACTAATGGCCGTAGTGTCAAGTGCATTTTCCAAGAGTTTAAAGATTTCATTTGAGTTCATTCTCAATTTCCTTAATCTCCTTAAGAGAATTCTTATGAATATCTCCCGCAGTTTTAGCTAACTTCTTAAGATGGATTCGCTTAATATATGGTTGTAGACTTTCTACATTCCCTTCCATTACCCATACTCGGGATGCAAGTTCAGATAAACGAGTCTCGGTTGCACTGTGGCAATTTGTAAGCTCATCGTACTTCTTCTTCATTAGTTCATTACGCCATTGTGCTGTGTTTTCACAAGCAGTTTGTGTATTACGAAGACGCTTATTATAGTTATCTTCAAGTTCATAAAACTTTCTTGTTGTTGCATCATAGTTATTATAAATATCATTTTGCATTTGCTTCATTAACTTACTGTGGTTCCAAGCCATAGCAATAAATGTACAAACACCTAAGAAACTAGCAACTGAAATAATTAGATTGAAATCTTCCATACTTAATCTCCTGTTCTAAAACGTACTTTGAAAAAACCTGACTCTGCTGGTTCCGAGATTAGTTCACGGATAATACCCCATTCAGATTCAGAATTCACCTGTAGAAATGGACCACCCTCAAAGTCTAGATACTCTAGGTCTGGATGTCCACCACCACGATAGAACTTTGACTTACCTTCCATTGTAAACCAACCACCACCATGATCGGTGATGTACCTTGGTTCACCATAACGACTATTAATCTTCTTGATCACGCCAACTCCTACCCTGAAGCACTGTGTATGCTTCTTCAATTAGTTTAGCCAGTTCTTCTGCATTGCCCCGCTTAGTTTGGGGATTATAATAACCATCCCAATCGGCAAGAAGCATTGAAACATTTCCAATACGCTGCTCAAGAACCATTATCTGTGCTTGTAGAAATTCATTTTCCTGAGCACAACGAGACAAAGGATCATCGCTCACTTGCCGTCCTCCTTATTTGAGCCAATCTTTACACCACTTCCAGGCGGGTCTACCTGTTCGGTTGAAACTGGTCGAATGTCTTCTGTGGATAGGGATTCGGCTTGCAGCAGCGTGAGCAGCGCAAGTAGAAAAAGACCCGCTACGATTGCTACGAGTAAATAGGTGATCTTTTTGTTTTTGTCATTCATTGTGTGTTTTCTTCTTCCTTTGGAATCCTGTAGTGACTCATATATGGTTCATGTTCGATGTTATGTCGCTTGAGCGTTTCTTCAAGGTGTAGGATGTACCAAGACATACGCAGCACGAACTCCCGTGTTTCTTCCTTTATCCACTTGTTCTTGATGTGCCATGCCGAATCCAAGATGGCATCCTGAATGCGTGGAGAGCAGTTTCGCTGATCGTGGCGTTCATAAATCATCTTGTCGATGATCTCAGGCTGACCAAATCCATTTAGGATCTTGAAGTATTCATCAAGGAATGGATCGTTGGTTACATTGTCGTTTTCGTTGTTCACTCGTCATCCTCTCCAAGTTCAAACTTCGGTGGGACTGCCTTGCCCTTGGAAACGACAACGCCGTTCACACGAAAGCAATACGGTTCCTTGTAGCAATCCCAACCATAATGCTCTGCAATCTGCTGTGGAGTCAATCGCACATAGCAGTCATCGTTGGGGTTGGTCATGTCGGTGGTTTCGCAGATTCTCCTACGAGCCTCATCACGCTCTGCTTTCATCTTTTCAAGATCGTCCAATGCTTCGTGAAACTCCTTACGGACAAACTCAAGTGCTTCTTGGTATTCCTCAAGTTGCATTTGGAGTGCGTGTCGTTCGTCTTGGCACTTGTCAAGTTGACCTTCGTAGGTCGGTTCGTAGTTCTTGCTCACTTGCCGTCCTCCTTGTAGCAATCCCAGCCCTTTCGCTTTGCGATCTCTTTAGGATCTTTTGCAAGAGGATAGTCTGGCAGAATAATCTCTGAGCACGGATTCGTGCCAAAGTTATTTGATGTATCACGACGATCCTCCTCAAGCATGATGATTCGTGCTTCTAGATCGCAAGAATATCTCCGCGCTTCGTCGCGCTCTTTTCTCATTTCATCTAACTCAATACGCAAAGATTCAATTGCTGACAATAGTGAGTAAATATCTTCGTTCATGTGTCCTCCTTTAACGTTTCCAGCTGGAATCGAACCAGCAACCTACAGCTTAGAAGGCTGTTGCTCTATCCAGTTGAGCTATGGAAACAAAGCGGGATGCTCAGATTTGCACTGAGTTGTCTAGCTTTTATGCTAGGACAAGGCTTGTCACCTCTGCCATTTCCTACATGGCTGCACCCCAACTTGTTAGATGTGCTCGTAGTTCTTTTCGATTACGGCAGCAATCTGCTTAAATGACTTAGGCTTAGCAGTCTTGCTTACATTCATGGGATCAAAACCACCATCGTTAAGAAGGGCAAGATCAATCTCGGTCTTACCGTTATTAAAGCAACCAGTCTTATAGTCATTAGTAGCCGTATTGAATCCAGCCCACTCTGCTACTTCAGGAGGAAGACATCCATCTTCTCCATCGACTTCCCACTTAGAGTAGTTAAGATCATGGTCCATATCTTCCTTAGTATAAGTATGGAAGAACTTAATATTAGGACCCTTCTTCTGTCGCTTACGCTCCTTTAGATAGAGATCAGTAAGCACACCAAGACAGCAGTACGACTCTTCTCCTGTAGTACCATCTACACTACAAAGCTTTTCACGGCACTGCTTGTACTTGCCAGAGCGAAGAGCCTTAACCCACTTGTTCATAATGTTCTTCTTCATTGTTACTCCTTAGTCAACATAGATTTCGACCTCAGCACGAATGCTGTTCTTTAGGTCATAGCGAACTGCATCAAGGATGTCATCCCGAATGCCATCAGTATTATAATCACTGAGATCAAAGTTACGATCCATCCATGCATCAATCTTAGCGTTGATGATGTTGTGGAATGTATTGTTATTCTCAATGCGTTGCAGTACAAGATCAGCCAGTTGATTGTACATCTCAGGAGAAATCATGATTGGTACATTGATTACTTCCTGTACAGTGGTTGTTTCGATATGCGTATTCATGTGTGCGTCATCCTCTAGATCCATAGTAGTAAGTCCCCAGTCCAATCTCAACTACAGGGCTTAAGTCATTAGCGTCTACTTCGCCACGACAAAGTTTAGCAAAGTCTTCCTTTGTAATGATGCAAAGACTACAGCCATCTGCAGTATTCCAAGTTTCTCCGTCTGACAGTACAATAATTGCTTCCATTAATGTTCCTCAAATCTAATTACATCAGGTAGTGTTTCATCAAGATCATATGCATCAATCAAAAGAGCATCGTATTTAAGCCATAGACTATTTGGATCTTGTTTGATTGCTTCAAAAATATCCTGAGGATCATCGTCATCTTGAATTTCAATCTGCCATGTTTCTTCAATTTCACGACGAACTACTGTTTCAATATGCATTCGTTTCATTGTTGCTCCTTGGGATAAAAACAGGGCAGTAACGCACTGCCCATTATTAGTAGTAGGGGTGGGAGTCGAACCCACATGAGCGCGATTATAAGTCACGACCTTTTACCAAATCTATCAGGCACCCTACCATCTGCCTCGGTCCCCGAAGGGGACGATAGCTATCTGGGGGAATCGAACCCCCACCGTACCACCATTTTATTTACATGTCTGCGAACACGCTAGGTACAGTTGGCACCAGACCGATAGCTTGACCTTAATAATCCAATTGAACGAGTCCATTAGGGACAGAGTAGTATATTTCAACGAACGTTTCCATACACCACGGCAAGCATAAATTACAAGGCTTGGATAATTTCATATCTCCCTTTGGACCAAACCTGAAGTTAAGCAAGGTAAGTTCTTCATCTCTATAGTTCTTTGGAACCTTCAGCAGTGCATCGAGTTCGCTGTGGAGTTCGCAGCTCCTATAGCCGTACTTAGCGGCTAGAGGATGGGTCTTTCTCCTGTTGATTCCAATACCAAGTATACGATTATCCTGTAGGACAAGTGATACATGGTTATGTGACCTTGGTTGGTCGATCTTTAGAAATTCTTCTCTTGCTATTTCACGATACTTTTCGATGTTCAACTTTGATTTCCTCAATGTCCACAATGAAGTATCCTTCTTCACCTGGATCTGCCCATTGCTTTGAAATAAACAAAGCAATGATTTGTGAATCATCATCCCACAACTTACCATTCAACGAATCTAGAATGGCTTTGCTGTAGTTATCTACATCTGCCTTTGGATATTCTAGCTTGGTTGATTTAGGTCTTGTTACATAGCATTTAATGTCAACTGCAAGTTTTTCACTCATTGGAGTGAAGTTCCGCCCGAGGATTCTATTGATTACAATAGCCGCCGCCGAGCGGAACTTCTTATAAGGTCCCGTAAAGTATGCGCCGAATTTGCTGACACGAGGTCGTGATGCAGCCACGGGATTAATTGGGAACTTATAACTCCGCATGAGTCACCTACTTAGAAGGGTACGTCAGAGTCGCCGCCATCTACTGGCTTGAAATCTGAGTTACCTTGTCCAACGTAGTTACGCTCAATCAGTTGAATTGATTCCATGTAGAATGAAACCGAATTGTCACGGCTGATTAGCGCAGGAGTGACCTTGACCCTGACTACATCTGAACCGAATGGTACGGTATCAGTTGGCTTGGTGTCTGGGCCAATGACTGGGAAAGTCTTGATGCCTTCCTTGGCCTTGAGGACATTCTTAAACTTAATGGTCTTGATTCCATCAGTGTCCTTAAGTCCGTTGATCTTCTTACCACCTAGTTCCTTGACAGACGATTGAAGTTGCTTCTGCAACTCAGGTGTAAGCTCAACAGTTACGGAATGATTTGGGTTTCCGAACTTGTCGTCTGGGGACATAAGGTGTGACCACTTGACCGTGACATTGCCCGTCACGAAGGGCTTAGCATATTTAGCTTTGGTCGGTGCTGGCATTAGTAACTTCTCCATCTACCTTTGGCATAATGTTGTTAATGTTTGTACGGATGTTAAAGCTAAGTGCATCAAGCTGTCGGTAAAGATCCGACAGATATGCAACTACAGCTTCGGTTGGAACAGCATTTACTTGCTGCTTGTCATTTGAATCTTCGCTCATTACATAATCTCCAAATAAGGTTGTGTGCCATCAATTACAATTCCACAACTAAGGATGGCTTTCTTTAGGTGTGGTTTTGAATATGCAAGGGCTGGGTGACGCTGATCCACGCCGCAGCCAACATTCATACCAAAATACATGGTTGTCGGGCCTTTAATCCAGTTAATGGCAGCAAGGCTATGGTGATGTCCACAGACTACTGATTGTAGTCTTGCTTTGGCAGCATTGAATGAAGGGTACTGACCGCCCCAACCATCGCCATGAACATAATAAACACCATTAAACTCAAAATTATAATCCCAATTCCAATTGGGAGTATTATACACATCACAATAAGACTTAAGATAAACCTCAGGAATACCATTCTTTACTGCTTTCTTTTGTACCCGTGCATCGTGATTACCAATACATACAGATGCATTCTTAAATGCATTGTACCATTTGCGTATACCTTCTCTTGCTTGGGCTAATTCATCAGCAGGACTTGGCAGTGATGGATTCTTATCGTGTGCTGAGATGGCTTCATGGTCAATGATATCACCAATGAACACGGTATTGTTTGTTTTATATTTACGTTTCATGTCAAGGCAGAAGTGAAGATAGTCTTCATGATCTGCTGGACAATGTAAGTCACCGATTACCAGTGTTCTCATTCTTCCCCCATCTGCGCTTGGCATCTTCCTTCCATTGAACTGCTAATGGAGGAAGTGGTTCACCTGTTTCTTGTGGGATTGGGTCATATACATTGAACTTTCCCTGTATATGCAACTGTTGATAATAATTTAGATAAGAATCTACCTCGGTCCCCGTAGGGGACGATAGATTAGATGTTTGTTTCATATCGTTTGTTCCTTTGAGCTCTTCGCTCTTGTTCTCTACGTTTCTTTTCTTTTTCTCTTCTATACTTCTCAGAATTAAACTCTCTTGTATCCTTACGACGAATGTTCTTTTGTTCAGCCATTATACTTCCTCAATCTTAATCACCATTCGCTTAGGTATTTTATTTACCTGAGCAGTCTCACCAGGGCCGATTGTTGAAGTCAATGAGATCTGTTCATCGTCATGGTGTAGAACAAACCCAACAGTTAACATCATTGGCAATGGTTCCTTGGCACTAGACTTTGCTTCGTCTTTACCAAGCCACTCGGCCCCACCAACAGTCATTGCATCTATCCAGAGAACCTTGACAAGCTTTGGAATCTTGTCAGGGTACACGACATTCTTAGGCAAAGAAGTATTCTGAGTCGAGGACTTCTTCGACTTGGAATTCGTTCTCTTGCTTTGGGCAGTCGGGGAGATAGATTCCGTATCTTTCTTCAGTTTCTTTCTTGAGCTTTTCAAGTTGATTCTCCTTATGAATCTTGATGAATTCTTCTCTCAGTAGTGTATGCATCCTGTCAATATCAGGTGCATATGTTCCATATGAATCATGGACGAAAGAAAACGCAAACATTCCTTCATCAAGCATTCTGGAGATTGTCATGAACATATGAGCAGCATCTAGTGAATGAATAAAGTTTGGAGAAATTGCCAGATATTGTGCTTTACCGTCGAGATCTTCTGTAACAGTAGAGAACACAAGTTGCTGACGATTGAACAACTCAGCATAACTGACTCTTTCAAGTACTTGATTATATACATGGTGTACCTCAAATCCACTGGGAGTTGTCCATACAAATGGTTTGTTCATGGCATTAAGGATATCTGCAACCTCTCGTAGCCATTCCTTACCTTTGTTTGGAGACTCCATGGTTTCACCCAGACCAGCCTGTATTGCGCGACTTAGCTCAACTACAGCACCGCCTCGGTGTTCCTTACTAACCCAATCCACATGGCCTTCTTGCTTGACATACTTCTGCATACCATAGAAAGTAAGACCATATGCATCACACATAGTAGAACGTTTAGTTACATTTCTAGGTAACTTATTATTCCAATACTCCAGGAAAGCAGGATACCATCTATTATCCACATTGATCTGCATAAACTCAGTAGCCGCGTCTGCAACATGCTGATAAAGATCTTGAGGATCGTTGGCAGGAAGAAGATTGGTGAGTACAGCTAGCTTCTTGTTCTGCATAATCGCAGACCAATGCTGACCACCATTATTAGCACCGTCCATTTGAATTGGAAGTTGAGTCATTCCATCCTTACGGGCAATTTCAAAGATTGCTGCAAGGCGTTGGAATGATTTGTTCTTCTTCTTACTTGAATCAATCCATTCTTTATTTGCATAAGGATCTTCGGCAATCCTAAGTAGCATATCTATATTGTCATTGACCCACTTAACTCGTTGTTCAAATGGTTTCTTATCTTGATCAAATAGATTTGCAATATGAACCTTAAGCCACCATAGTCCTCGTTCAGTTTGCTTGCGTGGTACAGCAAAGTGAATAAGACCACGATCAAAGTCTACTCCCTGAGGCGACAGCAATTCACATACAGAATATGCTCTACCTCGGAAGTCTAGAGTATAAGGCATATAAAAGAAATTCCAACCAGCCATCTTCTTGGCTAGTTCAAGACGAACAATCATTCTTGATCGTGCTTGTTCTTCTTTATACCATTCACCCCAAGCTTCATTGGATTCCTGCATCCACTTGGCTTGTTCTTCCTTTGGTCCACCTTCTGGATATGGTCTACTAAAAGCAAAGTCTCGGAAAGTATAAGCCGGGAGATTTGCAGTTCGATAGTCATTCTCAAACATAGTTTTCATAACTTGATAGACTTGGGTATTGACTGACCACTCTGTAGTTGCCAGTGCATTAAGTCCACGAAGAACCATTTCCGAGGGACGAGAATCCCAATCCTTTGGATCTGCACCAACAGGATGATATCTCTTAATCATCTTCTTACGAATCCAAGGCGATAGGAATCCACCATCTTCCTTTGTTGTATGCAACACAGGAGGACAGATCATAGGACGATAGACAAGACAGGCTTGTTCTAGTAGTTCATGTCGCTTGCTTAGTTCCTTTAGGATCCAAGGAGCAAATGAAACCAGAAGAGACTTCTTGTTCTTACCATTCCAATGGATTCGACTGACTAGAATATCAGAAGCAAGAGCAATCCTAAGCATATTATGACCAAGGTCTTCTTTTTCCTTGGACTTAAGCTTAGGTAGTCTGGATACCTTTTGGGTAAATGCTTTGCATCTCTTGACAGTCCAGTTCTTAATGAACTTGGATTGTTTACGCCAATCATCCGAGAATCTTTTCTTTGCTTGTTGATATGCAATGATTGAAATAACATCATCTGCAATCAATTTAGCAATTTGTTGTGCAACAGGAGCATTGCTAGGAATGCCAATTGAATCATCAAAATTCTGCAATGTATTCCTAGTTAGGAATAAACGCATTACATTTCTAATTGTAATATCTGCCATTTTAGCAGCACCAATGCATAGCAAGGGAGCCAACCAATCTGGAGACTTTCTATTATTAGAACAAGTATCTATCCACTTTTGATAGAATGGAGTAAGATGAATTACCGCAGATTCCAATAACAGTTGTTCAGGTTTACCTTCATCTGGAGCCCGAGTATATTCTCTCCAGTATTTTTCAGAACCATTATCCAATAATTCTTCTTCATACAGTTTTTGTATTGAAAGCCGATTATTTTTTGATTCTTTGCTTAGATTATTCCATGCTTCTAACATAAGTTTCCTTTATAATAGTGCGATTGTAGCATAGCTACAAGCATGGTTAATCAACGGCTTTACCATAATTGGTAAGAGCTTGCCAAGAAACTGGATACAATCCGTTAATAATTGATCC